>Ga0307515_10000157_pt1 | contig 165733 bp, 137 predicted proteins | sample 17_EM_MG_FD_194513 | JGI IMG/M metagenome (GOLD analysis project Ga0307515, IMG submission 194513) | Populus trichocarpa ectomycorrhiza microbial communities from riparian zone in the Pacific Northwest, United States - 17_EM | ecosystem: Host-associated > Plants > Roots > Unclassified... | reverse complement strand
TGGAGCCCTGCAACCATTAATACCTCAACTGCGGGAACAACAACGTATACATTTACTCCAACTCCGGGTCAATGCGCAGGCCCTGTTACCATGGATATTGTGATCACCAGCCAGATCACAGCTGCGTTTACGCAAGTAGGTCCTTTGTGTTTGAACAGTACCGCACCTGCACTGCCAGCAACCTCCAATAATAATATCACCGGCACATGGAGCCCTGCAACAATTAATACATCAACAGCCGGTACATCAACATATACGTTTACACCAGCCGCTGGTCAGTGTGCGGCTCCTGTTACAATGGATATTGTGATTACGAGTCAGATCACAGCTGTGTTTACGCAAATAGGTCCATTGTGTTTGAATTCAACTGCACCGTTATTACCAGCCACGTCCACTAATAATATCACCGGCACATGGAGCCCTGCAATTAATACCTCCACTGCTGGAACAACAACATATACGTTTACGCCAGCGGCCGGTCAGTGTGCAGGCCCTGTTACGATGGATATTGTGATCACCAGCCAGATCACAGCTGTGTTTACGCAAATAGCACCGTTGTGTTTGAACAGTACCGCACCTGTACTGCCGGCAACATCCACCAATAATATCACCGGCACATGGAGCCCTGCAACAATTAATACATCAACAGCGGGAACAACCACTTATACGTTTACGCCAACTGCCGGACAGTGTGCAGGCCCTGTTACGATGGATATTGTGATCATTAGTCAAATCACAGCTGTGTTTTCGCAACCAGGACCATTGTGTTTGAACAGTACCCCGCCGTTATTACCAGGCACCTCCAATAATAATATTACCGGCACCTGGAGTCCTGCAACAATTAATACATCAACGGCTGGAACAACCACTTATACATTTACACCGGCAGCCGGTCAATGTGGAAGTCCTGTTACGATGGATATCGTGATTACGAGTCAGATCACAGCTGTGTTTACACAAATAGGTCCGTTGTGTCTGAACTCAACTGCACCGTTATTATCAACCACGTCGAATAATAATATTACAGGCACCTGGAGTCCAGCAACCATTAATACATCAACTGCTGGAACAACAACGTATACGTTTACGCCAACTGCCGGTCAGTGTGCTGCTCCAGTTACCATGGATATTGTGATTACGAGTCAGATCACGGCTGTGTTTACTCAAATAGGACCGTTGTGCCAGAATAGTACCGCACCTGTACTGCCAGCAACATCCAGCAATAATATCACCGGCACATGGAGCCCTGCAACCATTAATACATCAACAGCTGGAACAACAACGTATACGTTTACGCCAGCCGCTGGTCAATGCGCAGGCCCTGTTACGATGGATATTGTGATTACGAGGCAGATCACAGCTGTATTTACACAAATAGCACCGTTGTGTTTGAACAGTACAGCGCCTGTACTGTCAGCAACATCCACCAATAATATTACCGGCACCTGGAGTCCTGCAGTGATCAGTACAACTGCCAGTGGCACTTATACATTTACTCCGGCTGCAGGTCAGTGTGCTGCACCTGTTACTATGGATATTGTGATCACTAACCAGATCACAGCTGCGTTTATGCAAGTGGGTCCGTTGTGTTTGAACAGCACAGCACCGTTATTACCAGGCACATCCAATAATAATATTACCGGTGTTTGGAGCCCGGCAACCATTAATACATCAACTGCAGGAACAACAACATATACGTTTACACCAGCCGCTGGTCAGTGTGCTGCTCCTGTTACAATGGATATTGTGATTACGAGCCAGATCACAGCTGTGTTTACACAACCAGGTCCGTTGTGTTTGAACTCAACTGCACCGTTATTATCTGCCACCTCCAATAATAATATTACCGGCACCTGGAGTCCAGCAACAATTAATACCGCAACTGCGGGAACAACAACGTATACATTTACTCCAACTCCGGGTCAATGCGCAGGACCTGTTACCATGGATATTGTGATCACCAGCCAGATCACAGCTGTATTTACACAAATAGCACCGTTGTGTTTGAACAGTACCGCACCTGTACTGCCGGCAACATCCACCAATAATATCACCGGCACATGGAGCCCTGCAACCATTAATACATCAACAGCGGGAACAACCACCTATACGTTTACGCCAACTGCCGGTCAATGTGCAGCCCCTGTTACGATGGATATCGTGATTACGAGTCAGATCGCAGCTGTATTTACACAAGTGGGTCCATTGTGTTTGAACAGTACCGCACCGTTATTACCAGGCACCTCCAATAATAATATCACCGGCACATGGAGCCCTGCAACAATTAATACATCAACAGCCGGTACAACAACATATACGTTTACACCAGCCGCTGGTCAGTGTGCAGGCCCTGTTACGATGGATATTGTGATCACAAGCCAGATCACAGCTGTATTTACACAAATAGGACCGTTGTGTTTGAACAGTACAGCGCCTGTACTGTCAGCAACATCCAGCAATAATATCACCGGTGTTTGGAGTCCCGCAACCGTTAATACCTCAACAGCCGGTACAACCACGTATACATTTACACCAGCGGCCGGTCAGTGTGCTGCTCCAGTTACCATGGATATTGTGATCACAAGCCAGATCACAGCTGTATTTACTCAAATAGGACCGTTGTGTTTGAACAGTACCGCACCTGTACTGCCAGCCACCTCCAACAATAATATCACCGGTGTTTGGAGCCCTGCAACCATTAATACATCAACTGCTGGAACAACTATTTATACGTTTACGCCTGCAGCGGGTCAGTGTGCAGGACCTGTTACGATGGATATTGTGATTACGAGCCAGATCACGGCTGCATTTACACAAATAGGACCGTTATGTTTGAACAGCACCGCACCTGTACTGCCGGCAACCTCCACCAATAATATCACCGGCACATGGAGCCCTGCAACCATTAATACATCAACAGCGGGAACAACCACCTATACGTTTACGCCAACTGCCGGACAGTGTGCAGGCCCTGTTACGATGGATATTGTGATCACAAGCCAGATCACAGCTGCGTTTACACAAATAGGACCATTGTGTTTGAACAGTACAGTACCGTTATTATCAACCACGTCGAATAATAATATTACCGGCACCTGGAGTCCTGCAACAATTAATACCTCAACTGCAGGAACAACAACGTATACGTTTACGCCAGCGGCCGGTCAGTGTGCAGGTCCTGTTACGATGGATATTGTGATCACTAACCAGATCACACCTGCGTTTACTGCAGTTGCGCCAATTTGTTCCGGTGCTGTATTGGCTCCACTGCCAACAACATCCACAAATGGTATCACCGGAACCTGGGCGCCGGCTTTGAGTAATACTGTAACGACTACTTATACGTTTACACCAGCCGCTGGTCAGTGTGCAGGCCCTGTTACGATGGATATTGTGATCACCAGCCAGATCACAGCTGTATTTACGCAAGTGGGTCCGTTGTGTCTGAACTCAACCGCACCATTATTATCAATCACATCGAATAATAATATTACCGGTGTTTGGAGTCCTGCAACCATTAATACATCAACAGCCGGTACAACCACGTATACATTTACACCAGCGGCCGGTCAGTGTGCTGCTCCAGTTACCATGGATATTGTGATTACGAGTCAGATCACAGCTGTATTTACGCAAATAGGACCGTTGTGTTTGAACTCAACAGCACCGTTATTATCAATCACATCGAATAATAATATCACCGGTGTTTGGAGTCCCGCAACAATTAATACCTCAACAGCCGGTACAACCACTTATACATTTACACCCGCCGCTGGTCAGTGTGCTGCTCCAGTTACCATGGATATCGTGATCACCAGCCAGATCACGGCTGTGTTTACGCAAATAGGTCCGTTGTGTTTGAACATTACAGCGCCGTTATTACCAGGCACATCCAATAATAATATTACCGGCACCTGGAGTCCTGCAACAATTAATACATCAACAGCCGGTACAACAACGTATACGTTTACGCCAGCTGCAGGTCAGTGTGCGGCTCCAGTTACCATGGATATTGTGATCACAAGCCAGATCACAGCTGTATTTACGCAAATAGGTCCGTTGTGTTTGAACAGTACAGCGCCGTTATTACCAGGCACATCCAATAATAATATTACCGGCACCTGGAGTCCTGCAACCATTAATACATCAACTGCAGGAACAACCACCTATACGTTTACGCCAGCGGCCGGTCAGTGTGGTGCTCCAGTTACGATGGATATTGTGATCACCAGCCAGATTGCAGCTGCGTTTACGCAAGTAGGTCCTTTGTGTCTGAACTCAACTGCACCGTTATTATCAACCACGTCGAATAATAATATTACAGGAACCTGGAGCCCAGCAACCATTAATACATCGACTGCTGGAACAACTACTTATACATTTACGCCAGCAGCCGGTCAGTGTGCTGGACCTGTTACGATGGATATAGTGATCACCAGTCAGATCACAGCTGTATTTACACAAATAGGACCGTTATGTTTGAACTCCACTGCACAATTATTACCAGCAACCTCCACTAATAATATCACCGGCACATGGAGTCCTGCAACAATTAATACAACAACAGCGGGAACAACAACATATACGTTTACGCCAGCCGCTGGTCAGTGTGCAGGACCTGTTACCATGGATATTGTGATCACTAACCAGATCACAGCTGCGTTTACGCAAGTGGGTCCGTTGTGTCTGAACTCAACCGCACCGTTATTATCAATCACATCGAATAATAATATTACAGGCACCTGGAATCCTGCAACCATTAATACATCAACTGCTGGAACAACAACGTATACGTTTACACCAGCAGCCGGTCAGTGTGCTGCTCCTGTTACAATGGATATTGTAATCACCAGCCAGATCACAGCTGCGTTTACGCAAATAGGACCATTGTGTTTGAATTCAACTGCACCATTATTATCAGCCACGTCCAACAATAATATCACCGGTGTTTGGAGTCCTGCAACCATTAATACATCAACTGCAGGAACAACCACATATACGTTTACTCCAGCAGCCGGTCAGTGTGCAGGCCCTGTTACGATGGATATTGTGATCACCAGCCAGATCACAGCTGTATTTACACAAATAGGACCATTGTGTTTGAACAGTACAGCACCCGTACTGCCAACAACCTCCGGCAATAATATCACCGGTGTTTGGAGTCCAGCAATCATTAATACATCAACAGCCGGTACAACAACGTATTCGTTTACGCCAGCCGCTGGTCAATGCGCAGGCCCTGTTACGATGGATATTGTGATCACCAGCCAGATTGCAGCTGCGTTTACGCAAGTAGGTCCTTTGTGTTTGAACAGCACAGCATCGTTATTATCAACCACGTCGAATAATAATATTACCGGCACCTGGAGTCCTGCAACAATTAATACATCAACAGCGGGAACAACAACGTATACATTTACTCCAGCAGCCGGTCAGTGTGCTGCGCCTGTTACCATGGATATTGTGATCACGAGTCAGATCACAGCTGCGTTTACGCAAGTGGGTCCGTTGTGTCTGAACTCGACCGCACCGTTATTATCAATTACATCGAATAATAATATCACCGGTGTTTGGAGTCCCGCAACAATTAATACCTCAACAGCCGGTACAACCACGTATACATTTACGCCGGCAGCCGGTCAGTGTGCAGCTCCTGTTACGATGGATATAGTGATCACCAGTCAAATCACGGCTGTGTTTACTCAAATAGGACCATTATGTTTGAACAGTACCGCGCCTGCACTGCCAGCAACATCCAGCAATAATATCGCCGGTGTTTGGAGCCCTGCAACCATTAATACCTCAACTGCGGGAACAACAACGTATACATTTACTCCAACTCCGGGTCAATGCGCAGGCCCTGTTACCATGGATATTGTGATTACCAGCCAGATCACAGCTGCGTTTACACAAATAGGTCCGTTGTGTTTGAACAGTACAGCACCTGTACTGCCAGCCACCTCCACTAATAATATTACCGGTGTTTGGAGTCCTGCAACCATTAATACCTCAACAGCGGGAACAACAACGTATACGTTTACGCCAGCCGCTGGTCAATGCGCAGGCCCTGTGACAATGGATATTGTGATTACGAGTCAGATCGCAGCTGTATTTACACAAGTGGGTCCGTTGTGTTTGAACAGTACAGCACCGTTATTATCAGCCACATCCAATAATAATATTACGGGTGCCTGGAGTCCCGCCACCATTAATACATCAACTGGCGGAACAACAACGTATACATTTACTCCGGCAGCCGGTCAGTGTGCAGCCCCTGTTACGATGGATATAATGATCTCCAGCCAGATCACACCTGTGTTTACGCAATCAGGACCGTTGTGCCAGAATAGTACAGCTCCTGTTCTGCCAACAACATCTACCAATAATATTACCGGCACCTGGAGTCCTGCAGTGATCAGTACAACTGCCAGTGGCACTTATACATTTACTCCGGCTGCAGGTCAGTGTGCTGCACCTGTTACTATGGATATTGTGATCACTAACCAGATCACACCAGTGTTTACACTAATAGGGCCATTGTGTCTGAACAGTACAGCTCCAGCACTGCCAACAATATCCAACAACAACATTACCGGTACATGGAACTCTGCAGTAATCCGCACGACTGCCAGCGCTACCTATATCTTTACACCAACTGCAGGTCAGTGTGCAGCCACAGTTACGATGGATATCGTGATCTCCAGCCAGATCACACCTGCATTTACGCAACCAGGTCCATTGTGTTTGAACAGTACCGCACCTGTACTGCCGGCAACATCTACCAATAATATCACTGGTGTTTGGAGTCCTGCAACGATTAATACCTCAACTGCGGGAACAACTACTTATACGTTTACCCCAGCTGCTAATCAATGCGCAGCCCCTGTTACAATGGATGTCGTTACCTCTAGTCAGCTTACGCCCGCCTTTACGCAGATAGCACCCTTGTGTTTAAACAGTACAGCACCTGTATTACCAGCCACGTCAAATAATAATATCACCGGTGTCTGGAGTCCCGCAGTGATCAGTACAACTGCCAGTGGCACTTATACGTTTACTCCGGTTGCTAATCAATGCGCAGCCCCTGTTATCATGAATATCGTGATCACTAACCAGATCACAGCATTATTTACGCAAGTAGGACCGTTGTGTTTGAACAGTACCGCACCTGTACTGCCAGCAACATCCAGCAATAATATCACCGGTGTCTGGAGCCCTGCAACAATTAATACATCAACAGCGGGAACAACAATTTATACGTTTACGCCAGCAGCCGGTCAGTGTGCAGCAACAGTGACCATGAGTATCGTAGTGGTTGCACCGGCTGCGCCAACAATAACTGCTGTTGCCCCCACCTGTGCCACACAAACAGGTACAATAGTAATAACGTCTTCTACTGCCGGACTCAGTTTTAGCATGGATGGGGCCATATTTGGTGCATATCCGTCAGGCGGATACAGTGGCCTGGCTTCAGGTGCTCATACTTTGGCAGTACGAAATGCAGCTGGTTGCACAACAGTTGTAAGTGCAAACGTAGCAACCGCACCGGTTGCACCAAATCTTATAGTCACTAATCCTGCAAGCTCCTGCACTACCGTAGATATTGCCAGGCCCGCAATAACTGCAGGAAGCGATGCCGGGCTTCAATTGACTTATTGGACCAATGCCGCCGCATCCCTTGTGCTTTCAAATCCAAATGCAATTAGTGCCGGTGGTACATATTATATAAAGGCGACCAACGCAGGAGGATGTATAACTATTAAACCTGTTGTTGTAACCATGAGCACCTCGCCTCCGGTTTTGAGCATTACCAATCCGCCTGCCGTTTGCGCACCTGCAACTGTTGACCTTACCGCGACTGCCGTAACAGCCGGAAGTGATGCAGGATTGATCTATACTTACTGGACAAATGCTGCCGCTGCTATTCCGCTAGCCACTCCTGCCGCTATTGCCACAAATGGTACCTATTATATAAAGGCAACATCGGCAGGCGGATGTTCATCAGTAAAACCTGTAGTCGTAGTTATAACACAGGGTATCCAGTCCATACGTTATCCGACTATTACAACCGCACCGAATATTTCTATGCAACTTAACGCGAGAGATCCGGGAAGCAGTTACAACTATAACTGGACGCCCGGGGTGGGATTGAATTCATATAATGTAAGAAACCCGATTTTTAATTATAGCAGGGAAACTGAGTATACAATTGAAATGACTTCCGCTGGTGGTTGCCGGATTGTAGATACATTATTGATAAAAATCCGGCCAAGTAATTCCAGCGGGTGTAACCCTGAAATCTATGTGCCCCAGGCGTGGTCGCCTAACGGTGATGGACATAATGATAAATTATTCCCTTTTACTGTATGTATAAAAGAAATCAAGTACTTCCGGGTATTTAACAGATGGGGTAAGCTCATGTTTGAAACAAATGTAGGGGCCGGATGGGATGGCACATTTAACGGACAGCCGCAAGTAACGGATGTTTATACGTGGACGGTTTACGCAGTCGGATTTGATGGCCGTCCTATTACAGGATCAGGAAACGCTGTTTTATTAAGATAAATCTTTTAATTATGAATAAAATTAAAGGCATTGCAATGGCTGTTTTTTCAATGGTCATGATGCAACCATCGTACGGACAGGATCCCTCTTTTTCACAATTTTTTTCTTCGCCATTAAATATCAATCCTGCATTGACAGCTAAAATTAATTCCGACTGGCGCCTGATATCAAATTTCAGAGACCAATGGGCGGGAATATCCAGTAGCCCATATGTTACCGGAACAATATCTTATGATTCAAAAATTTTTCAAAACAAGAACCCCAACTATTCTGATGATAATAATTATATGGGCCTGGGTGGTATGCTCATGTATGATAAAGCAATGAGCGGGGCTGTAAAAAGTACATATGCATCGGCGGATTTGTCTTATAATATAAAACTGTCTGAATGGGGCGAGACGAAGCAACGGCTTGGAGTTGGTTTCGGCGTTACTTACGGGCGCAGGTATGTTGATTTCAGCAGACTGACTTTTGAAGAACAATTTGCAGGTAATGGATTCAATACAAGTCTGCCCACCGGGGAAGCGGCTTTGTCAAATATGAAATCATATATTTCGGTAAGTGCAGGTTTTTTATATAGCATAAGCACCGAAAAAATCAACTTCGATATAGGTGTTGCTGAATTTCATTTAGACAGACCAAAACAAACATTTTTGGAAGATGAGAACCAGCGATTGGCCCCGCGAAGAGTGGCTCATGCCAACTTTGAAACGTTTCTCAATGAAAAAGTGGTGTTGAATACGAATGCAGTTTATCAATTTCAGTCGGGAGCAACATATTTTTCTGTTGGAGGCTCGTTGGGATACTATTTAGAAGACAATGATAATTCCCTGCTCAACGCCGGGGTATGGTATTGGTCTAATAACGCGGTGATTCCATATATAGGGTTAGTCTATGGAAAATTTCAATTTGGTTTGAGTTATGATATAACCATTTCAAAGCTTAGTCAGGCAACGCGTAGACCTCATACATTGGAAGTTTCGATAATCCTGCGCGGTATGACAAAGCCATCGGGAATTATTCCATGTCCCTGGAAATAAATTTTTGCTCCTGAACTCAGTGGATTCAATTAATTTAATCCAGCATTTTAGATCACTATTCGCCACCGCGTATGATCAAACAGCATTCGGTCATTGAAATAACGATTGCTGGCTCAGCTCAATGTACTCATCGCAACGATGATATTCTTTGATATTTCCTGACTTCCCGAAAACAATCCTATTAATAAGGAGCTTGCCCTCTATATCATTTTTATAATCATCGGATTTATTTCACAATCATGAATTAAGGCAAGCCGCCTTAAGGGATTTCCGGGAACCTTTACGTTCACATCTGAAGGACCTTGTTTCAAGAGCTGTTGCGGGATGGGATACATCGTACTTTTTTATTGACTGCTACAAATTATCAAAAAGGAAATCAACACAAATTTCAGCGGGCACCACAATTTCGGGTCAGTCACATTCAAAGCCGCACACTTGATGTACGGATACAGAACAATCCTGCAACCGTCAATTGCATGCATTTGTTTGTAAATCATCCACTTAGAGTTTCGGCATATATTTGGCTTTTGAGGCGTATGCAACATCTACATCGGTTTTTTTTTATTTTTCTATTCGTGTTGACCGGCCTTTGTCATACAACCAACGCGCAGGATACTGTTTTAAATGGGTTCTATAAGGGCAAATTAGACTCACTGCATTCTGAAGCGCTGGGCCAGCAGCGACTATTCCAGGTATTTGTTCCACCATCCTGGAAACAGGGGGATACCACTACCTATGAAGTATTGTATGTGCTGGATGGCGGCAACTGGAATACCGGTCTTGTTACAAAGATCCAACGGTTTGCAGAAGGGGAGGGAAACACGCCGCCTGCAATTGTTGTGAGTGTAATGGGTATCGACCGTAACATAGAACTAACGCCAACCCGGCTCGCAACATGGAATGCGCCGACCGGCGGCGCGGAAAACTTTTTAAAGTATATTACCCATGAATTGATTCCGTATATCAGGAAAACCTACCCGGCGAACGGCGACAATACCCTCTGGGGGCATTCATTGAGTGCTATGTTTGCCATCTACGCCATGCTGAATGAGCCAACTGCTTTCAGGTCATTCATAGCAGTTGATCCGAGTTGCTGGTGGGATGACAATTATGTTCCCAAACTGGCAGCAAAAAAACTGGCTTCCTTAAGCAGTATGCAGGCAACCCTGTTTATTGCTGGCAGAGAGGGCACTGCGCTGCATGAAATGCGCATTGATACCATGGCAACCGTCCTGAAAAATAACGCGCCTGCGGGTTTGCATTGGAAATTAATAACCTACCAGGATGAAAGCCATAGTTCGGTGAGGCTCAAAAGTACCTATGATGGATTACGCTTCACCTATGCCGGGCTTGGCGGTAATATCGAACTCCTGCCGGCGGGCGGTATGATTGTAAAAGGTAAACCTATCCAGCTCCGGTATTTTGACGATACAACCAGGATGCATTATACCATTGATGGGACCATTCCCACGGAATCATCACTGGCAGTACCCCACGTACTCTCTTTAAACGACGCTTCCACGGTGACCTATAAACGCTTCACTAACCGCACCCGGTTTGATAAGACCGCGACTGCATCTTTCAGTGCTGCAGAGAAAGAATTGCCCCCGGTTGCTGAACTAAAAAATGCCAAAGCCGGCGGATGGCATTATGCTTACAGCGAGGGTAATGTCACACGTCCGCAAACAGGCATCGCCGTAAAAGATTTTGAAAAAACACTTCCCCGAAAAAATAGTTACGTACTTACATTGGACGGATGGCTGCAGGTAAAGGAGGATGGCTATCATATGTTTTTCTTTCGGGGCAACCAGGGCTCAAAATTATTTATCGGTAATACATTAGCTATGCAATTCAACGATAGCAAGCTTACCAGTTCTTCCTATATGATGCCACTGTCAAAAGGATTTTATCCATTGCGGATTGAATACGCCGGTAAAAAAGAAGATTATAATTTACTGCTTTACTGGATTACGCCTTCCACCATGGCAGCAATGGACGCCATACCCGTTCCCCTGGAACAGCAATACAGTAAATGAATTAAAAAATGCCAGGGCAGTCAACACATCATTCCTGCAAATACCTGATGTTTGAAATGCAATGCATCATACGATTTCATTTTTGACTACCTGCCCGCATATATTATTGTCAGGGAGCTCTTCGGTATGCATTATATTTCTTAAATTAAAAAGAATATACTGATCCTGCGGGATGAACTGCAAGAATGCCCGGAAATATTCGCTCCTCAACGCTGCAGGCATTTCCTCCGTATATTTATTCCCTGTTACCAAAATGTTTCCCATGAAATTTACCTTGCTTTTTTTCTGCCTCGCCGCATTTTGCTCACCTGTAAAACGAATTGCCATCACAGACACGGCTGTAGTAACCGCCCCCATAAAAACTGGTGCGGAACAAACTGAATTGTATGTGCCGTACCTGAAAGGGAAACGGGTGGCCATGATGGCTAACCAAACAACCATCATTGGAAAAACGCATCTGGTTGATTCGTTGCAAAAAATGGGGGTGAAGATTGTCAGGGTATTTGGCCCTGAACATGGTTTCCGCGGAAATAAGAGTGCTGGAGAAAGTATGGATGATGAAATCGATTCTGCAACCGGCATTCCCTTAATATCACTGTACGGGAAGAAAAATAAACCCACCAAAGAAGACCTCGCAGACGTGGATGTGCTGGTCTATGACCTGCAGGATGTTGGCGTTCGTTTCTATACGAACATCAATGCGCTTTCCCGGTTAATGGAAGCCTGCTTTGAAAACGACAAGGAATTATTGATTCTTGATCGCCCAAATCCAAATGCCTATCTGATCGATGGACCCATATTGGATATGAAATACAAATCGGGTATCGGAATGTTTCCCATTCCGATGTCACATGGTCTGACAGTGGCCGAATTTGCACAAATGGCCAATGGTGAAGGTTGGTTGGCGAACAAAGTGAAATGCAAATTACGCATCGTGAAAGTTGCCAACTACAATCACGAAATGTCCTATACCTTGCCCGTGAAACCCTCGCCTAATTTAAATTCACAACAATCGATCATGTTGTATCCTTCTACCTGTATGTTTGAAGGGGTCTATATTAACCATGGCCGCGGTACGTATTCTCCTTTCGCAGTATTGGGAAGTCCTGATTACAAAGGCATTTATTCATTTTCATTTAAGCCAACCGGTATTAAAGGCATGGCGGAAACACCCATCTTTATGGACACCCTTTGTTACGGTCTTGATTTACGTAATTATGATGTAAGGTTTCTCCGTAAAAGCAAACAGATCAATTTGCAATGGATCATGGAATTGTACAAAGCGCATCCACACAAAGAAAAATTCTTTGAACATTTGAGCAACCAGATGAACTCTATCGAAATTCAGGTTGGTACCGGTGAATTCCGCAAACAAATCATTAATGGTGCCTCAGAAAAAGATATTCGTGCAAGTTGGGAACCAGGGCTGAGCCAGTATAAGGGAATGAGAAAAAAATATTTGTTGTATGATTAACTTTACTGCATGTTTAAATTATCCTTTTTGACTGTTTGGGTATTGACTGTTTTTTGTAGCATGGCTGTGAACGCACAACCAAAGGATAACCTCGTATTGTTTGGTCGTGGCACCTACCCGGGTGATGATTCCAGTTTTGCTTTAATCCGCCGCGCCGGGTTCACCACATTCATGCTCTCCAGCTTTTATATCAAGTCAAACGGCGATGTCTATTCGGGTGACGATAACCGTCATCCCATTATTCAGAACGGTCGATACACTGGTGATAAAGCCTGGATTGGCAGGATTGCTTCGCTCCGTAGTCCGAAAGAAGGTATTGCACGCATTGAAGTATTGCTGGAAGGCCGGTGGTTTAACCAGGCACCCAATACCTACGATTTTATCAGGGATTGGCTGGATAGCAATAAAGCGGAACCAGGAGTTGTTACCGGAATGGAAGACAATAGTACTTTATACAAAATACTCAAAGTCTTTAAGGACGATATGGGGGTAGATGCTATCTGTATCGATGATGAATCAGTTTATGATAGCCTGTCCATTGTTCGGCTTTCTGCTATGACCCGGCGGGTAGGGATGAAAATGAGCCTGTGTCCTTATACAAAAATGGCTTATTGGAAATATATTCTCGGCAATGCCGCTCCGGGGGTAATTGATGCGGTCTACCTGCAGTGCTACGACGGAGGCAAAAGAAATACACCGGGGCCATGGATACAGGCATTAGGCGGTAAGGTGCCAGTCTATCCTGTTTTTCTTTGCCGTGGCGCCTTCAGTACCTGTGCTACTGATCATAACAGCAAAACGCCTTCGGAGATCGAGCTCGCGATGCGTCAATACAAAAACGAATCACCGGCATTAGTGGGCGGGGGTATCTGGCAGATGGCGGATATTAAAAGTTATATCCGCATGAATTGTGCTACCAAAGACCCTTCGTCAGGAACGGCGGTAACCGTTGCTGACTATCTTCAGCAATTAAAAAAAGCATTGCAACCCCAGCCATGATGAGCGCAAGCGCTTTGTTGTAATAGTCATTTCGCCTGGCGTTTTCGAAGCTTGATATTTATGGTCGATCAAAGTCATTCCATAAATTCTGCCGTCCTCATTTTGCCAGGCCATGTTTGCAACGCCATCTTTACACAGATCGGTGCCGGTTTTTCCAAACTGTTACTTCAGATAATGTGCCGGGTGATTTCTAATTACCAGATTCTTTTACTGGTATAATTTAGAACACATTTGTTCACATGGAAAGAACGATATGTTCTATATAAAAGGCAGGGGTGTGAGGATAATAAAATCGTTTAGGGTTTATGGGCGATGGGGCGAAATTGTCTTTGAAAAGAAAAACATCAATATAGATGACCGCTCAGCCGGCTGGAATGGCTATTTAAACGGGCAACCGGCAACACCAGGTGCATATGTATATTTTGCTGAGCTTATCTGCGATACGGGTGAACCTTTTGAGTTGAAGGGTTCCGTATTGCTTTTACGCTGATTTTTCTATTCAGTGCGAATAAATATCAATATTGATAGTTTGAGTACTAATGTGATTTTAATAATTGGTGATTATCACTCCAATGCGCTACAAAAAGGTCACAACCCTGACTTTTTAGATATTCCAAAAATATTTTTAGCATCAGAAAATCTGATTAAATTTGTACAAATCAATGCTCCGAATGGTAATTATCAGTAGGATCGTATTGAATCAGGTTTTGCTGCGCAACTGCCCGGTGTGAGCCACGCCAAATTCTCTCTCATCATGAATGGCAAACAGAAGCCCGATATTTATTTTATTAAAGCCGTGCATGATAAACTGGAAGTGGATGCGAACCTGCTGCTGAAGGCTATTTAGGCGATACCGGGCGACCCAAAGTAGATCATGCATCACAGACAATCACCTAATATGTAAGCCATGAACACGTCCAGCACACACGATCAACGCTTCGCAAAAATGACCTTCGCCACTGTGTATCCCCTGTATCTCGTAAAAGTGGAAAAGAAAGGCAGAACAAAAGAAGAATTGCACCAGGTTATAACGTGGTTAACTGGCTTTGGTGATCGGCAATTGCAAAAACTCATCAACGAAAAAGTAACTTTCGAAACATTCTTCCACCAAGCTACCCTCAACCCCAATGCTTCCCTCATCACCGGTGTCATCTGCGGGTATCGTGTGGAGAACATCGAAAATCCCCTGACCCGTCAGGTCCGGTACTTGGATAAACTGGTGGATGAGCTCGCGAAGGGCAGGAAGATGGAAAAGATTTTGAGGGGCTAGAAGGCTTACGCTATGCTGTTTCCCGCCTTCAAAAGATATTACTGAATGAACAAAGTGCGTCTTTAGCCGATGGAACAATACTGGTTATAGTAATCATTACTATAAGAATTGGAATGATTAATCAAAGAGCGGGCGTACTTTTTATGTGAAATTTATTTTCATAAATATTGAAGTGGGTAGCTAAAGAATAGAGAATAAATGTAATTGTTAAAAACCTGTAACTTTGAGATCATGACGAGAAAAGAGATTTTACCGGCAGTTTCAGCAATCGTTTTTAATGAGCGTAATGAGATTCTTCTGCAAAGAAGGGCAGATACAAAAAAGTGGTGTATTATCTCTGGCCATGTTGAATTTGGTGAAACGGTTGAGGACGCTATTGTTCGCGAAGTATTGGAAGAAGCTAATGTTAAAAGTGAGGTGAAAAGGCTGATAGGTGTATATTCCTCTCCAAAATTTACTACCTACTTCTATCCCGATAGAACAGTACAGTATGTTGTTACTTATTTTGAGGTTAGATTGATGGAAGACATTCAGAAAGATGTAGCGAATGATGAAACCGAGGAATTTGCTTATTTCCCATTAGATGAATTACCCGGAGAAATAGACCTTATGAATCCTAATTGGCTGACGGATGCATTAGATTCGGCAAATGTATTTATCCGGTAAACGCGTTACTGGTAAGTTGCCTGCATATAAGTTATCTTATTACTGCATGTATAAACTTTTGCAATTTATTTGAAATCAACTCATTTTGGCATTCGCCTGATTGGTCAAAAAATTTGTCAACTTCCCGAACCAATAACATTTGCGGAATTGGGTGTGCCTGCAACGCTAAAATAATTTGTTGTAGTTGTTGTGCGGCTCTTATTCCACCCATAGAGCCTGTAGAGACCGAGACTATACCAATGCGTTTATCCGGAAACTCGTTTCCATCCAGCACATCAATCAGATTTTTTAAAGAAGCTGGTATTGTTCCATTATATTCTGGAGTAACAAAAACTATTTTGTCAGAGGCATTTAGTATTTCTGATAACCTGGTAAGCGCTTCTGGTGGATGTATTAAGTTGGAAATTCTTTCGTCAAACAAGGGGAAGTTCATTTCTTTCAGATCTATCAACACGGCTTCAATATTCTTAACATGAAAAGCGTTACTTAGTGCAATGGCAACCCGATGGCTCAGTCTTTCTTCCCTGATGCTGCTTGAAATAATGCCTATCATATGTTGGTTGTTTAGAAATGTTGCTTCTGTATCCAGTAAAAGGATTTACGCTAGTTCTGGTCAGTAAGCAAATTCTGAGAAGAGGCAACTAATTGTATAATTTCTATGTGTGGTGAGCTTTCTAATCCGCTGTCATCCCTTTGTTTCTGGAACGATAGGAATGAAGGAGTCTGAAGCACTCTCTTTTGTATTTCTTCGTTTTCATAGTGGGAAATATGCACAAATGTTTTTCCGTCCTCACACAAATAGGATGTATAAAGAAAGTTAGTTGCATGCATCTGTTTGAAATCACTTATAAATTTATTGATGTTTTCCTGGTTCTTTTGAACAAAAGAAGGGTCTACAGTATAAGTTACTTTTGCAATAATCATTGTATTTGTTTTAAATTATAATGCTATTTTTTCTATATAGTTGATTGCAACGAAATATATTTTACCAGTGAAGGTGATTGGTTCATTCAAGTTCAGCTGCTGGTTTTAAGGGCTGTAAAATATTTTTAACTCAACTATTTAAATGTTTCCTTAAATACTTTGCAGTTTCGGATGTTTTATTGGCTAACAAATCTTCAACAGCTCCCTCAAAAACCAGGCTGCCACCATACTTCCCCGCACCTGGTCCAATATCAATGATCCAATCAGCTTGTGAGATGATATCCATATTGTGTTCAATAACCAGGAGCGTATTGTTTATTTCAACTAGTTTATCAATGACCTTCATTAATTTATTTGTATCAGATGGATGTAATCCTGTGGTAGGTTCATCCAGCACCAGGATATTGTTTTTCTTAAATAGTTCTTTGGTTAGTTTGAGCCTTTGTCTTTCTCCACCAGAAAAACTATTTAATCGTTGCCCCAAAGTCAGGTATTCCAGGCCCAGGTCTATTAGCAAATCAAAATGATGAACAAATTCATTATTCGTAAAGAAAATACGTCCTTCCTCCACTGTTAAGTTCAATACCGCAGCAATACTCTTATTTTGATAATGATATTTTAGAATGCTGGGATTAAATCCGCTGCCATGGCAGACTTCGCAAGGTTTTTCTACATCATCCATAAATGCCAGGTCAATTTTTTCAACACCAGCACCTTTACAATTTGGACAAGCTCCCTCGCTATTCCGGCTAAACCATTTTTCGCTTATATTATTTTCCCGGCCAAACAGTTTCCGGATCTCATCAGAGATGCCCAGATAAGTTAATAGGTTGGCCCTGATGCTGGCAACGAAAAGAGATTGGTTGATAATTTTGACATCAGGAAATTGCTTTGGTAAAACTTTATTGAGTAGGGTGCTTTTTCCGGAACCTGCAACACCGGTAATTACGGTCAGTATATTTTTCGGGATAGCGACAGTAATATTTTTCAGGTTATGCAGGTTCGCATTTTTAATGGTGATTGCATCCGCGCCTTTTCTTGGATTTTGATTATAAACCCTTTTTTGAGAAAAATAACACCCGGTTTTACCATCGGAGCTTTTTAGGCCTTTAAAACCACCCTGGTAAACAATTTCGCCACCGCGAACACCCGAATTAGGTCCCATATCTACAATATGGTCGGCTATTTTTATCAGATCCGGATCATGTTCTACAATTAGTACGGTATTGCCTTTTTCTTTGATTTGGTGTATAATGCGTGAGATGTTGTTCACATCTTTTGCGTGAAGTCCAATGCTGGGTTCGTCAAATACATACAATAGGTCTTCCAAACTATTCCCCAAATGCTTCACCATTTTAATTCGTTGCGATTCTCCGCCAGACAGGGTATTGGTAGCCCTGTCAAGGGTCAGGTATTGAAGGCCTATATTTACAACGTTACCCAATTTGTTGGTCAGCTCAGTCAGTATGGTTCCATATAATTGTGAAGAAAGCGATTGAATGAACGTGAGTAATTCATCGACAGGAAGAAATGAACAATCTGCGATATCCTTGCCTTTAATTTTACAGGATAGAATATGGTCGTTTAATCTTTTTCCGTGGCAGGAAGGACAAACTTTTGTAATTATAATCTTTTCGAGTTCTTTTTTTTTAAGGTTGTATTCTTTGGATTCTTTTTTTAAAAAGTCATTCGTCATACGTGGAATGACTCCTTTGTAAAGCATTGTCTTTCCCCATTCTTTTGCCGGGTGCTTCGGTTTGTGTTCCTCTGCAAAAAATAACAGGTTCCATTCTGTTTTTGTATAGTCCTTTAGTTTTTTATTATTATCAAAATACCCTGAATGTACATATCTTAACCACCGGTAACCTCCCGGTTGAAAAGTGGGGAATACAATGGCGCCTTCATGTAAGCTTTTGTTTTTATCAACCAGCTGATCAATGTTTATTGTTTTAGTTTCACCCAATCCTTCACAGACAAGGCACATACCCTGGGGATGATTGAAGGAAAAGACGTTGGAGTAGCCAACAAACGGCTTTCCCATTCTTGAAAACAACAAGCGCATAGAGGCATAAATATCGGTTGCTGTTCCAACCGTAGACCGGGCATTGCCCCCCAACCGCTTTTGATTGATGATGACAGGAACATTCAGGTGTTCAATTTTGTCTACATCTGCAATACGGTAATGAGTCAAACGGTTTCTTACAAAACTATTTTGTGTTTCGTTGATCTGCCGCTGTGCTTCTGCTCCGATGGTTTCAAAAACCAACGATGATTTGCCCGATCCCGAAACACCTGTAAAAACAGTTATTTTATTCTTTGGAATTTCCAGTGAGATGTTTTTAAGATTGTTTTGCCGGGCTCCAATAATATTAATTGTTTTCAAAATTAATAATTTGAATATTTTATCAGTAGTTCCTGGATTGATAATTATTGCATTCGGTATTTGCCGGATACAGCCTGTTTTCCGTCTTTGGTTTACAGGACACTCACAAATGCTTTTGTTGTAAAATTTCTACATAATGTTTGTTTGTCATTATGCCGAGAATATTACCAAATGGATCTACTACAGATGCTGTGACAAAAGCCATTTTTCCTCCACTTCTGTCTGTAATTGGGTCATATAATTTGGCACCTTTTGAAATTAGCAATTCAAGCGTTACTTCTAAATCGTCAACATGCCAGTAGGCAATTGCGCCACCAACGTTTTTAGTTGCACCTTCTGGTGCGTATTTCGCATCAATTATACCAAGTTCATGTTGATAATCACCAATGCGAAATTCAGAATAGCCCGGAACATTGAAATATGGTTCAACTCCCAGCAAATCGCTATACCATTTTGTTGCTGCTGCATGGTCGGGGGCATAGAAGCTAATGGTTGCCAATCCTCGTAGTACCTGGTTTTTTTCCATGTTTATTTATTTTTGGTTAAAGTTCTTTTCGCCAATAGGTCTGCATTCAAAACAATTTGTTTTATTTGTTCATTACGGGATAATGTTTGGGTTGTAGTATAAAGAAGTACCTGCTGTTTGATATTGTTTCCCTTTTTCTCTTAACTCAATACTGCCCCCGGAAAGTATATGAGAAAAATGCGGATTGGCATGGTAATGCCAATCGGAGGAAAGTCCATCCGAATAAAGTGTTTCGGTGCCAATAATCCCGCCAAATTGTATTTCTTTTTTGTTTGGCCCAACATACCTTCCATTGGAAAAGCATTTGATGTCTGTCTTTGCTTTGAAATATTTCATTGTTATATTTAGTTATATACAGTTATATATACTTCTTCATAGATTCCTCAAAAACCTTTTTAACGTCTGTGTTCAGGTTTTGTGTTTTGATATACCCATAAAAGGTATCGAATGGTATGGATACCATCCGGTGATTTATTCGTTTGATTTCCGATAAGGGCAGTGGAATGCGGTTTGGCGAGCTCCAAAAAACAGAGAAATGCTTTTTACTGGGCGAAAGAAAAAGCGTATCACCACAAAGAATAGCGCCCTGGTTCGACAAAAACGGTACATGCAGTATACTGCTGCCCGCAAAATGTCCGCCTATAAGCATAATTTTTATGCCGTCCCATAAAGCTAATTCATCACCCTCCCACAAACAGATATTTTTACCATGCTGCATGATATGGTTTTTATCATTTTCATGGATATAGACAGGGCAACCAAACACCTCTGCCCAATCGTTCATATTGCTGTAATAATGTGGGTGAGATAAGGCAATGGCTTTCAATCCACCTTTAGACTTTATGAACTCAATGGTCATTTCATCCAGCATGGGAATACAATCCCACAAAACATTTCCTTCATCAGAAAGTACCAACATGGCTCTTTGCCCGATAGAAAACATGGGATTTATTTCCAACTCATACAACCTGTCTTGAATCTTGTTCAGTTTAATGCTGTGTTTATAAAGCAAATCTTCCGGCTTAATCCAACTTTGCCCCCCTTGGGGAATGTATTGCCGTTCGTCTGAGCAAATTGTGCATAGTGCTGGTACGCTTTCTCTAAGATAATAAGTGCCGCAAGTGCTGCAAATTATTTGTTGTTTCATTGTATTTTAGTTTAGTGTGCAACGGGTAAAAATGTGGCTGTGCCCTCTTTCATTAGATAGATTACCAGGAATTTAACTGAAATGGAGGAACTGTTATTTTTCGTTATACTGTGTACGCCATTTGGTTTCTCATAAAAAACGTCTCCTGCCTTATAAACATTTTTTACTCCTTCAAATTCCGAAAGCAATTCGCCCTCCACTACATAAACAAACAGCGGACACGGATGTGTATGTTTTCTGGAAGTATAGCCCGGAGGAAATATTACTGTTTCAATCCGCACCATATTATTTTGAAGTTCCTTTTTATTCAACAGTTGTTCGAGTAATATGGAAGTTGCCGGTGCTGCAGGTTTTGCGGTATCTGAAGTATGCTGTGCAGCAGCTATTTTGAAAGCCATTACAAATAATAATGTTGCAGTGAATTTCATTTGTTTAGAAATTTATGTTTGTAATTCGGAATATTGATGAATAGAACACCCAGCAAAATGATAAGCATGGCTGCAATCTGCATTGCGCTTATAGATTCACCCCCTATTAAAACGCCCAGCAGTACAGCAACCATGGGGTTTATATATGCGTAAGTGCTTACCATGGCAACAGGCTTATTTTTTATCAGCCAAATAAATGCAAGAAAGGTAAGCGTTGTACTAATAATAGCTAGATATAAAAGGGCAAAAACGCTTACCGGTTTTATTGAAAGCCAATCCATCGATTTAAATTCACCGGAAACAAAGCTGACCACCAAAGCGAAAATGGTTGCTGCAATAAGGTGTATGGATGTTTTTGTGTAAACAGATACACTGTGTTGTGTTTTTCGCAGCTGGAGTGAACCGGTTACCCAGAGAAAACTGCCTGCCATTATAACCAGCATTGCTTTCATTTGCGGCTGGGCAATTGCACCGAATTTTGCGGAAGGCCTTTGCGAAAGCAGCACTATTACACCTGCCAGCCCTGCTATAATACCACTCATTATCCAGCCATTTTTAAAATTGATATGCCATTGCGACTTATCCAGTACCACAAACCAAAAAGGCGTGGTAATAATGATGGAGGCAAGTGCCGAAGGCAAATACTGTTGTGCCCATACTACCGCTATTATTCCACCTCCGAAAATCACGATGCCCCACAGTGAAAATTTGATTATTTCATTTTTGCCGGGAATCGCTTCCTTTTTATAAGCGCAATACAAAGCTAAGATCAGCCCGCCTATAAGGAACCTCATGGCAGACATTAAAAATGGAGGGAATGATTGTAAGGCAATGGCTACACCAAAGAATGTTGAACCCCATACAAAGTAAATTGCTGTGAAAGCAATGATTGTTTTTAATTGATGGCTCATTCTTTTATTTGGTCTTAATATTTTAAAAAAGCTGTTATTTTCGGCGGTTCCCCGACCTTTTGAGTCTCCTGGTTATTTTAAGTATTGATACATATTCGCATTGTTGGTATTTTGCCTTGATTAATTTTTCCTCATCATTTAATCCCTTCTTTGTGAAACATTTCTTTGTTCAATGTATTCATCAACGCTCCATTTATATCCTGGTAAAGAGGCAAGCAGGAAGGCAGCACTAAAGTTTACAAAAACACCATAATCCAATGGTTCCTTAATACCAAAAGAATACGTCATAGCCATTGCAAAGATAAAAGTGAGTGTGCCCGATGCAATTGCCACTTGTCGTGTTTTAAATCCAATAAGCAATAAAATAGAAAATGCTATTTCCAATATGGTTGCAGCAACAGCTAAAAAGGGTTTCGCAGATTCAGGTGCATAAGAATTTACATCAGCAGCATATTTTATAAAATTTTTCCATCCATCCGGATGACCTCCAAAAAGATTTATTCTGCCGGAATAAGCCGAGATGTAGGTGACTGCTAATGCAAGCCTTAATGCAAGGGCGGTGATATTTAATTTTGATTTCAATTAGTATAATTTTTGCACCTTAAAATTATACCTTTACTGGATGATGTAAATCATCCAGATTTAAATTATATACTAATCCAGATATGGAACTTTTAAAACAATTAATAGTAATAGACACTAAGTCGGATACACCGGTTTACCTGCAAATCAGCAATGCATTTATTCAGAATATAAGCCAGGGCAGGTTGCGAAAAGGGGTAAAACTCCCGGGTTCAAGAGAGACAGCGGCTTTATTGAGGGTGAACCGCATGACGGTGGTGGCGGCTTTTGATGAACTGGAGGCACAAGGTTGGATTGAAATGCTTCCACGGAAAGGCACTTTTATAAAAACCAAACTGCCAATGTTAATCCCCGGCAAATTATTGGAAGAAACAGGTCCTTTTACATTGCCACAAAAGACAAGTTTTGCGTATGATGAAAAGAAAATTATAAAAATTCAGTCCGCTGATTTTCCGCCAGCCGGGAAATTGATTTTTAATGATGGCTTCCCCGATACCCGTATTGCACCAATAGAACAGTTAATTAAAAACATGAGAAGCCTTTCCCGGTTGCCAACCCATAAAAGATACCTGATGTATGGGGGCGCCCAGGGTACCAGGTTATTAAGGGAGACTTTGTCGTCTTTTTTAAGCGACACAAGGGGATTGCCGGCAGGTCCGGAAAATATTTTAATAACCAAAGGTGCACAGATGGGATTGTATATTGCTTCATCAATTATTTTAAGCCCTGGTGATGATGTTATAGTTGGCAGGCCAGGCTATAGTTTTGCAAATCTTACTTTTCTTCAATTGGGTGCCCGGCTGAATTTTGCAGATGTGGATGATGAAGGAATGGATATTGACAAGGTTGATAAGCTTTGCAGAAAGAAAAAAATAAAATTGGTGTATGTAATACCACATCATCATAATCCTACTACGGTAACATTAACGCCTGAAAGAAGAATTCGGTTGCTGGAACTGGCTGCGAAATACAAATTTGCCATTATTGAAGATGATTACGATTACGATTTTCACTATGCCAGTAAACCGATGATGCCGATGGCGAGTTTAGACAGGCATGGCAATGTTATTTATATTGGTACGTTTACTAAAACACTTGCTCCGGCAATAAGATTCGGTTTTATTGCGGCGCCGGAAGATTTTATCCGCACAGCCACCTACCTGCGAAAATTGATAGATACACAGGGCGACAGTCTTATGGAAAATGCCATTGCAGAAATGTATAAGGATGGTACAATTGCACGGCACATAAAAAAATCAGTGAAGCTGTATAAAGAACGCCGGGACCATTTATGCAATCTGCTTCAAACAGAATTAGGCAATTATACCAGTTTTAGAATACCTGATGGCGGCATGTCTGTCTGGACAAATTTTCTTACAACCAATTTAGCCATCGTTTCTGAAAAGGCATTTAAAAAGGGTTTGATAATAAGAGATGGCAAAGCATATGATACCGATAAAATAAAATACAATTCTGTCCGGCTGGGCTTCGCATCTTTAAATTTCAATGAGCAGGAAAAAGCGGTTGGCATATTGAAGGAGGTAATTAAATAAAAAGATATACCCGTAAACTACTTACAATTAGACGCTCAGGCCTTTTGTTTCCATTTCAATGGTTTTATCACCGCGTATTCCGGCAATGTGTTATGCTGCCTGGTTCCGGAGAGATGTGGGTGCAAGCCGGTTTTATTGTTTTATGGGGCCAATGTAGCTTTTAGCCATCACCAGGTTGGCAAATTTTATATGATGCGATTGACCGGCGGGTGTGGTGTCGTCAAAAAATTCAATCCAGAGATAGTTTATGTTCAGTCCGCCATCTGTTCTCCACCTGAAACCCTGGAATGGTGGATGCGTTGAATCATTGATCCATGAATCTGCATTCCAGTAACCATTGGGAAAGCCGGCACCCCAATGACCAATTTTTTTACCGTTGTGCCAGACGGCGAGTTCACCATTAAATGCAGTGACCGGATTATTCAATTTGATCATTATTTCAACACAGAGCCATTTGTCCCATTCCAGTTGTTGCGCGGTGGGGCTGTTATTGATCATGTCATTGCCATAGCAGCGGTTACGCGCGCCGGGTTTCATATCTCCCCAGTATAAATAAGTGTCCATTGCAGGCGCGTTTACGGGTTCATACGCAATCGATATTCGTTTGTCTGCCAGTCCGCAAATACCTGCATGTGGGCTTGGGTAGGGTGTGGATGGATGATACCCGCCTATCCAGACAGATTCGTGGTGAATATATCCTTTGGAAGAGGATGGATATTTTACATAGTAGCGCAGGAAAACAGTGCCGTTGAACCCCGGGTTGAATGGCCGGTATAAATGGCCGCCATCATTCAGCGCTCCATTGTTGGTAATCGTCAACGCCGGGGTTACACCGCCTGCGGGTATGTCCCGGTCGTCAAGCAACATTCCCGCTGCATTGCTAACATTCGTATACCGGCCCAGTGTGTTGCTGATGCCATCGTTGAAATGCTCTGCGTACAGTACATCGGGATCCCGGGCTATCCCGATATCGTTTGTATACTTTTCTGCAATAGAAATCGCGGGCTTATCAGCAGGCAATGAAAAACCAGCAGCAATGATTACGAATCCGGAAAGAAATAGTAACGATACTTTCATTGGTTCAAATATAATGAATACCCGGGCCGGTATGAGGCAATGTGGCCAGCCAGTACAAAAGCATTTTGTGCGTAAACAAAACCGGAAGTTTGCCACAGGCGGCCGTATTCAGTAAAAAAATAGTAGTTTGGTGGCAATTGCAATTCCATCCCATTTTTTCCCTGTCATACATCAAAACACCATGAAAATAATTATTACCGCTACACTGCTGTTATGTCTTCAAATACTTTGCCCTGCACAGCAATTGTTTAACGATGGCTGGCAATTTTATAAAGGCGATATGACCATACAGCAGGCTTTGTTGCCGGATACAGGCGGCTGGCGAAACGTGATGCTGCCCCATGACTGGAGTATAGAAGGGCCCTTTAGCGATGCATGGGCAAGTGCCACAGGCTATCTGCCGGGTGGCATTGGATGGTATAAAAAAACATTTACCGTGCCTGGTCAGATGAAGGGCAAACGACTGTACATTTATTTTGATGGTGTGTATAAGAACAGTACCGTATGGCTGAACGGACATTACCTTGGCAACCGCCCCAACGGGTTTATTGCTTTTCAGTATGATATGACGGCTTTTATTAAACCCAACCAACCCAATGTGCTGGTAGTAAAAGCAGACCATACTGCGTTTGCAGATTCGCGCTGGTATACAGGTTCAGGCATTTACCGCAATGTATACCTCATTGCGAAGGAACCGGTTCATATTGAAAACTGGGGCGTACAATTGATTCCTTCATCGGTTACCGCTGCAGCCGCAACCGCCACTGCAAAAGTTATCGTTAAAAACAGCAGCAGTAAAACATCCGCCATTACAGTTCAGGTAAATTTGAAGGACAATAAAGGAAACACCGTGCTTCAGAAAAGTAAACAGGTACGTATAAACGCCGCTGACAGCATGGCTACTGAGTTGCCATTCAGCCTGAGTAATCCGCAGCTGTGGTCAGATAAAGACCCGGTGCTGTACCAGCTAAACGTGGCGCTGCTATCAGGTGGAAAAATACTGGACAGTTATACTGAGCAAACCGGATTCAGGAGCCTGCGGTTTGATGCCGACAGCGGTTTTTTTCTAAACAACCGGAATATTAAATTAAAAGGTGTATGTATTCATGATGATGCCGGTGCACTGGGGGTTGCAGTACCGGAAGCTGTTTGGCGCAGGAGGTTACGTATATTGAAGGAGGGTGGTTGCAATTCCCTGCGCATGTCGCACAACCCGCATGTCGACTACCTGTACCACCTTTGCGACGAAATGGGTTTCCTGGTAATAGACGAGGCATTTGACGAGTGGGAAGAAGGTAAAAATAAGTGGATCAAAGGATGGAATGTTGGTGCACCGGGCAAAGACGGCTACCATGAATATTTTACCCGGTGGGCTGCTGCAGATACACGCGATATGATATTGCGCAATTACAACCATCCTTCCATCATTGCATGGAGTATTGGCAATGAGATTGATTATCCCAATGATCCCTACAGCAGTGAGGTACTCAGTTCCGGCAATAACCCGCAAATTTACGGAAGGGGTTACCTGCCCGATCATCCTGCTGCAAAACGTTTGGGCGAATTATCGCAGCAATTGGCTGCCGTTGTAAAAAAATACGATACAACCAGGCCGGTTACCGCGGCATTGGCCGGCGTGGTGATGTCTAATACGACCACTTACCCGGAAAACCTTGATTGGGTGGGGTATAATTACCAGGAGTATCGTTATGCAGGCGATCGCACCACCTATCCAAAGAGAAAGATATATGGAAGTGAAAACGGGATGGCGCTGCGTGCCTGGAACGCCGTGGATTCTAATCAATTTATTTCCGCGCAATACCTGTGGACGGGCATTGATTACCTCGGCGAAGCCGGGGCATGGCCGCAACGCAGCAATGGTGCAGGTTTGATAAACCTGGCAGGATTTCCTAAAACCGAATACTATTTCAGGCAAAGTCTCTGGAGTGATAAGCCAATGATATATGCGGGTGTATCGCAGATTCAGAAAGAGGAAGATAAAAGTATATGGAGCCATAAAAAAGCGGAGCCTGTCTGGAACTGGGTGGCAAATGATACATTACAGGTAAGCTGTTTCACCAATTGTACGGAAGCAGAACTATTCATCAATAACCAATCGCTTGGCAAAAAACAAATGGCCGGTTTTCCCAACCATGTGATTGTATGGCGTACTAATTTTCAGGCTGGTAAATTAAAAGTAGTTGGTTACAACCATGGCCGGGCGGTTGCCGATTATTCTCTTGCTACTGCCGGTAATGCATATACGCTGACAGCCGCTGTAGAAAAAGACACCGCCGGTAAAACCGGGCTGGTGCAGGTAGTGGTTACTGTTGTTGATAAAGAGGGCGTTGCAGTAAACAATGCTGTTAACGGAATAACGGTTACCATGAATGGAAAGGCGGTACTGCTGGGTTTGGAGAGCGGCAGCACAAACAGTCATGAAGACTATAAAGCAAATACACGGAAAACTGTTAACGGTAAAATAATTGTTTATATCCAAAAATCATCATTTACTGAAAAAGTAAATCTTAACCTGTCATCGGAGGGATTACAACCATTGGCAGTTGAATTATAAGTACGTCCAAAAGATGCAACGAAGGTTAATGGAGATTAGGAATGCAGGAAACATTGTTATAAGGGCAGAATTATATCATTCAATGAAAGGACGAATACTGCAACCACTTATCCTGGAGTTACAGCCATTTAAAAATTTCAAGTAAATGCCCCTTTCTTTTGGTTGCCGGATAAAAATCCCATCATTGTGTGCACTTGAAGAAATGTCTCTTGTGTACAGCGTAGGGGATTTTTTATTAACTTGAGTTAGACTCCTTGTATTTATTTGCATCGCATTTTAATGACTATTGACATGTATGAGATTTAATTATTGCATTTACATTTGTTTACTGCTGACATTGCTTGCATCGTTTGTATCTCCGGGCGACCCTATTCCCCGGCTGCGGGCACGCCTCGCAAGCTATTATGCCCGTTTTCCAAAGGAGAAAGTTTATCTGCAGTCAGATAAAGAGCACTATAGTGCAGGGGAAACTGTCTGGTTCAGCGGATATGTTACGCGTCAGACAAAACGGACTACGGAAAACACCATTGTATACCTTGATCTTTTTAATGACAAGGGATTAATTATTAGCCGTGCGATGCGCCCTGTTGACAATGGGGCATTTCACGGAGATATAACCCTGCCGTCAAAATTGGGCGCTGGTAAATATTATTTACGCGGATATACTTCCTGGATGCTGAACTTCAGCACAGATTTATTTTTTTACAGGGAGATGGTAATCGATAACCATGTTCCGTCCCGATCCGAAAAAATTGTCCCGCATCATAGCGATTTTGATGTTCAATTTTTCCCCGAAAGCGGACCGCTTGTTAACCGTCTTACGAGCCTGGTTGTTTTTAAAGCTGCTGATTCGGGTGGACTTCCGGTTGAAGTTTCGGGTGCGGTTGTCAATAACAGGGGAGATACGGTGGCCACCATTAAAACTGCACATTATGGTATAGGCCGCTTTATAATTCATTGTTCTCCGCAAACAACTTATACAGCAATTGTAAGAAGTGGCGGTACAATAAAAAAAATTCCATTGCCGGCAATAAAACCAGAGGGAATTGTGCTTCATGTTGAAACAAGACACAACAGCTTTACAGATAGTATTTTCTTCCACATTTCAAGAAGTAAAGAACATAAGGATGCATACCAGCACCTTTTATTATGCGCGAGAAAGGGAAATCATGTTTCAATTGCCAAAATTCATTTTGATGAGTTGACAGTCAACGATCCGTTGGATACACTTCTTTCAGCACCTTTCCCCTTACTGCTGAATAATTTCGGTACTGGTATTTTAGAATTGTCTGTACTAACAGAAGAAGGCGTGCCACTTGCCGGGAGATTGGTTTTCCTGCCCGGTAACCAGCCGTTTTCGGCAGCCATACAATCTGTAAACCACAACCCTGATGCAGGCACAACCAGTTTTAATATTAATTTGCCGCCAGAATATAAAGGAAGTATAACTGTTTCAGTTACCGGTGCAGATAAGAGTGTAGATTCAACCCGGCGTGAGAATATACATTCAGGGATTTACGTGGCCGGCGAGACAGCGCCCGGTTTGCTTTCCCCGGCAGAATGCCCCGCCGGCACAACTGCGGAAACTTTGAATGCCATGGATATGCTTATGGTTATTTCGAAACCTGCAGGAATTAATTTAGAGAAACTTTTGCAGGGCGAAGACCCACTGGTTAAATATGAGCCGGAAAGATCAATCGTTTTGAATGGCAGGGCGTTTGAAGTCACCGGGAACAAAAAGTCACCTCTTCGGAACAGTTCCATATTCGTGATACTGAAAGCATTGAAAGATTCAATATCCAGGCCGGTAAATGTTTTGACAGACAGTACCGGATTATTTTCATTAAACAACCTTTATTTTCATGATACTGCCACAGTCTATCTGCAGACCGGCCTTACATCACAGGGACTCACTACCAACAGTGTTGCTTTGGAATTCAATAACGCTATTTTTGACTCTGTTTCAAAAAAGCAATTTGTCATTGCGCCTGCTGTACTCAATGCCAGGCTTTATAGCCCCGATATAATAAATAATGCAATCGATGAACCTACCGCAGCCGGTATGTTACAAAACGTCACAGTTACAGGTAAGAAAAAGTCGCATATTGACAGCCTCGTTTCAATATATGCTACTGGTATATTTGCCAATCCAGGTGTATGGGCCATCACGCTCGATCTGACAAAAGACGAAATAACCAAAACCATGGATCTGAATGTACTTGAATACCTCAATGGAAAAGTTGCGGGTCTTGTATTTGCTTATGACCGGGGATTACCTGTAATTTTCTGGCGTTATTCCAATATTATAGACGGTTTGTCTGCTATTGAACAGCTTAAACTCAATGCCCCTTCATTTTTTCTGAACGAAAGTCTGCTCAATACAGGTAATCAGGGATACGACGGAATGGTGCAACTCTTAACCGGGATTAGGATAGCAGATGTAGCTATCATCCGGATATATAATCCGGGAACTTTACCAAATGTACCTGACAATGGTCCGCATGGTGCAATCGCCATTTACCTTAAAAATGGGCGGGAAGACGACAGGGCCACGTCAAAAATTGTATTTGAACAGCACACCAAACTGGGCTATACCCCGGTTCATGATTTTCAGAAGCGCGGTGCTGCACCGTCTCCGTCTACACTTTACTGGAAACCCGGTGCATTACCAAACCCTTCAGACCATAATGTAACGGTCAGTTTCAACAATTATAATAACCGGCGTATACGGGTGATAGCCGAAGGCGTTGATGAAAATGGAAATGTTATCCTTCTTGATCAGATTATTCAATAACAACAGGCATTCATAAGACCTGGCATAGAGAACAATGAAAACAATTTTTTACGCATTCATTTACTTTCTTTTTCCTGCAATCGTTTTTGCTCAATCAAATTTCAGCGGAAAAGTGGTTGAGGCGGGATCGGCCAGACCCATAATCGCCGCAAGTGTGTTCATTGGCAATTCTTCTGCCGGTACTTCTACAGATGAATCCGGTAATTTTATTTTGAGTAAAGTGCCAGACGGGAAATTCAACCTCGTTGTGTCTTCCATTGGCTATGAGACTTTCGTTAAACAGATAGAGACCGGCAAAATATCCGGCCCCTTTACAATTGAGCTCGTGCACAAAACAGCCGCTTTGGGGGAAGTGGTTGTTTCAGCCGCTGAAAAGAATGGCTGGATTTACTGGGGTGATACATTCCTGCGCGCATTTATCGGTACTTCCGGTTATGCCCGGCAATGCCGGATAAAAAATCCCAAAGTGCTGAAATTCAGAAAAAATAATAAGAACAATACACTCAAGGTATGGGCTGATGAACCGCTGCTGATTGAAAACAATGCTTTGGGCTATATCATCACTTACAATTTGATGGATTTCAATTTTAACCTGGACGACAATTCGGTCTCGTTTTCAGGATATCCGCTATTCAGCATTATGGATATAAAAAATGCCAATACAGCTGCACGTATTAAACGAAACAGGCAAAATGTTTACGCCATTTCATTAATGCATTTTATCCGGAGTCTGTACAGCAATAATTTCATCGAAGAAGGTTTCCGGATTGTGCGAACAGTCAACAAAGTACAAACTGATCTGCAAAAAAGATCGGTAATTGCCCCCTTGTATATGGGTATCGAAAAATTCGATACAGTTTATGAGATCAATAACCAGGGAGCGCTTATTAACATCGTGCCGGTTCAACTGGGTGAAACCAAATTTAATGATGTTAATTCTGTTGCCGGCCAGCTATCAATTGGCAGTGTTATTCATGAACAGGAAGATAATAAATTTCTGGATTTTAGCGATACCCTGCAGGTAGTATATACGAGAGCCGCAACGCCTTTTGAATACCAGGAATTCGATAAGAATAACAATAACAATGCGGTGATACTCTCTGCGATTTCATTTATACAACCCAGGCCAGTAATGATTTATGCAAATGGCAGTTACCTTCCCACTGCCAACCTGCGGTTAAGTGGTTTCTGGGCATGGTGGGAAAAAATAGCCATTATGTTGCCCTACGATTATGTACCGGATTGAAAAAAATTGAACAGCCATTTCTTTTTACTTTGATTCGCCCTTGCATAAACCATCGTAATATTATTTTTAGATCGTCATTGCCTCAACGCCAGTCATTAACTCCTGATAGAACCAGGTGCAATTTAACAGAAGATTGTGCCAGCACGTAAAATAAAGTGTGAGCTTTTTATTTAATTTAAGATTAAAATTATATCATGAAAATAGCAATACTTATATTTTTTGTTCTTAGCACAGTTCTTTCTGGTTTTGCGCAAAACAATGTTCAGCAGAAAAATGATTCAGTATGCAAGCTGATAAAAAAATATTGGGCGGAAAGAAATGCAGATGCAATTTATGCTATGGCGGGAGAGGAGTTTAAGCAACAATTAAGTCTTACGGATTTTAAAACTGCTTGTGCCAAAAACCTATTTCCTATGGGAAGTATGAAAACAACTTTTGAGAATTTGGAAAATGAAACAAGTAAGTATAAAGCAATTTTTACGTCAGATTCTTTGTCGTTCTACTTAAGCCTTGACCATAAAAACAAGTTAGCAAACTTTTCATTTAAACCTTATGAAAAGTAGTTGTATCGGCGCCTGGTCGTTTTTTAATTGGTCAAAATATTTAGTTTTTGTTTCTGCTTCATCATCTTACCGGTCAATTTATCCTGCAACGTCATTATGTCGATCTCAATTTTTGACTGATTCACCAGTAGGAGCTTACTAATTTTGGAAAGACCAGCAATGATTTTCAGGTGCAGATTCATATCCTGATTGCTGATGCGGGGAAAAACTGTTTCGTTGATAATGGCAGAATCATCATGACGATACTTTTCTAAATTTCCGTTACGGGTTGTAATAAAAAGTAAAGGCGCGATTAAACTATAGAGAGGTCAGCTTCCAGTTCACCCGACAAATGAACTTTTTTTGCAATAAATTGATATGGAGGAAAAATAAAAAAGCTCGTAAAATCAATGTTTTACGGGCTCTGTAGGTTCAGACTGAACCCATTTAAGTCGGGAAGACAGACTCCAAACGTATACATTAAAACGATGTTTATCAAAATATTGCGCTGCTAAAAAATGTCGGTTCACCTCGCAGGTCGCGGAAAAAAAGCAAAGAACTTTGAGGGATAAAAGTAGGATAAAAGAAGGTAAAATAAATCAAATGAAAATTTCCTCTTCGCGAGTCAATTTGTTATTGCCTCCGCCAAATCTATTATTTTAAAAATTAAAATGGAATGGATCTTTATAATTATGGAATGCAGCATTGCCTGGTTTGAAACAACATACCCTGCAGTCCATCTGGGAATACAACCGGGCGCCGGATGAAGCTGTGCAAAGCAGCCACCACCCGGTACGTGATTATGCCTCCATCAGTCCCATATTCGCAGCATTCGCCAATCCGTTTTCTCATATAATAAAAATACGCGAATACCTGGCAGGTATTACTACGGCGGGGGTAGCTGTAGTAACCACGATCTGTCCCTGCTGCGGAAGCCAGATTTTTGATTGCCCACCAGTTTTTTATGTACACGTTACACCTTACAACCATGAGTAACCACTTTATCAGGAAACACGGTATCCTCTGCGGCCCGAAACAGGTGAGCCGGATAATTAAACATGCTGCTATGTTATCAGAACACCTTGTTTTAAAAAATGCATTGAACCTGCCGGCAAAATCCAATGTCCGTTAATTTATCGTAGCTGGAGGCGTGTCCAGGTTTATTGATTAACGACCATGCCCAGGCGCGTCAGCTCGCCTTTGTCTTTTGTTCCGTCAGTAGCCATGGTAAGGTTGTCCTTGGTGAGGCGCATGGTATATTCATGCATAGCTTCAACCATTACAGTAACACCGCCGAACACAAGCGTACCGCTGGCATCCTTACCATAAAAATAAAACAGGTAGGATTTATCCTGCGGCATATGCCCGGAATCGGCGTATCCAACTGACAGCGGATTCGTTTTTCCTGTGCTATTCGGTGCAATGGTCAATGGCGTAACCGAAGAACTCATCCCATCCGGACTAATACCATAATATAAGCGCAACGTAAAACCCATTTCATTGATGAAAGTGACACGGCCAAAAGTTTCTGCGTGACTGAAGCTGCCGTTTTGCAATGATTTGTTTTCTTTAGCCGCAATGTATTCGATAACCTTTGAAGGATTTTCTGCAACAGGTTTCTCCATTACTTTTCTTGGGCGTTTTGATATTTCATTGGTAAGTGTAATGCCAGGGAGTAACACACTCAAAGGAAAATCTTCATCATATAAACCTGAATACGTCGGAGTTTGTTTATACCCGGTAGCTTTTCCAATGTTTTCCGTAAGAAAGGTCTTTAACTCACCAATACTTACAATGCCATTGTCATAGGTTTTGCCTGCATCAGCCTGGGCTTTGTCCGCTTGTCCCTTTAATCCCTGTAATAAATAATACGTGAATATACCGTGGCCAAGTTTGCTGTCCTCCCTGGATGTCTGGCCTTTTGTACAGGAAAGAATGGCGGCGTTCCCCTCGGAAGCATTTGTAAGCTCCGCGGTATATGCTTTAATAATATCGCCATTGTCAAACCCGTCGCCCCGTGTTCCTTCTTCCATATACGAGGCTGCATAACAGGCATCCACATACGATAACTTCATTTTGGCTTTGCAGCGTTCAATCTTTTTTCGCACCTCGTCCATGGAAACGGCCGAACTTTGTTCACTTCCTTTTTGGGCATCATAACTCAGCAGATAGCCGGCATTTTCTGCGACTTCATATGTAGCATGACCGGCAAAATAAAATATGACCAGATCTTCCCGGTCCACCCGTGCGAGCAGCCCTACGAGGCTATCAATAATAGCTTTCCTGGTAGCCTGCCCGTTGGTCAGTACCACCATATTCTCACGTGACAAAGCACCGGCATTGGCACTTCTCAAAAATTCTGCAAACGAAAGCGCATCTTTGTCCGCATATTTTAAGCCAGTGATTACAGGATCGTAATAGTTTGAAACACCTACGACCAAAGCATACACCTTGGGTGTATTTTTTTTGCTGGCTGGCGCGAGCCATAAACAACAGGCCCCAAATAATACTAGTAATTTCATTTTTTTATTTTTTCTCTGACAGCTTTCAAACAGATATAAACAATGCCCAGGTATAACAGTAAAGAAAGCGCATTGATCATCCGGTGTGTTGCTTTGTGCACAAACCAAACCAGCACAAACAACAGTATGAACTGCGGCTCCTCTTTCAATAAGAATTCAAAAAAAGAAGCGATGGCTTCATAAATAAGTTGTGCGGCATTGTATACGATATTATATGCCTTTGTGCTTAGTGGCAATGATAGTCTGCTCCTTTCCCGTTCTTCACCGTTGATGAATTGCAAACCAAGTGCACTGTACAATAAAAACCAGCTAATCAAGGAATATCCAATGAGTAAAATAATGACAAAGCCCCATGTGATTCGATGCTGTCCTCTTTCCAGGGCATAGATGATATTCAATAAAATGACGGGGCCATGCAATTGCCGGTAAAGTGTCTGGTGAACATCTTCTCCATCTGAACCAAATGAACCCAATAATACAATGTTTTTTTTATGAAATCTTTTTCGGCGTTCCAGGTTTTGAATAAAATCAGCTGAACCACTTGCAGCAACGATTTGCCCGACAAAGAATTTATGCAGGGTGCTGCTGCTGTCTTCATCGCCTTCCCACAACAACTGTTCGTCCATGATACGAAATTCAGGCAGGAAAGGGTTGGCTATCCAGGCTTGTCCCTTGTCGCCCGTTTTTTCATGCAGCAATGCCTGGCCGAACCAGCCTGAACCGGTGGTCGCACCATGCAACTTACTGTAGATGGTAAAAGGCAAACTGTTATTCCTGTCGCTCACAATATAATGACTCACAAAAAGTTTGTCATTGGTTTGTTCACGGATATTGCCGTACAGGCTATCATTGAATTGAAAGGCCGGGTTGGTATGGATGCCCTGGTTCACCGATAAAATCAATTTTCCGGATCCTGCGATGCTGTGTATGCGTGCGGCCAGCAGGCTATCGTCCGGAGATGGCGTTTCAAAACCAATATCACAGACTATCAGATCAACATCGTTGATGTGGTTTTGCAAAATGCCCAGCAAACTGGCTATTTTTTTACGGTCGGTAATGATTTCGTTCAAATGATACGACGAATCATTTTCTGTATCCGGGATCAGTTGCTTGTCCCGGAAGTTATCCACCAGTATGAAATTATTCCAGGCAAAAGCGTAGGCGGCGGTATCGGGTTTGTCATGCGCCGTTTCACTGGCGAAGTTGGCAATATCTCCCCAACGCCAGGAGGGCCTGGTAAAAGTGAATATGGTCAATAGCGTTAATGCGATGCTGAATAAGCATATCATTATCACCCTTAACAACCGGCCTTCCGGGGGCAGCAAAAACCGCCCGAGCAGGAAACAAACAATTACCGTCGGGAGAAACAAGTATAATTTTTCCAATAATTCCCTCATGACGGTTCATTTAATTCCATGAAAAGGATGAGTTGCGGAAAATATACGGAGCCATAGCTTTTTGCAATATAGGTAGCCAGCAAAGCAGCTTTCTCTGTCATCGTAAGCCGGGTTTGCGAATCTTTTAAGTCTTTTAAGAGCGCGCGCATTTCCTCTTTTTCTTCCCTGGATAAAAAATGGATGCGGCAATGCGCCAGTTGTCTTTCGGGATTGCCCCCATTGGTAATCGTGACGGTATTAAATCCTTCAATAAGCCTTGGAGTGATGAGCAGGGTTTCACCTGCCAGCGGGACCAGCCTGTTATTGAACATAAATTTATCGTCGGGGTAGGCCTCATCATGCAGGGACAATTTGACAGCCAAGGTATCAAACAGCACCAGTGTATCCCTGAACAGGGTTTTAAAATCAGACAATGTATAAAAATTCAGGGAAGCACTGTTCCTTGATTGTAATATAATATGATCGTCCTCCATTTCCTTTTTATCGCCTGTATTCAATGTCCACCAATAAAAATTATCAGGACTGAAAACAATTTTGAACACGATTTTTGAGGGAGGAAAATGTTTTGCACGGATTACGCTGCGCACATCATCTTTGGAACTTGCTTTTGACAATTCTCCGGTCAGCCGATCCTTATTATAATTCAGTTTTGCGGGCAGCGATATAACTTTAAAAACGGGTGGGGGCTGTTGACGAGCGATCAACAATAATGGAAATGCGAGGTAAAATAGTAATACATGTAAGGATCTCATAAGAGGGGTTAATGGGTACTAAACTAAGGTATTTTTAAATACGGCTGATATGAATACTGGTCATTTTATTTTATGTTGATAGCTACAAGTAAATTCATGGGTGACCTGCCTGTATGGGGCGGGCCGGTTGTGTGGTGGGTGGGGATTATGGTGGAGGAATAAAGCAGGCTGACGCCTTTGCATCGTTTTCGCAAATGCGGTCGACCCAATGCTGCAGTGGTAACTGTCAATAATTTTTACGCTGCTTCCTTTCATGCATCACGGAGGCGTATATCACTTTGAGTTGCACATCGCCAAACCCGTAAATGCTTTCCTGTTTCCAGAATGCGCTGAAAGTATTTTCAAAACCCATCGTTCCGGTGTCAACAATTTCGTTGATGACACGAGCCGGCCGTTCTGTGTCCAGGTGTGCTTCAACGATATCTTTTAGGTAAGGAAATGCGGGCGACTGTTGTTTGGACAATTGCTGCAATGTATTGTTGTCTCTGTTGCGAAAAGCCTGCCATAGCTGATTCCCGAGCGCCAAATCTTTTTTAGTAAGCTGAATTCGGTTGTTGAAACATGCGCGCAACTGTTCAGGGGTTGCCGGGCCAAAACCATTCCAGAAATATTTATGCCCCTGCTCCAGATGTGTCGTGAGCACAGTGAATACTTTTATTGTATGCGATAGCTGCGATAATAATGAATATACAAACCAGCTATTCGCCTGGCAGAATACATCGTATTCAAACCACAGGTTGAATTCATAGCCTGCTTTGGAAGCCGCGATCTGATTCAGTTCATCGATTACCATGGACTGGTATTCGTTGCTGCCACGCTTGTGTTGCTTTGCTCTTGTAGACCAAAACTCTTCCTGCGTTTCACCGTTTAATGGGCCACTCATCAATGCTTCCCTGAATATGATTGCCTCACCTGGTATTTTAGCTTGCGGGAATCTATAACCGATCGAATCGCCGTTGAGAATGTGGTAGATCATGGGTGCAAAGAAAGGGAAAAATGGAAAATGGGTGCAGGGATTTAACGGACGGCCGCAGGATACATTTTTTGTTGCCGGGAGAAAAACATTGTATTCCATTTTTCCAATCGCCAGTCAAGCAGGGGAGTACCGTCGAGCATGGTATTAATTTGTTTCCCCGTAACTGACTGATGGGTATCCAGCATTTCCTTCATCGTTACCAGTACAGGCAAAATTTCATCGTCTTTGAAGAAGGTATATAACAATTCCTGGCAACTCTTCATATAGGATCGGCGATCGAGAATCAAATATTGGCTGATAAAATGAAGATGTGGTTTGAGCATATGATAGTCTCCCAGATACTTATGCCAACTTAGGCTGGTTTGCCAACTATTTAATGCTTCTTCATTGGATACAATGTTACCATCTGAATGATTAACGTCATCTGCAGCAAGACCAGCCAAACTGCAAATACAAAGTTTGTCATGATCTATGAGAGTGAGTAAATGTGGATCTTTTAATAACCGTGCACTTATTCCTCCAACAGACCTTACATTCATGTTCCTTACCAATGGCCGGATCTATTGTTACGTATTTAATTTCGAAGAAGTCGCTGTTCAAATACGTAATTATCGTGTGGCCTGCCTCGTGAAAAGCTGTATCATTAGTAAAACTAACGGCATTGGGAAAAATAGTAAGAATCTAAAATAAGGAATGAACATCATTTATCATTAGATGGCGGTTTTGCCTTTATTGCGGTTCATTTACCCCGACATTTTCTGTTGGGGAATAATCGGATTTCTGTTTTTAATTTTGTATAAGGGGCAATGGTGAAGCAATAACGAAAAAAATAAATGATATGAGTGATCATGTGGAGTTATATGGCAGCACCCGGGTCGGGACGATAGGTGGTACGTTGCTGGTGACCATCTTAAATATTTTTCACAACGATTTGGTGCGGACGATTGGGTTTGCGGCCATTGGTGCCAGCGTCAGTTTTTTTGTGAGTTTGTTCTGGAAGTGGGTGGTAGGTAGGATGGGAAAACAAAAAGGAACTTTGTGATATCCGCGCCGCCGCCGGTAAAAATCACTGGTAGTTAGCGAACACATTTGCAGCGGTTCTGGCTAACATGGTGACGCCCGCAGGCTCTCGCTTCGGACGGGTTCTGGCCGCATTCCCTTCAGCCGGGCATCAACTACTAAAAACAGACTACTGTTAAATATTTTCCGATCGACAATTATTGATTTGGTTAAGTTCACATTAAAGTGGAAAATAAAGTCGACGAGATCAGGCAAACAAAGTAATGATTGATAACCTTCGGCTTTGATTATCAGGAAGGATTACGGTGAATGCCAAATATGATTTTAAAATGTTAACTCTTGTAATTTTCAGATTAACCTTAGAACAGAATGTTTTGATAGAGTAACCCTACACTAATTGAGGGTGAGTAGAATTTGCGCATTTATACTAGCAAATCTTTTGCATTGCTAATTTATTCCCCACTTATTTATTTTAAGCCTTTAGTTTTCTTTGGACTTGTTCACATGTGGTAAAACTTCACAAAAGTATCCGGCAAATTGTTGGCTAAGTAATCCGGGTTCTAAATTACAATGGATGAATTAAATAAACACAAGTTGTTCATTTCAGTATTTTGGGCTGTCAATGGTAGTTTCAGACCGGCTTAATTTATTTTTGAATTAATTTAAAATAAGTAGATTTAGAATAAAATTCAGTAATGGCGGTTGAAAAGTATTCTATAGGAGGAGTTGTAACAGACAACGATAGTTATAATTCCTTGCAGGACATTTCATGTAACAGAACACTCATTGCGCTGCAATTAACTGCAGAGGAAAGTACAACTTGCGCTGTTGTTCAAGGATTAACATCTATAGAAAACGTTTTCGACCATTATAATCCTTCAATAACCATTAATCTCAGAACAATAGACAGTCAGACAGTTGTCCAAAAAATATTATTCAGGACAATGAAAGACTTTTCTATTGATGGTATTACTGCGCAAAGTGTTATTTTGAGAGAACTGGCATTTAGTTTGGAAATATATAAGGAAATCGTGTTAATCATAACCAAAAATAGCAGCCTTAAAAGTATAATAGGAAACCCTGCGCGTAAAAAGGAGTTAGTTGATATTTTATTAATTTTATTAAAAGAACTTGAACAGAAAGATGTTAACGAGAACCTTGCTTATAATTTAATAGACAATCCATTTAAAGAGGAGTTAGCATCCGCTTTAGCTGCAATTGAATCAGGCACTGGTGAATTCAAGGCTGATTTAACAAAATTATCGGATGACGTCAAGTTTGAATTTCTTGAAACCTTTATTGATGGAATCCAATATCTCGATCCATATAAGCGGGCAGCGAGAACAATTTTTCTGGAAGACCCCGCACGAAAAGAAGAGCGTATAACGCTTAAAAAAAAGCTGCGAACCTGGATATCAATATTTATAGGCTTTGACAATATTGAAGCTATGGTTGGCTTTGGAAAAACCAGTTCTCAAAGTATTCAATACCTGCTGGAAGAAAATTTGAAAACTGCCATCACCGCGTGCAACCTTTTGGAAAGATCATATAGAACATTGGCTCTATTTTTTAAAAACACTGGCTCGTCGAAAGTAAAAAATGTAAGTATTATAAATGTTGGCACAGACCCTTTGAAAGACTTGGATAACACCCACTTGATTGATTATATACAATCGGAATTAGTAAATAATTACGACCGGCTGGACTTAAGAAACGTTTACAGTTTATTGGTATTGCCAGGATTTCTTGGCTCCAATAAGGTAGTTAACAAATGGGCCAAAATTGCCTGTAATCACAAGGTTTTATTGGTGACAGATTATGCAGATTTTGACAGCCCGGACGATGTGATGGAATTGTTTGAAAGCTCAAATCTTACCGGTGCTGATTTGTATTTAACCAATGCAATAATGACCTGTAATTGGTTGTTGGGTCGAAAACGGTATGAATTTCTGGGGGAAGAAGACGATCTATATATTCCGCCTGCTGCGGCATTGGCTGGAAAACTTTATAGCACAACCTTATCCCAGGTTAATGCAGGCAGCAAATTTGGTACAATAACAGACACTGAAAACGTCAGGTTTGATTTGAGAAAAAGTGAAATTGCCCAATTGGAAAATATTGGGTTGATACCTATGGTAAAAGAATATGGAAAGGTGATGGCATTTTCTGCCAAAACCCTTTTTAATGGCGATCGAACAAGCCTTCAGGTTTATGCAGTAGTCCGTTTGTTGGATTATATATCAAAAGTGATGATGGATCTACTTAACAGGCGAGCTTTTGAAAATTTTAATGCAAACACAAGAAAAGATTTAAACGGTCAGATAGTTAAATTCTTAGACGCCAATACAGGCCCGGGAAAACTAATGTCAAATTTTACTATTAGGAGATTCGAGCAGGATCCGGTTGAAAAAGATAAAATTTATTTAGACGTCTTTATTAAGCCCTATTTCCCAACAAAAACAATGATATTACAACTATCTGGCCAGAAAGGGGATGATGGCAATGAATGGTTCACAGAATATGTTCAAGATAAATAATACTGTATGAGCTTTAAAGCAAAACTTAGGATAGATGGGAGGGAATATAATATTTTGTCGCTCGCGTATTCTCTTGATCAGGAAGTCGATGACAAAGGAATGCCATCCACAATACTAAAAATTGGAAAAATCAACATTCAATTAGAGTCTACCGGGGATACTGTTTTTTTTGAGTGGGTATGTAACAGTTTTTTACGCAAAGATGGCACCATTTCACTTATTAAAAGGGACACAGATGCCACTTTAAAAGAAATCAAGTTCCTAAACGCTTATCTAATTTCTTATAAAGAATCATTTGCGGCTGAAAACGATAATCCAACAATTGAGCACCTTGTTTTAAGTGCCGAGGAAATACAATCTGGAACAGGCTCTTACAGCACCAAATGGGAGTAAAAGCTTTTATTAAATTTTTTGTATGAATGACAACGCTATTTTTCAATTTGACGGCACTCAACAAGACAGTAATGAGAACTCAAATTTTCCCGGCAACAAATTGCTTTTTATTCAGCAGTTTTCTGGTGAAACACCGATAAAGCCCAAAATGGCCCATGGAATAAGGTCGTTGCAGGAATTAATAGATTATTATCATCCAACATGTAATTTGACATTTACAGATATAAGTGGCAATAAAATTGAAGAAGTTATACACTTTAACAGCATCGAAGACTTTTCCCCAAACAACTTAGTTTCCAACAGCAGTTACCTAAAGGAAGAAGATAAAATAGTAGAACAGAAACTTCTTTTACGCAACAAATTGCAGCAGAGCCGTAGATTCAATCAACTATTAAATGACCCTGGAAAAAAAAAGATTCTTAAAACTGCAATTCAAAATATTTTGAATTCAAAAAAGCAAATTCAATGAATCTCTTGCACACGGTTGAATTTAGTGAAAGTGACGCAATGCAATTTTTGCAGGAAGAATTCCCGGGCTTTTCTGCTGACTCATGGCTGCTTGAAGAATTATTATTAATACTCGAATCTCCTTTCCGTTTTGAGTTAAACTTTGAGTACGAGTTAGGATACGAAAGGGCACAAAAAACACACATTGATAACATTAAAAGTTTGATGCAATCAATAAAGCCATTGGAAGTAGCCTATCGAACCGTAGATGTTTTTTTTAAGAATATTGCTGACCCGACTAAAGCCAATAATATTGTTTTTTATAATGCTGAAATTGATCAAATCACAGATTTGGACAATCCTCGATTCATAGATTTTGCTCAGAATGCAATGGAACAATTGTATGACCGGCTTGATCTGAGAGAAAGTTTCTCGATAATTCTAATCCCAGGGTACTTGCGTTCTGATACCGTTTTATCTAAATGGGCTCATTATTGTTATAAAAATAAGGCGATAATAATTACTGATATTTATGACTTTTTATACGTAGATGATATAAAAGAATTTTTTACAGCGCCGAAACACACAGGTGATGAGTTTTACCGGTCCAGCATTTTAATGACTTGTAATTATTTGATGGTACGCAGAAGGGCAGAAGAAATGGGAGAAGAGGAAGATGTTTGCATTCCGGGATCAGCCGCGCTCGCCGCCAGGATATATGATTTGCCCGTGTCGGAAATACTTACCTCGAACAATTTTAATAAAATTAAAGGCGTCGAAGGTGTTCGCTTTGACATAAAAATGAGTGACCTGGTAAAATTTGAAAACCATGGTTTGGTCACAATGGTCAACCGGTCGGGAAAAGTGCTTCCTTTTTCTGTTCGAACCCTTTACAACGGTGATAATATTGGATTGAAACTTTACTCAACCGTAAAACTATTTGATTATTTTTCAAAAGTTTTTATAGACCTGGTCAATCAAACAGCTTTTGAATCCTGGACCGTTAAGACACAACAGGAAATGATGGTCCGTATGATGGAAATATTGAATACGATGCAAGGGCATGAGAAAATTGTAAGCGGCTTCAGGATCGTAAAATTTGAACGGAGCGGGGAATTGAATAACCGGTTGTTGATTGAAATTTTCTTTGAGTTGATTTTTAATAAAAATTATATGTTTTCATTGGAAGCGGACATGGGGTTTGGTTCCTATGAATGGAGCACAAAATATATTTTAGCATAAAATCCAAAACTATGGCCTATACAGGGAAGTTTAAATTAGGGGGAAACGAGTATAATCTTTTGGATTGTCAATTCACACTCAAGCGAAATATGGATGATAAAGGTAATCCTGCCTCAAAAATCTATGTAGACCTGATTAATATTTCAATTGAAGGGACAGAATCAACGCGGTTGGTAGAATACATCCTTTCCAATCAATCGAGACCCGTTGATGGATCCATCAGTATTACCAATATGAGCCAGGAAAAAGGCGCTAAAGAAATCTCATTTGGAAATTGCTATATCATAGAATATGCGGAAAATATTAACTTGAACAATACATCCAAACAAGTCGTCGAAATCCGGCTAAGTGCCAAGATAATAAGATTTGGTACTTCAGAGCATATAAATTCTTAAGAAAAATTATTTATTAACTAATACCGATATCATTGCCGACCTATTATTCTGATACGCCGTCCGCCCATGATTTATTGGGTCGTCACAGTTTTGCAAAAGGAATTGCACAATCCCTTTTATCGGGTTTTAAATCCGGGGACGATTCCATCGTAATTGGCATTAATGGAAAATGGGGATGCGGAAAATCGACATTGCTTCGGTTCATAAAAGAAGAGATAAATAAAAATGCTTCTGACGAAAAGTTCATCATTTTTGAATTCAACCCCTGGCTTTTTAGCGGGCAAAAAGAATTGCAAACAGTTTTTTTGAACCAGCTACTGGTTAAAATGCGGGACCTGAACAAGAAAATAGCAAAAGGAGCCAAAAAAGCAAAACGCCTGACTGAAATTATCAATCCCCTGTTAAGAGTATTGGCTGCTATTAAGCCATTATCAAAATATGTCTACCCGGGGATTTCACTAATGATTGAGGATTTTGAAAAATTTGTAACGGCTTTCGATAAAGACAAGCCGATCGATGAATTGAAAGAAAAAGTCAACACAAAAATTAAGAAAGCAGAGATGCGTTTTTTTATTTTCATTGATGACGTGGAAAGGCTTACCCCTCAGGAAACTACCGAGATATTTCAATTAATCAAGCTAAATGCAAATTTTGTCAATACTTACTATGTAATTGCTTATGACCGGGAAATTGTTCAGGAATCGTTAATGCAGCAATACAAAGAAGTTGGTCGCCGGTATCTGGACAAGATCGTGCAGGTGGACTTTAAAGTTCCTGAGATGTTTGATGAAGTGCTGGAAGATATTTTTTTTGAGAAGTTGCAGTTATTTCTGGAAGAAAACGCCATCAACTATCATTCCAGGCACTTCTTTAAGATCTGGCAGCACAATGATTTTAGGGGTTACTTTAGCACGCTCAGGGATATTTATAGGTATATTAATGCGCTGCAACTGCGACTGCCTGCGATTCATGAGGAGGTTTTTATTGCTGATTTTCTTATCCTTGAAGCGATACGTTTATTTGACAACTTTAGTTATGAGGAGATATACCGGGCATACAAACTTAGTTTAATAAAAAAGCACAGTATTCAGCGGATTTTAGTGGAAAATAAGGAGTTCCAAGAAAAAAGCAATCCTTTTTCCAGGGCATTGATCACAGCTATGTTCAGCCTTCATGCCAAAGGAGATGAAAATGCTGCTGCTAACAAAGAGATTTCCGACAAGCGTTATTTTGAGCGTTATTTTTCGCTTTCCCTCAGTTCAGTGGATGTTATAGGAAATATCTTTAACCAATTTATTTATCACGAAACAGATCGTCTGACACTGTTGAAAGAAGTTTTCAATTCAGACAAGGCCCCTTACTTTATACGTCGGTTATTTAATTCCTGGGTGTCAGATTCCGATATCAGTATTGAAAAAATAATACTTGCTTTCATTGAATTTGGGAGTAAATATTACCACTCATTTTCAATTGAACGATATGCCGATCAGATTTTTGACCTTATTGAAGAATTTGTTGAACGTTTGCCTAACAAAGCGCGTACTTACAAATGGTTGCTGAACGAACTTCTACTGGAAAAATACGAGTTCAATCTTTTCATCATTTTTTTGCAAGGGAAATATTATGAAAAGATGAATAACACTTTTCAAAAAATATATGGCAGCGGAACAAGTATTGATTCGGTAATTGGTGCGGAGGGAATTGGCGCTGCTGATTTTAAATCTTTCCAAAAGATTGAAAATAATTTCCAAGGCACCATCGAGACTATATTCAAGAAGCAATTTATTTCATCCTCTGAAGGTACAGAAAATAGTTTTTTTGTTAAGTTCCTCGTCCTAAAGTATGCTGGCTTTTTTCCCAACGCTTATTATGATTACCTGCGGAGACTAATTGCCCAAAAAAATTTATCGAGATTAAAAGAAATTATAGAGTATACCATTGATGTCAACCAGGTTTCGGGCAAGCCAATAGCAATCAATAAGACAGTTTTAATCCTGATTTTACCCAACATAACAATAATGAAAAAAGTAATGCTACTTATGGAAGAAGACAATGTCAATAGCCCTGCACCTGAATTCCTGCAAAAAAATATTCTATCGGTTTATTCTTATTATAATTCCCTGGCGGTTTTTTAGACCAACCAGTTGTTGCTAAATTTAACTTTACCTAATCTGATATTTTGAGCTGAGATGGTCAGTTTTTCTTTACATAAAACAGAACTCTCGGTCGAGAACATCTCTTCGTAATAAATAATAAACCCATTGCTAAATTCAATCTCTTTTATTTTCTGATCAGTTACAACGTTAAAAAACGAGATTTTACCCTGCAGCGGATTGTCAACATTACCAATATGCTCAACGAGTCCGGTATTATTCGTCGCGTCCACCAATAGGTTAATTAAACCGCACTGTGTCTCAGAACATGGTCTCCCAAAATCGTCAACTTCTTGTTTTAGTGAATAGGTCAATTCAAGCAGATTGTATTCCCTGTTAAGGAGGTTTAATTTGACACTTATTGACATATAACCGCGATTAATTACTTAATAGGAAAACAATTGTTTCTATTAAAATTGAATTATTAATAAGTTATACAAATATATAGGTTTAGGGAATGAATATTTTTTTTAAGTAGTTAAAAGGCATTCCCACATGCTATATTCTTTGGTCATGAAGAAAATGATATTTTATCTGCTTGGGTGGAGGAAGTGGTGGTAGTAGAAAGTCCCATACACTTTGATGAGATGGCCAGGCGGATTACAGAAGCCGGTAACTTCACTAAAGTGGGTTCAAGAATTAGGGATGTGCTGATGCAGGCATCCAGGCATGCACAATCCAATAATCGGATAATAATTAAAGGTGAATTTCTATGGCATAGTGCAATGGACAACCCGGTTGTCCGTGTCCGATCAAATCTCCCCAACACTTCCCGGAAAATCAGATTTATAAGTCCGGAAGAAATTACTCTGGCCGTTATTGGCATCGTCAAGGAAGCAATTGCCATTTTACCTGATGATGCATCTGTTCTTACAGGTAAAATGTTTGGTTTCTTTCGCGTAACCGAAGAAATGCGAAATGATATACTTGAAATCATTCAGACTGCTGTGGTGAACAAAACATTAAAGCTGGATGGTGACTTGCTTAAAATGCCTTAATACCTTATACAAGAATACTTTTGACGAGCTTATTGGAAAATGTAATGCGCTTCAATCTGATTTTCTGAAGGGTATAACACTCGAGTATAAAAAAGCCTACCATTCATGTTACAAATGCAACCTCTTTTTCTTCTTTCGTTGTCAACATTCGCTTAACTTCGACTCCTACCGTAGCAAACGCTTTTTGTAAATTGTGACAAAAAAGCTTTTATTTGCAGCCTGATCAGATTCCTAACCACTATGAAATTGGCTAAAAAGACTTTGCGCGGACATTTACTGTTAGTAATTAGTGTCATTACATTCTTTGGTTCCTGCCAAAAACAACTTCATTCTGACAATATTGTGCCTGCAGGTTCACATCTGGTATCTGTCTATAGTTATGGTTACGGCGAACTTCATATAGATTCATTTAGTTATAACGGTTCAGGGTATCTAACCCGCCTTCAGCAATGGACTTACGATTCAACTGGGCCAGTAATAATTTCTGATAGTGCAGATTTTGTTTTCTCATTTCCGGGTGCCGGATTACCGGCTTCTTCTTTTACGTTATCATCGCTGAATGCAGGAACCAGTAATCCGGTTGAGAAGCATATGCTTTTCTATGATAATAAGAACAGGATTATAAAAGACAGTTTATCAAATGCAGTAACCGGTAGTAAAGCACTTACCAAATATAGCTACGAGACAAACTATATCGTATCAGATAATTTTCTGAAGAATAACTCAGGGCTTACTAAAACAGTAACTGATTCATTTTTTATAGCGGCTTCAAATAATATTACCAACCTTGTTTTTTACAATTCCCCTTCTGTCTACGGCGGAAAACATATTTATACTTATAGCAGTGATTTAAACCCTTTTCACGATAAAGTATTGACTGAAAATCTGGGTATATGGCTAACACTTACTACAGACAATGACTTTATTTCTCAAAATACATTCATTACAATTACTGTTGAAAATTCAGCACCCCAGCCCTTCACTTCTCATTTCACATGGAGTAAGAATCCATCCGGAAAAGTTGTAAAAGTTCAGCAGGTGGGTAAAGATGTTTTTCAAACATTTCATTACAGTAATTAAACAACTGCATTGTTGACAGGGTTAAAACTGTTTGCAGCTTAATCGGGTGCGGGTATAGCGCCCAATTTTTTACCCTCATAAAGTTCAAAGCGACTACGGACATATTGCATGTCGCTTAAGATGACTAATGATATCTTGATATACTTTATGATAATCCCGCCCTCCACGCTTACTTGCAAGCTGATCATAAAAAATCCCTACAGTTATGTAAAATGCAACCTCTTTTTCTTCTTTCTTTTCAACCGTAATTCTTCAGATAGTTCGTCTGGCATATTCCCGGTTTCGGGCCACCGTTAATTAATTTATCCAGTAACTCAAAACGTTGGTGTTTGTCAAAAAATTCCATCATTGTTTGCACCTGAAGAAATGTCTCTTGTGGATTCACCATTATTTTCAGGCGCTAACACCATTATTCAGATCTTAGGTTGTTAACCGGATTGCTGATAGCCGCTTTAATCGTTTGAAAGCTAATTGTTATCAGGGCAATGACAAAAGCTGTAAAACCGGCTAACAGGAATATCCACCAGCTGATGGTTATCCTGAACTCATAATTTTGGAGCCAGTTATGCATTATCCACCATCCTGTCGGAAAAGCAAGCAGGCATGCAATTAATACCAGTTGCAGAAAATCTTTCGACAATAAACGCACCAGTCCGGCAGCACTTGCACCCAATACTTTGCGGATGCCAATTTCTTTTAGCCTGCGTTCAGCTGTATAGGCTGCCATGCCGAATAATCCCAGGCATGAAATAAAAATAGCCAGCCCTGCAAATACGCCGGATACTTTACTAATCAACATTTCATTGAAAAACATTTTATTAAACTGTTCATCGGTAAACTTGTATTGCAGTGGATAACCTGGATTATTTTTTTTCATAACGGCTTCAATTTTGGCAATTGCCTCACCGGGGTTGGCTTGTGCTTTAAGCCGAACATACAGAAGGTGTGCATTTTCGTGTGGCATACAATAAAGAAACAGGGGCCCCGGTTTATCATATACATTGCCGTATACATAATCTTTTACAACGCCTATTATTTTCAGGTTGGTATAAACATGTTCCTCATTGCCCCTTGGTGATTGTATTATTTTGCCAACAGCTTTTTCTTTACCCAATAATTTTGCCAGCGATTCATTGATAATGATGTTGTTTTGATCTTCTGCAGCAACTTTAAAATCCCTGCCGGCTACCACTTTAATTCCTGATGTAACTACAAATTCATTACTCACATGCCTGAAGGCGATGGAAATTTCCTTTCCTTCAGGCTTCCCTTCCCATTTAAACCTATCGTCAGTATTGCCACCGTATATTGTAGTACGATCAGTCATGGCGGCATTTTCTACCAGGCCTGTTTGTAGCAAGTCTTGTTTTATCACCGGAAAAATAGATGATCCGCCGTGCTGTATATCTATTTCAATCAGATTATCCTTGTTCAGACCAAGTTCACGATTTTTTACATGTTGTATCTGCATGTAAACAACGATGGTGCTGATGATGAATACTAACGAAACAGTAAACTGCAATACCACCAAACCTTTCCTGATTAATGTGGCGCCACCGCCCGTAATTTTTATTCCTTTCAGCACATGTACCGGGTTGAATGAAGACAGGTAAAGGGAGGGGTAGCTACCTGCCAGCAAACCACAAATAAGTGCAATAGTAAGCAACGCAACTATATGCAAGGGGTTGGTTAATTGTGATGACAGCTGTTTTTGCATCAATATGTTAAAGGCCGGCAATGTCAGCACAACAATAATAGTGGCAAATAAAGCAGCAACCAGTGACAGAAATAATGCTTCACCAACAAACTGTCCAACCAATCTTTTTCTGCCGGCGCCAAGTACTTTGCGTACACCTACTTCACGTGCCCGTTGCTGGCTGTTTGCAGTGGCCAGATTCATAAAATTGATGCATGCGATAAAAAGGATGATCCAGGCGATCGCCGAAAGCATGTGTACCTGCCCGATACGTCCGTCGCCAGTCTGTTTACCATTTTCAAACTTATTGTAAAGCCGCCAATCTTTCATTGGAAAAAGGAATGCCTGGCTTTCTTCATCCGTTTTCTTCTGGCGAATAAAATTTTGTATTTTTCTATTGATGGCTGTTGTATTGGCATTCTCATCAAGCTCCACGTAAGTGAAAGGTCCATAGCTACCCCAATTCAACCCGTCATCACCTCCCCACCTGGCCTGGTTGCGTACAATACTTACCTGGTAGGGGGCCAGCCATTCAAATTGCAAACTGGAATTTTCTGGTAAGTCTTTCACAACAGCTGTAATGGTAAAATCCTGCTTATTGTCTACCCGGATAGTTCTGCCTATGATGTTTTTTATTTCGCCATGCGGATCTTTCGGAAAAAATTTCTTTGCCATACTTTCCGTAATCACCAATGAATACAGTTGTTGGAAAGCGGTCTTTGCATTGCCCTCTGTAAAGTTGAATGTAAGCATGCTGAACAGCGAAGAATCTACATACCTGCCGGGTGCATAGAGTGCTTTATCACCGGAACTAAAAAGCGATTGCTGAGCCTCGTCCGATATACGGGCTGCATTTTTGATGCCGGTTATTTCTTCTTTTAATGCAGCGGCCATTGGCCGCGGCGTTGAACCCATGGTATACAACTTTCCATCAAACGCCCGGTTAATATTTACCCGGCATAACCTGTCTTTCTTGGCATGCGCGCTATCAAAAGTCAATTCATCTTCCACCCACAAAAAAATCAGTCCTGCGCAGGCAATGCCGGTAGCCAGCCCCAATATGTTCAGCAGACTATAAGTTTTGTTTTTCCACATGTTGCGGAGCATGGTTTTAATATAATTTTTGATCATATTGATTACTTTACAATGCGGGGTGAATGGTGGAGGGACGTGTAAACGGAAGATTTGTTGCTTCTGTTCCAAAAAAGCTACCGTCGCTGGAAGAAAACTTGTCGGTTAGAAACAGTTCGATATACTTAATGGTCGTTCTATAATTTTTAAAACCACCATTCTTTAGCTTGGGTTCCCATATTTTTTTATAATAGGAGAGCAGCTCTTTTAATTTATGTCCCTTTAAAAGTGGTTGTACTCCGAGGTACGCACTGCTTATTGATTCTGCAGTCACGAGTTCACCGTCATCCAGCAACCTCCGGTATTTACTTTTAATCCCGAGCCGGATGTTTTCTAAATGGTCATTTATGGATTTTACCTCCATGCTAGTGCCGCGTACCATTCCTTTTTCACTGTTCCAACTAATGACATCAATTTGTTCTTTTGATGAAAATTCTTTTTCTTCTCCATCAACAGTAATGCGTACATAAATATCCGCCCGTTTTTTGTCGGCTTTGCATTTCCTTAAAAGGAAGCAAACACCAAATGAAGATTGGGTTTCCATCCAATTTTTTTTGATTGGTTCTGAAATAATTCGTTTCACTCTTCGCTTAAAATCGGTGTCGGCAGTTTCGAATCCAGTTGTCGTCCTCTCAAAAAACATCAAAAAAAATTGACGTAATTGTATGACTGGTAATGAATTGTGAGCCGTTGGGGGAGTACAAAGGACGTGCCTGATTATACTCATCGAATGTCTCGCCTGAGAAATGCTATTTATTGATTTGATTTGATAGAGGGGCAAAGAAAAATCCCTGTAAATCAATTGACTTTACAGGGATTGATGGAATTTGATATCCATTTTAGTCGGGAAGACAGGATTCGAATTCCCATTATATTATTTTATTTCTCAATCACTTGTAAAGTCAGTAGCATTCGTTCTCACCGAAATACCCACCTGACATTTTATTAAAGAGCTTATTGTAAAAATAAGATTTTTATTGATGCAGTTTGACTAAATGATCAATTAAAAGAATATTATTTCATAACATTAAGTATGTTTTGACGTGTGTGAATTTATGTACTTATTTATAAAGAGTAACGTTTAATCTGGAGTCTTAATCCGAACTGCTATATATGGCAAATAAACTATCTTAAGTTGTTAGGCTAAACTTGATTCAATTTATTTGAATTTACCTTCTTCCCTTTAACTTTTTACCATGTAAAAGATTCTAACCTTATCATGCCTTACCTTACTGTGTTTTTTTGAAGTACAGCACAATCAAGATCTATTTCAAGCTAGCCGGGTTTGCATGAAGTCGAAAAGCCCTGGATTAAGCTGTATGTTTTCAATAATCTGGGAATTCAGCTCCGTTATTGTGCACCTTACTTCATAAAAATTGAAGTCCATGCTGTAAGACTGAATTTGTCGATTGAGGTCACGCACCTTGTGCGAAAAACATGTAGTAATCATGAGTGTGGATTTTTTCAAAAGTAACTAACTTATTCCCAACAATCCTATAAAATGCTTGACACTCAGAAGTATGAAAACGACGAGATCGTGCGCTTTGAGGTACAGGCTAAGAACCACACCTTCTTAATTGATTGTAATAGGCCAGCGTTGGTTAAAAAAAAGTTGGCGCACCATTGCTTGGGAGTGGAATTTGGTGGCGGGGAAGTACCCGGATTGGTTCTTTGCGGAGCTGCAGCGGGAGATAAGGCGCACGATCAATTGGATAGATCTACATTGAGCAACATATATTATATTTTTTTAATTTTGGTTGTATGGAGTCGCTGGAACAGCCATCCTTTTTATTAAAATCAAATCGTACAAATTGTGGAGGTCATCTTCGTTCCACCTGGAATATGGAAGTTCAGGGCAACCGGCTGGTGCGAGTATGGACTGTTCAATGTAATATTTATGAATGCGGGTATATTTACCGCGATAAGTTTAGGTCGTTGTACGAATTATCAAAGACATTTAGACGCAAAATTAATTAACCTTATTTGAAGGGTAAGGCTAAATAAGTTCATTGGCGGTTAGCCACTTTTGAAGAACCACCTTGTATTCTTTATATAATGTATCTGACATTCCACGCGGCTGGGCAGCTACCACATCATCTTCGTTAACTAAATGAAGGCGCAGCATCCTGCCAAGGTAGGAGTTTTCCTTTTCCAGATATATCCAAAAAAGTTTCGCATCCGCTGGTCTTATGACTTTCATGTACCAGCAATTTAACCATAACTAGCTCAAAAAACAACTTAATCCTTGTCCCAAGTGGTAAATATTTGCCCCAAGACAAAAGCCCAGGAGAACAGCCTTTTATCGGCAAGTATTGTTACCTGGGGGTGAATTATTTTAAAATTAAATTCATGGAAATAGTTTTGTATAAAGAGCAATATGCCAAATATTAATTGTAAACATTCAAAAGGCAGACACCGACTCGTTTACATTTATTGTTGTTTCACAACAAAAGGTATTTAGAGACTTCAATTTTAAGTATGAGCCTGAAAAAGGTGTTCAGGTAATCGGGGATAATAATAATTATTCCGATTAGTTTACGGTTGTAAGAGGAGAGATGGGTTTTCTAATTTAGATGTATAAGAAAAATCCTGCCAACTTTTATAAACAAACCCCACCGCTGACTATCTGTAGCAGGTCAGGGTTTGGACTCCTTTTTACCTTTCCTACATTCAGTTGGTGGGCTAATACAATACTACAATGACCAGGTGTACCGGGAAAGGACAGGTTTTTTTGATTTTTAGTCATACACGAAATTTGAGGAAGCTGGTAAAGCAAGCGGTCGGAGTAAAATATCTGTAATTTTGCTCCGAAGTTCAATTATGAAGCAAATAAGAATTAAAGATCCAGCTGGAGAAGGATTCTATGATATATGGGATGTGGAAGATTTCGAATATGTCAATCCTATCAAAAAGATGCATGAGGTTTACATGGCATTTTATGTCAAATCTATCATGGATTTGATATTATTGTCACCGGCAGTATTGCCATCATCAGAGGGAGTGCGTAACCCGGAAAAAATTATTGAAAAAGTAGCAAGTGAACAGGCTGAAAAATATTGCAAAGAAGACTTCGACAATGTGATGTCAATAATATTACCGGACAATCTCCTCAATATTTTTAAGAGTAAACAGAAAAAAGACCAGTTTAGGGCACTTAAAGGGGTGACATTAGGCCCCAGTCAAATTTTGAAATTAATATATCACGCATGGTTGACACATAATTATAGATACAGTACGTATGTCTTCCACCATAATCATAAAGGATCGGATCCATTTGAAATGCCACATTTTGCCTATAAAACTGGGAGTGATCAGATCATTGTTGGTGGTAGTACTAAGTTAACTGAAGGGCAAATACGCTCCGCAATTGATCAGAGGAATGTTGTTGTCGCTAAATTTCTGGATAATGGCATAGACTGGCACTGCTTTTTGTTGACCTATAGAAGTGTTGGAGGTAAAGAAGTGGGTAATACTCCTCATATTCACTACATTTCAAGCGCGTTTGGATTATCAAGAGAAGAGGTCTTGATTCAGTTTAACAGAAAAAGATATAAACTACCAAAAACTCCGCATATTTCATATAAACGTGATGATAATTGAATTTTTCAACCAACTTTCGCTGCGAAAGGACAACCAAACGGTCAACGACAAAAATAAAAAAAGCTTTAATGTATTGAGGCTTAATTATTTAATATAGTGTTCCTATGGTGTGGGGCGGGCTCGAACGACCGTCACAAAGATTTTCCGTCCACCAGTATTCTTTGCTTCTTAATACCCCTCCTCCAGCAACCGCTTCACATCTTCCACATTATAATACAACGTGCCACCGATCTTCTTCGTCCTCAAATTCCTGGATACCCGCAGCGCCACCAGCTTATTGACTGAACAACCCAGTATCTTCCGAACATCGGCAGTCTTATAGCCTTCAGGTTTCAGAGGCTTCGCTTTCTCCTGTTCAGTCAGGATATTCCGGATATCTCCCAGCAGTCTCACCCGGAACAATTCCAAATCTTCCTTCGTCACAATCTCTATCCCCATATTCATGCATTTTTCAAATACACCAGACTCCCCAAAAAATAATTGTTCGACGGCACATATTTAATATAACTATTTTGGTCCAGTTGCCGAATGCTCCGGTGATAAGTTGCCAGCCCGGCAAGTTTGCAGAGCGGCATTAGTACATGGCTGAAGATATAGAGCGGGTCTTCGCCGTTCTTTGCATGCCAATGACAGTGCAGTGCGGAGTAGAGGCTGATGTGCGCCAGGCCGATACGCGAATCGTCGCGGGCTTTTTGCATAAATGCGTTCAATAACTGAACGATTTCCTTTTCCATCATTATTTCCTCCTCATTTCCTTTAGTCACACACCCAATAAAATCATGAATAAGATCATTGATTCATCGCCATCCCGGTCTTGCGCCGTTCTTTTTCTTCGTTTCCCTGGTTGAGCGATACCACCGGCGCCTTTTCCTTCCTTTCGCCCAGCGCCTCGGAACGAGCCACCCTCTTCCCATTTGAATTATACAAGTCGACGTTTTTCAAAGAAGCATTTACTTCCAGTGTTACTGGAATTCCCTTGCCATCTTTTACTAAATCAACCGCCAACCGTTCCCCATTACGCAAACCCTGCAGCAATTTTTCCATTTCCGCATGCGAAGCTTTCTCGCGGAGTGGCAGCGCCTCCAGCGCCTTTTCCAAATCCGTATGTGCATGGTACTCCCGCCTTTTGAAATTGCCGGCATTGTCCTTGTCATTAAAATCGAGTTTCACCCAGGCGGTCTGCCGCTCTCCCAGCGCATTGCGGTATTCCTGTTCAACAGCACGGCCTTCCAGTAAATTCAATGCCTGAGCAGTTGGATGACCGGCATCCACTGCAAACGTTTGGCGCTTATTTTGTTCCGGGTGCGCATCTGAATTCAATACCACTTGGTACTGGTCGAGCTTATACCGACCATATTGATCTTTACTAAAATACAAATCATATTCCATGCGCTTGTCTCCGTTGATCTGCGCAGAATGCGACAATGTAAAATTTCCCTGGTTTTCGCGAGGCTGTCGCGCAGGGTTTGTTCCCCACTGGTTCGATGATAAGTTTCCAGTTTACGCGCTGTGTTCAACCTTGGGATTGCGAGGATCGCACGTATCAGCCCTTGCCACCAGGGGAACAATTCCTTTTCCAGCTTTTCCCGTTCGATATTCGGCGTGCGCAGCATCAGTCTCTCTTCATGGTTGCCGCAGCGTGCATGCTTTAATAAATCGCATCCAGCCGCCCAGTTTCTCCAGCCGGAACTCCCGGCTATTTACAACCGAAGGGGGGAATAATTGGATGATTTGCTCTTCCTGTTTTCTCCAGGCAGCGAGATCGCGTTCTACTTTATTTGCATTTGTGATCATGGCTATCATTTTTTAACTACCAATACAATAACACCGGCGCCGGTTTCGACTCCTGTTTCCTTTCTTTTATTGATGCCCTTGTTGATTTGGTAAACACTGTTCATTTGCTTTTCTTTTTTGGAAAGCAAATATCTGCAGGATGTTAAGCGTGATCGATATGAATTAGCAGTTGGTTTTGGTGAATTACCGAAATGACAGAATGGGCCGCCAGTAAATTAGATTTATTATATATCAAAGCAAGGCTGAAGATGAGAACCTGGCAAAATTTTGAAATGGCAAACCAAAGCCCGGGGCAGGAATCCAGCCAATTTCGGCCTCAAATGATAAGAACCTTTAGCAGATGGAAAAACATTCATTTACTACAATGCTCCCCCCAGCCGGGCACAAGGGGATTGAATAAATGTTGTAGAAGCCATTCTACATCGTAAGAATACACAACTGCCCCAATTGTTTCAAACTGACTGTTATTGCCGGAGTTCTGACAGAAAAGTTTCATTAAAACGCAATTAATTTATGGCATGAAGGTTGAAAAAAGATAGCGGGTATGTTTTATAAATGCCACCTTAACCGCTTCCCAGTTGAAAAAGCTATTAATAGTAGATGACGAAGAAGACATCTTGATGGTGCTTAAAAGTTATTTATCTGCGAAAGGGTATGATGTTAAAACTACCCTGACCTGTGAGCATGCCCTGGAAGTTTTCTACATATTTAAACCAGATTTAGTTCTTCTGGATGTGAACGTGGGCAAGTCGGATGGCCGTGTTATGTGCAAAATGATTAAAGCGCAGGCAGCATACCAGCACGTTCCGGTAATATTAATGTCGGCTGATCTTAATAATCTTTTAAGTTACAGCGATTACGGCGCTATATCGATTATGGAAAAACCTTTCAATCTTCCGCTTGTCCTGGCCACTATCCGTTCTCTTTTGAACCCGCAATAAAATCAAAAAGTTGTGTTGTAAAACGTCCCCTTTTTTGCTGTTTCTTTGATACATTCGCACTGTCATATTGTTTGTTATGCCGGAGATTTATCATGCTGTGCAGTATTATTTGTTCATGAAATGGTTTAAGAAGACCCACCCCCGGCTGTATTATCAATACAAGGGCCAAATTCTTGTTCCTGTCCAAAGCTACGAAATATCCGCTGCTATGAATGCTGTAGCGCCACAAGACCGGAAATTGTTACAGGATGTAATTAATGAATACTACACAAAGGTGGCTGATTGACTGCTTCTTGAAGCTTCGAAACCATAAAAATCGTATGGAAATTAATAGCAGGCATGTGATGTTGTTCCCGTCCGGTATTGAATGATTGCTCATCGGGGTCTTCATGTAGCTATTTCCGCCGATGTTTTGCTTTTGCTTTGCCAAATTATAGCAAATCCTTTGCTTATAAAGTCAAACATTGATTATCAAATAAATCCAAACTCAGAAACTGCACTGAGAGGAAATAAAGCCCAGTTGAATGCACTGGTTCTAAAAAGACTGCTATTTACGGCCAACCAGACGAAAAATTTATCTCTACAAGCCACGTAGAACACCAAAACTTAACCATGAGAATGCACATGCGCAGGTTTACCCGCCTTACCAATGGTTTCAGTAAGAAGATTGAAAACCAAGGCTATGCAGTTGCCCTGCATTTTGTGTACTACAACTTTGTAAAACAACACAAAACATTGCGAACAACCCCAGCAATGGCGGCTGGTTTACGTAAAGCATTTATGAATATAGAAGATATTGTAAAACTGGTGCCAGAACCGAAGCAAGGGAAAAGAGGATCATACAAAAGGAAAGTAACCGCTGAATAAGCGGTTTTTTTGTTTGTTAATGCGCAATAAAGCAACGGTAAAATGTCAGCGTTGGGTTAATTTCATTGTAAAACCAAAATTACATGGAAGCCCAAGTACAGCCCCTAGCTTTTCTGGAATGGCTTCAAAACACCCACCCAGACCTATACACCTGTTACTGGGAATGGATAAACATATCTGACAAAAGCATTTCTGTAGATGACAATGCGCTTAAACAAGAAGATTTAAAAAAACTTTTATTGGCAATTGAGGAATACTACGGGATGGTGGCGTAGTGTTAAAAGAGCATTTAATAAATTTCAAACTGATACACCACCAAAATTTCGCATCCCAGACATTTTCATCAGAAAGAGTTAAATTTAATAAATGGACTGCCTTATCATTGATGATAATAAAATGGCACGCATTGCCATGAAGCAACTTGTTTCTCAGGTTGAGGACTTACATGTGGTGGGAGAATGTTCCGATGCAATGGAAGCTTATAATCTCAACCAGTCACAACCCATAGACGTATTATTCCTGGATATTGAAATGCCCGATATGACTGGTCTCGAGCTGACCCGGCATCTCGGGAATAAAAAGCCCATCATTATTTTCACTACTTCCAAAAAAGAATATGCAGTGGATGCATTTGAATTGAACGTGGCAGATTATATTGTAAAGCCCGTTACGATGCCACGTTTTTTACAAGCGGTGGAGAAGGCACGGGAGATTTACAACAGTAATAAATTAGAGGTTTCGATCGGGGAAAAAGAATTTGTTTTTATCCGGGACAGCGGAATATTAAAACGCTTGCTCATTGAAGACATCCATTTCATGGAAGCAATGGGTGACTATGTAAAAGTATTTACACAGCAAAAATTTCATGCCATACATACCACTCTTAAAATTGTAGAAGAAAAATTACCTCCTAATAAATTCCTGCGGGTACACCGATCCTATATTGTGGCACTAAATAAAATAGAAAAAATTGAAGAGGGGGTCATTGTTATCAACAGTAAGCCAGTTCCCGTTGCAGATGCTTACAGAAGTACATTGAATAAACGGCTGAACATACTTTAAAACAAAATTTTAATTTGTCCGGTTTGGCTATGCATGGGTGTCAAATAGTAAACAAGTCGGTTGCATCTTATAACAGGTGTATACATCCTCCATGCCGGGGAATATACAATTACAAGGACATACCGAAAACAACACATCATTCTTTTTCGCCGACCGTTTTTGCCTGTTGGCCGTCCTTGCTGTGGGAACCCTGTGTTTTCCATACTATCTTTATAACATGAATACGATGTCATAAAAGATTCGAAAACAAAAACAATCGGTTAACAGATAGATATTTCAACTTTTTCTCATAAGCAGTTAGTTTTGGTTAACGGGCTGCATGTCTATGCGGCCCTTTTTTATCTATGAAAACAACATTTACCATAATATTTATAGTGAACGTACTTGCAATTATCTTGCTCACTTATTTCTCGCTCTATGAAATGGAGCACCAGGGATTGATATTTATTACTGTTCTTTTAATAATACTGACAACAGCTTCTATTTGTACACTTTTCAGGTTATATTTTAAATATATAAACAGGCCTGTAAAAAGCTGTAACACAGGCCTCAAAAAAGAACCACTTTAAAACCAAGCTTATGGGCACCAAAAGGTTCATGTTCTATTTATTTGGTATTTTTATTATCACTATAATATTGATCGTATATCTTCAATATAATTCTAATAGAAATATTCATAAGCTCATACTCGGTAATGAATCACTGATAACTGAATTTCAGATAATCGGGGAGACGCAGAAATTGCAAACCGATTTGCTTTATATTGAAAGCCAGATACACCGGACAGTTATTAGTGAGGATTCCAGCTATCTAGGCGGTATACGGCAAAAAGAGAAAAATGTCAGGGAGTTGCTTTCCAGATTAAATCCCCTTTTGCAAACCGAAAATACCAAAGGATTTATACAACATTTGGATTCGTTAATAGAAGATAAGCTGGAGTTTAGCGAAAATATTCTGGCTGCCCTTTTTACGAAAGGCCAGCCTGCAGCTGAAGAAATGTACAAGAGCCGTAAAAATTACGTAATGGGGGAAATTGTGAATGTTATCGATTCTTTGACCATCCCACGACAAAAATATCTTACGCAGTTGTCTACTGATGCTGATAAAAGCGGGCGCAATGCCAAAGAGTTGGGAATTATTCTGGCTGTTATCGCTGCGTTGGCATGTATATTCACTTTTTGGTACATTACCAACCGGATAGCACATCAACAGCAACTATTTGATAAATTAAATGAATCAGAAAAAAAAGTAAGACAAGCCGGGATCATGAAAGAAAACTTTATGGCTAATATGAGCCATGAAATCAGAACTCCTATGAACGCCATTCTCGGGTTTACAAATTTGTTGCTGAAAGAGCCATTAAATGAAAAATCAAAGAAGTTTGTGAACTCCATCCAAAATTCAGGTGAAAGTCTGCTGGCCATTATTAATGATATACTCGATTTTTCTAAAGTAGAAGCCGGCATGATGCGTATTGAATCGAATTCTTTTAGTTTGCGGGGGTTGTTGCATTCGGTGCAAACGATGTTTGGAGCAAGGATACAACAAAAGAGTCTCCGGTTTACTATACTTGTTGAAGAACCGATACCCGATATACTAATTGGTGATGCCATACGCCTCACACAAATTTTGGTAAACCTTGTGAATAATTCGGTGAAGTTTACCAATACAGGCAGCATCAGCATAGACGTAACAGCCAGGATTGAAAAGGAAGAAGCCATTGACATTTCTTTTTCTGTGAAAGATACCGGCATTGGTATCCCGGCTGGTAAAATACATACCATATTTGACAGGTTTCAGCAGGTTGATGAAGATACAACCCGAAAATATGGGGGCACGGGCCTTGGGTTATCTATTGTTAAGCAGCTGGTAGAATTGCAAAACGGAAAGATATGTGTAAGCAGTAAACCCAATGAGGGAACCGAATTTATTTTTACCATCCCGTATAAAATTGCTGAAGATATAATCGGGAGGGATACATTTACGGCAGCTGAAGACATACAATTAAACAGAAAAAATATAAGGATCCTGGTAGCAGAGGATAATGACATGAACCAAAGCTTGATGAAATATTTACTAACAAGCTGGAATCTTGATTTTAACATTGTAAATAATGGAGAAGAAGCGATTGAAGCCTTGCAGAAAAACAAATTCAGCCTGATACTGATGGATATTCAAATGCCATATATGGATGGATACCGTACTACAGAAAAAATCAGGAATGAATTAAAAAATGACGTTCCCATTATTGCTATGACAGCCCACGCCATGGCAGGGGAAAGGGAGAAATGTTTAAGCTATGGTATGAATGAATACATTTCGAAACCCATACGTGAAAGTGAATTGTACAAGATAATCAACGACATTTTAAAAAAAGAGAATGGTTCGATGGAAATAAAAATTGACGACCATGACGGCCGTAAGAATGATAGGCTACTTTTAGACCTCGGTTATCTCAAAAACCTGTCGGGGGGCAACAAGGCATTTGAAGTAAGTATGATCGAACAATTCCACCTGCAGATACCTGGTGAATTGAAAACCATGCAGGATGCATTCAGTAAAACAAATTATGAAGAAACTGCCCGTATTGCACACAATATGAAAACAACCATTTCATTTATGGGCCTTGCGGAAAAACTGGATCCCTACCTCGATTATATTGAAAGCAATGCCGGTGTTGAAAAAGAAGATACCAATGTGCAGGAAAAAATAATTGCGGTCAATGAAATTTGCGTCCAGGTTTTCCGGGAAGCGGGGGAATACCTTCAGGGCATGAAATAATTTTATAATTATTATTTAATAATGCTGCCGATCTCCCAATGGATATATTGATTGTTCATTTTGGCAGGTCATATTGCAATTCTGCATAATGCCCTTCTAAGGAATTATCAACTTCTTTTTGTAAACAGCCCTCATCATAAATTGTTATTATCCAAACAGCATCTTCCTGGCCGTACTTCCTTTACAATTTTCGCAGTTTGGATTCAGGGAATGTTTTCTGCCGATACTTGTTGCCGAATCACCGATAGGAAAGCCGGAGGACATAATGGCTGGAATAGCTTTGGATACAAAAGGAAATTATGACACAATGATTAGGTTTATTGGGGCCTAATCTCAAAACACCCGGATTGCAAACACTATTGTTTGAAAACACCTGCACAATTAAACTTCGAATCTTGCATATAAACTCAATATTATGAAACAGGAAAAAATAGAATCCACTACTTCAAACCATTATCGCCTTCCTTACAATTTTGGTCTTGGTGGCGTGCCAATTGGCAATGAATTTACTGCTGTTACAGATACCGAAGCGCAACAAACATTGGAAGCTGCGTGGAATGCCGGTGTTCGATATTACGATGTTTCACCATGGTATGGTTTAGGTTTGGCAGAACGACGTTTTGGACAATTCCTGCACAATCAAAACAGGAAAGCGTATGTAATTTCATCTAAGGTTGGCAAGCTGCTAAAGGCGTCAAAAAAAGCAATAAAATCAAATCTTTTTCCATTATCTGGTTCACCTAATATTGTTACGTTTGATTATTCTGCTGCTGCCGTACGACGTTCGGTTGAAGACAGCCTTCAACGCCTGGGCATAGATAGCCTGGATATCGTTTTTGTTCACGACTTATCACCCGACAATAAATGGCTCGACGGGAAATGGCTTGAACATTTTGAGATAGCGAAACAGGGCGCTTTTCCTGAACTTACCCGTATGCGTGAAGAAGGTTTGATCAAAGCCTGGGGCCTTGGTGTCAACAGGCCCGAACCTATATTGGCTGCAATGGAAACATCCGATCCCGATATTTTTTTGCTGGCTTCGCAATATTCATTAATTGAACATGAATATGCATTAAAGAATATTTTTCCGGAAGTAAGAAAAAAAAATATCCAGTTGGTAATGGGTTCTGCATTGAATGCCGGGTTTATCTCCGGAAGTCCCCGTTTTAATTATGGTCATGAAATACCTCCGGCATTTATTAAGAAGAGAAATCGCCTGGTCGCAATAGCCAATGCTCATGGCGTAGATCTAAGAACGGCGGCTTTGCAATTTGCAGCTATGCCCGATGTAGCTGCTGCGGTTCTATGTGGCGCAAGAACTGCGCAACAAATAACTGAAGACACCGAGTCAATGAAAGTTACCATTCGCGATGATTTTTGGGAGGAGTTGAAATCGGAAAAAATGATCGCTGAAAACGCTCCTGTTAACAAGTTTAAAACAGCAGGGCAGTGACGCCATTTATGCATCGGCACCCAGTGAACTTAATTCCCTGATGACGATGGTCAATGTATAACTATAAGGCGGATAGAGGCCTGCATGCTATTTAGCCTGTTTAACCAGTATTAAACCTGTTTACAACCCTGTAGTAAAGTTTACCGGGCGAAGTATAAAAAAGCGAAAGGCCAGCCAGACAGAATAGCTACCCAACGTTTGAAAATATCAGGAAACCTAGTAAATATTTGAAAAATGAAAATTAAGTTTTACGGGGTGCGGGGTTCTATACCAGTATGTGGTAAGGGATTTCAGAAGTATGGCGGAAATACAACTTGTTTTCGGATACACCGTGAAGAAGTCAATCGGATTGTAATAATTGATGCCGGAACCGGCATCCGGAATTTGGGAAAGGAAATAATACATACGGGACTAAACCAACCTGTAATAAACATTTTATTTTCTCATTTTCATTGGGATCATATACAAGGATTTCCATTTTTTGCACCGGCCTATAACCCAATTCAAAAAATTGGCATACTGGCAATGGGTCAACAAAGAAAAATAGATAATTTAAAAGATATCTTTTGCATGCAAATGCAAAAAGAATATTTTCCGGTGGGTCTTGATAACATGGGAGCAGCATTTGAGTTTTTAACTTATGGCGACAAGGAAACTTTTTACGGAGCAACAGTAACAGCCATTCCCCAGCATCATAAGTATATCGGTGGTTCATACGGTTTTAGAATTGAGGACGAATCGGCATCGATTGTTGTATGTACAGATGTTGAACATATAGATGGAATTGATGAAAATATTGTAAACCTTGCTAAAGATGCTGATTTACTTATTCATGATGGACAATATACTGCGGATGAGTATAAAATATACAAGGGTTGGGGTCATAGCTCATGGGAACAGGCTGCTGAAGTAGCCAACCGGGCCAACGTGAAAAAACTTATTATTACGCATCATGATCCGGACCATAGTGATGATTTTCTTGACTCCATGGAGGAAAAATGCCAGGAAGTATTTCCCAATTCAATATTTGCCAAAGAAGGAATGGAAGTTTCGGTATTGAAAACTGATCTCATCTTAAATTCTTATTAAGGAAGCAAACACCAATTTGAATTTTCCGGATCGGTCCAACTCATCGTAGCGTGCCGCATGATACTACCATTTAAATAAAAGCCAGTTTATCATTGGCGTTCAAAGAACCATCCGTACAAGCAATTGGAATCCAGGCGTTACTACTTTCGCATTCAAATAAAATAGGAAAAAGTAACGGTGTTCCAGTCCCAGCTTAGCTCTACTATTGATCAGTAATGTTACCCGAATTGAGTCACTGTTGATTTGAATGTTATAAGATCCTCGCCGTCATTTTTTGCCTTTTCACCGGCAGTTAACGCCCGATAGCCGTATGGCATCTCTTAAGGGCAAAACGCTAACGTAGCTTTATCATGAAAATAATGAAGGCCTTTTAAAATCAAAAGAAGCAGGGATAACGTTAACTGCAAGACAAAACAAAGATATTTATTCCTATGGAGTTTTTTTCATAAGCAGATGGTTTTGGTTACGGGCTGCATTTCTATGCAGCCCAATTTTAGGTTACAAAGAAAGAACCAGTGCAGAAAATCAGCAAGAACCTGTCCTTTATTAATTAATATCTAACAATAAAAATTAAAGATGTGGCATACAGAAAATTAGGAACCCTGGATTTGAGGTATTGGCTACTACTTTTGAAGGTATTTTGTAATTTAAGTTGACGTGTAGAACTACGGCTCGCCGGAATTCGGTCTGCCAGATATAAAGCAAGGATTTGTCCTGCCGATGATGGTACTTCCGTTAACTACGCCCGATAACTAACGGTACACAATCCAGAAGCTATGTACGCTAGTTCAAACAAAATTACCGGCAAAAATAAAATATATAAAATGAATTCATTTATATTTTACCACACATGCTGAATTCTGAGGAAAAAATAATGGTACAAGATTATAAAAAAGCGTTCAGTGATTATTATACCAGCAAAAACAAAGGGGTGATAAACCTCAATGAAAAACTGCATAATAGTTTAGAATTCGTTCAATTTAGAATTGAAGATTCATTACCAGAACTTAATTATACCATTTTTCCGAACCAGTTATCAAGGCTTATTATCATCTTTGTTACAAAAGGTGAAGGGGAAAGAATTATTGGTAAAGATAAAGTGCATGTGACAGACCGTACGTTTATGATTATACCTGGTGGAACAATTAATTCAGGGATATACAGCACCGATACACAAGGTTTTTATTTGAGTGTAAATCTGAAATTCTTTTTACGTGAGCATTTTCCCAAACATTATCTTATCAAGTCTAAAATATTTTCTTACGGATTTACACCTTATGTGCACACTGACTGTAGACAGGGAAAATGCCTGGCAGAAATATTTGAAAACATTTTTGATGAACTTTCTCATAGCAGGAAGAGTAAAGAACAACTGATTGCTATAAGAATCTTCGAATTGATTATCCTAGGCGAACGCCTGTTAACAGTCCAAAAACGTAGTCAAAAACGAATATTACCGCCTCTTGTAATTAAATACATCCGGCTTATTAACGAGTGTTATAAAATACACCACAACACGAACTATTACGCTGAAAAACTTCATGTTCACCCCAATCAGCTTAATACATACACCAAAAGATATTTAGGTCTGGCTGCCAAAGCAGCAATAGATTCAATGCTTACGAAGGAGTCCGAACACTTATTGCATCAAACAGCACTTTCTGTAAAGGAACTTGCTTATGAATTGGGCTTTCAGTCAGCTTCCCATTTTTCCCGTTTCTTTAAACGCCACAAAGGGGTATCTCCTGCTGCTTACCGGCATCAAACATTTGAAAATGTAGCTAATTGATTTGAAAAGGACACCTGTATCCCATTCTTTCATTGAAATTTTGCACATTCAATAAAACTTAAGTTTATGCAAAGGGAGACAATGAAAACTATTAGTACGCGGAGGGAGTCTATCATAATTTTAAATGAAAGAGGAATTATCAGATGGGCATCGTCCTCAATAAACGACCTTTTGGGGTACCTGCCTGATGAAATTATTGGTAAAGAGGTTTTTAACCTTCTTTGTGAAGTTTCGTCAAAAAAAATAAAAAAAATGTACGAGGAAATTCAAAAAGATCCTTCCGTCGTAAATGAAGGCCTTAAGCAATTTGTTGGAAGGAACAGTGAGAAGATACCCATATTTGTAACATTAAGTAATATTTCGGGCCTCCCGGAGATGAGCGGAACGTTGGTTCAACTGAGGTATTTTAACAAGGGTGAAAATGTATCCAACATTTCATCACTGTTGGATGCAATTGATATTGAAATTGAGTTGCGCAGAAAAATAGAGCGGGAAATAGCAGCTGAGTTACATGACCATGTCGGTCCGGGTCTTGCAGGAGTAAAGTTAATTTTAGATCACTCACTGAAGGACAAAAGCGGATTTCATGTTCAATTGCAGGAAGTGCCGGCATTAATGGCTGATTTAATCATTGACGTCCGCAATCTCAGTCATATTATCAATAAAAGGGCCGTCCGGGACTTTCAGCTTTTTGAAGTATTAAATTTACTGATTGAAAAAATCTCGAAAGTCTCTGTTTTGAGAATTGTTTTGAAATATGATAAAAATGTTGAGGACTTATTAGAAAACAGCCAAAAGGTACACATAGCCCGGATTATCCAGGAGCAGGTGATGAATGTCATAAGTCACGCCAATGCGGCTAAAGTTCTTATTTCTGTTCAATGCATACATAAAAAGATTAATGTCGTTACGAAAGATAACGGTAAAGGATTTGAGTCGGAAAAAAATCGTAGTGGAATCGGTCTTTCTAATATGTATTACAGAGCCAATGCACTGGGCGGTAATATGTATATTAATTCTAAATGCGGTGAGGGTACTACGATCGCGATATCATTTCCTGTGAAATAACTAATATTCGTACCCAGTGTTTTACTGGTGGATTATACAGGCTCTCAGAAGAGTCAATTAACAATAAGTTCATTCCAAAATGGGGTTGATTTATTTTGAAAGAACTGACTTATAGAACACAACGGCCGCATTTATGCCGGGGCTTTTACTGTCAACTTACCGGTTGGCGAAATTGAATTGATCAGCCAGGAACTTTTTCTGTTCCATGTAAATAAGCAACAAAAGCGAACACTTAATTTTAAACCAATGATAGATATGAAAATTGGATGGGTAGGTTTGGGAACTATGGGAACACCCATGGTCAGAAATTTATTGGCTAAGGGATTCCGGGTATGTGTATACAACCGAACCCGGGCAAAAGAAAGGGAATTGATAGAAATTGGGGCGACTGCTGCAGACAGTCTCCGGCAATTATCACAGGACAGTGATATGGTAATAACGATGGTTACAGATGATGAGGCGGTTGAACAAGTTTATAACAGCAGTGGTGGTTTATTGGCCAATCCTAAACCGGGCATACTCATGATTGATATGAGCACAGTGAGCACAGAAATTTCAAAGAAACTGGCGGATAATTGCAATGTTAAAGGTGTTCATTTTTTGGAAGCCAAAGTAAGCGGCAGTGTAAAACCGGCAGAAGAAGGGCAATTGGTCATAATGGCGGGAGGTGCAAATGAAGATTACCAAAAAGCACTCCCAATATTTAAGACCATGGGAAAGCAGAGCTTTCATACAGGTGAAGTTGGAATAGCAAGTGCGGCCAAACTCTGTTTGAATTATTTCCTCGCATTGACAATGCAGGGGCTTGCTGAAACGGTATTGTTTGCTCAGCACCTGAATATTGATACAGCGGATATGCTCAACCTCGTAAATGAAAGCGCATTGGGAAGCGGGGTCACCCGGCTAAAATCACAAGCAATTTTAAGCAATGATTTTTCGCCGGCCTTCGCACTTAAACATATAGCTAAGGATCTCAGGCTTGTTCAAAAGGAAGGAATGACTTCTCCTTTGTTCAACCCTTTACTGGATACTTACCAGACAGCATTTCAAATGGGGTATGGTGAGGAGGATGCTATCAGTATTATCAGGTTCCTGGATAAAATGGTGGCTAATCTCAACGTCCTACCAGGCTGACGGGGGTGGCGTGCGCCAGTTTAGTCCTGCTCTTAAAAATACAACTTAGGTTCCTGGCAAAGAATCCAGACTGGTCCATATTGTAATGAATGGGTTCAGCGAAGGCGTGGAGATGAATGGTGATAGCTATGCGAACCCTGTACCAGCATACAGGGCTGTTTCAAAAGACTAAGAAATTGCTATGGCACAGGTATAGTCAAACCCCATCGGTAAATACCTGGTGCAGGCGTTGGCAGGTAGTGAAATTGTTTTCCTGGCAGGGAGGTTTAAAATCGGGAATGGTTAAAGGTAAATTTTCAGGACAAGGCTGACATTGCTCTGTTGTCATCTGATAGTCAAACATTACGTGCAGGTAGTTTAAATTATACAAAGAAGAAACAGGAAATAACAGGCTAACTTTAAACAACGTCTATTTTAATAGAAAATGGGGGAACTATGAGCAAAACTGCAACACTTATTGCTGTGTTGGTTATCCTTTTAAGGTGCCATCCAAAAAATGAAGCCAATACCGAACCATTAAAAAACCCGGAAAAGGTATATAGTAAAAATGGTTTGCTGGAAATCACATTATCCCCTAAAGAAGGTCAGATACAATTGGCGGGTAAAACCTACAAAGCCTGGATGTATAATGGAAGCTATATACCTCCTTTGCTGCATTTAACACCCGGCGATACGTTAAAGGTGCATTTAATCAATGGTCTGAATATGCAAACCAACCTGCATTATCATGGAATGAATGTTTCACCTGCAGGAAACGGTGATAATATTTTTAGAATAGCCAATCCGGGAGATACCTTGAATTATGAGGTAATAGTGCCGAAGAATCATGACGCCGGTACTTTCTGGTATCATCCGCACACCTGCGGCAACAGCGAACAACAGGTTTCTTTAGGTATGAGCGGGGCCATCCTTGTAGAAGGTTTGTTTGCTAAACTGCCCCCTGCCTTCAAGCAACTGAAAGATTATACAATGCTGCTAAAGGATATTCAATCAACTGACGACTTAAAAAAAACAATTTTATGCAGCCCTTCAAAAGGAGTACAGGCGGTATTTAAATTTGACAGCGATAAACCCAGGCAATGCACCGTAAACGGGCAAATCAATCCATTTATAGATATGCAACCCGGCGAAACACAGATCTGGCGGATATTCAATGTTAGCGCCAATATGTATTATAATCTTCAGTTGGAAGGCCACCAGCTTTATCAAATCGGTGAAGATGGTGTTTATTACAAAGCGGTAAAAACAAGAGATAGTATTTTAATGCCGCCGGGTTCTAGAATTGAATTGCTGGTGCAGGCAAAAAAAACCGGTGACTTTAGGTTAAGAACACTGCCATTGATTACTGGTAGTGACGGCGATAAGTATCCGGAAAAAACATTGGCGACAATGGTTTGTCATGGCCCTTCCATCCGACCCTTAGCAATTCCGCTGACAGTAAATTATACACTTATTGATTACCGCACAAAAACCATAACAGGTAAAAGAACTTTTACATTTACCGAAGGGCCGGGAGCTTTTTTCATTAATGGCCGGAAGTTTAACATGGATTCTATTGACACCAGGGTGAAACTGGGAAGTATTGAAGAATGGACAATAATAAATGCATCTGATGAATGGCATTGTTTTCATATTCACCAATTAAACTTCCAGGTAGTAGAAATAGACGGTAAACAAATAGAATTTAATGGCACAAACGATATAGTGAACATGCTTCCGCGAAGTACTATTAAATTACTCATGCCATTTACTGAAGACTATATCGTCGGCAAATTTGTATATCACTGTCATATACTGTCGCATGAAGACAAAGGTATGATGCAGGTGATTGAAGTAGTGAAATAAGCTATTCATCAACTCAGCCACCTGCCGGTAATGGATGGCTTGTCTTCCACCTGACAAATCAGGACAACAGACTGATCAGTGTTTCAACGCATCTGTTTTTCTTCCGGTAAGGTATACTTTAAAAAGGATATACGATGCGTTACTTCAACGGGTTGAATCAGTTTAGAAACGAAGCATGCTTCGCTTACTACATTCATGGAGCATTATCAGTTACTCATCCATACTTCCACCGGTGATCAAACCGCATCCATAATATTTGTTTGTTACTAAGCTTTCTATTTTTGCCGGCGGTTTCACCGCCGGTATAATTACAATTAAAAGAAGGAAACCCGATACCGCAACATGTCTATTCAGCGGCGTGCATCTTCTTTCTCTTTCAGCCGATAGTTTTTGCCCGTTCAACGATGAACAAATATTCAACGCTGTTTTGCTGACTAGGTTTGCGCTCACATTCAAATACACGGATAATGAAATACTGGATACTTTTTGCGGCAGGGTCATGTTTATTAGCCTCCTGTAGTAGTAAAAAAGACAATGCTGCTGCCGCCCTTTCTTCAGGAAATAAAATGTATGGTGTAATTATAGTTGCCCCGCGAACAACCGTCATATATTCTAATTTTCCTGCTACCATTCAGGGACAGCAGAATGTGGAGATCCGGCCAAAAATAGATGGTTATATACAGGCTATCTATGTTGATGAGGGAGCTGTTGTAAAAAAAGGCCAGCTCCTTTTCAGAATTCTGGCGCCCAGCTATCAACAGGACGTTAACACAGCGTTGGCGAATATAAAAATTGCGGAGGCTGATTTAAACGCCGCACAAATGCAGGTTAACCAGGTGACGCCCCTTGTAGAAAAGGACATCATTAGCCGTTATGCACTGCAATCGGCCCAATACAGCCTGCAATCGAAACAGGCTGCGCTGGCACAGGCAAATGCCATGCTGATGAATGCCCGGACCAGCTTAAGTTATACTACTATTTATAGTCCTGCTGATGGCGTTGTAGGAATAATCCCTTTTAAAATTGGAAGTCTGGTAAGCAGTACGACTACTCAACCTTTAACGACCGTTTCAAATATCCAACATATTTACGCCTATTTTTCCATCAATGAAAAGCAGCAACTGGATTTTTTAACAAATACAAAAGGCAAAACACTAGAGGAGAAACTGGCCTCTTTACCACCGGTAACCCTGTTGCTTTCCAACGGGATCCCATATGATCAAAAGGGACGGATTGAAACCATTGGTGGACTGGTCAATGCCGCTACTGGCTCTGTAGCTTTTAGAGCAACGTTTAGCAATCCGACAGGATTAATACGAAGTGGTAGCAGTGCCACGGTGCAAGTTCCTCAAACGGTCGATTCGGCTTTGCTGGTACCACAAAGCGCCACCTACCAAATACAGGGGAAACTTTTTACCTATGTTACTGCCAGGGACAGCACGATACATTCGACCGCCATCCAGGTAAATTCCAGCACACCTGGCCATTCCTATGTGGTGATGAAGGGACTTACACAAGGAGATAAAATAGTGGTGGATGGTATTGGTAATCTTCAGGAGGGATTGCACATCATTCCCAAATTGGTCAATGCCGACAGCGCGTATAAAAGTCTTTAACCATTAAACAATCATCAGGATGCTAAAAAGATTTATACAGCGCCCCGTAATGTCTACAGTGATTTCGGTAATCATCGTTATATTGGGCATACTTGGATTGGTCACACTGCCTGTCTCGCAGTATCCTGAGATTGCTCCACCAGCCATATCGGTCTCCACCACTTATACCGGCGCCAATGCCGATGTAGTATTGAAGTCCGTGATCGTTCCGCTGGAAATGCAGATCAACGGTGTGCAGGACATGGACTACATGCAGTCTACTGCCGCCAATGACGGAACTGCGAATATCAATGTGGTATTTAAAGTCGGTTCAAATCCTGACATAGATGCAGTAAACGTACAAAACCAGGTAGCCAGGGCTACCAATCTGTTACCCCAGGAAGTGATCCGCTCAGGTATTATCGTTAGGAAGCGAATGCCCAGTGATCTGCTGGTATTTTCGCTATATAGTACCAGCCCGGCATTCGACCAGACGTTTCTGCAGAACTATGTTGACATTAATATCGTGCCTGAGATCAAGCGCATCCAGGGAGTAGGAGATGCGATAGCAGCAGGAGCAATGGACTACGCCATGCGTATCTGGCTAAAACCGGATGTGATGGCCAACTACGGACTGGTACCAGCTGATGTCAGTGCGGCCCTTGCTGAACAAAATTTACAGGCTGCCCCTGGTCAGTTTGGAGAACAGGGCGGACAATCGTTTCAATACACCATCAACTACAAAGGAACCCTGTTGGATACCGCCGAGTTTGGAAATATCATCGTGCGGTCAATGGGCACTCAACAACATGTGCTTCGTCTTAGAGATATCGCCCGCATTCAACTGGGAGCCCAGAGTTATGCGGTAGCTACCCGCACAAATAAACTACCTGCAGTCGCAGTCACCGTAATGCAGTCGCCCGGATCCAACGCACAACAGGTAATCCAGCAAACCCTTGCCGTGGTGGACAAAGCCTCCGCGTCTTTTCCAAAAGGGATTAAGTACGTGGTCTTATCCAACGCCAATGATTTTTTAACGGCTTCTATCGACAAGGTATTGCATACACTGGTGGAAGCATTTGTCCTGGTGTTCCTGGTAGTCTTTGTGTTTTTGCAGGATTTGCGATCCACATTGATTCCTGCCATTGCAGTGCCTGTAGCCATCGTTGGAACTTTCTTCTTCTTAAACCTGTTTGGATTTACCCTTAACCTGCTTACCCTGTTTGCCGTTATCCTGGCTATCGGTATAGTAGTGGATGACGCCATCGTGGTAGTAGAAGCCGTGCATGCGAAGCTGGACCGGGGCAATAAATCGGCTAAAAAAGCATCGATTGATGCCATGAATGAAATATCAGGCGCTATTGTTTCCATTACCCTGGTGATGGCTGCTGTATTTGTACCGGTTAGCTTTATCGGCGGATCGGCAGGTGTGTTTTATAAGCAGTTTGGACTTACACTGGCCATAGCCATTGTGCTGTCGGCCATTAACGCGCTTACACTCAGTCCCGCACTTTGCGCGCTATTTTTAAAACCTCATGAGGCGGAACATGAAAAGAAAAACTTTATTCAACGTTTCTATACCGCTTTTAATACAAGTTTTACAGCTGTAACAAACAAGTACAAAAAATCAGTTGGTTTTTTAGCGGGTAAGAAATGGATCCCACTTGCCGCAATAGGTTTTTTTGTAGCAGTTTTTATCTGGCTGTCAAATACAACTCCGAAAAGCTTTGTGCCCGATGAAGACCTTGGCGTGCTTTCAGTAGATATTAGTTTACCGCCTGCTGCTTCGTTGGAGCGAACTGATTTTATTGTCCGGCAGATAGAAAAAATTTCTTACACCGTACCAGAAATAACAAACAGAGTTGCCATAGTGGGTAACGGAGTACTGGGTGGAAATGGAAGTAATTATGGAAGAATCGTGATGAGGCTTCAAAACTGGGCGCAACGGAAGAGAACTGTGCAGGCTATTATATCCGAACTAAAGGCTAAAAGCAGCGGGATCACCAATGCAAAAATCACCTACTTCACCCCGCCGCCTATCCAGGGATTTGGAAATACATCGGGATTTTCTCTTCAGCTCGAAGACCGGACAGGTGGAGACATTGCCGTTTTCTACAAAATCAGCACGGATTTTTTGAATGCGTTGAATCAGCGGCCCGAAATACAATTCGCATCCACTTCATTTAGTCCAAACTTCCCACAATACTTATTAAATGTAGATGTGGCAAAAGTAAAAGCGGCAGGCATGAACGAGAGTGATGTGCTGAGCGCCATGCAAGGCTATTTTGGCGGCGTATATGCTTCCAATTTTAACCAGTTCGGTCAGCAATTCCGGGTCATGTACCAGGCGGATCCTCAATACAGGGCAAAACCCGAAAACCTGAATTCCGTATTTGTGCGGACTGCCAGCGGTGCAATGGCTCCCATTTCTGAATTTGTTTCGTTGGAAAACACGTTGGGGCCGCAGACGATTTCCCGGTTCAATTTATTCACAGCCATTAGTGTTACAGGCAGTCCAAAACCCGGATACAGTTCCGGAAATGCCTTATCAGCTATCGCACAGGTGGCAGCACAGAAGCTTCCTGCAGGGTATAGTTATGAATATGCTGCACTTACCAGGCAGGAGCTTTCCGCGGGAAGCCAGACAACGTTCATCTTTTTGCTCTGCCTTGTTTTCGTTTACTTTCTGTTGAGCGCCCAGTATGAAAGTTATATTATTCCTTTTTCAATCCTGCTGACCTTGCCCATTGGCCTTGCAGGCTCATTCCTTTTTGCAAAGATTTTTGGTATTGACAATAACATTTATGTGCAAATAACACTGATCATGCTGATTGGTTTGCTGGCTAAGAATGCCATTCTGATCGTACAGTTTGCATTAGAAAGAAGGCGTAATGGTTTACCCATTGTGCAGGCTGCTATGGAAGGAGCACAGGCCAGGTTACGCCCGATTTTGATGACATCCTTTGCATTTATTCTCGGCTTGCTCCCGCTGATGATCGCTACCGGTGCAGGTGCAAATGGAAATCATGCCATCGGTACCGGTGCTATTGGAGGAATGTTGATCGGGACAACCTTTGGAATTTTTATCACTCCGGTTCTCTTTATCCTATTTCAATCGCTTCAGGAAAAAATAAGCGGACCTCCAAAGAACGACAATGATGATGATGATGAATTCACGGAAGCAACTACTGTTTCACCAGGACCACAAAAGGCCTGAGCAGACTAATTTTTAAATGCTTATTTATGAAAAATAGCCCTATACTAGATATATTGGTGAGCCTGATGATCCTGGTAAGTTCTTGCGGAATCATTCGGCCCTACCAGGCGCCTGTCGTTGGAAAGCCGGATTTATACCGTGATCCCATTTCAACGGATACCAGCAACATGGCCAATATGCACTGGTCGGAAATTTTTACGGATACTTTATTGCAAAACCTGGTAGGGGAAGGCATCGCCAATAATCTTAATTTGAAAATTGCCTACTCCCGTATTCAGCAAGCGCAGGCTTATTATGAACAAAGCAGGCAGGCATTTTTTCCCACTTTGTATGGAGGAGCCAGCGCCCAGGTGTCAAAACAAAACACAAATTCGTCAACTGCTGCCCCCAATACGCAGTCATACCAACTAAACCTCAATTCAAGCTGGGAAGCCGATCTGTGGGGCAAATTGAAAAGTTCAAAACGCGCGGCCCTGGCATCCCTGCTGCAATCCGATGCATACAGCAGGGCAGTACAGACGGATCTGGTAGCCAGTATCGCGAACTATTATTATCTGCTGGCGGCACTTGACCAGGAGCTAATAATTTCTGAACAAACAGTTAAAAACTGGATGAGTACGGTAGACATCATGAAGGCACTGAAAGAGGGTAATATTGTAACCGGCGCGGCTGTTGTACAGAGTGAGGCCAGCAGGTATGCGGTAGAAGTCACCATACCTGATTTGAAACAATCCATCCGAATGACTGAAAATGCGCTGAGCATTCTGTTGAGCAGATCACCCGGCCCCATACAACGAAGTGCGTTCGATGCACAAAAGCCAATTACCTTATTAAACACCGGCGTGCCGGCGCAATTGCTCAGCAATCGTCCCGATGTACAGCAGGCGGAACTGAATTTCAGGTACAATTTTGAATTGACCAATGTAGCCCGCACTTATTTTTATCCAGGTCTGGTTATTTCCGCTTCTGGAGGTTTTAATGGAGCTGCTGCTTCCAGTCTTTTTACCCCGGCTTCCATGGTAGGGAGTATTGCAGCCGGCTTAACGCAACCCCTATTTAATCAGGGCATCAACCGTACAAGACTGAGCATAGCCAGGGAGGCGCAACTTCAGGCACTGCTGACTTTTCAGAATATTGTCCTGGTGGCCGGACAACAAGTTTCCGATGATTTATCAGCGTATCAAAGTACCCTTCAGAAGACCAATCTTCGTGACAACGAAATATTGAATTTGCAGAAAGCGGTAGATTATACCCAACAATTGGTACGTTACAGTTCCGCCAATTACACAGAAGTTTTAACCGCCCAGCAAAGCCTGTTGTCTGCCCAGTTGAACAAGGTCAATGACCGGTTACAGCAACTTCAATCTATTGTAAATTTATACCGGGATTTGGGAGGTGGATGGAAGTAACAATGACCCAAAAGAAAAAATAGGGGTAACCAGCGCATAAAAAAATACACCCAATTGTCTCTACCTCAATGCGACGGAACGTAATGCCGAAGTGAATTTGATAATTAAGCAAACAACTTATGCGAACTCAAATTTGTCTGCCGTTGGTTCAACTTAGCCCTGCGAAATGTATAAAAATTATCAATTCATTATTAAGATCAGTAATGAAACAGGCAACAGATTATGAACCGCCGATGGTTATTGCCTTTTCGGCGACATTCAATTGTGCTGCGGTCAATGACAATTTATTTTTACAACGAAACCAAATTTATGTATACAATAAAATTTAAACCAATGAAAAAGCATTTTTCAATCTTTTTGCTTGCAGCAGGAACAGTACTTGCATTTACCGGTTGTAGCATAACCAGTCATGTTGAAGTAGCGCAGGGAGCTAATTTCAACAATTATAAAACCTTTGGTTGGGTCAATAATAAGACAACTGACACAACCGGCCGCTCAAACAATGATATAGTTGACAGCAATATTAAAAATTCAATCAGCGCAGATCTTGAAAAGAAAGGGTGGCAGGAAACCGATCAGCATCCCGATGTGCTGCTTGATTACAATGTAATGGTGGAAAAAGGGGTCAGAAGAGAGACAGAACCAGCTTACCGTTATCCTTATTCGGGATATTACTTCAACCCAATGAGGCGCAGGCTTGGCTATTATTATGATCCCGGGTTTTTTAGCGGTTACTATATGTATAATGTTCCGTTTAAAGAAGGCGTGCTGACAGTAAATATGATTGATGTCAAAAACAATAAGTTGATCTGGCAAGGCAGTGCAAAGGGAGATATTACCAGCAGCTCCGTCACCACCAAAGAGGCGCAGGAAGATGTGAAGTCTATTTTCAAAAAATTCAACCTGCCCGTAACAACCAACTCATAAGATGTTCTTACGGTACAATTGGAATAAACAGGTTGCAGGTTTTTCGTCGGGTTGTGCCGCCATTTAAAATAATAAATTATGCATTTGTTAATTGCACTGGATAACTCACCGTTGAATGAAAGGATAACGGAATTTTTGAAAGCGTTTTTTCTTCATCTGAACCAGCTGCCTGTGTTTTCCTTTATACATGTCATCAACAATAATTTCATTGGCGATGTAATTGTTTACCCCGATATTTCGATGAAATTTGATGTAGCAAACCGCACGCTCGAAAATGATGCTGTTCTCATCAGCGAACTGAGGAAAGATGGTCAACGGGCAATAGAAGAAATACAAAAAAAATTAAGTATTACAGGGTCGATGGATTTTCCTCTTGGTGATCCTGTTTCCGTGTTAATAGAAGCGTGTAAACAGAAGCAGCCTGATTTCTTTGTGATGGGTACGCATTCCAGAAAAGGAATCAACCATTTTCTCTTTGGAAATTTTGCAGAAAAAATGGTACAGCATGTGAATGTGCCGCTTATAATTATACCTGAGAAAATAAAGCATGAAATCACTTCCTGACCAGCACTTTTGGAGAAAGAAGTTTATGACGATCAATTTTCTAATAAAATGGAATAATCAACATACCGATCAAGCCCCGGTTGTGTGCCTGATCATAAAAAAATGAAGAGTTGGCCCTGTCAGAGGAGCCAGCGGAGTGCATCTTTACAACTATATTCTAGCAGCTATAATTACATCACTCTTGCCGGAGTTATTGATTGAAGGTTTTGTCCTTATATACTATTTATTTATAAACGCCGGAAGCCAGCTATATTTAAGAAACCAACATCACCGTCATGAAAACAATGACCTGTAAACAGCTCGGCGGCACCTGGCGATTCCGGTACCAGAACTTTTATTTGCAATGCCATCGTGTTCTGTCTGTTTGTGAAAGGAATTTTTTACAGAAAACCCGAAAAAGTTGCCGGCAATTTTCAGCGATATTGTAATGTATATTTGCTGGTTGATAGAAATCTTTGCGTGCTTAAACGCATTTTCGACAAAAACGATCAATACCAGGGGTGCTATTTTAATGCGGTCATCATTAATGAGTTCGATATCAGTTTGTATAGTCGGCCTGTCACGATACGGAATTTTTTCGAATTCAATATAGTGTTGTACCAGTGTTCAAATTACGGCCAATGGGAATTTTGGAATATATTCAAATTTTATCCGCTAAAATAGAACCTCACCGTCGCAAGGATTGCTGACAAAAGGATTAATAATTAGCCTAAAAGGATTTTGTTTCAATTACGGGTGTCCTACAAAACCATTGGCCGTCATTGTAATTTTGCTTGCTATGCTGATAACAGAACAATGGTCCGATCCCAAGCCGAGACCCGTGCATTAAACCTTGTTGCGGGGATCAATACCATTGTAATGATACAGGTGGAATGGTTCCGGGTTTCTATATCATAACGGTTAACGGGGGAGGAAAAATGTTTAACAAAAAACTGGTTGTGCAATAGCCATTGAAATTGCATTCAAACGAAAAAGCCGCCTTTAATCACGGCGGCTTTTTTGTGGCTGAAGTGATTCTTTACTCGCTGGAAAAAATTAAAAACAAGAGTGGGATGCCGGCACCTTTTCCCTGTGAACGAAAATTGCGCAATACGGGTGTACTGGTTAATAATTCAAATTACTGCATAGTTTCAATGTGCAATCAATGAACCATATGTTTCTGAAAACTCCTGTCCGTATATTTCATTGTATTTGACTGCAAATTTCGAATAACTGGCTTTTGCCACCGCATGCCTGCCCAATGCAATAAGGCTTTTGCATTTTAACTTTAAAGCATGTTCATTCATTTCATCAAAATAAAAAATTGCATTACATGCGGTAATGATCCTTTCGGCATCGGTATGCATATTCAGTTTACCACAATATGCCAGTAAAGCCAGGATAACAAAATTGGAAATATCCGCTTTTATACCATCGGCCCATTCGTAATAAGCTTCCTGTAAAAATCCCCCGTTTTTGACTAGTTGTAACAATTTATCTGCCTGATCATTGCTCAGTTTTTCCGGCTTGTGACCGGCAATAACAAGGTAATCCGCAAAATCAATATCCACCATCATTTGGTTGAATTCAAATTTCCAGGGCCCTGTTTCACGGCTAACCGTGCAACCACCCAGTTTCTCCAATAAACTTTTCAATTTTGCCAGGTTAACAGACCGGTTATTGTTTGCATCTTTAATGTCTTTACCATTCCACAAAACTTCTGTGAGCTTTTCTGCAGAAACCCCTTTGTGATGGAACAATGATTCAATAAGGATTAAAAGGAACAGTTCTTTTAGCAGTGGCGTAAATTGCCGGGTTAAGGTCTGTCCGGCAGCGGTAGTCACTTCAAAATTTCCAAATAATTGTATCGTGTTCGTGAGAGGTAATATTTCATCATTGCCAGAGATACCGGCATCTTCAACTTCAGCTACCGAAGCTGTTAGCAATTGTTCCTGCAGCAACGATGCAGTCGTCTCAGTAACAGCAATGCCATCTTGTACGGCCGCTCCATGTTTTTTACTGTTATAATATCTTGCCAAAAGCAAGGCAGCAAGAATTAAAATAGCAACTGCTATTACACCAATAATCCATATACCAGGTGGAATCGGCGTTGTAGCGGTATTGACCGCCAGCGTATTTGCGATTATCTCATTGGGTGGAAAATTTATCCTGAAAATTTTTATATCGGTTGCGCCATCTGCCCGTAAAAACATCGTCACTGCCAGCAATTGACGGCTGTTTTTGCCGAAATAGAGCGTTACGAACGACTTTGTATCGGCAAAAGAATAAGGAAAAGAATTACCCAGCAAGGTATATCCGGGTTTTGTAAGCGAACCCCTTATCAGTTGCAAATGCGTATTAAATTTTGTATTGGGATAAATAAGTCCGTAGAAACTGTCTCTATCTGCATCGGCAATGATAGAATTGGCGAACACAAATTGTTCCTGTGGCTCCGGCAGGGTATACACCTTTTTTAAGCGATTGTTTTTAACATCATATTGAAACAAATCGTAAAAGTGCCGGGGGCTCAACATTTGATCGCCTTCTTTGCTGCCAAAGCCGCCAATAAGATAAGCGGTATCATGGGTTGTGGAAACGCCGAGGCCGGACAGATACCTGGGGGCCAGCGAATCGCCCAATGGTTTTATAATAGTCCACACTTTGGTAACGGGGTTGTATTGCTGTATTAGATTTTTATAACGCAATTGGCCATAGCCACAAAAAACATACAGGTTGCCGGAACCAGATAAAAACTTATTGGCCTGCCAATATTCTGTAAGGCCGCTGTCTACCAACCCCCTCCAGGTTTTGCTGGTAAAATTATATTCGCGCACCTGTTGCTTATCGGGGTAAAAATTATACAGCTGGCCCGTTTGGGAATTGTAAACAGATTGGTTGCCCCGGGGCAACACCGCATGCGGAACAGCGGAGGCCGTAATATTACCTGGGTTGCCAGCCTGCATGCTGTACAGGCTGTCGTCTGAAATTATATACAGGATTTCTCCTTTTTCATTAAAGGCAATGCTGGGCCGCCCGTTTTTAACCAGTAAAGTATCTTCCAGTTGCCAATCATTGTATTTGGGTTTCAGCCATACCGGGTTGGTTACTTTAGCCTGCAGATGCGCAATATTATCGTCTGCCACGGTGCCAGTCAGTTCATCCAGCGGCCAGAAATGTTTAACGTTCCCATCGGTATTAACGGCAATATTGCGGATTTTCATGGGCGGCAAATCGGTAGAGGTGAAGTTGTGCTCGTAACTGGCGCCGAAAAGTAAGCGGAAACATTTGCTGCGCAACCTGATTTGCTTGCGTTGCACTGTTTTACCGGGCAAAAGACAGGAGATGTTGCCATCGGCATCCAGTGAAAAATTTATTTTCGTCCATTCATTGTTCAGCTTATTGGTATCGGGGATGAAGTTGATGCCGGTAAAACTTTCTTCTGCGATCAGTTGAAAAATTCTTTCCTTTTCATTGTAGATGAAGTCGATGTTTTGGTCCTTGTCATTGATTAACCTGAACACATAACCAAAATGGACCCCGTATCCCGGTTGAAAACCCATTTCAAACGAAAAATCCAGTTTGCCGGCAAAACAAATAGGTTCAGTTGGGGTAAGCTGCAAAGATGTGCGCTGCTCTGGCACCACTTCATGGCTGGCGAAAATCAACCCATAAGACTGGGCAATGGTTGTAGTAAGACTGCCCATCGTCAGAACCAACACCAATAATAAGCAGATAAAGCAGTTTTTATGTTTTTCAGCAACGGTCATATCCCCTGACAATTCAATTAAGCAACAATTTACCCTAAAATACAAACAACTCGTTTTGAGAACCTTGATTTTTAACAGCCAGCACAATACCTCCGTATAAAGCACTTTCTCCGTTCTGCAACGCCCCCTTCAATGTTAGCCGCTACCCTGAACATCATACCTTAATATAAGTAAGTCATTCCCCAAAAATGCATCAACGCACCCATTGCCGGCAACCCGCGATAAAGTTAACCGCAAAATATTACTTGTATGTGAAAATCAATATTTTGTATGTCTTGCGGCGGTTCCTTCCCGGAATAAGCAGGCATGGTTATCCGTTGATCTGCTGTTAAACGGTAGCCCGCCCATGCCCGTAATTGCCGCTTCCCCGGTTGTTTCAAAAAATAGTATCCGTTTTTTTAAACCTGAACCAGCCCAAAATCAATTTTAATGCGGCTGTTAAGCGCATATTAAGTCCTAATTAAGAGCTGGCCGTTTAATTCGTGGCAGATTTTCTCTAACCAAATTGCTAACGAGTATGAAAAAACTGATTGCTTTGCTTGTATTTGCATCCTATTATTTTACAGGCCTGGCGCAAAGCCAAACTATAAAAGGCCAGGTTACCGACGAAAAAAATCTTCCCATTCCGGGTGTTACGGTTGCCGTTAAAACCAAATCTTCTTTTACAGCGCTCACCAACGACCAGGGATTTTATGAAATCAGGGTGCCCGACCCTTCAACAGACATCCTGGTATTTAGCCATATTGGCTTTGGTTTACAGGAAATTAAAATTAACAGCCGGCTTTCCATTAATGCCGGTCTTGTAGCCAGGGACAAGAACCTGGAAGAAGTGGTAGTGGTTTCTGCGCTTGGCCTTAACCGTACCAAAAAATCGTTGACTTACAGTTCGCAAAGCATCGACCCCAAAACAATGACAGAAGCAAGGGATGTAAATTTTCTAAATGCCCTGTCGGGTAAAATAGCCGGGTTGCAGGTTACCGGCACAGGGCAGCCCGGCGGTAGTGTGCGCATCACCCTGCGCGGAAACAATTCGCTTACCGGTACCAACCAGCCATTGATTGTGGTGGATGGTGTGCCAATTGAAAACAATCCGGGCGATGCAGGCAACCTGGATTATGGCAATGCGGCTGCAAATATAAACCCGGACGATATTGAATCTATCACGGTATTGGAAGGGCCAAACGGCGCAGCTTTGTATGGCTCAAAAGCGTCTAACGGCGCCATCCTTATTACGCTTAAAAAAGGAAAACCCGGTACTGATAAATCGTTGGGCATAGATGTCAATCAAAACCTGCAGATATATAAAATCACCCAGTTCCCGGAATACCAGAATATCTATGGCGAGGGTTCCAATATGCGGATATCCGGCGGTAATGCCAACAATGTAAACCAGGCCAACGGGGGTGTAAACATGGGCACAGGCAACCAGAGCTGGGGTGCGCCCATGCTTGGTCAGCCCTATAACGCCTACCTGGGTACGCCAATACCCGGAGGGTACACACAACAGCCTAATAACATAAAAGACCTTTATCAAAACGCCATCACCAATACGTCGAATATATCTTTGGCAAAATCGGATGCGGTGTCAGCATTCCGGCTTTCATATGGATTTATAAGGGGCAATGATGTTATTGACAACCTGAACATCATAAAAAAACACAACCTCAATTTTACGGCGTCGCGCAATTTTGGCGGCGTTCTGAAAATTGATACCCGTCTTACCTACACCAATTGGAATACAAAAAACAGGATGCTGAAAAACCTGGATGCCGGAAACCCGCTGGCAGCCTATGTGTACATGCCACGCAGTGTACGGCTTGATGCTTTTCTGCCGTATGAAGATGCCAATGGCAATGCCATTGCTACCGGCCAGTCGTTAAGTGCAGGGGTTGAAAATCCGTACTGGTCTATTTATGCCAACTCCAACCAGGATACACGCTCGGCTGTAAACGGCGCTGTTACCGCCACTGTAAATCTTGCACCCTCATTAAAATTAAGGGGGCAGGTAGCAGGTGATTTGTCCACTACTGAAAATTATGCTTACCGTGAATTGGGCGGCAGAATTTCACCCAATGGTTCATACTCCAATGATCTGAGAAGACAAAACAACTGGTATTATGAAGGAATTCTGATGTACAATAAAAAACTAAAATCAGGGGTTAGCCTGGATGCTCTTGCCGGTGCTAGCTTCGACAACAGGAGTGTGCTCGACAGGGCTGCATCCATTACCGGTCTTATAGTGCATGACATGCCCAGTATTGGCAATTCTACCAGTGTGCCAACGGCAACTGAATCACTGATGCGCCTGCAACAGCAATCGGTATTTGGGAAAGCCACGCTTGGATACAAGGACTTTTTGTTTCTCGATCTGTCGGCCCGCAATGAGTGGTCTTCTTCACTTCCGATGGGTTCAAATTCCTTCTTTTACCCTATGGCAGGTATTGGTTTTCTTTTTTCAAAGTTTATTTATAACAAAGACATTCTCAGTTCCGGCAAACTGCGTGTAAGCCTGGCCAAAGTAGGAGGAAGCACTTCGGCTTATCAGCTCATTAACACCTATTCTTCGCAGGGCCTGTTTTTGGGCAACCCCATTCTTGCTTATACAACACAGTTAAAAAATCCGGATTTAAAACCTGAACAACAGGTTTCAAAAGAAATAGGGCTCGATTTAGCCTTTTTCAACAACCGGCTGAATGTTAGCGCCACTTATTACAACAACAACACCATTAACCAGATAGTAAATATTCAATTGCCATATGAAACAGGTTTTAACAACCGTATTATTAATGCCGGTGAAATTCAAAATAAAGGATTTGAACTGGCCATTGCTGCATCGCCTGTGCAAAGCAAAAAATTTTCCTGGAATACGGCTTTGAACTTTTCTACCAACAAAAGCAAGGTGATATCGCTGTTGCCCAATTTAAGCCGCATACAGTTAGGCGGGCGTTTAGGCATGACCGTTAACGCATTGGTTGGCCAGCCGTATGGTATACAAATGGGCAACCGGCCTTACCATATAGGTGATACCGTACTTGTAGCAAGCACCGGAAGAAATATTGCAGAGCCAAATGTAATTACCGGCAACCCCAACCCCACATGGATGGGTGGCTTTACGAACTCTTTTGCTTACAAAGGCTTTAGTCTGCAGGTAACGGCCACTGTGCGCTTTGGTGGCGTTTTATTCTCTGAGTCTTATGGCCGCGCCATGTTTGCCGGCACCACCGTTAAGAGTCTGGAAGGCCGCGACGATTATTTCTTCAGCAATTTTATACTGGGCGAAAGCGATAATGAAAGACGCAATGTTGGGCAAATAGTAGGTACGATCACTACACGTTATGTAGATTCTATGCGTTCAAAAGGCCTGGCGTACCCTGTAGCCTATCTTGCAAAAACAGGTGCCGGTGGTGTGCTGATAACAGACAAAGACGGGCGTTATATGGTGGGCGATAAATTTACCGGTTCGGTGTACCCGCAGCTGGTACTGGGTAACGATAAGGTTACGAACGATGTACCCTACCTCACATTTGATGCTACATCAATAAGAATAAGTGAAATAGTGCTGGGCTATACATTGCCGCGCAACCTGTTGGGCAAAACTTTTATAAAAGGCGCGTTTGTGGCGGTTACCGGGAGAAACGTATGGCAGATTTACCAGAAGACACCCATAGGCATTGACCCGGAAGCCACAGCGGGCACAACCAACGGCACACTGGGCATTGAATCTGGCGGCGCATTTCCCTATGCCATCCTTGGCTTTACTGTAAAACTTTCCTTCTGATTGAAATTTTCAATTGAAATAAATAACAATGAAAAAAAATATCTTTTTATATTTCCCGATCGTGTGTATACTTTGTTCGTGTACAAAAGGTTTCCAGGATTTGAACACAGATCCCTCACAGTTTACAAAGGTTAGTCCGGAAGCTTCCATTTCGCTGGCCATAAAAAGAACCGGCGATATGATCGGCAGCGCCGGTTTAAACAGCGGCATCAATGCAAATATGTGGGAGATTGCCAATTTTATTGAAGCAGGTGCCCGCTATTCAGCCAATGACCAGGGTGTATGGCAAACCAGTTATGTAAATATTATTGAAAACCTGGTACAAGTTGAAAAGAACTATGGCGCCGATTCTGCTTTTACCAACCGGGTGCAGATTGCAAGAATATGGAAAGCTTACACCTATTCTATATTAACCGGTTATTTTGGCTCTATCCCGGTTTCGCAGGCCAATAACCCGGATAGCTTAAGTATAGTAAATTTTGAAGCGGAAAATGATGTGTATGCCAAAATACTGGCCATGCTCAAAGATGCCAGCGCAAAAATTAATGTCAGCAAAGACCGATTAAGCTACGATGCAGTATTTGGAACGGCGTCTACCCAATTACTGAACTGGAAAAAGTTTGCCAACACACTTCGTTTAAGAATTGCGTTGCGTTGCAGGAGAAACCTGGGCAGTGTTGCCGATGCAGCCATTCAGGAATTAATGGCCGATGAAAATAATTTGATCAATACAGAAACTGAAACAACCAAAGTAAACTATGAAAATGTAAACAATAACAACAATCCGTACTACCGGTATTATATCCAGGGAAATTTTACCGGGGGCTTTTTTCCCAAGATGACAGATATGATGTTTGTGTATTTAAGATCCTATAAAGACCCGCGCATCAATTATTTTTTTGACTCCGTTGCACTGACCACCCGTTTTCGTGTTACCGATACGCTCACCAGCACCGCAGACGATTCTTTGCGCGTTGTAACCTACCCCGTGCCCCATTACGGGTTAAATAAATCCAATGCTGTTTTATCTGGCTGGACAGCCAGCCTGGCCGGACAGACAAGTCCCCAGGGACAAAGCAACGGTAATTCCGGTGGTGCGGCAAACCCTGTTGGTACCAGTGCTTATTCGCCCATGTCTAAAACCATTTATAACAACCCTGCAAGGCCAATCATTATTCTCGGTTATTCCGAAGCGCAATTTTTAAAAGCACAGGCAGCCATATTGGGTTTGGGCGGTTCAAAATCGGCGGAAGCTTATTACACATCGGGCATTGACGCAAACTTTGCCTTTTGGAACGCATCAGCCGCTGAACGCGAAACATACAAGGCAGGCAATGGTATTAAATTTGGCACCACGGGCACGGGCTTCTGGAATTACCTGCATATTGTAAAAGCCGATTTGCCTGCCGGCGATACCAGCAAGATTTATTTTCAGCAATGGTTATCTTATTTTCCTGATCAACCATTTGATGCATGGTGCCTGCAACGGCAAACACGCAACCTCAAACTCTCGCCACATACAACACCGGGGTTTCCTACACTGCTTTTCCAGGATGTGCCGGATCGCGCAGTATACCCCTCTACAGTGTATACGCAAAACCCTGTGGGTTACCAGAGCGCGCTCACATTATTGGGTGCAGGCGGTTTTAATGATGAAACTACCAATCCGTATATCAGGTTAAAATTTGAGGCGCCTTATTCCGTGCCGGATTACAACGCAATACCAGCCGTGTATGATAACTCGGCGGCCACCAAATGGTACGGCACCAGCATCCAGGCATTGCAGGCGGCTGCGCTGTCTTCCGGCTTCACTTTCCAAATTACCAAAACGTATAAATAATTACCAATGAAAAGATATTTGTTAACTTTTTTTGCGGCCTTACTGCTACTCAACGCCTGCACTAAAAAAGACAATAACCCCACGGCAACAGACAATATCCTTAATTACAAAATACAGGATATACCGGTGACACAAGATTACACCGTGGGAGCCTTCTATTACAATTCCGGCAACTTCAATAACAACATTACAGAGGTGCCGGTTGTTGGAAAGTATTCAATTGCCAACGGGTTGGTGCCTGCGGCTGTTATGACTACACATATTCAGCAGGCGGGCAAAGGCGGCATTGATTATTTTTTATTCCAGTTCAGATCTGCCAGCCGTGATTTTAATAATTACAAATCCGATTCAACGGTTGTGAAATCGTTTCTTGATGTAAACAGTGCCAATATGAAATTTGCGCTGGCGTATAATTTCAGCACCAGCACGTATGCCATTTCAACCACCACACCCCTGGAAAATGATGCCACCAAACTGGAACAGTTTTTCCAGGATATCATTAGGATTGCGCCGCTGCTGGGCAATAGTAACTATATGAAGGTAAACGGTAAGGTATTGCTGTACATCATGAACGCGCAGGTACTGTATTCAAATGATAATGCTGCCATCTACACAACATTGAGATCAAGGCTTTCAGCACTGGGATTTCAATTGTATATAGTGGGTATGCAAGACCGGTGGAGTCCCCCGGCCAGGTACCCCTTCCGTTACCAGAAATGTGTGGATGCAGTTTATCACCAGTCGTTCAGCTCTCAGTTAAGCGATTGGGATCGCTGGTATCTGTTGCCACAGGCCATGGATCAAAACTGGCAGTATTCCAGGAAATGGTTTACAGACAATATAGCGGTTGATTACGTGCCCAATATTACACCGGCTTATAACTGGAAAATTCTGCAGCCCACCAGCGCCAATCCAAATTATCCGCGCAATGATAATGGCGCCATGTATAAACAACTGTGCAATGTTGCAAAAATGAATGCCAGCTCCACAACAAGGCTTATTCTCATAGACTCCTGGAATAAATGGGATGAGGATATGCAACTGGAACCTGCAAACAGCTACGGCGAGTTATACCTGAATATTACAAAACAAGCATTTAAAAAGCCCTGATAAAAGATTGTATGAATATAGTTAAAGCAGCATTAGACAATAGAGAAAACAAAAAACAATGGAGCTTAGAAAATTAATATTACTACCTGCACTCTTGAGTATTTTTTTTGCACAGGCACAACATAAATACAGCCCTTCATCAAAATACAATTCTTACAAGGGGCTGCTGATGTGCGGTTACCAGGGTTGGTTCAACGCACCGGGAGACAGTGCCGGTCGCGGATGGAACCATTATGCCGGCCGTGGCGGCGTACTGGAAGACGGTAATTGCAAAGTAGACATGTGGCCCGATGTGAAAGAATATAAAATCAGTTATGCCTCACCGTTTGTACTGCCCGATGGAAGCCCTGCAAAACTTTTTAGCTCCTATGATGCTTCCACAACCGACCTGCATTTTAAATGGATGAAAGCGTATTGCATTGACGGCGCCTTTATGCAACGGTTTGTGAGCAATTTAAAAAGTCCCAAAAGTTTGCTTCACAACAATATGGTCTTATCAAATGCGCTGAAGGCTGCACAAAAATACGGAAGGGCCATTGCTGTTATGTATGATCTGTCAGGTATGAAGCCAGGCGATGCTAATGTAATTATCAATGACTGGAAAGCGTTGGTAAATGACATGAAAATGGCATGCGCCGGTAAAAAACAGACCTACCTGTATCACAACAATAAACCACTGGTAGTATTATGGGGCGTGGGCTTCCCCGGCCGGGCCTATGGTTTAAAAGATGTGCAGCCCGTAGTGGATTTTTTAAAAAACGATCCGGAATATGGCGGTTGCTCGGTTATGCTGGGCGTACCCACTTACTGGCGCGATTTAAAAAATGATGCTATCCCGGACAGCGGCCTGTTAATCCTGTTGAAACAAGTTGATATTGTTCAACCCTGGTTTGTTGGCCGGTTTACTGAAAAAAATATAGGGGATATGCAGGAGCGCATCAAAGGCGACCTGGCCTGGTGCACAGCCGCCGCTGTGGATTATGTTCCGGTTATCTATCCGGGTTTCAGCTGGCACAATATGAATAACAATAGCCCGCAAAACCAGATTCCGCGCAACCGCGGCAGCTTTTTCTGGCGGCAATTGACTGATGCCATTGATGCAGGCGTGGCAATGATTTATGTAGCCATGTTCGATGAAATTGACGAAGGTACCGCCATATTCAAGGTTTCAAAAAATCCGCCCAACAACAAAAGTAAGTTTGTGAGTTTTGAAACTGGTATACCGGAGGATTATTATTTGCAACTGGCGGGCCGGGCTGCAAGGATGTTAAGAAAAGAAATTCCTCTTAATAAAAACGTTCCGCAACCTGCTGTTGCAAAAGTAAATTAAGCGCAGTATTCATATTATTTTGCCGTTGCAGGTAAACTGCAAAAGGGGCGACATCTTTTATACAGTTGTATCTACCATGAAAAGTTCAGATTCCAAAAAATCGTGTAGTTTGTTTTTGTTTTGCATTACCTCTCTTCAGTTGTTGTGTTTACCAAGTATAAAAGCCCAGTCGTTGACCAACTTTGTTGATCCGTATATTGGATCCGGCGGGCATGGTCATGTATTTGTGGGCGCCAGTGTGCCTTTTGGGGCAGTACAGCTGGGACCTGATAATTTCTTTAAGGGTTGGGATTGGTGTTCAGGGTATAATTACCAGGATAGTGTTATCCGCAGCTTTGCACATACCCATCTGAGCGGCACTGGGATTGGCGACCTGTCTGATATTGCCATTATGCCCTATACCGGAGATATTAAAACTGATAAGGGACAGGAAAAACTACCTGGCAGTGGCTATGCATCTCTTTTCTCACATAAGAATGAAAAAGTAAAACCTGGTTATTATGCTGTAAAATTAAACAATGGTGTGCTGGTGGAACTAACAGCCTCTGAAAGGGTGGGTTTTCATCAATATCATTTTCCGCATAACCGTCCGGCGCATGTGATCATAGATTTGAAAGAGGGCATTAATGATCGGTCCACTGATACTTATATTGAACAGGTAGACAGCTACACGTTCAAAGGTTACCGTGCCTCTTCGGGTTGGGCCAGGAAACAGATTGTATTTTTTGCCATAAAATCTTCCCTGCCCATTAAAAATTTTTCTGTTTACAACGATAGTACTCATTTGGAAGCAGGGAGTGGTAAAAATACCGCCATTAAAGGGCTGATTAATTTTGATGAACCGCCGGCACTACTGCAGTTAAAAGTTGGTATTTCGCCGGTCAGCGAAGCGAATGCATTGGAAAATATTACTGCGGAAATACCCGGCTGGAATTTTAACGCCATCGTGCAACAGGCCAATGAAAAATGGAACCGCGAACTGGGCAGGATGACAATAGAAACCAACATGGTTGCCGATAAACGCATTTTCTATACAGCTGTGTTTCATAGTATGATAGATCCTGCACTGTTTAATGATCACAATAGCGATTACCGCGGAGCCGATGATAAAGTATATCCAAAAGCCGCGTTTGACAATTATAGTGTGTTTTCACTTTGGGATACTTACCGGGCAGCCAACCCGCTTTTCGTTCTTACGCAACCAAAAAGGGTTGCCCATATGGTGAACAGCATGCTGGCCATTCATGATCAGCAGGGCGCCTTGCCTGTTTGGCATTTAATGGGTTACGAAACAGGTACCATGGTGGGCATCAGCAGTGAGCAGGTAATTACCGAAGCTTATCTGAAAGGAGTTAAAGGTTTTGATGCATCGAGGGCTTATACTGCATTAAAAGCTACTGCGATGTCTGATCTGCGTGGTTTATCTTACCTGCGCGATTTTAAACCCGTTCCTTCTGATGTAAAAATAAACAGGCCGGTGGCACAGGCACTTGAACTTTCCGTTGGCGATGGATGCATTGCTTTAATGGCAAAAGCATTGGGTAAGAACGATGATTACCATTATTTCAGGAAGCGAAGTGAAAATTATAAACTTTATTACGACAGGCAGGTTGGTTTTATACGGGGTAAAATGTCCGATGGCAGCTGGAACCCCAATTTCGATCCGCTAAAATCGAGAAAACCATACGGCACTGATTTTGCCGAGGGCAATGCCTGGCAATACCTTTGGCTGACGCCGCAAGACGTTCCGGGTTTGATTGATCTATTAGGTGGGGAACAAACATTTATCAGCCGGCTCGATTCATTTTTTACCATTCCGCTTGCCGGCGATTTGGTTGATCTAACCGGTGGCATTGGGCAATATGCGCATGGCAATGAACCCGGCCACCATACCGGTTACCTGTATGCGTATGTCGGACAGCAATGGAAAACAGCAGAAAAAATCCGGTATATTTTGAAAGAATTTTACCACGATGATCCAAATGGCATTATTGGCAATGAAGATTGCGGCCAGATGTCTGCCTGGTATATATTTTCATCGTTTGGTTTCTACCCGGTTTTTACTGCGTCCGGAAGATATGTGCTGGGCAGTCCCTTATTTCCAAAAGCTACGATACATCTGGCCAGCGGTAAACATTTTACGGTACAAGCTGTAAACAACAGCGTAGGAAATATGTATATTCAGCACGCAGAACTAAACGGAAAAAAATATACAAAGGCATTTATTGATCATACAGATATTATGAAAGGCGGTCAATTGAAATTATTCATGGGCAATCGGCCCAACTACCAGTTTGGTCAGGCTGCACGCGACAGGCCGCAAAGTTTTTAACCTGCAAAAAAATGCTGTGCCTATTAAAATAATATCTGTATCCGGGCGGCCAATTACGTTAAAACGAAAATTGCTTTAATTTACAGGTATCATAAACCTTCAGATAATGCATTTTTCACAACTGTTCCCAACATCTTTTACCCCGACATTCAAACGGGCATAAAATGTTTATTAATTGCCTTGAGTCTGCGATGGGCCATAGTGAAATTGAGACAAAAGCTATCCTTTGCGTAGTTGAAAAGAATCCATGTCAGATGATAAGTCATTTGCATGTAAATGGTTTGGCATAGGTCCCGAAGAAAAGACAATCGCTTCACCTTGTACATCAAACAGAAAATTGTAAAACCATTACCCATAATAGACAAGAGCGGAGTAAAGGATCCTGGTTTTACCTCAGAACAACGAAAAAATGATACCGGTTCCATGCCCTTGTCTCATATTACCAATGCCGGAATGGTAAAGTAGAGAACAGGCTACAAAGCGTATTTACGAAAAACTAATGGGAACCCTTTATTCTGGCAAAATTTTTGTGCCCGAAAAGCTAAAATCCCCAAACTAATGAAAAAAGTACTGGTTGTTGACGATGACACAGATTTCCTGCTGACTATTAAATCTTCGCTTACCGATCATGGCTTCGTTGTTGATACCGTGGATACCCAGGATGATATCTACAAATCAATCCTGATTTTTCAACCTGCTGTCATCCTGCTTGATGTTTACTTACATGGTGCAGATGGCCGCAATATCTGCAGGGGATTAAAAAACCATTTTAAGACCAAAGATATTCCCATCCTATTCTGCTCCGGTGACTCCAGGCTGAAAGATGAATTTCATCAATACATGGCCGAGGACTTTATTGAAAAGCCCCTGGAAATTAATTTACTAGTGACCCGATTAAATGATTTTTGTAAGCCATTATCACCATTCAATTGAAGACATTTTGAAGAGAAACGTAGCAGCCTAATAAACGCCCGAAAATATGGGTAAGGAAAAGCAACCGGATACGGAGGCCAGGAATACCTATGCCTGAGCCGGAAGATAAATCAATGGCAAAGGTGAAAAAGCCTGCATTATCTCATGGGCGGTTAGCCACTTTTGGAGAATTTCCCTGTACCCGTTATATAATGTGTCTGACTTCCCGCGCGGTTTGGTGGATACCACAACTCTTAAGGGGTGCAAACCGCCTGGTTGGTTTTTATAAAATAAGTATTACTTTAGGAGTATGTCTGAAACAATTGAAAACAGAGACTATTATGCTTTTCTTCGCTGGTTTCAAGAAACGCATCCTGAGATGTATTTAAAGTACGGACAGCAGGTTAATATACCCCATGAATGGGAAAGCATCAATATATCCCGTGGTAACATTGATCCAACGGATTATGAAAGGCTGGTGCAGATTGAATCTGATTATTTTACGTCCGGCCACTAGCGCAATTGATTTACCGCATTTCCCTGAGGTTATAACTTTTTAGGTTATTTTTTTTGGAAGTCATCTTTCGGATCCGGTAGTTTATTCTTTGCCTCCAGGTATTCATTGATTGTATCAAATTGGTGAATGTTTTCGATTACCGGGTGAACCACCCCCTTATCGCCATTGTACAACGACAGCGTGACGTTTACATATATTTCACCTGTTAAACGAATGTTGGTATTTACTTCAGCAAAAGTCTCTGGATCTTTTTGATAAGTTGCAGATGCTTTTTTTGTGGCCAGTGCAATGTCGGCATCTAATTCAGCCCGTTGTGCGGTTGTTAATTTTTGTAATATTTCGTCCGTATTCATCTGGTTTATTTGGGGTGATAGGAGTTATGCCTACAACGAGGGCGCAATATAATAAAAACGAGCTGATCAGTGTTATTCATTTGATTGTTTTGCTTTTTACTGCTAAAAAGATATTATCACGGTTGGCAGTGCGAATAATTTTCGTCAACTTTCAATATACCAAGCCTGTAACCATGGACAATACCCAAACCGAAGAAGCCGCAGCAGCGGCGTTTCTTGCTGACAAACCTTTCGTCAATTGCCATACACATATTTTTACCGGAGACCATGTGCCGCCGTTTCTGGCAAGATCATATTTGGCTTTTCCATTCTATGTACTGTTACCCGTTAACCTGATTGTTGCTTTTTTCCGGTTGTACAACAGGTGTTCCCGTATCCTTTACCAGCCACTGGCCAAACGGCTGATGAGGATAAGAACGTTTATTGCTCAAATACTCATCTGGTTGGGGCTGATTTCCACCTTCGCTGGTTTTTGGGTTACCTTACTGGTTATGGTGTATGCCAATCACCTGCTTGCACTGGTTTCAAAGGACTGGAAACTTTCCTGGATAACTTCCATAGAAACATGGATGCAAAAATGGCATATCTTCCTGTATTTACCCAGGTTCCGTTGGGAACTGCTGGCTGTGGTGCTCAGTTGCCTGGCTTTTCCCTCTGTACGTAATATGTTTGTGGCGATAGCGCGCCTGAGTTGGAAATTTATTGCCAGCCTTCCCGGGAAAAATACCATTGAGCTCGCCAAGCGATACCTGGCCATTGGCCGGTATGCATTTCATAAAAGGCAAACCGATACGTTTCAGCAATTGCGCCGTCAATATCCTGAAGGGACAAGGTTAGTCGTACTGCCCATGGACATGGAGTACATGAGTGCGGGCCCGCCGGTAAAACGATACCGAGACCAGATGGATGAACTTGTAAAGCTGAAAAACTCGGCAAACGGGGATGCATTGCTTCCATTTATTTTTATTGACCCACGCCGATGTGTGGCGCCCAAGAAAGAAAAAAGCCATAAGGCGGGTGATAAGATCTTTTTTGATTACACCTGGGATGGGACTAAGATTGTGCTGGGTGATTGTTTGATTAAAGATCTCATCGAGCAACATCAATTTATCGGTTTTAAGATTTACCCGGCGCTTGGCTACTATCCATTTGATCCTGTGCTGCTGCCACTCTGGAAATACGCAAGTGAAAATGACATACCAATTCTGACCCATTGTATCCGCGGCACTATATTCTACAGGGGTGCAAAAGAATGGGACTGGAACAGGCACCCGGTTTTTGAGCAGGCCATGGAACCCGACAAAGCGAACCCCAAAAAAGTGCAGCTGGCACCACTTGATTTTCCGCAAATGAAAAACGTGGACTTCAGTTATAATTTAACGCACCCGATGAATTATCTCTGTTTGCTGGAAGAGCCACTGTTGAGAAAGGTGATTGCGAAAGAAATGAAAAAGAATAAGGATTCAAAACTTGCTGATATATTTGGTTTCACCGATAAAGAGACTGCACTATTTAGAGATCTGCGCCACCTTAAAATTTGCCTGGCTCATTTCGGCGGCGATGATGAATGGTTAAGATATTATGAGAAAGACCGCTATTTTTTTTCCAATGAGCTTATGCAGGATCCGGTAAACGGACTTGATTTTTTCGCCAATAAGGAGACCGGCGAACCCAAGGACGGCAAGCCGGAACAAATCTGGAAATACGCCGACTGGTATACGATCATTTGCAGCATGATGCTTCAATATGATAATATTTATGCGGATATCAGTTATATCCTGCACGATACCCCGGCTATTCAGCCATTACTGAAACAGACGCTGGAGAATCAAAAACTGCGGCAAAAGGTATTGTATGGAACAGATTTTTTTGTTGTGCGCAATCACAAGTCTGACAAGAATATGCTGACTGAATATGAAGAAGGTTTATCGCACGCAGACTTTACCGTGATTGCAAAAATCAATCCGCGTAAATTCCTGTACAATAAGATTCACGGGGCTTTATTCAAGGAGGAAGAAGTTAAAAAATCAATGCAACATATATGAGAAGATTAATCGAATTTATCAGTATTGCACTGGGAGGGCTCATTGTTTATTTCACTTGGCACTATTTTAAAGATCCAGCCAAAGTAGAGTCACAAATTAAGGTATTGACTTTCGGCGCAGGATTTCTCTTTATTGCTTATAAAGTACTAACAGGGTGGTTATTCATAAATCTTACTGTGAACCTGGAATCAAAAAGAGAGACTGCGGACACTGGAAATGATCATCTTGCCCTGGCCATTAGCCTGGAAAAAGGAAATATCGATAGTCTGTGGGTTTCGGCTGTTGAGTGCAGGATAAGTGAATGCAATGAATCTAACGGTACGCTAGTTTTTAATAATCCAAAAACACTGGAAGCTTTTGGAACAATGAAAAAAGAACCAGGCAAAATCGCAGGCTCAAAAAAACTGGATTATTTTAGCGGAAATGATAGCGGCTTGATTGTATTATCTCCGAATGAAAAAGCCGTTTTCTCGGCTTATACGACAGTAAATAATGCCTCTGTCATTTCCATTGAAATTGTTGTAATGGGAAACAGACCGTTTTATGGAATTGAAAAATGGGGTGGCAAAAGCATTCAGTGGCGATCGTCATTCATTGTATTGCCACAATCAAAAAATGCCGAGACGCAAGCACGGACTTTATAACCCATCAAATTAATTTAGCAAAGGGATTTCCATAAACAACATAGGCCAGCCAGGTCGCATTGTTTGCAGCCTTTGATTGATTCCTCGCTTCAATAGTGGCCTCTGATAAATTCTTTCCCTTTTTCAGGCTCTTATAAAATGCCAAAACAAATTCATAGGCCGCGGAATCCTCCACATTCCAGAGACCGCCGACAAAAACCGCTGCGCCCGCATTGATAAAAGCCTTCGCAAAGCCGCCGTATCCTGCTACTTTTTTGCCCAGAATCCCCGTCCTGCAGCCATTCAATACGATGATGGGCTGGGGTGAACCCTTCCTGATGAACGTCCCGCATTGTTCAACAAAAAGTTGATCGACATAGGTTGGTTTCCAGTTGCCCCTTTCTTTTATTTCTTCCATCACCAGCCTTGCGCCGATATTGTTTGTTGTTTCGCCTTCTCCGTGGCAACAGAAATGCAGCAAATCAAATGCCCCGCCCTTCAGCAATGCCTCTACTGCCTGTACTGTAGCTGGCACCTGCGTAGCTTTAAAAGTGCGGGTCAAAAGCGCTGTTTCCTCCGCGGCCTTGGGCAGCACCCGCTTTTCATGGTGATACGCCGGTATAACAAATTTACTTCTGGCAGCCCTGGATTGTAATTGCTGCCCAGGGAATGCGCCTCTTCTAATCCAGCGGATAATACCCAGTTCGGCAAAAAAAGGATCGGAGGGCCGCGTTGGTTTTGATGTGTCGGGATTACGGATGACCAGGATTTCCCAGGGTATATCGGGTTCATTTGAAATAACCTGGATTGACTTCAGTTTATCACGGTTATCATACAGCAATTGCTGCAGGTCAGCAGGGAACAAGGTTAGGAATAAATCGGCCCCATACCGTTTTAATTTTTCATCAAACTGCTTTGCATTACCTGCTGCATCACTGTATAATTGTTCAATTTGTTTATACAGATCGGACACATAGTTTGCAGTTTTTTTATTCAGTTCGGGTGACTCATAGGTTTGCCACTCATTGATATCGCCAAAGCTCACTTCATAGTCATATCCTGATTTGTTTCCATTTTGCTGCTGGTTAATACGCAATTGGTTGACTGCTCCTGTCATATTGCCGGTAGGATTATTGGTCACCCGAATTTCAGCAGTTTCAGTGTCCGTCTTTTCCACTGCAACATTTACACTAAACAACAATGTAGCGGCCAGTTCATATCCCTGCCAGACATCCACAGAAAATTCAGCTTTACCTGTATGGGTGCCAACAATTGAAAACATGAGTTCAGCAGGATTGTCTTCTTCTGGTACCGGAATGGTATATGTATGCTGACCACTGGCTTTGCAGTTTAAAACCGGCTTTATCTGCACACGCAGCATTTTGGTTTCAGTTACCAGGGCAGATGTTGTTTTACTCAGTTTACCTTTTTCGGGTTTCAGGCGTTCTCTTGATATGGTGATGCTGACGGGTTCGGCTTGTTTTAATGCCAGTTGATTATTCAGTGAAGCCCTTGTAAATATTTTCACCTGATCCACTGGTTTTTTAGCCGCTTTCTTACCCGATAGGTTTTTTGCTTTTGCGCGGGGTGCGGCCTTTTTCTTTGGAGCTGCTTTTTTTGCAGTTTTTTTTACTGCAGCCTTCTTTTTTGGTGCGGCTTTTTTCTTTGCTGCGCCACTGGTTGAACGCCAACCTGTAGTCCCTGGTGTTTTATCGCCTCCCATGGATCTGCCAGTGTATCTGTAATTGGATATATCCCAAACTTTGAAAGTACTACTACCATGCTCTTTTGGTTTGGGTTTATCAGATCCAAAACCGAGTTTTATCCCTGAATGTTTTGTTGGTGTAATTACTTTACGCAGCATGGCTGCGACCCTTGACAGGTTCTGCGATGATGGATTACTTCTAAAAGAAGCCAAAATCGTTTTTTGCTCTGGTGTTTTGGCTAGTCGCTGGATGGAATTCCAGAACTGTTTGAGCGCGGGAGGCAATACAGTACCAGTTCTGAAATGGGTGGCAAGAGTATTCAAACTTATGTTTGCAGGCATCGTTATGATTTTTAATCAGGAAGCACCATCGTGAGCAGGTAATTATTTTTCTTTATAGTGCTATCGCTTATTACTGTCTTAGCCATTACTATGTTCACCGTGGCTATTGGTCCACGCATGACCCGCTTCACTTCTTTGGCGCCTTTGGCATTTTCAACGCTCTTGATTATTTGCATATGCCTTTTTCGCTCCGGGATAATCAGCGGTTTTACTTTGGGCCATGTAAAATCCATTCCTGTTAGTTCTTTCAACTCAGCCATATTTACCTGGAAAACTTCTTTATAGGGATAATCTTCAAAAAAAAGTTTCGCATCTTTTTGTGGCCCTCTGAGCACCTTTCTATCTTTATCTACCAGCATCCCATCGGCTAATAATTTTTTCTCATGACTCAGGACGAAGGCTGTAGCGTAGACACCCGAAGCGGCGGGAAAAACAATGACTTTAAAAAACAGCAGGGGTACTTTGAATGCCGGCTCCAGTGTAAAACCCGGATCAAAATTGGTGAGCACGGGACCCGTAAAAAGACAAATCCGTTTATTGCCTTTCAGGGTAGCCGCGTGTTTAATAATATACGATTCAAGACCGCTCCATAACCCTGCGTTTAACCTGCCCGCCTGCGGCGCGGCATTGGTGAAATGAAATGTTTGCGCTGCACGCAAAGGCCCATCCGGCCCGCGGCCCATTTCGTTGTTGGATGCCATGTGTCCGATTTGAAACACGGTCTGCTTGCCCGTTTTTTTTGAATAAAAAGGTTTATCAAGCTGGAGTTCGGTTTTTATTCTTGGGTCTGGTTTGAAAGACGGCCTTGGCGCATTCTTTTGCTTACTGGCGCCGTCGATATTACAGGCAGCGAAGAATGGCAGCTTTCTTTTGCTATTATACAATACACTCAATGCTGAATAGTTAATAATCTTGTCACTGTTGCCTTCGACATTTGGCAGTAGTTTACGCTGGGAGTCAGGGATGATTTTTTCGAATGAAAGCCTGATGCCTGGTTTTATAAATCCGGTATTGAATCCGGTACACTGCAGTAAGGCATCCATGCTGAATGCATCGGTTTTGGGGTTTGCCATAAAAAGGAATAAGGGTTATAGATATGAATATACTGAATCAAAATGAAACACCGGGCATATGCGATGTAAAAAATAAATCAATGGCTAGATTCGTCAATAAATATGGTCAGATGTGAAAGCGAAGCAGGCCTGGCCTCAGATAGATGGTGAGATCCGTTTCAAGCGTTTTATATTCGGCCAGCGAAAATTTGGCTCCTTTTGTTCTGAGATGATCAAATAAGGGAAAGAATTGTTTTCCTGTCAGGTCCATTTGTTTTGTTGCCTTGTTAAATCCTTTTTTGAAACCCTTAAAGGTTTCCAGGTATTGCTTGTTCTCCTTTCTTCTGTTCGCGCCGCCCATCCATGCCTCCAAAAAAAGGTAACGAATGTCCGGATGAGGATGCTCTCCGGTTTTTGAATTGTATTTCAGACCGGAGCGGCTTCGTCTCCATTGTTCCAGTAACCGCGTCGTAATAGCAACGGCCTCACCATATATTGCCGCATTGTTCATGAAGGGGCCCTTAAACAGGGGAGATATAGGAAGGCTGCCAGCAAGAAATTGGTTAATAAGGGTTATAGCCATGAGATCGGCATCAATCTCCATCGCGCGCTGAATTCTTATTTCAGTTAATCTCCGGGGCGTTTTTACTTGAGTAGATCTGCTTTTAACAATGTGGAAGGATATTTTCCGCTGCTCTTTTTTGTATTCGCTGGTAAACAAAAATGGGATATGCGCTTTCACAATATGTGACCACTCATGCAAAAAAATGAAGCTAAATGAAGCAGCCAGAAGCGGAAATAAATGCTTTTTCTCTCCCTTCATTTCAATCAACTTGTCACTGACACCGCGCAGCATTTCCAATGAAACAAATATTACAAAACTATGCTTATTGGGTACAAAGATGGGACTGACCCAGGCATCCATGCCATCCGAGGTGCCGGGAGCAATAAGTTCAACAAAACGGAAATAGGTTTCTAATTTTTTATCATACTGCAGGAAGGGTTGTGGCATTTCCTGTAAAAAACCCTTTGCCCATTTTTCAAAATCTTGCGCAATAGCATGGATATTATTTTTTTTATTAAACCTGGCCAGCCGGTAGCCTTCGTCTGAAGCAACTTCTTTTATCCGTTTTTTATACTCCTGCATTTACGTCCATTTGTAAGCAATTGGGTTATCATTTCAGCATCAAAATATTCCAAATATAAACTTGTTAACGCGGGACTATGAAACACTATTTTTTTTGCAAGTCGTTTTGTTTTTGAGGTGTAGAAAGCCAAAAGAAATATGGATACCAAACATGCAGTTAATCAATGAAGCTATAGGTCCAGAACGTCAAAATGAAAAAAGGGCTTGCATAGAAATGCTGCCCCGTTTTAAAATCCAATATCCTATGAAAAACCAATACAAATGTATACGGGTTTTACAATACCGTCCGATTTATTCGCTCAATGGCGTCCATTACCTGCCTGAGCCGCGTAAAAGGTCGCCAAAGGTTTTTACCTGGGCTTTGGTTCTTATTTTATGCTACAGGTCTACAATTTTAGCCTGCCTGTTGTTCCTCCTTTGAATATATACGTGATAATAAGTTGCGTAAATCAGCCCGCATCCACCCGAATATGTTTAAGACATCTGTCAGGATGTTCAAATTGTATTTGAATTCGTCCCAATTCGCCATCAGCATGAAAAATGAATCTTCTGTTGGGTGAATTTCAGCGGCGGCTGAAAATGCCATTTTGAAATATCCTGCTTTTGCCAATTGGTTTGCTACATTTTGAAAGGCAACCGATCTCCACGATATTCCGAATAATTGATTTTCGGTGTTACGGGCTGCTTGAAGTGCATCTTCAAATAATTGTAATGCCTTTTCCCGGTCATTATTTTTAGCGGCTTCAGCAGCGAGTAAAGCTGTAACATATGCACGGAGGGCGTAATGTACGGATTCATCTTTTTTCGGAAATTTGTTCATCAATGCAAGCGCTTCATCAAACAATCCGGCGTTCACCATATCCGACGCAATTACCAACCAGGCTTCAAATTCCGGGTGATTGTCAGAGAGAAAGGTATAAGTGTCTGGTTCCACCAGCTGCGCACTGGAAATTGCTTTTTCAAAACTTTGAATGGTGTCCGTTTTTTTAAACTGTGCTTTTGTAAATGCAATCCGCGAAAGACTCAGTGTCAGAAGATAATTTGATTTGAACCGGATATGATTTTCCGCTTCAGAAAGTAATGCTTCCCAGGCAGCACTATTGCCTGCGTTGTATTTGATTATTGCAAGCTCACAATACGCTCTTATTTTCCAGTAAAGTGCATTCTCATTATCCCCGAATGCTCCCAGTGTTTTCGAAGCTTCTGCATCCAAACCATAAGCGGCATAGGTCATTGTAAGCTCGTACAACTGCTCATATTGATCTGAGGATGAAAGTGTCTTAATTAATTGGGTTGCTTCTGAAAGCAAATGGTTTTTTATTTTACTCTTAATATTCTCCAAAAGGATAAATTCATAAACCCCTTTATATTGAACTGCAAGTTTTTCAAGTAATGTATATTGCTCCGTTTGCGCCAACGCCTTCGATAGTAACGTAAATGCGCGTTTTTTGATTCTATCTTCTTCTATGGATGAAGCCAGCGAAAGTGCTATATCAAATTTCTTTTCGTAAATTAATGAAGGCAATGAATAACAAAGTACTCCTTCTACCTGTTTGGGATCCCCGATGGATCCCGATAATTCTATTGCCTCCCCAATGATTTCATTGGCCTTGTCATTGATCTTCAGTTGAGATAAACTATACGATAATCCAGCAAGCCTATCTATTTTTTCCCGTACTCTTTTTATAGAAATAATATCCCGATATATTTTGTTCGTTAACGCTGCTACTGAAGAAGGTTCCATTTCATTAACCAGCGATATCATATGGGTATCCAAAATGGAGCGTTGCGACGGTTCCATTTCTGTAGTTAATGCCTCCACCTCCTTCAATAAAACATATGCATCCGGAAGTTGTTTTGATTTTCCTGGTTGAAGAAACAAGTATATAGCCCGCTTAAAAAACCCATATTTTCTCTTATACTTTTGTAGTCTGTTTATGGTCTCTGCACAAGAAATCAAGCCCGTTGCCCGATCCCCTAGTTTCTCTGCATTTCTGGCTAACTCAATAGCTTCTTCAACAAAAGCGTTGGATGGGATGCTCAGTAAGCTATTTATCCGCGAAAATTGATGTTCGCAAAGCCTGGCATATTTGCCTGCTGATCCAAGGTTCTTTGAAGAAACCAAATATCGTACGAGATGGCTAAATGCTATATCTTTTTGAATACCGTTTAAACTTTGTGCTAATTGGCTTGCGGCCTTAATATCTTTGTTTTTAAGAGCGATGTGGAAACGGACCATCATAACAGTTTCACCTGATAATCCGGAAACTATTTCCAAAGCCAGATCCGTTTTATTTTTATATATCAGGCTGATGGCCAAAAGCGCTGGTAATAGTTCTTCGCTTGTATTTAGCTTGTAAGATATACCTGACCAAATACCTAATGCTTTTTCGATTTCATTTGTTGAAGTATAGTACTCAAGCAAAGCGAGTTGCATCCGTTGCTTCTTACTATCATGCTTTTCGGCAGCAAGTAAAGTACAAGCTTCTTTGATTAATTCATCGTCCGGTTTATGCAACCACCATAATTCTTTACCTATCGTTAGGAATGAAGTAAATTTATTTTCAAAATCAATATTTGCATTTACACTCTCTATGGCTAATTCTTTTTTATCTAATAATACCAATGCCTTCAGTACCTCGCCTCCCATAAGCCTGGATTTTTTCAAGGCCACCTGTCTTGCAGCAAATAATTTAGCCAAAATGGCTAAGCGGCCCGTCTCATCTTCAATAGCTGCAATGGCAAGATTTGCATCATTTAGATAAGAGCCACGACTTTTAACGCCACGGATGTTTTTTGTGTCATGCCATTTGGAGGATTCTGTTAATAATGAATACGCATCGTTATGCCGGCCAGCACTTAAGAGATGATAAATCAGATTTTGAAAAAAATATCCGTCATCAGGCCCTTTGCTAAAATTACTATGGCAAATAATGCTGTAGGCATTAACCAGGGTGTCGTGTATTCCGATGATATTTCCGGCTACACCGCGAAGATATTCATGCATCAACTGATGAATGTGTATAAACAAATCATCTTTGTCGCCTTCCATTCGCAAAAGGGTCATATCACGAAAATGTATCAAAAGCTTTCTGATTTCTGCAACATCGAAGTCGCTTGCATACCAGAGCATTTTGATAACAGTAAAAGGAATAGCGGCGCCTCCGGCGAAAACAGCTAATTGATGAAAACGGGTGACGTCCCCCATGTTTCGTTGTCGTAAGGTTTCAATACTAATATCCAAACATGCGATTACTGAAGGGTAGGGATATCCTGGAAAGCGTTTTTCAAGAAAGGTTAGGTCTGCTTCCCTTAATTTTTGCGCAATATATTTCATAGGCAAACCCGATGCCCCCAATGCCCCGCATATAGCCAATGCAAAGGGGAGTCGTTCACATTTTTCTATTATGAATTTCATTTCGGATGGGTGGTCTTCTTTTACCCAGTCAGTCATTAAATTAATGGCTTCCTGGTCTGTAAAGCCTTCTACATTCATTTGATTAGGGGTAATCGTAAGATTTGTTTCTCTTGTTGTCACCAAAAGCCGGCTTGTAGTACCGATACAATCATTAATCGATTCAATCTCCTCCTGCGCAGAAATGTTATCCAGCACAATCAAACATCTTTTGTTTTCTAAAAGATTCCTAAACGTTGTCTTTAGAATTTCATTATCCTCAGTTTTGAGAAAATGAATTTTGCCAAATGCCTGTGAAAGGTCCAGCACCGCATTATTCAGCAGTCCGTTCACATTTTGAACGCGACGCATATCATACCAAAAAATGCCATTATCAAACACACGCCGAACTTGTGAGGAGCAAACGAATGAGGATGCAAGTACAGATTTTCCTGAACCGCCCATGCCGCAAAGAAGGGTGATCAATTGCAATCCCACACTGACTACGGGTTTATATTGGTCTCTGAGAATAAAATGGGTAAGTCTGGAGAATTGTTGCGGTCGTGGTTGAAAATGCAACGGCAACGCAGGCACCCCATATGTTTTGCCCAGTGAAGGAATTTCTTCATACAGAATTCTTTTTATTTCGGATAAGGATTTCTTGTTGAATTTTCCAGTCCTGCAATCCGGGCAATGAAGGTCCTTTAATTCCGACGGTAAATCATCATAATTTCCGATCCGAAGCAGTGGGATCACTACTTTTGATTGCGTCAACGCATATTGCCATTCACAACGAACATAATCGGAAGTTAACGCTGCAGGGCCAAGGATAATAATCAACCGATCTGAATCATCAATTGCCCGTCTTATTTCCTCCATAAATGTTAATGCCCGGCTGGGCATGTTGTGCTTATCATACCAAACAGTCAGGTTCATTTTCCCGAGTTCCCTGACTAGGTTGTCTACAAAGGAATTATCATCGGACCGTGCATATGAAATAAAAACTTTCATGGTATGGCTAATTGGGCAACGAAAAGGCTTGATCAGGTATTTCGGTATGAGCTATTGTCTTTGTCCAGGGCGGGCACATTCTTTGTTCATGGCATGCTGTTAAGCCTGCACCCGCAGTTGATTATTGTTTTAGGGCCAGCCTGTCAGCAGTCAGGTTGAAGCTATTACTTGCCGAATAGTTGCCCATGTTAGTAGCACCTGCATTCTTTGAATCAATCCATTCGTTGTAAAGCTAATGGGAAAATAAATACCTGTTTATCTACTCCTTTGTGTTGTATTCGTTGCAGTTTTTTTTTGTACGTAAAACAGGCTTTGATGAATCAATGGTAAAGCACCGTCCTGCTTATAAAATAGTCTCCCGCTCCCAGCTTCGCTACCCCGGTCAAAGGATGTGTTGGGAAATCCAACCGTTGTGTCTAATTTACGTTAAAAAACCAAAACTCTGCTGCAATTATCCGTATTGGCGGTAGCTATTATCGCAACAACATATTTTACACGCCGTAAACGTTGATAGTACATTATTAATAGACTTGTTTTTTATTTCAATGCTCACAAAAAACAAGGACAGGATTTGCGTTCCTGTCCCTGTAGAGATAAACAACCATGCGGGGATAAACAATTTAATTTATTGCATTCAGTAATGAGCAGCCCCCAAAAATGACTGAACGGTTCAAAAGCTGTTCATTGATTAACAAATGGGTTAATGAGTAAAGGGATTGAATGCATGCCGATCTACGATTGATATTATCTTTTTTTATTTTTTGTCTGTGTATATTGATGTTGGTACATTTCATACAGCATAGTACTTTATCAATGTAATACCGGTGAAGATTGTATTGTGTAAATGGATCGTTTGCAATTTTTGTTTATCCGGTTTCATTAATGTGTCATGCGGACAGGTTTAAATTTAAATCCCCTTATCAGGTCAATGATCTTGTTTTTGCATGACTGTTCGACGAGTTCCTGCAAATCCGAATTGCGTCGGGCCAGGTCATTAAATGTCCAGCCGCCAGGCTGCTCGGACGGTCGGCCAGCAGGATCCAATACCCGGAATAATCCGTCTGCCTGTCCTGGGTCACCGGTGAGAAAAGCCGACAGCGTAGCTTTTGTACCGAATGGTTGCGGTGTGATTTGTAAAAATGCTTCATGGGAGACGCCGGCAGGGTCGTGGATAAGGTTACCAATGCTGGTCTTTCCTTCCCCGCCGTGACAACCACTGCAGGTGTTGATGGATAAAATATGCCGCGCTGTATTGTTCGTGATAGAACCCGGGCCGCTGTTCCCGGCATCCCAGAAATGACCAGGGTTTTCGGTGTGCGCTTTGCCGCCGAGAAAGTTGACAGGAGGCGTGGTTGGCAGGGTCCGTGGTATGTTGTACGTATTATCCAAAATGGAAGATTCATTGTTATTGACGTAATCAGCAAGGATGGCCTGGTTAGCGGGCAATGCCGCAGGTACGGCAAGACGATTGTATATTTTAGCAGGTTCCTGGGTCACAGGGACTTCTTCCAGCAGGTGGCTGGCTGCAACGATATTAAATTCCCTGAGTTCCCATGGATTGCCGATGGCCAGTTCATTGGTTCGCACCTGGTTCAGGCTGCTACCATTTGGCCTCGTTCCCCCGGCATTGGCAGCTGCAAACTGATCGGTGATTACTTGTAAGGCACTGTTGTAGGCAGGAGTACCAGGAGTCTGCATTTTTAAATCAAGCCATTGCTGCGCAAATGCGTGCAGGGAGATACACGTGGTTTTCGGAATACCGTATTCGAATATAACCGTGAACTTTCCGGGACCGGTTAAAGGTTGGCAATTGGACTGAAGGGCGCCAAATACAAACCGGCCTTCACCAGCCTTGCTGATGCGGTATCCGGAATTACCCCGTAAATCCAACCGGTTAACAATTGCCAATAATTTAAATGGTGCGAACTGCAATTGCAGCGTCTTTGTTTTCCAGTTGGCCATTGTTATGGAGGCGGGTGGAATGCCGGGATTGCTTCTCACAATCCAGGGAACAATCAACCGCAAAAAAATATTGGTCCGGCTGGCAATATTGTCACTGTTCACGGTCTGGGTATTCATCCATTTGTCCAACCAGGCTTTAACAAAATCTTCGCCGCTAACAGAAGTCACTGGGGTGTTGGCCATATCACTCATCAGCTTCCCGAAAGTCCAGGCACCATTGGCAGTTCCGGTGCCGGTGCAGGGATTGAAAGTTCTTGCCGGATCTTCGACTACACCGATGTCGGTTATCATCAGTGAATGGTCGTTTAATACGGGGTCCGGCGCTTTGGCAAACAGGATATCCGGGTCTATCCTCAAGATGCGCGCGGTATCAATACGGAGAAGATCAAATTCCCTTAATTTTTCACTGATAGGCACCGCGCTTCTGTTGACCCATTTAAAAATATTTCGTTTTTCATCGATGAATTGTTTGCTGCGCTTTTGAACGGTCAGCAATTCCTGGCGAAACTGGTTAATATCTTCTTTCAGTATAATGGAAAATACGCCGTCATCCTTTTTTTCATCACCACCTTCACCGTCATCACGCAATACGAGTTTTTCATCGTTGACCATAATAGCATGGTAGGGATTTTTCAAGACTTTACGGTCAAATTTGGCAGTTACCATGACATTGCCTGCTGACTGTTCTTTATCCAGCACTTTCACCGTGATATCTTTAGCAATCGGAGGTGTCATTTCATAAGTTGTGTCTATGTCTGCATTCGCTATTACTGCATTTTGCTTGCAGGAATGAGACAGGACGACGAGCAGCAGCATGCTGCCATAAAGAACGCCAGCATACTTGATAGAGTGTTTCATGATAAAGGGGATTTGGTTACCGAAAAGGTAGAGCATCAAAATTTCTTCGCAATACCCTATTAGTGGAATTTTTGCTACCGTAGTAATACGGTTGACTTTATCATTATTTTGCTGTAGTGATATATGTCTTGCAGTGTAAAGTATTCCGGTTGCAAACACGCTTGACTATTGATTAAAGTATCCATTGTTTATCATTTTTATGTCGAACGCCGAATACCGGTATTGTGGTGGAAAGATTGTTGCGGGGGCAGGGGAGATAAATGCTGCTATGATATTAGAAAGGATTGCCATCAAAAGCGTATTGCAATTTCCTTTGTGTTAAAACTTTTCACGTTATTTTTTGGAAGCCCTCTTTTGGGTTCGGTTGTTTATTGATTGTAGCCAGATAACCTGAGGTGTAGTGCTGAAGTATCGCTTTTCAGCAACATTTCACGAAAAGGCAAAAGCTGGAAGAAAGAAGTCAGCCGTCTGATTTCTTTCTTCTGACTGCTCAGGTCAGATTTCGCCCTCCGGCAATTGTATCAAAAACGTACATCTTCTGTACTGAAAACGAACTATCTCATACATTACACCCGTCTACCATCCTGTAAACCAACCTGGTTCAACCCGGCACCTGTATTGATGTTTTATTTGTACGTGTAACAGACAAAGTATTGCAAAACGCTCAACAGGATTCCATCTCATAAATAGCTATTATGATTAAAAACTATTTCAAGATTGCCTGGCGCAACCTGTCCAAAAACAAAACCCATTCATTTATCAATATTGCAGGATTATCTGTTGGCATGGCCGTAGCCATGCTGATTGGTTTATGGATATGGGATGAACTTTCCTTTGATAAATACCACTCAAATTACGATGGTATTGCCCAGGTAATGCAGCAGAAAACCAATAATGGTACTATCAATACCGGTGTGGCAGTTCCTTTAACGCTGGATGCAGCATTACGCAAAACTTACGGGAGTGATTTTAAACATATTGCCCTGGCGTCGTGGACGGGCCACCATATCCTGTCTGGAGGAGATAAAAAAATATCCTGGCTTGGTAATTTCATGGGCGCAGAAGGCCCGGAAATGTTTTCACTCCATATGCTGAAGGGCTCCCGCAATGGATTACAGGATCCTTCTTCTATATTGATCTCACAATCGGTGGCTACTGCCCTGTTTGCCAACGCCAACCCCATGGGCCTCCCGGTAAAGTTTGATAATAAAGCCAGCCTTACCGTGGCGGGTGTATACGAAGATTTGCCGCAGAATACTACCCTGTGTGATATCGCATTTATCGCAAGCTGGGACTATTATGCTGCTTCCCACCCTTGGGTAAAAAGAGCTATTAATAATTGGGGTGAAAGTTCTTTCCAGCTATATGTGCAAATGGAAGACCAGGCAGGTATGGCGAAGGTGTCAGCAAAAATAAAAGATATCAAACTTAAAAACATTGATAAGGAAGATGCAAAATATAAACCGGTTATATTTCTGCAGCCCATGAGCAAATGGCACCTCTATGCAGAATTTAAGAATGGTATCAATACAGGCGGTGCTATTGAGTATGTGTGGTTGTTTGGCATGATAGGTGTTTTTGTACTGTTGCTGGCCTGCATCAATTTTATGAACCTGAGCACGGCCCGCAGCGAGAAAAGAGCTAAGGAAGTGGGCATACGCAAAGCCATGGGATCAATGCGGGCCCAATTGATCAGCCAGTTTTTTTCTGAATCTTTATTAATGGCAGCCTGCGCCTTTGCCATTTCATTGTTGCTGGCTTCTTTGGTATTGCCATTCTTTAATGAAGTAGCCGGTAAACAAATGTCCATTCCCTGGGATAACACCCTATTCTGGATAATGGGTGCAGGCTTTACATTATTTACAGGATTAATTGCCGGCAGCTACCCCGCATTATACCTGTCTTCTTTCAACCCGGTCAACGTATTAAAAGGTGGTTTCAAAGCGGGGCGTTTTGCGGCGCTCCCGCGTAAAGTACTGGTAGTTGTTCAGTTTACTGTATCCATTATTTTAATTATCGGAACCATCGTGGTTTTTAACCAAATACAGTTTGCCAAAAACCGTCCCGTAGGGTACGAGCGCAATGGCCTGGTCACTACAGGTTCTACAGTTGATCTGCATGAACATTTGAATGCGGTAAAAACAGATATGCTGCAATCCGGTGCCATAACAGCAATGGCAGAATCGTCCAGTCCCCTAACCGATATACACAATGGCAAGGGCGATATATATTGGAAAGAAAAAGATCCTGCTACCGCTTATGATTTTGCAAGTATTTATGTAACGCCGGAATACGGCAAAACAGTGGGCTGGCAGTTAACGGCAGGAAGAGATTTTAATAGCCAGTTGCTTACCGATTCATCCACCGTTATCTTAAATGAGGCGGCGGTAAAATACATGGGGCTTAAAAACCCAGTTGGTGAAATAATAAGATTTGATAACAGGGACCATACGGTGATTGGGGTGGTAAAAGACATGGTGATGCAATCGCCCTACGAACCCGCGAGGCAAACCATTTTTTATATCAGTAATGGCGATTTTGATTATATGGTTTTTAAAATAAACCCCCATATAGGTGCCCATAAAGCCATCAGTAAAATAGCAGCGATCTGCAAAGCGTATTCACCTTCGGTTCCGTTCAGCTGTCAATTTGCCGATACCGCTTATGCTGCGAAATTCAACGACGAAGCGCGCATCGGCAGGCTGGCGGGTTTCTTTGCTGTACTGGCTATATTTATCAGTTGCCTTGGCTTGTTTGGCATGGCTACATTTATGGCAGAGCAGCGCATGAAGGAAATTGGCGTACGCAAAGTGCTGGGCGCGTCGGTATTTAATTTGTGGGGGCTGCTGAGTAAAGACTTTGTTGTGCTGGTTATTATTTCACTTTTCATAGCAACGCCGGTAGCATATTACTTTATGGGCAACTGGCTGCAGCACTACGAATACCATGCAGGTATGCAGTGGTGGGTTTTTGCCGCCGCTGGCATGGGCGCAATAATAATTACCCTGGTAACAGTAAGCTATCAAAGCATTAAAGCAGCGCTGATGAATCCAGTGAAGAGCCTGCGGACAGAATAAATCTTATTGTTGACTTTGGCCCTCATTGACATCAATTCCCCGCTTATTGCGGGACAGCTGCGCTCATTCATGTGAACTATTTTTATTCTGACGCTCACGCGCCTTTCATTTTTGCTACCGGTGGTTGTATTATTGCAGGCCAGACTCCACCCAACAGGCTGCGATTTTTCGTGGCTTTTTTATGGTACAACATACATAAAACATGTTAACCATTTTTCTTAATTGGTTACATTACTTATATTGTAGTAAGAAATCCGTTTATGGAACTCAGCTCCGAAGAAGAAGCGTACGTCACTTTTATGCAGTGGTTTCAAACCACGCATCCAGGATTGTATATTGTATTTTGGAAGGCCATCCTTCAACCAGCACCGGGTGAAGCGTTAACGTTTGATAGCAGCGCCGTTGCGCCGGGCAGCCATACATTATTAATTTCCATTATCCAAGAATATTATACTACTGGCAAAAGTACCCGGCATTAGCCGACTTGTTTAAGACAATCAATACATTTTTACAGTCCCTTCCCGTGGCTGGACGATTCCGGCAATTGCGGGCATGGAGCGAATGCGTGGCTGGCGTAATTGCGGTTGATTCCCCGGCTTCTTTTATATTACGATATGCCGCTGTAAGATATGCTGGAGGATTACCCTTTGGTTTCTTTTACGGTAAGATATGCTGCTGTAAGATGTGCTGGTTTACTTCTTAAATGTTTTTGATAATTCGTACAACGAATTGAACTTATCGGGGCAGTTATGACTGCATTTATCTATCGTACATTGAACCACCCATACACGGACTAAACGATCTCCCTGAACTTCCATACGCCAGGTGGCGCGAAGTTTAGCCCCGCAATGTTTGCAGTGGCCGGGAAGCAGAAAAGAGGAGGAGCCGAAATTCATTATTCAAAGATAGCACCTTAGCAACACCTGAGAAAAACCATCCCTTGTACAATAGCCAGATAGCCTTGTGAAAAACGATCCCTTGTACAACAGTCAGAAAGCATCTGAGAAACGATCCCTTGTACAATCGTCCAGTTGATGAATGGTTTGACAGCAACAGGCATCTATTCTCTTTCCCGTAAGAGACGGCGTGGAAGTTTTTTTGTCACAATCCAGTAAAAGGAGGGATACAAATAAAAAAAATAGTCCCTGTAATACTACAGGAACTACAGAGGTATTCGGATTCCTGAAAGACCCAGTTCCGAAATACCTTATCATATACGTTGGCGGGTGCGGATTAGATTGCATCTATCTATGTCAATAAAAATACGTGCCAGTTCACGTGTATGCTTAGAACATGTTACCACTTCAAAGTCCAGTCTCAGATAGTGCAAGGAATTGCTCAGTATCATTGGTACCGTTACCCATCGTTGCAGACAGTCTTATTTTTCCGGGACCTGCTGTTACGGATTGCCTGAAGATAAAGGCCGCCATGGAGCATGTTGAGCCACGAGACCGGGCAGCATTGCAGGCTGCCATTGATGAATTTTATAAAATTGACGGAAGAGGTTTTATGAAAAGACTATGGATTAACATAATAAAAATAGCTTTAGTTTGATAGATGACTTAGGAGTCATCGCTAACCCCGGATGGTTTTTATCAATCGGGGTTTAGCATTTTTATAGGGCTCCTACAGCTTGCATGGCACAATTTTGTTTTGTATTCTTGTCGTATTATCTCTTCAACACCCTTAATATGATGGCTAATCAGTTATACGTAATTGCGGCAATACTCATCCTTATATGGGCTATTGGCTTTTTCAACTACCATCTTGGTGGGATGCTCCATGTATTACTGGTAATCAGCATTATTGCCTTCCTGATACGTGTCATTGACCGGGCTTAATTAAAAAGGAAGGTGTGGCTGGGGAAGAAACGCAGCTTTAAAAAAAAACCAGCGAATGGCTGGGGAAGGACTTCCTCAATTTCAACACGAATAAAGTATCATCTACTGCGGAGCAAAGCTGGAAAAAATACGGCTGTTATTTTGATCTCTTCTATGTATCATATTTCAGTTAAGGTTATTGGATTAAGGCGGGATGGGGTTTTTACCCCACCCCTTATTTGCGTTTCACAGCATTTTATTGCTTAAAAACTTCCGTCATGCTTGGGATAACCGCTATCATCATTATCATTGGGATCATCAGTTTGTGCGTTCATACCGATTTAAAGAAAAATAAAGCCAGGAACAAGGGCGGCAGCTCTGTTATGTAAGCGGCAGTAGATATCTTAGACCCCAAAATGGAAATGATATGCAATCTTTAATGTTTGTTTTTGTTGGCCTTAGTGAAAAATCATTTGTGTATGTTTATACCAGTTAATGGCGGTTGTTCAAAGCCCGCCAGCCTGGTAGGAACTGAAAGTTAGCTGCTGACTAGTCCAATTTTGTGTAGGTGCCGTCCTGTCAAATAAAACCAAATTGGAAAAACGGAAAACGTGCTTAAAGCAAAAACGAATGATTCCGATGAGTGGTCCTTAGATGTCAGTTGGAAAATAATCGGGCAAATTGCGGATAAACATCCAATTATTGCAGGGAGAAATTAATGTGTCCAAAACTGAAATCTTTTGTTTATAGATTTTAGCAGCTGTTATAGGGAAAGTCACTGAACATATACTACTCATTACAACTGATATGAGCATCTCAGCTTCTGTTGATCGTTCATCTATGCCTGAACTTGCGAGATGTATAAAGAACAGACAAACAGGTACCAGCCATGTAATTAATATCAAAACATAACTGCGAGACAATACTGTTTTTTTGTAATGAGATAATATTAGTCCGGGCAGAGCGAATGCACAAGCCACCAGCGCGATAGTAATTTCTTTCTGTTCTAAAAAGACTGACAAGGTCGACAAGCCAGCGATTAATAACCCGGCAAATAATAGTGACTTTTCGAATTTCATATTTGTTTAGCAGGTAACATATACAACTTGCTGCCCGAATGGTTTCTGTTATTCGTCCTGGCCGCTTAACTAAGGTAATAAAATATCGGGCATCCATGCTGATTCATCTAATTAATGGTGCGTCTAATCTCCCGTTGCAATTCTTTAAAGAACCGATCCGAGCATTTAATGCTCAATATGCTCCAGGATCCTTATAATGACACTCGTCCCCTTATTGTAAACACTTTCAATCGCAATTTTCCATTAATTTTTTCAACATGAATTCATCCCTAACCGCTTCTGAAGCGGTTAGGGATGACCCCCTTGCCTCCATTCGAATTTCGCTGGCCATTTCCTGCAATACTCCCTTCTGTTCGGGTAGTGCCCGTTTCAATATGCTAAACCAGGTTTTACCGGTGATGGCCACCTGCAATACGCCCGGTTATTCGGACTGCACTTCATTATATTGGGATATCCGTACGCATCCTTCATATTGATTGTTTACTTGCCATTACCAGATTTTTGGAAGCGCAACTTGTTTACGGCATCGCCCACTTTCCTTCCCTGTATAAGGCCAGTATTTACGGACTGTGAATAATGCAGTCCGCCCAATACCCTCGACCGGCCCGCTTCAATTGCATATTCATCAAAAGAATTGTATGTGCGCGCACCGTATAAATTATCGTATGAATGATCTGTAAAGCGATAATGCGTCCCAAAAATATTTTCCAGCACAGTGGCTGCAGCCGCTGAAATAACCGCATGCGCCGCAGAATATTCAGGGTGAGGGGGCGTAGGCACAACAGTGTTCCAGCCTGGATGGTTCATAACATTACGTATATAAGAAACAGGACGGATAAGGTTATAAGTATATTTTGTTTTCATAACCGATATGGAACCATCATTCAAAGCAATTCCGTGTTTTGCATACGCAAGGGCCGCTTTATCCAATGGCAAATGGTTTAATACAATCAGTTGAGTCAGTATACCCGTTGCGTGCGCGGGAACATTATAGTTAGTGGGAAGGTCGGCCCAAAACTTAACAATGGTTGAATCTTCATGCGTGAGCGATTGAGAAATGATATACAGTTCATTCACCATTTTGAAAAAGGGCGAATTGGAATCTTCTGAATACGCAATCGGAGGCCCGGGCTGTGTTGAAACCGCAATGCCCATAACAAAGGATCGGTTATTTCCCCAAAATGGATGTATCGGCGCACCAAACGCAAGGGGTGTAGGCACCCACAGTCCTGCACCGGTGGGCGGTGTATACGCCGGAGATGTAACATGACTGTAAGCTTCATGGGCACCATCCGTTTTTGACCATTCAAATATTACCGTGGCCACCTGCTTTCCGAACTTTTCAGAATTCTCCATTTCTGCAGGCGATACCTCCAATTGAAACAACGTATGGAAAGCATTTTCCAGCGAGTCAATGCTGCTGATATTGGCGGGCGAAGTATTGCCAAACAATGATTTGGTGATGACCGCCATGGCTGCATTGGCCGAGGCAGGCCAGTAGTAAGAACTGTTTTTTATGTCGGGTAAATTGCCTGCATTGCCGGCGCCCAATTGCATGGCAACAGACTGGTAGTTGTTCATGCCAGGCACAATGGACTCATACAATGTAAGCCCGGCATAGGCAAACGACCGGTCAGATACAATAGAATTAAATCCAGCTGTTGTCATCGTAAGCCTCATATGAAGCTTCATCCAGGCAACCGCTACATCGGAGGGATATTCTTTTGCCGGGACAGAAGGTGGATAGTTCTTGTTGCAACTGGTAAAAAATGAGCAGATGGCAACAAGCAAAAAGATCATAGCTAATAATTTTTTCATCGCAGAATATTTTAAGGTTTAACAATCAGCCATCATAGTAGCTGCTGTTATAAAAATAGTCTGCTGTACAAGAAATGGATTTGCTGAACAGTTCAGGAATCTGCCTAATCAGGTCAACTTCATTCAGGGTTGAAGTACACCGGTTTTTTTCAAACGGTACTGCAACGGCGAAAGACTGAACCGGCGTTTAAATACCCGGCTGAAATGCGTGCTGTTTTCAAAACCGCTGTCAAACGATACATCGTTGATGGTTTTATCAGAGCGGAGCAATAACTGCACTGCATATTCCAGGCGCTTATTCAACAACCAATGAGCAGGCGGAGTGCCATACAGCTTTTGAAAGTCACGCTTAAAAGATGATAAACTGCGGTTACATAATTTGGCATAATCTTCCAATGCAAGGTTGTAACACCAATTGGCCTCTATTATCGCATGCAAATTACTTGCCTGGGGTAATACCAGGGTATGCAGGTAGTCATTAAGTTGCAGGTTCAGCGGGTTGCTGGTTACATTAAACAATAACTCCTTAAACTTTAGTTCAAGCAAATCTTCAGGTGGTTTTATGGCAGAAGAAAAATAGGGGATCACAGATTCATAATAGGTGAGCATCATATCGTTCACTTCCAGCGGAATGACTAAATCATTTTCACCGGCATAACTTTTTTTGTTTGCATTCAATACATTATTGTTCAGCAGAAAGTTGCGCAGATAATCATCAGGAATAAAAAACGCTATCAGGCACAATACTTCGCCATCAATCTTTTCAATCACACAGGCGCCCTTTTTTACAAATACAGCCGTGCCGGATGTCAGCTTCCAGGATCGGCTGGTTGTGTGAAAACTTTTCTGGCCGGTAACAATGTACAGAATGTAATTGTATTGCGACCAGCTGTCTTGCTTATTGCTTCCCAGGGGGCAGTCATAGTAAACAAACAACAGTTCTTTACAGAACAATTGCTTGAAAATTTCCGGCCGCGTTTTGGCACGCTGATAATAATTAATCATGGCCCTTGCTTTGTTGAAAGTTAAGATGAAAATCTGTCTCTGCAAATTGAAAGGCCAAACGATTGCAGTGGGTTGAATTATAGCACATTGGTGGCGGGTGGATACAGTTTTACAAGGTGCGTGAGGAAATTTTCCTGCGTGTGCTTAATGGTTCGCCGGCAGATTCCTCCAGTGATTTTTTTTGTTAGCATGACTGTTTTTTCCTTACTTCCCTTATTCCAATTCAAACGATCGTGCAATTAAATGATGGATAGTCACCCGGTGCACGCCGCTGTGCGTGGCAGATAAAATTATTACTTGAAAAACGATGAAGCCCCATGTTGCCAAAGATGGTATCATACATTGGCTGAATTTATGCCGATTCTTTGCTTTGCAGTCGTTCCATTACTGATTGTTTATACAGTCGGCCGATGGGAATCTCACATTGTCCTATTTGCACAGTAAGTGCGTTATAACCGGAAACTTTGCTAAGTGAAACAATGTACGACCGGTGCACCCGGATAAACTTGTGATCGGACAAAATATTTTCAATTACACTGATGGCACGTTTTATCAGCAAGTTCCGGCCTCCTGTAAGAAAAATCTTTACATAGTCTTTCCAGCTTTCGATGTACTCAATTTCATTCACAAATACTTTTTTCATATCCCTGTCCACTTTCAGGTAAATAAAAGCAGCCGGGTCAGGCGCTTGGTTTGCTGTGGTTACTGACACTTCACGGCCCATCGTCCGGTTTAATTTGGTGATGGCTTTAAAAAAGCGTTCAAAGGAAACAGGCTTAACCAAATAGTCCACCGCATCCAGTTCAAAACCATCAATGGCATATTCCCTGTAAGCCGTAACAAAAATTACTTTGGGCGGATGGGAAAGATTTTTTAAAAATTCCGTACCAATGATGCGGGGCATTTTAATATCGAGGAAAATAACATCCACCGTTTTATGCCGCAATACGCCCAATGCTTCAATGGCGTTTCTGCACTGGCCTACAATTTCCATGTCATTAAGGGAGGAAATATATTTAGCCAGCACTTTCAATGCCGGAGGCTCATCATCTATAAGCAGGCAACGAAGCTTCATGCGGTGATTGTTAGAGCAGTTACAGAAGGCGGATGCGGCATTGCATAAGCTGATATGCCACCACTCAGTTTTACCATTAATGAAACGGCAAAGAAATCTCCCTCATCATTTATCTTCAGTTCATATTTTCCAGGGTAAAGAAATCCGAGACGTTTTTTCACGTTGCTGATACCAATGCCATTTTCGCTGTGCGATATATTTTCGTTTTTGCTATTAGTGATTTTGAATTTTAAGATATCGTTTGCCACGGAGATATCCACTCCCATCCAGGGTTTTTCAATTTGCTCAGATGCGCCATGTTTAAAAGCATTTTCCAAAAATGGAAGCATTAACAAGGGTGATATGAAATTGTCCCTGATATCGCCTTCCGCAGTCCAGGATATTTCTATAGTATTTCCATAACGTTCTTTTTCCAGGTCAATATAATCTTTCATGATCGCCACTTCTTTTTCCAGCCTCACTTCTTCCGCCTTGCAATCATAAAGCATGTAGCTAAGCAATGACGAAAGTTTTAATATTAGTTCCGGCGTTTTAGGTGATCTTTCAAGAGAAAAAGAATAAATATTATTAAGGGTATTAAATAAAAAGTGCGGATGCACCTGTGCTTTCAGCAGTTGCAGCTCGGCCGTTGTTTTTTCCTGTTGCGCCTGTAGAAATTCTCTTTGCTTTAAAAACCACTGCTTCCCAAGAGATAAGGAAGAGAAACAAGCTGCGGTGGTTAACACGCAAAGGAAACATTGCCATGCATAATCATCACCGTGGCGCATGTGCATCAGATCTAACAAAGGCGCAGATATATACCTGAGAAAATAGACGCTCAGGTACCACCCAACTGCAAGCCAGCAAATGATTGAACCGAGAAATACCAGGTATTTGTCTTTTAACAGCAGCCTTGGTATGGCAATGTATGAAACAGGATAACTGAAGATTATAAAGACAGGAATCCAAAGTGCGATGCGAATAAAATTGTCAGTGAACGTTGACCAAATCGCTGTCAGGAAGCAGGTCCAGCCAAAAAGCCATAACAACCAAAACGAGACGTGCCGCAGCACCATGTGTTTCGGGGATAAAATAAACTCGCTTGTTTTTATATTATTCACACTGAAAGCTTACTGTCCACAATTTAAGTAATTACTCCTGATGATTGTTTCACCTGAAAAATAAAATAGACAAACAACATTCAATGGCAGACGAACGACATTTTTCTTTCCTGAAAACCACAAACCTGTTTTAACTGCCTTGTTTCTGAGAAACCAATCTGTTAAGCGATTAGAATTTATTGCAGGCAAAGCCGTTGCTATTTTGCCGAAGCTTTCAGTTGGTCGTCCAATTTTCCTGAACTGCTCTCATTATTCAATCTTTTTAGCAAGTGTTTTTGCCGGGTTGCCAGTTGTTCTTTCTGCATGCATAATCGAATGGAATCATAAACTGAAAACAAGGCCTTTAGACGGTTATGAAGCAGGAAAGCTGTGAATCCGGAAAGAGCAGTACAAGGGACATTAAAAATCCGGACCCGGTTTACAGAATAGCACATTTCGCTGGTCATAATGCCTCATTAACAAATACTAAATACTCAACAATGAAACAAAAAACCGTTTATGCAATGTTGCTGGTTACTACTGCATTATTATTTAATCTTTCGTGCAAGAAGGAATCAAACGAGGAGACCAATGGTCATCCGCAGGAAGCCAAAAACTATTCTTCGGATGTTGTAAAAAAATGGCTGGGTGTTCAATTACCTTTGTTGTATTCCCCTGCTGTTTCTTATGGAGTTAACCCAGGCAGATATATGGCTTATTGTGGCGTAGCCTTGTATGAAGCCGTGATGCCCGGCATGCCCGCTTATCAAAGTCTCTATGGCCAATTAAATGAAATGCCCCAAATGCCTCAAACGGAACCGGGTAAAGCGTATCATTGGCCAACCTGTGCCAATGCCGCTTTGGCCGAAATGACCAGGAAGCTTTTCACCTTCACACCTGCAACGAACGATGCGGTGCAAAAGCTCGAAGACGAACTAAATGGAATCTATAAGGCAGAGATCGGTGACACTGCCATCTTTGAACGGTCAAAAGCCTTAGGAAAAGTGGTAGCGGAAAAAATCTCCGCCTGGTCCACTTCAGATCATTCATGGTCTTCCTTGCCAGCCTTGGTACTCACCAACAACAATCCGGGGCTTTGGTGGCCAGAAAATAATAATCCCACCATTGCCAATGGTCTTGCTTATTGGGGTGATACCCGTACCATGGTTGCTGGCAGCATCGAAAATGTAACCTCAACGCCATATGTATATAATGGCGCAGATGCAGCTTCTCCTTATTACAAGGATTTTAAGGAAGTGTATGACCTCTCGAAAACCCTGACCTATGATCAGAAGCGTATGGCCAAATATTATGATGACCCGGCTGTGAATGGTTATCCCGCTGGGTCGAGCTACATTTCTGTATTCAAACAAATTCTGGAACAACAGAATCCGGCACTCGATATAGCCGCATTTGCTTATGCCAAAACCGGGATCAGCCTGTTTGATGCCACCATTGGTTCCATGAAAGCAAAATTCCATTTCATGCAGGAAAGACCCTTTCAGTTTATTCGCAGGGTGATAGAGCCCTCCAATGACCCGGCCACCTGGTGGAAGCCTTTTATTTCCACACCGCCTTATCCTGATTTCCCCGCAAACCATGCAACTTTTAGTGGTGCATTTGCTCAGGCACTCACCACCATTTTCGGCGATAATGTATCTTTCACCAACAGCACTTACAAAGGCAAAATGATTGATTTGGGAAAAGGTCTGGAAGACATGGGTAGCTATTCCTACAATTCTTTTTATGAATTTGCTAATGCCATTGCGATTTCAAGAGTTTATGGCGGTATTCATACCCGTCACGCGGTGGAAGAAGGCACAAAACAGGGAATAAAAACGGCGCAAAATATTAACAGCAAGGTGAAATTCAGGAAATAATAACAGTAAGACTAAAAAAATGCTGTCAGGAAGTCCTTGCACCTGGTGCTGAATTTTTTAAAAATCTTTTTTCAAAATGCAAATAAGGGAAATTGTTAGTGTTCATAGCATTAATTTTAAACCAATTCAGGGCTGACCGAATTTGTAAAAAGTAATGTACAACGGCATCATAGGGCCGGTAATTAATTTCCATATGCGGGCAATTATCAACCCTATTATACTGAAATGGCCGATGACTGTTGATTAAAAATTTCAAACCATATGATGTTAAGGAACAAGCTAAAGCTATTTGCGTTAACGGTAATTTTTTTTGGTGCTTGTAAAACACCGGAACGAAAAGAATACAAGGAGTGGAAAGTAACCGGTGGATCCAGTGAGAATATCAGGTACTCATCACTGTCACAAATTGACACAAACAATGTAGCACAGTTAGCGTTTGCATGGACTTATTATTCCGAAAAGCAGGATAGTACAAGGTATGGATCCATGCAGTGTAACCCGATCATAATAGACAGCGTTCTGTATGGCGTTTCTCCCAAATTGAAATTGTTTGCAGTTGACGCGGCAACCGGAAAGGAGAAATGGTTCTTCGACCCGGCTGATTCCATACAGAACAAGAAATGGCATCGAACAAGTGTAAACATGAACAGGGGTGTAGCTTATTGGTCCGAAGGTGAGGACAAGCGTATCATTTACACGGTAGGACCAGTCGCTTTTTGTATTGACGCAAACACCGGAAAACCCATTCAAAGTTTCGGACAAGAGGGCGGTATCAGCCTGAGCAAAGGTCTGGGCAGAGATAGTGCCAGGGTTTTTGTTGCACCAACTTCACCTGTCATGATTTACAAAAACCTTTTTATTCTGAGCGGACTTGTTGGTGATGAGACGCCTGGTCATATACGTGCTTTTGACGTAAAGACAGGAGACCAAAAGTGGATTTTTCATACCATACCCTATCCGGGCGAGCCGGGCTATGAAACATGGGAGGATACCCTTGCATATAGCTATATGGGTTCAACGAACAGTTGGGGTGGTTTCTCCATTGATGAAAATAGAGGTATATTATTCGCACCGACAGGTAATCCAACAAATGATTTTTATGGTGGCCAGCGCCAGGGTGCCGGGTTATATGGTAATTGTTTGCTTGCCATCGATGCTGCCACCGGTAAATTAATCTGGCATTTTCAAACGGTTCATCATGATGTCTGGGATATGGATGTTCCAACGCCTCCGGCATTAATCACTGTTATGCGCGATGGAAAGAAAATTGATGCCGTTGCTCAAACAACCAAGACCGGTTTTGTATTTATGCTGGACCGGGAAACCGGAAAACCCATATTCCCAATTGAAGAACGAGCGGTACCCACCAATACAACTCTCACCGGGGAAAAATTGTCGGAAACACAACCTTATCCGGTCAAACCAGCACCTTTTGCGAGACAAACCATTTCAGAAAATGATCTGAATACACTTATACCGGATTCTTCTTATCAGGATATTCTCAAACGTTTCAGGAGCTACAAGTCAGGTCGAATGTTTACTCCACCTTCCAGGGAGGGTACGGTTATACTTCCAGGATATGATGGAGGCGGTGAATGGGGCGGTCCTTCTGTAGATCCTGAAACAAACATACTTTATGTAAATGGTACTGAGATGGCCTGGGTATTGACAATGATAGATAATAAGCCGGATCCGGATAAAAAGAAAACTAACCTTGAAGCTGGCGTAGTCCTCTATAACCAATATTGTATGGGATGCCATGGCCCGGAGCGGTTGGGCGGTGGAGACTATCCTTCAATAATTGGAGTAGAAAAAAAATATACCCATAGTCAATTTAATGAATTGCTCTCAACGGGCCGGAGAATGATGCCTGGTTTTAATAATTTATCTAAGGAGGAAAAAAATGCGATCGCTTCTTTTATTCTTAATCAGTCAAACGAGCAATCGAAGGAATATAAAGGAACTCTTAAGAAAGATGCGTTAATGCCAAAATCGCCATATGGTTTTACTGGGTATAATAAATTCCTGACGAAAGAAAAATATCCTGCTATCAAACCGCCATGGGGAACACTGAATGCCATCAATCTTAATACAGGAGAATATGAATGGAAGATCCCATTTGGTGAATTTGAAGAATTGTCAAAGAAAGGCATACCGGAGACCGGGCGTGAGAATTATGGAGGTCCTGTTACCACAGCCGGAGGTCTGCTTTTTATAGCTGCTTCAGAAGATGGATACATGAGGGCTTATAACAAAAGGACAGGTAAGCTTCTTTGGAAGACAAAGCTGCCGGCGCCAGGTATCGCTACCCCTTCCGTTTATGCGGTCAATGGTAAGCAATATGTGGTCATCGCGTGTGGAGGCTCTAAATGGGGTGGGAAGTCCAGTGATGCTTACATAGCGTTCGCACTGCCGGAGAAAATGACAAAAAAATAAGGCCGAATGAATTCGCTGTCTGTGGGATAGTTATTGATCCGGCCGGGATAATAAGCAGATCTCCTTTTTTAATCTTAATAAGCTTTCCCCCATCGCCACTGAGCTGCAGCGTCTTCCTGCCCCCGGATAACCGCCATCGCTTCATGCGTATCGCTATGGTAATGCGCGTAGGTATAAATCCCCTCCCGCCAGTTGTCGGTACAGCCATTGCGCCTGAACAGCCTTTTGATCTGGCGGGCCGCAAATTGGTAAAAGGCATTATTGCCTTCCTTATACGAGTCATTGACCGGGCTTAATCAGAGCGGGCGGTGAGGCTGGGGAAGAAATGCGGCTTTAAAAAAAAGTATCGGATGGCTGTGGAAGGACTTCCTCAATTTCAACACGAATAAAGTATCATCTTATTTCCCTGGGGTTAAAACTTTTTACTTTATTTTTTGGAAGCTATCTTTTGGATCCTGGTGTTTATTGATTGCATGCAGGTATTCATCTATTTTTTCAAATTGGTGAATGTTTTCGATTACCGGGTGAACCACTCCTTTATCGCCTAAGTGCAACGACAGCGTGACGTTTATATATATATCACCTGTTAAACGAATATATTAGTATTTATTTCAGCAAAAGTCTCTGGATCTTTTTGATAAGCTGCCGACGCTTTTTTTGCGGCCAGTGCAATATCGGCATCTAATTCAACCCGTTGTGCGGTGGTTAATTTTTTCAATATTTCGTCCGTATTCATTCTTTAATGTTTGGTATGTAAATCGAAGTAATAAGGGAGGCTGTATGTTTTTATTTTATTTAAACGAAAAATTACTTTATTGAGCATTAAAAGTAAGCCTTTGGCAAACACCTCTTATGTTTAATAAATTTCCTATGTTGTCTCCACCACCAGCCTTTCGCACCAACTGAATGGCAATGAAGTAAACAATGGATACCTGCCTACCCATGCCGCATTTATGATGAGACAACGGAAACTATACCAAGGTCCGGAAGACTGTCAGGGGCTAAGTTTCTTCTATTTTTTGCCGTTCCATTTTTTATACTGCGCCATATATTCTTCCCGGTTTTCGGGCCATAGGAATAGTATGCCTTTAAAGAGTTGCTGTTCCAACTGTCTCACTTCAGCAGACTGGCATCCATATTTGTTAGTGATTGTGGAGATATAAGTTGACAGGTACTGGTAGGCGTTAACCTCTCAGGCGTCAGCCATTGTGCCAGCGCGCTGCTTCGGCTTTGCTGGGAATTATAGGAGGCTTTATACGCTAAGACGGATTTCTTTCGCGCATGATAGTAATACGTTTGCTCCTGCCAGCCAGAAACGCGCATGACCTGAATACCCCGGCTGTTCAGCCATACAGCGTCAGGCATTCCTTCCAAATGCAGGAAAAAAGTATCAATTGGGAAATCATTATTGTCGTAGTGTGATTCCAGTCCAATTAATCCCTTTTTAATCGAATTCACCTCCGCATGGCCGCTTTTCTTCATATATGATTTTCAATTTATTATATTCGTAAAGTGGATATTCTGTGCTATGTTTATTGAACCTTTATTATGGAACTGGTAAACGATCCTTTATCCTGTAGTGGATTATCCGGGTCCGGAATCCAATTACCGTCAACAACAAACATGTATTTATAAATCCCATTGGCCAAACGTACCCTGCAAACCCATTCATCTCCTTGTTTTGACAAAAAAGTCTGCCAGGGGCTCCAATTATTAAAATCCCCGGATACAAAAACAGTTTTTGCTGTTCCAAACCCTTTTAGTTTAAATGTTATATTTCCTGCAGAATCCGGTAATAAAGCTCTTTTGGGCAAAACATAAGACTCGCCGTATAAAATAGCCTGTATATCATCACTCATATTTTGTACCGCTGCATTGCTTCTATTACACAGGATAACAATAAAGACATCGTTACTAAGGTTTTTTGAAATATAGGATAAAAAGCCGGTTGATGATCCTCCATGCTCCGCAATAGTTAGTTTATCAGGAGATGTTTTTAACGTTTTTTGCCTGATATTCCATCCGTAGGCGTAATTGGACCTGTTAGTTTTAAATAAAAGAGCAAGGTACTTTTCAGAAAGCAGTCTTGTCGATGATAAAGCAAGATTCCATTTATAAAGATCTTCTACAGTTGATAAAATTTGCCCTGCGGCCCCGGCTTTTGAAACATCTTCAAAAGGCGCATTCGCTAAGCCTTTATATTTGTAGATATGTTTATAATCAAATAAATAATCGTATCCTGAGGCTTTGTTCTTTTCGATGAGGAATTGATTCTCAACAGTTGTATTTTTCATTCCCAAAGGAGAAGTAATCTTCTCTTGCAGCAGTTCTGTATAGTTTTTGCCCGACACTTTCTCTAAAATAATCCCCAACAAAAAATAACCAAAGCTGCTATACTTATAGTTAGTACCGGACCTGAATATAAGTGGTAATCCCGAAAAGAGATAAATATACTTTTCGTTGGTAAAATGAACATTCCCGTATTTTTCAAAAAAATCAGGAATAGCTTCATAGTGTGGCAATCCGGAAGTATGCGATAGAAGTTGATGGATTGTAATTGTATCTCCATTTCTATTTGGATAGTCTGGCAAGTAATCCGTTATTTTTCCTTCCAGTTGCAGTAGCCCTGATTCTACTAACTGCAATACCATTACTGCAGTGAAAGCTTTAGTTAAAGAACCAATTCTAAATTTTGTGGAACGGGTATTAGGAATATTAAATATATAATTTGCCATTCCATATCCTTTATCCAAAAAAATTTTTCCCCCTTTTGCTACTAAAACAGATCCGCTAAAGTTTTCCGTTTGCAAACATGTCCGTAAATACTCATCAATCTTTTTTTGTGAAGTTTTAGTAAAAGTTTGCGCGTTTAAGACAAATGGGATAAATAAAATAATAAACTGTGAAGCAATTCTAAGCATAGGAAAATTTTCCCAATAATACGAATAAATTCGTATTATTGAATGATTGTATCACCCATTTCTTATCCAAATTGATATACTATATTAAAAGATTGGAAAATCCACAAAGAATACACCACACCGGCATCATTTATAGCTAAATTTGAATGGCGGATAATGATTAAAGCGGCCAGGGTTTAGTAATGCTATATCGCGCGTCTCTCCCAAATTTTCATGAAGGATTCTGAAATAATATCCTGGGATGATTCACGGTCAATTGTGATTTTGAAGCTGCAATAACTAAGTGCAGAATAATAGGTGTGAAAAATTTCAGTAAACGCCGCTTGTTATCCAGCTCGCAACATACACATAGCCGCTCATGAAAAGAAGCGCCGCTGGCAATGGCAAACTCAGTTGGTAAGCGCATCGATAGTATTTACCATCTCAAAAACGCCTAACCTGGGCCAGGCTTATTTAGGGGCCTATGAGGATAAGAAAGGTGAATCGATAACACCCGACCAATTTTTTTTTTGCTCTCCCGGGTGATATTCCTACCTTTTTAGACACATATAATTAAACAGCAATTGCAATGACCACACAAACGGGAGATTCGATCATACAGCTATACCGGGACAGTTTTCCGGACGTCGCACGGATGGTCCGGCGGAAAGGCGGGACCCTTGAAGAAGCGAAAGATGCCTTTCATGACGCGTTGCTGATCTATATGGAAAAGGAAAAAGCAAGGCGACTGCAGCTTCGTTCATCGCCGAAGGCATACCTGTTGGGTATAGCCAGAATATGCTGGTTGCGTGCACGTGGGGCAACGGTGACGTTGCCAGAAGCGTTCGATGTTGCGGAACCGGAGGAGGATATGGACATGGAGGAGATGGAGCAAAGCCTCCGGTCCTCTCTTGTCAGGAGCGGGAAGAAATGTTTTGAGCTATTGAAGGCGTTCTATTATGATCATTGTTCTATGCGGGACATCGCGATCCGGTTTGGTTTCAATGGTACAAGGTCCGCCACTGTACAGAAATACAAATGTCTGGAGAAGGTCCGGAACGAAATAAAAACAAACGAAGCTTATGCGCAGTGAACTAAACGAGATTTTTTTGATCGAACAGTGGCTGCTTCGTCAGCTCAGTGAAGACGAAGCGCGAAACTTTGAAGCAAGGCTGCTATTAGACGAGGCGTTCGCCGAAAAAGTGGAAGCTCAGCGCGTTTGCTACCGGCTGATCCGTCACTATGCCCGGGCGCAGGAGCGCTTACGGCTGGAAACGGTCTACAGGCTACTCCTGGAAGAAGCCGGTTTTGCCCATCAATTAAACACCATTTTTACCTGATATGATCATCCCAACCGTCATCGATAGCGCCACCAGGGGCGCCTACGATATCTTTAGCCTGTTGCTGAAGGAGCGCATCGTATATTTAGGAACGGCGATCGAAGAGAATGTCACCAACCTGGTGGTCGCGCAGCTGCTCTACCTGGATAGCGAAAATCACAATCCTATCATGCTTTACCTCAACAGCCCGGGCGGCATTGTCTATGGTGGCTTTGCCATCTACGACACCATGCGGAAGCTGAAATCACCAGTTGCTACTGTGGCGATGGGGTTCTGCGGCAGCATGAGTACTTTTCTGTTGACAGCGGGTCAGAAAGGACAGCGCTACGCCCTGCCACATGCTACCATTCATATGCATCCAACGGGTGGGGGAGCGAAAGGATATACAGAGGATGTCCGCATTGCGTACAAAGAGCAGGAGCGGCTGCAAAACCAGATATTCCACTTAATGGGGAAGTTTTCCGGCCACAGCCGCGAAGCGATCGAAGATCTTTTTCGCAGAGACAGGTTCATGACCAGCCTCGAGGCACGGCAGTTTGGTTTTATTGATGAGATATTGGGCGATACCGATGATCTCATTGCGATTGATGAGATGCAGCCGACGAAAATCTATTTTCACGCGCCAGAGAAAAACAAGGAAGGTATTGGATTTAAGCAGCATCCGGCAGCTCCTGCTTCCTGACATTCTATGATATGCCAACGGGACTGTCTCCTTGTAACGGTTTCAAAATTATGTTGTAGTAGCTGAAGATTTGGAATGTGCTTGTATTGTCTATAGTTTATGGTCAGGAGCGGCAATTGATAATATAACGTAGTAGCCGCTACGAAGGTTTCTCCGATAATGATCCGCCATTCGACGCCAGGATGCAGTTTTTCAGAATCCTGCCAATTGAAACCTTAATATTCCATAGCAGCAGGGATAGATTACGCTCAGATTACAAAAAGAAAGCATGTAAAAGGGCTTTCTTTTTAATGTAGATTTAGTGACTTTTAGAGTAATGATTTCAGGTATGGACATACTGAAAACTAAGAAAATTAATAGCCTGATACTGTATACCGTCTGCTCATTGCTGTCTTTATCAATGAATGGCCAAGGTGTTGTAGTTAGAAATATGAAATTTGAAAATCCATTAAAATCTAAATTTCATTTTGAAATAATTAATTCATCTGCTGCGACCCAATTTTATATCGTTGCAATGGAGGTATTCGGAGATGACAACAGCTGGATTGAAATAAGAAGCGACGCGTTTAGCAATAACAATATATCTAAAAAATAAAGGCTTTTTACCGTTACGCCGAACGATACATCAAAACACTTCTTTTACCCAAATACTTTTTTGAGTGACAATTCGAGGTGCCATAAATTTAGACTTAAGGTTGTTTTTGGGTCCGATCTCAAAAATAGAAGCATGGTAGCTTATTCAGATGGCTTTAAATTTAAGTAGGCATGTGTAATTAGTAAAATAAGTTCCTTGCCTTTAAAAAGGTTTACAAACAATTGCCAGAAGAAAGCTCTTTTTTTCAGTCAGCCATACAAACAGGTCCATTTTAGCGCAAATTTGAAATATTTCAATTTTAAGGTATACCCCAAAATGTGAATGGCTTTTTAAAAAACATTTCCAAAAAATCATTGAAATTGCAAGGGCGGCAGCTCTGTTATGTAAACGGTTTCGTTTTGTTGCGGTGAGAAATAAAATCTGGTGTTATTACTGAATATGCTCCGGAATCCTTATAATGACACTCGTCCCCTTATTGTAAACACCCTCAATGGCAATTCTTCCATTAATTTTTTCAAAAAAATCCTTGATAATTTTATACCCAAACTGGCTGCCGATTTCCGACACAATGGAACGATCATTTGAAAGTCTCTGCCTTAAGGCATCCAGTACATACGGGTGTATACCATTCCCATTGTCTGTTACCTTCAGTGTAAGTGTATCATTTTCTTCAGCTGCATTGATTTCAATATTCCCATTCTCCGTATGTTTATTGACATTGTCAACAAGATTTTATACCACGGTTTTAAGCAGATGCCGGTCGGTATACAGCCGGATCGTTTGCAAACACGTAATGGAAACGGTATTTTAGGCGACGTTGGCAATGCATATTTACGATTTTCCAATCCGGTTTTTTTCGATCTCAAGTTTTTTCATTCTGGAATTAAGTGTAGAAACATTCATCCCCAGTATTTCGGCTGCCCCACCCGGTCCATACACTTTCCAGTTACTACTTTTCAGTGCGGAAATAATATGATCTCTCTCGTTCTCGGTAATGTTTTTTAATTTTTCCGGTAATGGTGTTGCTTTCAACACTTCACGCTGCAGATAAATTTCGTTAACGATATTTCCAGTTGTAAGCAATACTGCTCTGTGCATCAGATTTTCTAATTCTCTTACATTTCCCGGCCAGTGATAATTTTCCATTTTTTGGATTACATCCTTTGAAAATCCAATAATATTTTTCCCTTCATCTTTAGCAAACTTTTTTATGAAGTGATCTGCAAGCAACATAATATCTTCTTTTCTTTCCCTAAGAGAAGGTACTGATATGGGAAATACATTCAAACGGTAATAGAGATCCATTCTAAACCGGCCCGCTGCAACTTCTTCGTCAAGATAACGATTGGTGGCAGCGACTATACGAATATCAATAGTTTTGACTTTGCCACCTACAGGCTGAATTTCCTTTTGCTGAAGTACACGAAGAAATTTCACCTGCAGATCGGCCTGGAGTTCTCCTATTTCATCCAGAAAAATTGTTCCTCCGTTTGCTTCTTCAAATTTGCCTATTCTTTTTTCGAAAGCGCCTGTAAATGATCCTTTTTCATGTCCGAACAATTCAGATTCTATTATATTCGGAGGTAAAGCCCCGCAATTTACCACAACAAGCGGTTTCATATTTCTCCGCGAGGTTCTGTGAATTGCTTTTGCTACTAATTCTTTTCCAGTACCACTTTCACCAAGAATTAAGACAGTTGTCTCCGAAGGACCTGAGAGCCTGATATGTTCCAAAACGCTCTGCATGGATTTACTTTGTGTAATAATATTGGGTCCATCTCTATCATTTAAAATTTTATCCCCGCCTTTTTCAGGTATTTCCGAAACGATTTTTTCCAGACTTTTATGCAGTTCAAGTGCTACTTCCAATGCCAGCAGAACATCACGCTGACGGAATGGTTTCACCAAAAACCCATACGGTTTGGTGGCTTTTGCAGCGAGAAATATTTTGCGGTTGGAATTAGCCGACAGATACACAAAGGGTATTTTTTTAGAGGCAAGAACCTTTGCGAAGTCAATACCAGTAAGTGTGCCGTTTAGATATATATCTAAGAGAACCAACTCTGGTTTATACCGGTCAAGTATATCCATCGCTTCCACGAAGGATGCAGCGATCGGTACCACAGTATACCCGGCCCGGTCAAGAATAAGCCGCAGGTTATTGGCTTCAATAAACTGGTCTTCCACTATAAGGATCTTAGGCTTCATAATTTGCAAGCTCCTTTTGCATAAACTGTTCTGTTAATGAAATAATATCTTTTTTAAATCGAATGGCTACTTTCGTTCCATTATCTCCTGCAATAGATAAGCTACCCCGGATCTCTTTACTCAAACCCTTAATCAATTGCATACCCAAACTCTTGGTTTCTGCTTCCGGATTTGGAATAAAACCTTTGCCATTATCAGCAATTGTTAAATTGACAATGCCTGCTGTCTCATTCATGGAAACAAAAATCCTGGCGCCGACACGATCAGTAAATGCATACTTAATAGAATTCGTTACCACTTCATTTATGATGAGCCCAACAGGTACTGCCTGGGTTAAGTTTAGCTGGATCGGTTCAACTTTAGTTATGAATTCAATTCCGTCTACATCAAAACTATCTTTCAGATATTGAATGAATTCGTGTAGATATACCGACATATCTATCGACTTTACATCCTCATTCTGATATAGCTTTTGATGAATCATAGACATAGCGTAAATCCGGTGCTGGCTTTTTTCTATGGCTTGCAGGGCGTCTTTTTCAAGATACATGGCTTGGGATTCCAGTAGACATATAATCGTGTGAAGATTGTTCTTCACACGGTGATGAACCTCCTTCAGCCACCATTCCTTTTCGGCAAGCATGTTCTTCAACGCTTCATTCGTTTGTAAAATGATTTTATTACTTTTTTGATTTTTTCTGAACTGGTAAAAAAGCAAGATTAAAATTATCAATATGAGCAATGTCCCGATAATGCTGATATTTTTTATAAGATTAGTTTGCTTCAGGTTTGATTGCTGCAGGTTATTTCTTTGTTGAAGCAAGGCAATATTTTGAGCCTGTTGCCTGAGCGAATCTTCTTTTTTGGCTGTTTCATATTCCACTTCCAACTGCTGGAGTTGCCTTGTCTTGGTTACGTTGACCAGGGAATCTGAAATGTCTTTAGAAGCAACGAAGTGGTGAATAGCGGATTCGTAATGCCCCTCTGCCGAATCTATTTTAAACCGTAATCTTTCATCGAGTGAAATGGACCTGGCTAATGACGATTTATAATTGCCCCTCTCATTTTTGGAAATGAAATATCTTGCCCTCGAATAATCGTGTCTGTCGAAATAATAAATGCCCAATGTTCGGCGAATGAGATTATTCAGGTTGCTGGGCATCCCCCTATCTGCTTCAAGTTTCAAAAGAATAGTGCAATATTTTTGTGCTTTAGCATAGTCGCCTGTTCCTGCATATCCTTCCATATATGATAATGCGACAAGAGCACTGTCAATAAGCCCCTGCGGCTTCATGAGATTGGATGGTAAAGATGATAAAAAATTCAGTGAATTGAATGGCTGTCTCAAAGCGCTGTAGCTAGTTGTAATATTGAATACCAGTAATGCGATTGCGTGAAGGTCATTATATTTAATAGCAATCTTTAACGCCTCCTGGTACAGTTGTATTGACTTATCGTAGCTGCTGCTTCTCGTATACAATGACCCCAAATTGGATTTAATCTGACAGACCTGTATGGTAGTATCTTTACACACCTCAGCTGTTTTCACTGCCAGCAATTGATAATACAACGCCTGTTTGTAGTCGTTGCGCTCCCGGTAAACGCTCCCAAGCATGTCATAGAGACCCTGCAATGCTTTGTGATCTGCAAGGGTATAGGCGGCAAGTGCCTTATTAAGTGCGTCCAGTGCTTTATTATTCTCTAAATTGTTATAATACAGGTCACCCAGCATTTTCAAAGCCTCTGCTTTGTCCAGCATATTACCCGATTGTTCAAAAGCAGCAACAGAGCGCTCAACCAAATTTATTTTTTTGGGAAGATCATTGTTGTCATAGTATTTGTAATAGCCTGATAGTTCGTAAAGAGCTTTGCCTAAAAAGTACTTGTCACCACTTGCTTCCAGCGTTGTGATGGCTTCTTCGACTTTGAAAATGGCGGAATCCGTGTGACCCTTTTCCCGAAGCATGTAGGATTCTGTCAATAATAGTTGACCTGCCAAAGATGACGATTTAATGAATTTATTTATCTGACGGGCTTCTTTTAAGTATACAGAAGCACTATCAAAATCAATTTGATTTTCTCCTGGCTTAAATATGAAAAACTGGGCTAACTGGTTTAATATTTTAATTCTTTCAATATTGGGTTTGATTTTGGTTAGTGCACTGAAGAGAGAATCAGCAATGTGTCGTTCAATGGGTTGCCCTGAAGATGTTATTACAAGGATTAGACAACTTACTATAGAGGAGAAGATTTTCATTACCCTGTTTTATGATAATTAATAATCTACCAAATCGCAATTACCTGAACCATTTAAAGGCTTAAGTTAAAACATAACGAATGCGTTGCAACTTTTTACACAAGGGTACGATGATCTTGAATTAGATTGAACAAATGAATGGATGTCCGCATCAAATTTCGGTAACTTTTTTGTAATTGTTGAAATATCAACAAACCCGCCAACGATTTTATTCATATTTCACCAAAGGAAATTTCATGGGTGAGTATAATTATTTTATTGTCAATGAATTATACAAGCTGGCATAACAGTTGAAATCCACAACAGGAATTCCTTTTTATAACCTAAATAAAAATTATGAGCAAGCAATTCTTAAAACAAAAATTAGCGTGGGCCCGACTTGTCGGTTTCTCACTGCTATCCTTTATTTTTTTAACTAACAATTTAAATGCACAAAAAATGAAAATCAAAAATGTAGTTTTAGTTCACGGTGCTTTCGCAGATGGTTCCGGCTGGAAAGGTGTTTACAATATCCTTGTTAAAAAAGGTTACTATGTAGTTGTGCTGCAGGAACCCATGACATCTTTAGAGGATGATGTCAGGAATTTACGCCATGAGTTGGACCAGTTGGACGGCCCATGTATCCTGGTTGGCCATTCCTATGGCGGTGCAGTGATCACTGAAGGTGGAAACCACCCTAAAGTTGCAGGTCTGGTGTATGTTGCTGCGTTCCAGCCTGATAAGGGTGAGTCAGATCTTACACTTTTCCAATCTGCACCAGTTGCACCCGAAAATGCAATATTACCCCCAGACAACGCAGGCGTCGTTTACATTGACAAAGCAAAATATCGTTCCAGTTTTTGTGCTGACGTTCCGAAAGAACAGGCTGATCTTATGGCCGTTTCTCAGGGACAGTTTGCCGGCAAGGCTTTCGCCACGCCTATAACTGATCCGGCCTGGAGGCACCTTCCATCTTATGCCTGTATTGCTACAGAAGATAAAATGATCAACCCGGTCATCCAGCGCCGGATATATGAGCGGTCCAAATCCATTGTTACAGAGATAAAAGGCAGCCATTGCATTTTCATGTCTCAGCCAGAGGCTGTAACTGCATGGATTATTAAAGCAGCAACTGAATTATCTGCAAAAAATAACTAACAATTCAAAAGCGCAAAAAATGAAGGTGAAAAATGTAGTATTAGACCACTGTGCTTTTGCCGATAGGTCCGGCTGGAAAGGGATTTACGAAGTCCTGACAAAAAAAGTTTCGATACCCATGCAGTGAAGAGTGGTGCTATATAAAATTCACAATTTAATGCCTGCACCTAAAAATTAAAATCATGAAACAGAATTCTAAATTGTTTTCGCTGGTGCTTACTGCATGCTTGTCGGCAGCATCAGTATTAGCTCAAAAGCCGTCACTTGAGTTGCTAAATCCTGGGAATCATGCGCTGGTGATGATCGATCATGAAAGCCAAATGGGGTTTGCCGTAAAAAATATTTCTATTGAGGAATTGAAATGCAATACGGCAATTGTTGCGGGAACGTCGAAAATATTTAATATCCCTACAGTTGTAACAACTGTCGCAGAAAAGTCTTTCAGCGGACCAGTATTCCCTGAAGTATCAGAATTCTATCCTGCAGGCTCTTATATAGACAGGACAACTATGAATACATGGGAGGATGAAAATGCTTACAAGGCTATTGTCGGAAAAAACAAAAAAAGGCTTGTACTGGCTGGTCTATGGACAAGCGTATGTATTGTAGGGCCCGCGCTTTCTGCTAAAGCAGAAGGATACGATGTGTATGTAATTACCGACGCGTGTGGCGATGTAAGTAAAGAAGCACATGAAATGGCAATTAACCGAATGATTCAGGCGGGTATAAAAACGATGACGTCTATTCAATACCTGCTTGAATTGCAACGAGACTGGGCAAGAAGCGGAACTTACAAAGCTGTAACAGATCTTGTTAAAAAATACGGTGGTGCTTATGGCGTGGGTGTTCAGTATGCACACGAAATGCTGAAACATTAATCGGTTTTAATTTATCATTTACGGGGCAGGTTATCGATGCCTGCCCTTTTAAAACTTAAGTGATGAGAAGTCTATTCATTTTATTGCTGGTTATTTTTAAAATAAATGCTTCCATTGCACAACAGAAGGCAGATATTATTATCATTAACGGAAGGGTTTCTTTACTTGATGATAGTAATACTGAAACAGAAGCTGTGGCTATAACTGGCAATAAGTTTACAATTACCGGAACCAATCAACAAGTTCTTAAACTAAAAGGAAAACAGACAAAAACAATAGATGCTAATGGTAACAGAGTAATACCAGGTTTGTTTGATAGTCACCTTCACGTTATTCGTGGCGGGAGATTTTATAATTCCGAACTGCGATGGGACGGTGTGAATAATTTGAAACGGGCATTGGAAATGCTAAAAGAACAATCACAAAGAACACCTGAAGGACAATGGGTAAGAGTAGTTGGTGGATGGAATGAACAACAGTTTAAGGAAAAACGATTACCCACTTTAGATGAAATAAATGAAGTAACAGGAAATGTGCCCGTTTTTATTCTATACCTCTATGGAAGAGCCTGGTTGAATAAAGCCGGGTTGAAAAAATTAAATATCAATGCTGATACACCCAGTCCCCCCGGTGGGTTAATTGAAAAAGATAACGATGGAAATCCAACTGGGTTGCTGGTGGCAGAACCTAATGCATTTATCCTGTATGCTACGTTAGCGAAATTACCTGAATTATCCAATGAAGAGAAGATCAACTCTACCATTCAATATATGACGGAATTAAACAGATTAGGAGTAACAGCAGTAATGGATGCAGGTGGCGGTTTCCAAAACTTTCCAGATGATTATGCAATTACCGACTCGTTAAACAAACTCGGGCAACTCACAGTCCGGTTACCTTACTTCCTTTTTGCACAAAAAAAGGGAACCGAACTGAATGACTACACAAAATGGATCAGGATGGTAGAAATAAATGATCATGGAAATAATAACATAAATACCGTTGATTACTACGTGACGGGCGGAGGCGAAAATCTCATCAGCGAAGCTGCGGATTTTGAAAACTTCCTGTTTCCACGGCCTGATTTGCCTGCAACCATGGAGATTAATTTGAAAGCAGTTATACAATTGTTGGTTAAAAACCATTGGCCATTTCGGATTCATGCAACATATAACGAAAGTATAACCAGGGATCTGAATGTGATCGAAGAAGTAAATAAAGAAACTCCGTTAAATGGATTGATTTGGTTTATCGATCATGCAGAAACGATAAGCGAGAAAAATCTTAAGCGCATTAAGGCTTTGGGTGGAGGAATCGCTATTCAACATCGAATGGCTTACCAAGGCGAGACTTTTATTCATCGCTATGGTAAAAAAACAGCATTGGAAGCTCCTCCAATAAAGAAAATACTTGAGTTGAATATTCCTGTGGGGTTAGGTACTGATGGGACAAGAGTCGCCAGTTATAATCCCTGGATAGCCCTATACTGGATCACTACTGGCAAAACGATTGGCGGAACGCAGGTGTTGTCAAAAGAAAATACAATAGACAGAATCACGGCATTAAGATTAATGACGGCGGGAGGATATTCATTAATAAAGGAAGACACGAACGGAAAAATTAAAGAAGACTATCATGCTGATCTTGTTATTCTTGATAGAGACTTTTTTACTGTTGGGGAAGAAGAGATAAAAAACATCTCCTCAAAGTTGACAATAGTAGATGGTAAAATTGTGTATGCTGATCTTGAATTCAGCAAATTTACGCCGGCTTTCTCACCGGTTATTCCGGATTGGAGCCCTGTGAAATATTATGGTGGCTATCAAAACAAATGATGCGCTGTTAATAAAAGATATTCCATTTATGTACAGGGTGATTTTTTTATTGGTCCTGGTGCTTGGCCCGGGCAAATATTCCTTTGATTATTATATCTATAAAAAAATATAAGGATGAAATTTATATGGATCATCATTACGCTTTTGTCTGGTGCATTTTTGCCTATTCAGGCTGGATTCAATTCCAGGCTTGGAAAAGCGATTGATAGCCCCGTCAATGCTTCACTAATCTCTTTTATAGTCGGCGCTTTCAGTGTTTTATTATACAGCATTCTTACAAAACAGCATGTGGCATGGACAGGATTGCGGGCAGCGCCTGCTTATGTTTGGATAGCCGGTCTCTTGGGTGCTTTTTATGTAACCTCTATTGTTTTGGCATTCCCTCGCATCGGACCTGCATTGACATTCGGATTAGTTGTAGCAGGACAAATGATCATGTCTGTATTGCTTGATCATTTTAATATCCTTGTTTCACAACAACATCTTATTAGTATATGGAAGGTCTTGGGTATAACACTAATTGTTATAGGAGTAATTATCATAAGAAAAAGTTAGTTATGAAGAAATATATTTTTATTTCGCTGACGTTGATGATTTGTTTAAATAATTCTGCTCAAAGGATCCCGGGATTTAAGACATTGCGATATGACGAAGATTACAGTTATCTGAAAGAAGATACCAGTCTTAACTGGTTTAAAAAAACTAAATATACCCCCTTATCAAAAAGTGGGCTAACGTACATCAGTTTTGGTGGTGAAATAAGATATCAATATTTCTATAGTAAGAATGAAGATTGGGGAGACGCCCCGGAAGACAAGGATGGTTACATTCTTACGAGGTATCTTATACATGCGGATTTTCATGCCGGGAAATATTTTAGAACATTTTTCCAATTACAAAGCAGTTTTGCAAATGGTAAGGAAACATTCCCTTCGCCCGTTGATGAAAACCAATTGGATTTTCACCAGGCGTTTGTTGATGTAATTTTACCATTAAATGAACGGCATTCGCTTACTGTAAGAGCTGGTCGTCAGGAATTACTTTATGGTTCACAAAGGCTAATAGCTGTAAGAGACGGACCCAATAGCCGTCAATCATTTGATGCAGTCAAACTGTTATACTCTCGAAGTAAGTGCAAAGCTGATTTATTCTTTTCACATTTTGTTCGTGCAAAACCACAAATCTTTGATGATGGGTTCAGTAAAACTACTACACTCTGGGGTGCATATATTGTCAGAAACAAACTTCCTTTTTTGCAAAATCTGGATTTGTATTATCTAGGTCTCTGGAAAAAAATGACAACTTTTGATGATGGCAGTGGCAAGGAGTTGCGTCATTCAATCGGCAGCAGAATTTGGAGTAAGGTACACAATTGGAGATATGATATTGAAGGAGTTTATCAGTTTGGGAAATTTGGCGAAAAGAGTATAGATGCCTGGACGCTTTCTTTTAATACCGGGTATAAATTCAATGCGGCAAAGTTTAGGCCCGAAATAGAGATTAAAACAGAATGGATAAGCGGAGACGCAACATATGGGGATAAAAAATTGCAAACTTTCAATCCATTATTTCCACGGGGTGCTTACTTCGGACTTGCATCATTGATTGGGCCAGCTAATCTATTTGATATACATCCGTCATTAACACTTGAGTTATCGAAAACTTTATTCCTGAATATAGATGATGATATTTTCTGGAGGTATAGTAAAAATGACGGCATTTACGGCCCCAATGTATTACCAATATATTCAGGGAAAAATAATTTGTACAAATTCATTGGGGGGCAATTTTCGACTGATCTTGTTTGCACACCTAATAACTTTCTGAATTTCAGATGGGAATTTACATGGTTTGATGCAGGTGATTATCTTAAAGCAGCAGGTACCGGAAAGGATATTTTCTTTGCAGGTGTGACTGCACAACTAAAATTTTAATCAGGAAAAAAATATTTTGAGTTCAGAAATGGGTATTAAAAAGGAAAATATTTCCAGGGTGGCGCATATAATCAACGGCTTTCTGGGTGATGAATTTTTGCTATACCTGAAAACAAAAAATGCTCATTGGGAAGCGGACTTACTGTTCTCCGATCGGACGCCGCGGCATGGACGAAAACCTCGTGGTCGGGCGATGGCGCCAGGATAGCATATACTTTAATGCTATTAAAAAGCGGCTGTTAAAAACCATTATAATTTTAAAATGGTTTATTTTCTTTACCGAAACAAGCAGTGCCAGCCTGATAAAAACGGGCCTTTTTTATGGGCATTGTTTCAGAAGACTGCAATCCAAATGACGGGAAAAAGGATATTGCAATGAGGTAGTCACCATTTGCGTAATGCGCTTTTGTGTTCTAGTTTAGAGTATTGAAGATATTGTGAATCTGGTGCCAGAAAAGAAACAAGTGAAAAGAGGCTCATATAAAAAGAAATCAACGGCTGAATAAGTGGTTTTTTTATAACTTAAATTTTAAAACTGGTTAAGAATGAAACTAAAAAGATACGTTCATATAGCATTATTTGCTGCATTGATAACGTTATATAGTTGTTTTTCCATGGTAGGCGAAGAAGTTATGATAGCAGATAAAAAGTTAAAAGATGGTAGCATTATTCAATTGGATTATAGAGGCGGAGGAGCGACGGCTCCGGATGTTATTTGGGTAAGTAAAACAAATAATAACGGTAAAATTCTAATCAGCAAGTTTAGGTGGCGTGAAAAAGGCTATACAACCGAAATATCACAAACAACTGATAGTGCCATAAATATTAAATTTACAGACACGTCTGTGCTTTTTGGCCACATCACAACTTTTAATATAAGTCTAAGAGACACTATTCATCATAATGATGGCTCACCTTATGCAAATCCACAAAAAAATTCAAACTGATAACTACCCAATATTTACCTTATCTATATATTCAATACTTTCTATGTATATTGCTGGAATTCGTATCCATGAATCCCTGTACGTACTCCCGGTAAATTGTAAGGAGAACTCATCTTTTTTTTGAACCATACCCAGCAACACTATGGGCAGGGCAAGGATATTACCATTTAAGTGCTGAATAAATTCATTAGAATTGAATGAATTTGTCATAATACTATCTTTTAAAGATTAATAATAAGGCAAAAGTTAGTTTCATTCCAAAGCCTGACGATTGTTTATTGGAGATTCTCGGCTTCTATTGTCAACCTGTTTTTTATTAAAATAAATTCTTAGGAGTGTATCAAAACCAGTAAAAAATAATAGTTATGAAAGCGATAGGATTCAGAAAATCACTTCCTATTACGGAACAGGATAGCTTTATAGAATTCGAGACTGACATTTCACATCCTGCCGGGAAAGACATCCTTGTAAAAATTAATGCGATTGGCATTAACCCGGTTGATTATAAGATCAGGCAAAACAGTTCTAAAGAAATACCACTTGATACGCCAAAAATAATTGGATGGGATGCTGCAGGAATAGTGGAAGCAATAGGTAGTGATGTAAAACTTTTCAAAAAGGGAGATGCGGTTTATTATGCAGGAGATATTACCCGTAGCGGTTGCAACACTGAATACCAGTTGGTTGATGAACGTATAGTTGGCTTTAAGCCAAAGACATTATCAGATGCACAGGCAGCAGCTATGCCGTTAACTACATTGACAGCATGGGAAATGCTGTTCGACCGTATTCGTATCAATGAAAAGGATAAAGACAAATCTATTCTGATTATAGGAGGCGCAGGTGGTGTTGGTTCAATCGCTATTCAGCTGGCTAAACAGGTGTCTGGGTTAAGGGTAATGGCCACAGCTTCGCGTCCCGAAACAGTGGACTGGTGTAAAGCACAAGGCGCTGATCTAGTGGTAAATCATAGGAATTTAGTAGAAGAGGTGCGGAAAGCAGGATTTAAATACATGGATTTTATTTTAGAACTGGTTGACACCAATCAATATTGGGATGCAATGTGTGAACTTATAAAACCACAAGGACATATAGCATCCATTACAGGTTCGCCGATACCAGTGGCTTTGAATAAATTGAAAAGCAAGAGTGCTTCGTTTAGCTGGGAGCTCATGTATACCCGTAGTACTTTTCAAACCGATGATATGATCGAGCAGCATCATATTCTCAACAAAGCAGCAACTTTGTTTGACAATGGTCGCCTAATGCCGACACTGAATAATACGCTGCACGGTTTTACCGTGGCTAATTTAAAGGAAGCTCACCGTTTGCTGGAAAGCGGTAAAGCCATTGGTAAAACTGTGATTGTATATTGATAAACAGCATTGCTAAATGGCAGACCGCCCCATTTTATCCTGCGGACCGGACGGCTACGAATGATTGTTTGAAAAACTCCTCCAAATATTTGATTTGTTTTCATATAAATTTAAAAAAAAGGGCTGGTTTTTTTCGGCAGCGGATGCACCTGATTTTTCTACCATGCGCTTGTTACTTTGTATGACCGCATCTTTACGGCTGGTTATACAAAAAGGCATAAAACCAGTCCTATGCGGCGGCTGGCTGGTCTGATAAGACTGAATTATAGTCGCGTTGGACTGTTTTTGCATGGCAGTCTATTACGATATTTGCTGGTACTTAAACATATACATGGAAAATCAGAAAAAACAACCAATTCATGTGGGGCCGGAGGAAGGGATGACTATTTCAGTGGTAGGTGATACCTACCGAATTCTAGTAAGCGGTCAGCAGACAGGGGGCGCTTTTGCCTGCATTGATATGATCGTACCGCCTGGCGGAGGACCAGGACCGCATGCCCATCCAGATTTTGAAGAATCCTTTTACGTAGTCGACGGGGAGATCGAAGTAAAATCCGAGTTTGGCAATTATGTTGCTTCCAAAGGATCATTTATCAATATACCCAAAGGAGGTGTGGTGCACGGTTTTAAAAATAAGACCGGGCAAAATGCACATTTAATTTGCACGGTAGTGCCTGCAGGGTTGGAAAGCTTTTTTGCGGAAATCGGACAACCGGTAAAATTTGGTCAGTTACTTCCCCCGCCTCACCTGGATGAAGCGGCTGTAAAAAAGTTGCAAGCTATTGCAGAAAAGTATGGCCAGAAAGTTTTTCCTCCTGACTATCTTGGGTGAGTGCTCTACGAATAAGAGAATTGTTCAGGATGTTGACCATACTGCTTTTCAAACAGTCTGCTGAAATGGCTGAGATTGAAAAACCCCAATTACACCGCAGTTTCACATTTCACTGAATACCTGCAGGGGATGTCACGGCGGAGAGATACAAACGATTCGATAAACCATTCAAATTTTCTTTGAATAATTGAGGGCTGATTATCATTTTACAAAGCTCCAGGTAAAGACATCTACACCTCTTCTGCGAGCAGCATTTTCAAAACACATGTTTTTTGGCTGGCAGCCAGCTTTAAAATAGAGCGAAGGCTCCTTTCAAAATACCAGTACCGGTAGATCTGGTTGAAGGCCAAAATAAACCTGTGCTACCGTTTCATAGCGGCTCTCGTTTGCAAAACCATGTTGCCTGATGACCTGTGCATCGGTAAAATAGTGCGCTAATTTATTTTTTGTATAAATGCCCGTGCTTCCTGCAGCAGCATACATCAGGTCAACCGCCTGGATGCAACTTTGATTGGTATGGGTAGCAGCAAGAAGTAATCCTGCTTTGTCTTCGAGTGATAAGTTTTCCCCGGCAAGTGTTTTATTCCAGCATGTTTCAATCGTGTGATGCAAGTATGCACGGCTTGATTGAACCAAAGCCTCTGCAATGCCTAATTTTCTCTGTATAGCACCTCTTTCCTTTAACAGCGTTACAGAACCAAATGATGTTTTCTTTGCAGCCAGGAGTTTCAGTTCCCCTATTGCATTATGTGCAACAGCCAAGGCTACCGGGGCAATAAGCGATGCAACACTGGCGCCAATAGCACTAAACTTGTAAAGCGGGGCTTTATAATATTTGTTAGGTTCAAATTCCGGGGAAAGATGAAAGAAAAGGTGATCAGGAACAAACACATCAGCGGCCGCAACATCATTGCTGTCGGTTGCTTTCATGCCCAGTGTGTGCCAGGTATCAATAATCACGCAGTGCTCCGGTTTCATGAGAACGCCAATAACTTCGGGTCTCCCATTATTCATTTTTACAAGGCCCTGGTCCATGACCAATGCAGTAACAAATATCCAATGTGCTTCATGCACGTTACTTGTTAAAGGGCTTCTGCCATTGATGCGATATCCGCCGTCTGCACGGGTAGCCATCATGGGAGGGTGAAAAGCACCTGCAATAATTGTGTCGGACCCATTCTTATAAATTTCCGCTATTCCTTTTTCAGGAAGGGCCCGGCACCACCAGGTTGATACATTGGCAACCATCATTGACCAGCCTGCGGCCGTATTATGACGGGCCACTTCTTCAACCAGTTTTGCTACCGTTAAAGGGTCGGCCTCGTAACCGCCCAGTGATTTTGGCATGAACAACCGAAGAAACCCTGCTTCTCTTAAAGTGTTCATTACAGGCTTTGAAAGCCTGCGGTTGTTTTCTTCTTCTTCAATATGCTGGCTTATTACAGGACCTATTTCAATTGCAACTTCAAAAAGTGCTTTCATACAAAAAATTTTAAGGTTTTAATGAATTCCTGTTGCAAATCTAAGCTGGCTGAATTAGCAGGATTTGCCGGTATGGCTCAATAACATTTCTTTTTGTATCAAAATGGACTGTTTGCAGGATGGCTATAAAGAAGTTTGAAGTTTTGTCCTGAACTGTAACGGTGCGGTACCCATTTTTTCTTTAAATACCCTGCTGAAATGTGTTGGATTTTCAAATCCACACTCAAAACTGATTTCTCCAACAGTAAGGGGCGTGTTTTGCAATAACTCAACAGCCAGGCTCAGTCTTTTATTCATCACCCATTTTGCGGGTGTATCCTTAAAGACCTTCTTAAAATCCCTTTTAAAAGTAGGGATACTTTTGCAGGTAAGCCTGGCATACTCTGCTATGGTAAGATTAAAAGCATAGTTACTTTGCATTACATCTTCTATTGACGGGTTCCTGTCATTGCTGAGGCTATTAAGATAAGAAAGGAACCGACTATTTTTTTTATTGGAGAGAAGTGATAAGACAAGCTCCTTAAATTTCAGCTCAAGCAAATTTTCCGGTGGTGCAGGTATCTGGGAAAAATAAGGTAGCATGGAAAAGAAAAAAGACTTACTAAGTTCATTTACATCCAGCGGCAATACATGATCGATAGCTGCTTCTGGTAAATTGATTAAGTGTAAACTTTTCCTGTTCTCATTGATTAATTGTTTGAGAAAATTATCAGGTATAAAAAAAACCATCACACACCATCCCTCAGATTCTTCTTTTTCAGCTATATGTGTTCCTTTTTTTACAAACACACAGACACCCTCTTTCAGGTCCCAGGTCTTTTGATTTTTATGAAAAATCCTTTTCCCGCTGATAACATAAGCTATATAGTTACATTCAATAAAAAACCTTTCTTTTACCTCGGATTGCGGGCAATCGTAGTTTGTAAAAAGCAAGTCCTTACAATGGAGTTGCCTGGACATGCTTGGAAAATATCTTAAGGTCTCGTACAAGTTGATCATGGCAATCACATATCTTAACTAAATATAATTGTTTCCTGTTACATTTTCTTTTTTGATTTGAACTTCATTGGTAAACCGTAATAAATTCATTTACCGGTTTTATTCCATCATATACATGCCAATTGCTCACAACCTTGTCCGTTCAATGGCTGCTTTTTTTTGTGCATCAATGCGCGCCCGGGATTTCTCTTTCATAAACGTTTTATTTATCTGGGTTTGTGCGGGCGAGAACTCAAAGTGCAATGGCGCCGGGAGTAATACACATACAACTTCAATCATTAAATCATTAAAGTCCCTGTCGCAGTCGGTATCGTCAAAACCAACTAGTAGTAATGCAGACCCCGTAGGTGCCGCAGACCAACTACATCCTCATGTTCCCGGACATATAACAATGGACAAAAGCGGTTATCTTTATGTGTTCGTAAGTAATGAGACGCAGAATGTAAACGTCTATTTTGACAACCTGGAGATTACAAGAACACGTGGGCCGTTACTGGAAGAAACGCATTATTATCCATTTGGGCTTCAAATCGCATCAGCAGCAAAGCCTTAGGGTTCGGAGGCAGTGAAAATAAATACAAGTTTAATGGAAAGGAGTTGCAGTGTAAAGAGTTCAGTGATGGCGCGGGATTAGAATGGACAGATTTTGGAAGTAGAATGTATGATGCGCAAATAGAACGATGGCACGTACAGGATCGTTTTGCAGAAAAATAATAATGTACAATACATTGGTGATTAAAACAGGAAGAGCCATGTGAAGGGAGACTTTCACGCACGGTTCTGTGAGAACCTAAGAGTGAAACTCCTTTGGGTGACTCGACTGTGAACCATTTATTCGAACGCTCTAATTATCGAATTCTATAACTTTATGGATCAGGAACTAACGCTGAGAATTGTTTTAGAAAATCCACCTGGTGGTGTAGATTTTGGCTTACAAAAAGGAAGTGGAAATACATACGAGACCATTCAAATACAACGCGCAAGCGGTATAGATTTGGAATTTGAGTTCTCAATTAATGTCAAACTTAATAAAGATGGGCTTCCAAAATTTCTTGGAGCATTTGTTCAGGGGCCAACCAATCAACGTTTCGTTTATATAGACATTGGAACATATGCCGGACAAAAAGACACTACCTGGAGCCGAAGGCTAAAAATTCCTTTAACCGGCATAAATTTAAATACTATCGAAAAACTGGCAACTGATAGTAAAATGATTTTAGAAGCAAAAGTACCTGGTACCGGTAAAGACAATGGGCCAAACTGTGCAACCGTTAAACCTTTTACGAGTTGGCATATTGTTAACCGACGATAACGGTCTGCAAGATGCGGTTTGGCCAATCACAATTAGATCGGAATACCATGGACATTGCAAGGCCGGCCATGGTTCGGGCTGGGGAAACAAACCTCGCTAATTAAATAAAAAATTCCATTATTTAGATTAAAAAATAAAGATGGGCTATTGCAGACCGGCGTAGCATTAGCTTGAGCAGTAAATTTCAATCTCTCAAATAATGTTTGCGGAAAGAATATTTTTTCATTGAACAAACCTTTGGATTTACAAAAAAGTTCCGACAAAATATTGAGTAGCCTTTTTCATCAGTGTCAAAGTTTCCTAAGTCACGTGGGCTAAACACAGTCGCTTTATTTTTTAGAACTTTTTGATCTCACTTTTTTTCCGATAAGTCCGAGCGTTGCCAATACGCTGACAGCAGTCAGAGAAGTGTTAAATAAGTCCAGTTTAATGTTATTCCGGATTGCGTTTATTACGTCACCCATAAAGCCTGTATTCTGTTTGCAAAAAGTAGAATTTGCAAGGATGACGAGCTCCATTCCTTTGGGAAGAAAAAAAGCATTGCATTGTTCAACGGTCACACCGGCGCCTTCGCTCCAAAAACCACCCTTTGCATAAATACGGCCCAGGGGCGTATCGGTTAACACGTCAATGCCAAACTGCCGCTCCAGCATTCTTTGGACACTCTCCCCTGGAAGCATCGTACCATCGCCGGAAGACAGCCATCAGCTTCAGCAAGTCGTTGGTTGAAAAATGCCAGGCCACCGCACCACAACGCGGCGATTGATCGCCGGGATTCCAGCCTGGAGCTGTTGGGTTAACAGAATACGCGAGCGCATGGCCGTCCTCATGATCAAAACCTGATGTGATGCCCGCCGTTGCCAATATATATTTATTTACGTAAGGAGCATAGTAGCGTGTAGTTGACAGGTCCCAATAGGTATCGCTGGTAGTAGTGAGTGGCTTAAACAACCAGGGTGCATCGATGGTGGTGAGCAGTATCCGGTTGCAAACTACTCATCCGGACTTGTATATTGCTGGAAATATCTTCTCGAACATGCTAACGGCGGAACAGTAAGCATTATAAAGGATGGCATGGAGGACCAGACATACGCGGCTCTTATTGATGCAAGATTTGAATATTGGAACCGCGAAGGGAATAATTACCTATAATCCTTTCTGGAAGGCATCCCCGTAAAAGCAGGTGGATATCACAAGACGCTAATCGAAACTGTCCGGCGCTTACATTTTTAAAATGGGACAATTGACCATTGCCCGGTGTCTGCAGTAAGAATATTATATTAATGTGGCAGGTTGGCCTATATGCGGCCGAATTCTGAGGATTCGGCCGGCTATGTTTGTTCATTCAGTCAGTATTACGCGAGCCCCGTACTAAAATACAATGTTATTACGGCATTCCTGGCCCGTATAATATAAGCATATTGGTTTTGAAACGGCCTGGCCTTCACACCAGCTTATCGGGTGTGAGCGGCAGATCCCTTAATCTTTTACCTGTAGCATTAAACACCGCATTTGCAATGGCAGCAGCAACACCAGTTATCCCTATCTCGCCAATTCCGCGGGCACCAATAGGTGAGATATGGGGATCTGGTTTACCAATAAAGTGAACGTCAACCGGTGGTACATCGAGGTGAACTGGTACGTGGTAGTCCGCTAAGGTTCTCACTACGCAGTTACCCCAGCGTTTATCGTACTCAGTTGCTTCCATCAGCGCGGCGCCTATCCCAAAAATAACACCACCAATTATTTGCGAACGCGCCGTTTTTTCATTCATGATGCGGCCCACGTCATGTACACTGGTGAAACGCGTTACCCTGATTGTTCCCAGGTCTTCATCCACCATCACCTCGGCAAATTGAGCACCAAATGAATGGAATGAGTATTGTTTGGCATTACTGTTTTGTTCGTCTGGAATAGCTGTGGGTGTACAACGGGCACTGGGAATGGTAAGTCCCGCACCAGATAAGGGCAGTGTGGTGGCGCAAGCTTCCATTTCGGTTTTATTGCTTCTGCTCATGATGTCTACATAAGAGTCGTGATGGCTGTCATCACCGGTTACGAAAAGCCTTCCGTCGCCGTAACCAATTTCTTCCGGCTTGCGGCCGTTCAATTTGGAAGCCGGATCGCTAATAGCGAGTGCCGCAAGATCTCTTATTAATAATTTACATGCTTCCTGCGCGGCCGGATGAATACTGGCGGTAGTTTGTGAACCACCTGCCAGTGGTGATGGCGGTAAACTGGAGTCACCTATTTTGACTAGAATTTTTTCAACAGGTATCCCCAATGCATCGCTTGCAGTTTGCGCAAGCACGGTGTATGTGCCTGTACCAATGTCTATCGACGCGGTCATCAGTGTCACTTCTCCATTACTTTTTAGTAACACTTTTACTGTGGCCGCACTTCTTCCTGCCGGGTAGGTAGCAGTTGCCATTCCATACCCAATCAGGTACCTGCCTTTTTTATTCTTTCCGGGTTCCATATTCCTTGCAGACCAACCAAATTTTTCTGCACCGGTTTTATAACAGTCAACCAGGTAGTCGCTGGAAAATTCATTTCCACTCATTGGATCTTTCGAAGCATGGTTCACAATGCGAAAAGCTACCGGATCAATTTTTAATTGATAGGCCATTTCATCGATGGCCGATTCGAGCGCGAAAGTACCCGGTGCTTCGCCCGGAGCACGCATGAAGGTGGGCGTACCCCTGTTAAGTTTCGCCACATTGTAGGTAATTTCCCGAAGCGGCGCTTCATACAAGGTCAATGTCTGGATTCCACTGGGTTCAAAGAATTCCGTGAGGTTACTGTAAGTACTGTTGTGGTGACGAATTACATTCAGTTTCCCATTGGCGTCTGTGCCCAATGCTACCTGCTGAATGGTGGCTGCACGATGTCCGGCGTTTGTCTGCATCATCTGCCGGGTAAGTGCAAGCTTTACTGGGCGGCCTGCTGCCTTTGCGGCCATCGCTACCAGTATGGTATGCAACCAAAGACCCTTGCTGCCAAAGCCGCCACCCACAAACGGTGCCATCACCCGAACGTTTTCAGGTTGCAGTTTAAGAAAGTATGCAGCAATCCCGCTCGTAATGCCTACCCCCTGTGTGGCGTCATATAATGTCAGTTTATCAGTATCTTCCCACACCGCTATTGTTGCGTGCGGCTCCATCGGGTGATGGTGCTCAGCCGGCGTTGTGTAGGTATGTTCTATATGTTGTGCTGAAGCTGCCAGTGGCGCCGCTGCCTTGCCAGTATTTACCTGGGCTTCCTCGTTCATAAATTTTTTTGGTTTCGTGCTGTTGGGCAATGCTGTTTTCAGATCAGTTGCTGGTTTTTCTTCAGTGTACCTGATTTTTAGCTTGTACGCAGCGGCACGTGCCTGTTCGTAACTCTCGGCCACCACTACTGCTATGAACTGACCGTAATACCAGATTTTGTTGTCCTGTAGTGGGGGCAAATATTCTCCCAGGAATGCCGCGCCGGCCTTCATCTGCGCCTGCATATCCAATGGTTGCAGCTTCAAAGCATTTTTATATGTCACAACGCTAATGACGCCGGGTTCTTTTTTTGCTGACACATCATCGATTGCCAGGACCCGGCCATGCGCAATCGTTGCCCGCACAGGAAAGGCGTAGGCCATATTTGCCTGGTTGAACTCAGCGGCATAGGTGGCCTTGCCAGTTACTTTCAAGCGTCCGTCTATGCGGTTGATGGGTTTACCGGTTTCGCTCATGATCTAAAGATTTGTATGTTGATTGAATTTATTCGCTAGGTTCATCACCAAGTCCGTACATGCCGCCCTGCATAGCACCCTGTAACGCCCGCACGATGGCTTTATGCGCCAATGCCACTTTAAACTTGTTATGTTCCAATGGCCTTGCGTTTTTTAACTCCGCTTCAGCCGCTGTATGGAAATTAGCCTGCGTGGCCTCTTTACCCACCAGCCATTTTTCGGCAATTGTGGCGCGCCAGGGTTTGTGGGCAACGCCACCCAATGCTATACGTACGTCTTTGATCCTGTTTGCGTCTGCTGTTATTGCCGCCGCCACTGAAACCAGCGCGAAAGCGTATGAAGACCGTTCCCGGATTTTGAGGTAATAGGATCTTTCGGCAAATTGATTTCCTGGCAATTCAATTGAAGTGATAAATTCGCCCTGCTTCAGGTTGTTGTCTATTTCTGGATGCTCACCGGGCAAGCGATGAAAATCCGCAAATTTGATTGCACGTTCTGCATTGTTTTTTCCCAGTACATGCACCACGGCATCAAGCGCTGCCAATGCTACTGCCATATCCGATGGAAATACCGCCACACATTTCTCAGACCATCCAAGGATGGCATGATTGTGATTTAACCCTTTTAACGCTGCGCAACCCGATCCCGGTTTGCGTTTGTTACAGGGCATATTCACGTCGTAAAAGTAAGCACAACGTGTCCGTTGGTTTAAGTTACCACCATTGGTGGCCATATTTCGGATTTGCGCACTGGCTCCTGCAAGAATGGCCATGGAAAGCAATGGATAATTCTTGCGAATAATTTCATGATTGGCAGTGAAAGCATTGGTTGCAGTGGCACCTGCCATTACAGCATCCCCCTTTTTTTCAATGGTGGCAAACTTCAAACGCGTAATGTCTACCAGTTCCGATGGCTGCATTACATCTTCTTTCATCAGGTCCAGCAGGTTGGTTCCACCGCCTAAAAATTTTGCACCGGCATTCTGCGACACAGTATCTATAGCCGTTGCCGCATCACCGTACTTTGAAAATTTGAATGCTTTCATGATTAACGATTTTGCATAATAAAGATCAAATGGTTCCGTCTGCGAACTGCCAAACCTGGGCAACGGCTTTATCGCCATGTACTTCGCGGATGGCATCAACAATATTTGGATATGCCCCGCAGCGGCAGATATTTCCTGACATGCGTTCCCGGATTTCTTCACTGGAAAGTTTGACATCTTTTCCGGTCTGGCGAATCGTATTGGTCACATAACTGGCTTCACCATTCTTTGCTTCGCTTATCAATGCCACTGCCGAGCAGATTTGCCCGGGTGTACAGTAACCACACTGGAAGCCATCATGTTTGATGAATGCAGCCTGCATAGGATGAAGATCAGTTCCATTGGCCAGGCCTTCGATGGTGGTTACCTCCTTATCCTCACAGGTAGCCGCCAGTGTCAGGCATGAAAGAACGCGGCGTCCGTCAACCATCACTGTGCAGGCGCCGCATTGCCCATGATCACATCCCTTTTTCGATCCCGTTAATTCCAGCCGCTCGCGGAGTGTATCCAACAACGTCATGCGTGAATCTACCAAAAGCTTCTTTGAACTTCCGTTTACTTTAAACGATATATTGACCCCATTCTCAATGCCAACTGCCGGAGCTGGCGGAGCTGCAATGGTGCGGGCCATTAATTGTTCAATACCACACAACATCTTTTGCATTGTCATTATTTCCTGAATAGAAAATCACCCTGTTTCCACCACCCACCTGTCAAGTCTTCCGGAGCTGACAATTTCTTTACCTTTATTATTAATTTGCGAAGGGGGTGAGTCTGAATGGCATAACGTACACAAGAAACACAACACTAAGCAAAAATTGAAAGCCTTTGCATTTAAACTGAAAAAGAATGCTGAAAATTTAATAATTATTCCGCTCAGACATTAAAAAATAAAATTGATTCTGTAAATTCTATCCTCTGCATTTATTGATTATGCATCATTAAACTTTTTAAATACGATAAATGTCAGAACTAAGAAAATCCGGAATTGATGTATTGGGAGATATGCCCTGGGGGTCTCATTTTTGTCAATTTTACGAAACAAAAAGAGACCTGTTGGATCTTTTGGTTCCCTACTTTAAAGCCGGATTGGAAAACAATGAATTTTGCTTTTGGATCACCTCCGATCCTCTCACGCAAGAAAATGCAACTTATGCCATGTATGAGGCTGTCCCTGCCTTTGATCGCTTCCTTACTGAAAATAGAATAGAGATTCTATCCCATGAAGATTGGTATCTCAAAGGCGGCAAATTTAATCCAAAGGCAATAATTAAGAGGTGGAATATAAAACTTCAGCAGGCGTTGGCCAAAGGATATGATGGAATGCGTGTGAATGGTAATGAAACCTGGCTTGAACAAGCAGATTGGGACAATTTTATAAAATATGAAAGAGAACTCAACAGATCACTGCATGGTCAGCAAATGATTGTTCTTTGTACTTATTCGCTTTCAAAAATTCGTGCTGCGTCCATTCTTGATGTTGCACATTCTCATGAACGTGTTATTTCAAAACGTAAGGGCAAATGGAAAATCCTGGAAGAGCCTGAGATCAAAGCACTCAAAGCCAGTTTACAAAAGAAGAATTCTGAACTTGAACTAAAGGTGACGGAACGAACCGAAAAATTAGCAGAAATAATCCGGGAATTAAAAAAAGAGATTGGTAGGAGAAAAAAGATCGAAGAAGAACTAAAAAAATCTGAATTACGATACAGAACGCTGATTGAACAAGCTTCAGATGCTATAATAATTACTGATGAGGATGGGCATCTGATAGAGGTTAACACAAGTTTTTGTAAAATGCTTGGATACGCTGAAAAAGAGCTAATAGGAATGGATATAGCCACTCTTATAGATCCTGAACAATTAAGAACAGATCCACTCGGCTTCGATCTTCTTTTAGAAGGTAAAGCTTTTTTCAGGGAAAGAATCATGAGGAAAAGAGATGGGACAGTTTTCCAAACGGAAGAACACGTAAAAATGCTCAGTGATAAAAGAATTCTAGCCATTGTTCGTGATATTACCGGGCGCAAAAAAGTTGAGGAGCAACTTAGGTTAAATGAAACTCAATTGGAAGAAGCACAGCAACTTGCCCATATTGGTAGCTGGAACTGGGATTTACAAACCAGATTAGCAACCTGGTCTGATGAACTTTATCGCATTTTCGGGCTACAACCGCAGGAAAGGGAGATTGGCCTATGGACAATGGACCTTGTTCATCCTGAGGACAGGGCTATGGTGATGACCACTGTAGAAAATTCAATCACGACAAAGGAACCATACAGTTTTTATTACCGCCTGATACGGCCTGATGGCCAAAAACGGATTGTTTATTCCTGTGGACGGATTATAACTGATGATAAAGGCACCCCGACCAAAGTTTTGGGAACTACACAAGATGTGACAGAACACAAGCAGACAGAAGATGAATTGCGATTAGCTTACCAACGCTTATCTTATCATTTCGAAAATACGCCACTTGCGGTTATCGAGTTGGATAATGACCTGTTTATTAAACGATGGTCGAGGCATGCAGAGGAAATTTTTGGCTGGAAGGCGTCAGAAGCACTTGGGAAAAATGTATATGACGTTGATTTTCCCATCATTTATAAGGAAGATATACCCGCTGTGGATAAAATTAATGAACAGTTGACGAAAGGAGTTGTGAACAGAAACCTGAGTCTTAATCGCAATTACACCAAAGACGGCAAAGTAATTTATTGTGAATGGTATAATTCTGTTTTACGGGATAAACAGGGAAATGTAATAACCATATTATCGTTGGTACACAATGTAACGGAACGCAAAGAAACAGAAGAAACGCTGAAGCAATCCTATGACGAGATAAGGCGATTGACGGAACACCTTCAAAACATTCGTGAAGAAGAACGAACCCATATCGCTAGGGAAATTCATGATGAATTGGGGCAACAGCTTACCGCCATTAAAATGGATGTGGCCTGGATTGATAAAAAAACACCTGAAGAAACAACTGACATAAAAAGAAAACTGAAAAATATTATAGGATTGCTGGATGGAAGTAATCAATCTATAAGAAGAATATTGAGCGAACTAAGGCCACAGATTTTAGACGATCAGGGTTTGCTGGAAGCTATTGAATGGCTGGGCCGGCAATTTTCTGAAAATACAGGCATAGCTGTTAAATTTACAACCCCGGAAAAGGATATAAAAGTATCAGAGCAAATTGCAACCTCTGTTTTCAGGATCTGCCAGGAGGCGTTCACCAATATTATCCGGTATTCTCACGCAAACAATATTTCAATTTCAATAAAGGTTATTGAAGAAAATATTAGTCTTATTATTGAAGATGATGGAACAGGATTTGATCCTGCGTCTGTACAAAATAAAAAATCATTCGGAATTCTGGGTATGAAAGAAAGAGTGCTTTCCCTTAATGGCAAATTTGAATTGATTTCTTCACCCGGAAAAGGAACAAAAATTACTGTCAAACTGCCTTATAGCGCATAAATAAAACTGGTAATTATATAGCAAAGCTTACAAATTGAAAAAATATAGCCGCAAAGGCAAAGAAATAATAAAAAAATGAAGAGAATTATTTTAGCCGATGATCATAGCTTTATACGTTTAGGGCTGATCCAGATACTTAAAGACGAATACCCCTCTGTAATAATAAAGGAAGTAAGCGATGGTGAGATGCTCATTAAAGAAGTGATACAAAATGATTGGGATTTAGTAATATCTGATCTTGATATGCCCGGCAAAGGCGGTCTGGAAGCGTTAGAGCAAATTAAACTGATAAAACCTCATTTGCCGGTATTAATCCTCAGCATTTATACTGAGGATCTGTATGCTGTACGGGTGTTAAAAGCCGGCGCATCAGGATACTTGAATAAAAATGCTGCCCCTTACGAGTTAATTAATGCAATACAGCGGATTTCTTTGGGAAAAAAATACATTACCCCCGAAATAGCAGAAAAACTATTATTGCATGTTGATACTGACAAAAAACCTCATGAACTGCTTACCAATAAGGAATTCGAAATTTTTAAACTGCTGGCCTATGGCAAAACGATTACCCAGATTGCCAAAATACAGTCGCTGGCTTTGACTACCATCAGCACACACCGTAGCAAAATTATGGAAAAACTTAATTTGTCTAATAATTCTGAACTGATCCGGTATGCCATTGTGCATCAAATAATTTCTGACATAGAGCTGTAATATACCCCGCTGGTGGATTTCCCCTTATAGCTGATAGTATAACTACTACCCTTATAGTCACCATACTTCTATCAAAGAAAGCATATTGCTACTATTTTATGTCTACTGATATTATGGGTCCTTTGTGATGCCAAAATATAGAAATGATGATATTAATTGTTGATAGCTCTCTCCCGATAATTGAAAGATTGGAAGAGATACTATCGGAGACAGGGAATATCACCACTGTCCATAAAGCTGTCTCCTATAAAGAAGCAAAAAAACTATTTCTGGAAAACAGGCATGATGCGGTTTTGCTTGACATTGATTTACCGGGAAATCAATCATTAAAATTATTAAGGGAAATAAAAAAAACAGGAGGGGAAACCTGCGTCATTATTCTATTCACACTTACAAACAATTACATTCAGCAGCAATGCAGATACCTGGGCGTTGATTTCTTCTTTGACAAATACTACGACTTCGAAAAAATAAACAGGTTGTTGTGCAGCGGGTCAATTATAAATATAAAGAAAAGATTTGGGTAAAAGGAAAGAAGCAATCTGTTATTCCAAATTGCTGAAACCTGATGCTTTTTTAAACTCATATAAATGGAAACCACAGAAACAAAGACACTGCTCCCGGAAGACAATATGAATCATGAAGCGCTAACCACGCGGCTCCGTGCTAAAAACAAGATTACCTACAGCGCTATTCATTTAGAGTATGGGGCAGAAGCAATTGAATTTCGCGGCCCAACAATTAATTTGTTAGGGCTGATAATAGCCGAAACGAATGGCATTCAAGTTCTGAAAAGAATCAAAACAGATGAATTGATAAAGGATTTCTGTAGCCGGGTTTACTTCTTCTAAAGAAGATCCTGAAATAGCAACTGAATATTCATACCGTGGCAATATCTGTATCATTAGACCATTTAATTTGACGGTTTCACAAATGTGATTGCTGAACCGGACTTCCTATGGCTGGTATCAGATCAACTTTCTCCACAATAAGGTTAAAACATGAGAGAATTATTAAAAATATTATTGCTTGAAGACTGCCCTGACGATGCAAAACTTATACAACATTTGCTTTTAAAGAAAAAAATGAATTGTAAGTTCAGCCTGGCAGTTGACAAAAAAACCTACCTGCTGGCGCTCGATCAATTTCGTCCGGACATTATTCTGTCCGACCATTCTTTGCCACAATTCAATTCACTGGAGGCTCTTGCAGTAGCCCGCCGGCAGTTTCCGGGAATTCCGTTCATTATGGTAACTGGCACCGTATCGGAAGAGTTTGCGGCAGAAATTATTAAATCAGGAGCGGACGATTACATTCTTAAAGACCGGCTGGCCAGGTTGCCTGCGGCTATTAATATCGTATTACATCTACGCCAAACTGAAAAAGAAAAACTGGAAGCTGCGGAAAAATTAAAGCGCAGTGAAGAAAAGTATCGCACTATTTTTTATAAAAGCCCGCTCCCGAAATGGATATATGATCCTGATTCCCTTTATTTTCTTGAAGTGAATGAAGCGGCGACCCGCCATTATGGCTACAGCCAGGAAGAATTTCTCTCCATGACTCTACTGGGGATCAGGCCAAAAGAAGATGCCAGGTTGCTTTTGGAGGATATTGAAAAAATCAGGGAGGGCTCCGATACCCGTCATGGCACCTGGCGGCACATAACAAAGAATGACGAAATAATTATTGTAGAAACAACAGCTCATTCCATTGACTACAATGGCAGAACAGCAAGACTGGTTGTTGCTAATGATATCACCGAAAGAATAAAAGCAGAACAAACAATAATACAATCGGAAAGCAATCTAAGGGCCATTTTTGAAAATACTTCTGAAGGATTTTTGCTGATGGACAGGGATGCAATTGTAATAGCTTTCAACAGCAAAGCAGGTGATTATACATTATTCAGCAAGGGAAAAAAAATACAAATTGGTCAATCTATTTACGATTGTGTTGACTCGTCACGGTTAGCTTTCTTCCGGGAAATTATTCAAAAAGCAAAAGGCGGAGAAAGCATTCGGTACGACAGATCCTATGAAATGGCTGATGGTAATACTTCCTGGATTGAATTTTCTGCAACGCCTGTTATGGAGGCTGATCAGGTAAAAGGTATATGCGTTACCGGACGGGACGTCTCGGAAAAGAAAACTACTGAGCTGGAAAGGGAATTTGACCGCAATAACCTCAAAGCCTTGCTAAACAACACTAACGACCCGATGTGGAGTGTGGACAGCAACCTTAGGTTAATCACTTACAATGAGGCATTCGATAAGATGTTTAAAGCAATGTCCGGCAAATTGGTTACATCGGGAATTGATATTCTTACGAGCGGGTTCAACAAAGAACAATTGAACCGCTTCCAAAACCATTATAAACGGGCATTGTCGGGAGAAAGTTTTACGGAAACGGAGTACGCTGATTTTCCCGATGACCGCTGGTCAGAAATCTCATTTTATCCTATCTATAACCGGGATACCGTCAATGGAGTAGCCTGTTTCTCCCATGACATTACCTGGAGAAAACAGGCAGAAAAAGAAATAACAGATTATAAAAATGCACTTGACCAGTCCTCCATTGTCTCCATTACTGATCAGAAAGGGGGAATTAAATATATAAACAATAATTTCTGCAAAATTTCGGGCTATTTGCCAGAGGAACTGCTGGGTCGGGATCACCGTATTATTAATTCCGGGTATCACGCCAGTACCTATATCAAAAGATTATGGACAACGGTTACCAAAGGAAATATCTGGAGAGGTCAATTCTGTAACCAGGCAAAGGATGGATCGTTGTACTGGGTGGATGCTACTATCATTCCTTTTTTGAATAACAGGGGAAAGCCTGTGCAGTACCTCGCTATAACAAATAATATAACAGAAAATAAATTGATGGAGCAGGAAATGACAGAACAAAAAATCCAGGAACAAAAGAAAATAGTAAGGGCCATTATTAAAGCACAGGAAAAAGAGAGAAATTTTTTGGGACTGGAACTTCATGATAATATAAACCAGATATTGGCCAGTACAAAATTGTACCTGGAAATAGCGGGAAATAAACATGAAGAAACAAAAGAATTAAATAAGTATGCAATGGAGTTGATCAATAGCTCAATTGAAGGGATCAGGTTATTATGCAGTAACCTGGTAACTCCGCTTAAAAATATTGATTTAGAAGAGCTGGTTCAGAAACTACTTTGTAAGCTTGAGCAAAATACAATGATAAAAACAGATTTTAGTTACACTGTATCTAATGAACTTCTTCCTGATGATCTCAAATTAAATATATACAGGATCTTACAGGAACATCTGAATAATATTGTAAAACATGCCTCTGCAAAAAAAGTAACTGTATCAATACTAGCAGATAACAGCGTTATTAATGTTGCTGTGGGGGATGATGGTAAAGGATTTGACGTAAATAAAAAAAGAAAAGGGATAGGCATTTCAAATATGATTAACAGGATTGAAACTTTTAACGGCGAGGTAGCAATAGAAACCTCACCTGGCAAAGGCTGCAGAATAGTGATAAAAGCCCCCTATTAAATTGTGGTTAGGAAAATTTATTCAGTTTGTGACGGACCAGATTGAAAATATCATCCATGTCAATTGATTTTATTCCGTTAGCTGTCCTGGATATTGAAAGTCAGGGGACAGGTATTTTATAAGGAATAACCAATTGCTACTTAAGTTAGTCCGCTGCAGTTCCTTTCGCTGCAGATTATAGAATTGGGATACATTTTTAAACTTATAAAAAGACTGCATGAAAGCAAGATTCAACATTTACCGGATTTTGGGCGGGGGGTATTATTTCATTTTTAAAAATGCTGATGGCAAAAAAGTATTTACCAGCAAGCCTTATCCCGGCATCATCGAATGTAAACACGGAATTTATATAATGAAGATACCTGCGGGTTCTGGCAGCTACAATGAAGAATTGATAATTAGAAACAAACAGTATTGTTTTATCTTGAAAAATATGGAAGGGGAATTACTCGGCAGGAGTGAAAACTACCTTTCGTCTATTTCAAGGAATGAAGCTTTGCAGGAGTTAAAACGTGATGCCCCGCTGGCGCTGGCCATGGATTTTACTTGACCAAGACTTCCCAAAATGCCCTGCGGCTCCGTAACGAATCGCGGCATCCGCCATCCGCAGTCATAGCAAAGGGTAAACTGCTCTGATGCGTTGTCTGTTACTTTTGCCACGTTCGCTGCAGGAAGCAGACAGTGGCTCCCAATAGCCCGGAAGATCCATAAAGTTAAAGAATTGCGCGCGAAACGTCGCCCAATAGCGACAAGAGAGTGGCATAAATGGGCCTCCCGATTCATCAATTGTTAGCAAGTATAATCAGAATTTTGCGAATTCCAAAAGTGGGCATTCCCATCATCGAGTTTGCGCGTGATGAATACCGTTGTGGTGCTTGCCGGAGGAGTCGCTCGCAGGTTCCGCCAATCAGCGTGCATCTCTTTAACGCTTGCTTACGGGCGTACTCAGGTTACGCGGCTCCCTCCCCAAACTGCGTTCCTTCCCTACGCTGCGCTCGTGAACTCCCATTAGGGGAGGAATTGCGGGTACGATTCGTGTATCCCGTTTGAGCAAGCTTGTTTGAATACATCATCGAAAAAAATAGGTGATTTATTTAATCGTTGATTGATTCCAATACCGGTATTTTAGCGACTTGTTGGTCCTTGTTATAATTTACTGTTTATTGAATTGGTGGCAAGCCCAACCCCGGCATTTGCGGCTGATGCAACACTCATTATCAGACTTCACATGATAGAAATTAACTGTTGACAAACTATCTGATTGGCTTGCTGGGCGCACTATTAAAAATATTTTCGAAATCCTGTGATTTTTTTTAAGTCTTGCGATTAATAGATTAGAAACACACAAAGTGTTTCGGCAATCTTACAATTTAAAATCTTAAAAAATGAAACAGATAAGTTTTAAAAAATTACTTTTAATTGCAGCATTCATTCTTTTGAATGTCACTTTATCTCTTGGACAAAATAGTAGCCCTTCTGCCTTGCTTCAGGCAAAAGAGCATATCATAAAATCAGGTTTTAATACAAAAACGTACCGGTTGGATGTTTCGCTCCCAAAGAATTACAAAACCTCTGATACACTTCATTATCCTGTCTTGTATGTTCTGGACGGAAAATATTCCTTCACTTCATTTTATTCCATCAGGGAAGTATTAGATTTGGGTAAAGAAATTTCAGACGTTATCATAGTTGCCATTGACGGTAATAATTTGTCTGATCCGGATTGGATGGCCAATAGATTTAATGATTTCACTCCCAGCAATATTCCGCAGGCAGATTCTACCTGGTCAAAAATGTTCAACCTGCCTTATGGGAGATTAAATTCTGGTGGGGCCTCCTCATTTCTTAATACCATTCAGAAAGAAATTATACCATTCATTGACAAACAGTACAAAACCAATGGCAACCGGGGGTTATCCGGACATTCACTTGGAGGGCTTTTTGTCGGCTATTGCCTTTTATCAAAACCAGATTTGTTTCAGAGATACGCTATGAACAGTCCTTCCTTTTGGTGGAATAACGGCGAAATGCTTGCGTTTGAAAATGCTTTTATCAAACAAAACATCAATTTATCAGCCACCAGTATATTTATCTCAGTTGGAGCGCTTGAAGGTTCACCGATGATTTCTCCGGTAACTAATTTTGCTGATTCACTAAAAATTCATTATCCGGGCTTAAAAATTACAAGTCAGATATTTGACAGCGAAACGCATTTGTCCGTAGTACCTGCGGCAAGCAGCAGAACGATAAAAGCATTTTATAGTCATCAATTTAACTAAAAACGATTTTTATAAAATGGCAACAGACAAAGAAGTATTTGTAAAACGTATCCAGGAAAATAAAAAGATTATTTTTAAGATTTGTAACTCCTATCGTTCCAACAAACAAGATAGAGACGATTTGGCACAGGAAATTGTATTCAACTTATGGAAATCTTTTTCTGGATTTATTCCCAATTACAAATTTTCAACCTGGATGTACCGGATAGCTTTAAATGTAGCAATTTCATTTTACAGAAAAGAAACCAGGGCAATCCGGTTTGATGCATATTCAGAAGATTTGATTGTGTTGGCCGAAGATGCTGATGAAAAAGTGGAGTTTGAAAAAAATATCAGCTTATTGCAAAAGTTCATTCTTGAATTAAATGAAATAGACAAATCAATCATGTTGCTTTATCTGGACGACAAAAGTTATAAAGAAATTGCTGAAATCACCGGCATTTCAGAATCCAATGTAGCAACAAAGATCAATCGTATTAAAAACAAATTGAAATCAAAATTTTCAGACAATTAAAAAACAATATTATGGAATTAGATAATTTAAAAACGATGTGGCGGGAGTATGATGTAAAATTAGAAAAATCGTTAAGCCTTAATTTGCATACCCTCGGTTTGATACAAACGCAAAAAGTAAAATCGGTACTTACGCCTTTGTATTGGCAAAGGATAATTGAAATCACTTTTCATACGATGGCAATAGTATTATTATCCATATTTTGCTATTATAATTATAATCAACTGGCCTATGCAATCTCCGCTTATATGCTCATTGCTTTTTATTCATTGGCATTTAAAAATTGTTTTATTCAACTAAAAACATTGAGTAACATCCATGCTGATAAAAATGTAATTTCTATGCAAGGCTCATTGGCAAAAATCCAGTCGAATAGCCTGCATTTGATAAGATTAAGTGTTTTATTCATTCCGGCACTGCTGTCTTTTCCTGTTGTAATATCAAAAACTATTATTGATTTAAAACTAACATCTTTTTCAAAATTTGATATTTTAAAACAATCAAACGGCAACTGGTGGACCGCTGAGATAATTGCTTTTGTCATTTTAATACCCGTTGGACTGTGGTTTTATAATCAAGTGAGTTATAAAAATGTGAATAAGAAATGGGTAAATAGGTTAATTGAAAAAGCATCGGGGATAAGCGTACGCAAGGCAATTGAGTATATTAAAGAGTTAGAAGTATTAAAACAAGGTAATGTTTGAGAATTGAAAATTTATCGGCCACAAAACGCCAGGCGGCCCTGTGTATATGGCCTTTAGAGGGGATAATATTTTATAATTAAGCAACCGATTTACTACAGTCATAAAATTCCCGTTTGGCAATAACAGAGTCCTTTTAAAAAAGCTGATTGGATCAGTTTTTTTCAGGGCGAGTCAAAAAAAATCAACTTATACTGTGGCGGTGGGAAATTAAATACATCTTAAAAACGACACCCAATATCTTTGAAAACCGGGGTTGAGAGACAGCGCCGCCCTCCTGCAAGAAAAGTAACTTCGAAACCAGTCTTACTAATTACTGGAATACAGAAAGATGAAGAACGCAGGGGCATCACCAGGTAAGTGTATATTAATGCTTCAGTTGAAATTTCTGCAACGACCAGCCCGCGAAGTCCATGTACCTGATCAGATCTCCTTCATATTTGTCCTGTCTTATTGATTGTACAATTGGTTGTATTTTTTTTAGCAGGATTTTATTCCTGGCAGCGGTATTGGCAAAAGGATGCCACCGGATGGTTTTAAAAATCAGCTTCTCACATTTGGTAAGGACGCTGTTTTGTTTTCCGGAACGGGTATATGAGCGAATCTCATATTGTATATAGCCGGTGTCTTTTAATTCATAATAAATAATGATGTTCAGTAAACGGATAGCTTTATGTATAGCGTGCTGCGATTGGGCATGATAATCAGCCAGTGCATTATGAAGACATTTATGCGCCCTCTTGAAATCCTTTTTTCCAAACCAGGCAAGGGCACAATAGAAATGGAGCTCAGCCTGCTTTTCACTGTGTACCAGGTGATAGGAAGCCAATACCTGCGGGTTCATAGCGTTGATATAATTTATTGCACCGGTAAAGTCAGCTTCACCTATGAATACGGACAATGAGTAAATGGCGATTGTTTTCTTTAAAAGGAAGCGAAAATATTCAGGCAGGGCGGCTGTATCCAGCTTCTGGAGTTTATCGATATATATTGATATCTGTCCGTACTGCCGGACGCTCCGGAGACTATCAAGTATTCCATCCAGCGCGGAAAAATAATCCATCGGTGGATGATCGTTCAGATTCGGATTTTGTTCAAAAAGTCTGTTGAGTTCATGAAAACTTCTCAACGCCGAGCGGTGGTCGGCGATATCAGTAAAATAGAATGATTGAAAAAGCAGGTGCAGTTTACGGGATTCAAAACTATTCTTACCCTTGCCTGTGACCAGACTGATTTCACTTAATAATAAATCATTGAGCTTTTTTTTGTCGTCATCAGAAACAATCTTTCCCAGATAGGTGAGCCGGTGCTTTATCAGTTCATACAAAGAATGATGTGCCTCTATATTTTGGATGGTACGCAGCGTTTCTTTCGCTCTCATTTGCATTTCAACCAGGTGCGTGTCAGTAATGCCGGTAAAACGCTGGCCGGATAAATGTTCGAGTTCTATCCTGGAGATCATATACTGAACGATATGATGTTCCGCTGAAAGGGCCTGCTCTTTTATTTTTTTCAGCTCTTTGTATGCCTCCGCCTGTAAGGATCTTTCCTGCATAATTTTTACCCTGAGCAGACTTTGCAGCAAATTGAATTCATTGTCTTTTTCGGTTTTGGCAGCTATCAGGCGGTCCGTAATTATCTTCATAAGATACCCGGAAGTAGCGTCAACGGAAGAACCAGGCGCTTCTTTTGCAAATCCTTCAGACACTTTTTTAACGTTGATTTCACCCATGCGGCTGGTGTTGATAATATCGAACAGCAGCAGGTAATCTTTCTTTCCCCCTTGTTTGCGCGTGCTCAATCGGAATTGCCTTTTTTCTGAAGCAGACAACGAATTAATAAGACGGATGACAGTACTGCAATTGGACATAGCCTTCAGGATTATAAAAAAGGTACAACAAACTGTGAATGTATTTGCATGATTATCAATGCTAAACGACAAATTAATATCAAAATATAAGCGATTGGGATTCTATTTTTTAATAAAAGTAGGCAGATTACCGATGTCCCCAAATATTATTTTTGGTAGAAGATTGCTAAAAAACATGCTTATATGAAATCAAAAAAAATAATCGTTGTTGGCAGCACCAATATGGACATGGTTGTCAAGACAAGCCATATCCCGGTTCACGGAGAAACTGTTTTAGGCGGGTCATTTTTTATGAACCCTGGTGGAAAAGGTGCTAACCAGGCGGTCGCCGTGGCGCGGCTTGGTGGTGAAGTGGTTTTCATTTCGAAAATGGGAAATGATCTGTTTGGAAAACAGTCTTTCCAGTTATTTGATGAAGAAGGTATCGATACAAAGTATATTCTTTCCGACGACGATCTCCCTTCCGGTGTAGCACTAATAACCATCGATAAAGATGGCGAAAACAGCATCGTGGTTGCCCCGGGTGCAAATGCACATTTACTACCCACTGATATTGAACCGGCCCTGGCTGAAATTGAACAGGCTGGCATTGTTTTACTTCAATTGGAAATCCCGTTGCAGACTGTCCAATTCGTGGTACAGTATGCTGGCGCAAAAGGCGTAACCGTGATCCTTAACCCGGCTCCGGCCACCCTATTACCCCCGGAATTACTCAGCCATATTGATATCATTACCCCCAATAAAACAGAAGCGTCCATGTTATCGGCAATAGAAGTGCTCGATATGGAAACAGCCAAACACGCTGCCAGCGCCATCCAGCAAATGGGTGTAAAAAATGTAGTCATTACAATGGGTGCGCTGGGTGCGCTGGTTTTACAAAATGAGCATTTTGAAATCGTGCCGGCTCAAATTGTTGAAACGGTAGATACTACGGCTGCAGGGGATGTATTCAATGGAGCGCTCGCAGTTTATCTCTCCGAAGGCAAGGACCTGGTGGAAGCCGTACGGCTCGCTTGTGAAGCAGCGGCTGTTTCTGTCACGCGCCTGGGAGCCCAATCTTCCATTCCTTATCGTAGGGAACTCCTTGTGCGCAAATTGCAGGCCGTTAAAAGTTAACCTGTTTTGGATTTGTAAAAAATTGATTGCTGCCATGTTTATTGTACAAAATTATACGCTTGCTATTCTTTGCTGCTTTATTACGAT
>Ga0307515_10000156_pt1 | contig 166259 bp, 148 predicted proteins | sample 17_EM_MG_FD_194513 | JGI IMG/M metagenome (GOLD analysis project Ga0307515, IMG submission 194513) | Populus trichocarpa ectomycorrhiza microbial communities from riparian zone in the Pacific Northwest, United States - 17_EM | ecosystem: Host-associated > Plants > Roots > Unclassified... | reverse complement strand
GTAGCGGGAAGTGGGAGGAAACGACTTTGCCTGAGTCAGAAGTAGGTGCTGCGTGAGCTAGTTTGGCCGTAGTTTAGCCGATGGATGGACAGGAAGTTTCTGATGGACAGGGGTATAAAAATATGTTAATTGGATGCCATGACCACCAGTGGTCGGCCGGCTTGTGGTAACTTAGCTGGGCACCCCTTCGGGGTGAATGCAAAATGATTACAAACAAACAAACAAACACCTCCAAGTATGCTTCCAAGTATATCACTGAGTATGCTCTCAAGTCCACATCCACTTTGCTCTCAAGTACACTCCAATATATGCCCTCAAGTACACTACTTAACATGCTCTCCAGACCGCTCCCGATTGCACTCATCAGCAAAAAGTGAAATTGGTTTCCGAAAATGGACCCCACGCACCGATCCTTCTCCACATTCTCCACAAATAATCCGAGCGACTTATTTGCATTCTTCCATCATGGCTCGAAGCGTTCAAAGATGTGATTGCATCGTCGCGACATCTCAAAACCTGTTTAGTCATTTAAGCTAATCTATTCCACTGGTTTCTTTCACCTTGGTCAACTAGATTTTAATCGTTTCCACGGTTTTTTGAACTGTTCCATTGATTTCAAGAATATTCTTAATTATTTAATCCCTTGAGACATCGATTATACACAAGCTTGCACAACTCCCATTACAAACATTAAGACACCCAGAGGAAACTCATCAGATTTCTATATATCGCTGCAACGATTACTTCAAGCATCGAGTCGAATGATAGACATGTAAGACAAATTGAAAGCATTAAAGTCAATCTTGTTGCTCAAGTACCACCGCGAGTTCGCTGGCTGCGGCATCAGTGGAAGAAGGTGTACAGCTCCTTGGATTGCGCTTATAGAGACGATATAAGTGGTTCCGACGCCGAAAAGGGGCTTACAACTGTAGCTTCCATTGTGCAAGGGTTGCATCGGAGGTTGATGCCTCTCCTCGACAATCACCATACCAGCAGTCTGACGTATTGGCCCTGTTGCAAACGTCTGAACCAAGGCAACAAGCTCTTCAACACTCGATTCAGCATCCTCAACGACGAAATGACACTTCAACCGTGCGGGAATGAGTCCAGCAGTTGACTGAAAGTGGCTATCCGGACTCCTTCCTATCCGGAGATGCACTGTATCATTTCTTGGTGGCTTATGCTTTCTCCACCTTGTGGACCCAGTGCAACGAACCATATGAACTGCTTCCTCATTGCATTGAAAAGACATCACCGGAATTGCTACTGGGTTGTACCAAATGCATTTTGCATCGTTGAGACGACTGAAATACTGATCGTGATCGACGTAGTCTGTGAAGTCGGCAAATCTCTTGAAATACCAAGCAATGTGATTCTGTAGCTCCTCTTTTGGCATTGCACACCACTCGGCCAAGTCATCAAGGGTCTTGATTTCTGGTCGCGGGTTTTTCATCATCCGCTTGATAGGCGCTTTGGTTAGAGGCATATCATTGTCGCCACCTTGTTTCGCAGTGTTTGCATTCAGCTCTCGATACTGAAACACCTCCTTTCAGGCTTTCGTTCACACAATCTGGAAGGCGGCCTCATGACGATTCGATTGTCAGTATGCTTTTTTAAGATTCATCATCGCTTCTTCTGGGAGTTCAGTGCTTACATTTAAGAGGTTGCCAAGCTGGCGGATATGGTCAGAGAAGTGGTTCAGGAGATGCCTCTTCACAAAGTTGAAATCAGATTCGTTGACAAGATGTTGTGCAATTTCTGACTCGATCTGCTTTTCATCTTAGTCAATGCGATGACGCTTTTCAGCCGCAGAAAGATTGTTCCAGATGGGGTGACTCTCCCGTTCCTCCTGTTTGTCCAAAGTAAGCGGCTGTTTGAAGTCTTCCGAGATCTTCTATGTAGATTTAGTGGCGCGGAATCGACTGAAAACATCCTTATGACGATGAAACTCCTCCAGATAATTCTGCATGTACTGGATCGTGGCCTCAGTATGGTACCGGTACTGTGCCATAAGGTGAAAATACACTGAGTTCTTGACGTACAACAGGGCTTCTGTGAAGGGAATTCTTTGCCTAGCCAAAGTGTTGAAAAGAGTCGCGGCGAAAACTGTAACAATCACACGCCTGAGTGCTTTCATCTCCTTACCACTCCATTGCGTCACATGGCTATATGGCTTGTTCATTTGAGCAAAGCCAGGATATGGAGGCATCATCGCCCAGAGCTGGTTGAATTTGTCGATCCTGGAATGTTGTTCGAGGAAGGACAATACCCAGTCCATCAAATGCTTAATCATACCGAGATTGACAGTATGGAGAATACCGGGTACGATAATAGTCGTCGGAGAGATGCACATCATATTCCAGAAGACCCCGTCTGAGGTTCCAACCGCTCGATCATCCAGATATTGTCTTGCTTCCCGTCTCTCCGTCCCATCTCCTTGAGTCGCGAGTCCCATTTTTTGGATGTATTGCCAATAGTCTCTCAAATGCCACAACAATGAATTCCCTTCTCCAAACGACGATTTCGGTGCTTCGCACACAGGGCAATTGGGCTGCTTGATTGAATGCAAGTGAATGTTTCCGAAGGTGTCAGCCGTCCATGCAGAGATGACAGGATAATATTGCTGCATCCGACTGTCCGCACAAAGCATAAGCTTTCCAGTGGTGAAAAGCGCGTCGAGAGGACCAAAAAATAGCTCAAAGACCTTCCTTAAAACCTCTCAATTGTGGATTTGTTGTTCCTTCACGGCAGTTGTTTTTCCATGTCCTTTGAAGTGATATTTCCGAGGAACGGGAAGAAGGGCAACAAGGATGCTTGCAAGATTTGAAGGCTTTGATCTAATCGTCGAGTCGATGTTTCCGAGACTCAAATATACTGGCCATTCCTTCATGTCACCCGAATAGTTTGTAAGATGTGTCTGGTCCGAACTGCCGAATAGAGGGACAATCGTAGCTCCAAGCAGCCGCCATGGCTAATAAATCTGTCAAAATCATTGTAGATATGACGAAATTCAACTAACGTACCTGTTCATTCCACCACCAGTCGCTTGATTTCACCTCTGAGTAGATACGTTCCTCAGCATCATTGAATTCCTTCGCCAGTGCATACGACATATGTTCCCTGAACGCAGGCTGTTGCATGAGGAACTCAATGCATTCAACAGGATTGCGGTAAAAGAAACGTGTGTAATCATCATCGCGAAGGTTGTTTGGATCGGCCAAACAATTGTAACACACTTTGCCGGATTTCGAAGACTTGATGCCCATTGCGTAGAACATTGTGTTCACCCTTTTGAATACAGTGTGCGAAGAAGTGAAGTTGCTGAAGGTTGCCATCGGAGGGTTCCTGAAAAGCTCGTTGATAGCTCCTCTGCTCAAGTTGTGCTTGACGCACCAGTGCGGTAATCGATACTGCTCCTCACAAGAAAACGGTGACCATAGATCGATTTCATCGTCGAAGATATCGAAATAGCTGTTACTAATAGGCTTGCCGGCTAGACGGTTGTCCAAGTGTGGAGTACCACAAATACATGTCCGAACTGGAGGTTGCTCTGGATCGGTACACGCATTCTCGCTGTCGGCTTCTGTATTGCTGGAATCATCGTCGGGAGGGTGAAGAAAAGGATTGTGATGCGGTTAATGAATGAATGGAAGTAGAATACAATCCTGCTCGATCGCAAAACCATCATCTGGCAGTTGTTTGGCTCATATGTATACTATTCTTACTTTGCGGTCGCGACGGAGGTGGGTAATCTAAGCCCCAATGTAGGAGTACGTCTTCGAGCAGTATATACACAGTTGACGAAGATCCATGTTTCGTTAGTAAAATGAACTGTCGCAACAACGTTAAAAAATGTGTTGATGGTCTTTTACCTACTCACACCATTACAAGCCGGCTGTCCTTGGAAAAAGCTGCACTGCGATTTACTTTTTCCAACAAGGGGTCATACCACTCTCATAGGATTTCTCTCATCCTCCTTCACACGTTTGCAAAGTGTTTACTCGCTCTCTCAATTTCAACATCCCTTGGATCTCGAAAAGCATACCGCATCTGCATTCAGCTTGTCATGGCGATTGTTTTGCACCCTCACAAGACCCTCCTACTCCCATTGCCTGACTTATGGTTGTCACTTTATGTTAAGTTCGTACCTTACATGAACCGTGCATTCTCCTTAGATCCCGACTCAGCGACGTCATCGCGGGGTACAAGAACTAGAGCAAGGACAAATGACTGAGATATGACTGCAGAGCATGCTTTTAGTTGTCTTTGTGATGAACTTAAGCGTTCAGTCGACCAATCAGGGCGCTTAGATGATGATATGCAAATTGCCTCCTAGCTGAATTGCAGCCAAGATGATGTCGCCGGATCAAGAAAACCCTCCAAGCTCATATATATGTTCGCCTGGCCTGCCCACCTTACTTACAATCTCCAGAACCTTCGACACACCCTCCTGACCTCTACTACCGCATCGCATCACCCTTGACGATATATTCAACACTCCCGATGCTTGTTTAGAGTAACAAGCATTCGATATCCGCCACTCAATCATTGACCACTGTTGAGAACCTAAAATGTGATGTGATGCCTTCTGGTTGCCGAAATCAGTCGTCGCAGATGCTAATACAATCCAGATGCCAACTCTTCATGTCCGCATCTGGGCCGAGAACGCCAGTGTTGGAGTCAGCCAATGGGCAGCAGAAACCATGGGGATTTGGCAGCATAAGGGTGGCTTGACAACACAACAGATGGATAATACAGTGAGGGAGCGCGTCTGGGAGATTGCCCAGTCCATGAGCATCATCAATAAGCAAGGCGCCGGGCCCGAGCAATGGGATCTCCTAATTGATCGTTGCGTTACTCGAATCAGTGAACTGGAGTCCAAAAGGCCGCTTTGGAAACTGTACATGGCAGACAAGACTAACCTCGATGGTCAGAAACTCAAGGCAGCACTGGACCAGTTCGCGGAGGTTGGCCTTCGCCGATAGAAGATTAGGCTCAAAGAAACCCCGACTAAGTAGAGGAAACTTGTGCACTTTGGTATTTATTTCATCGCCCCGATGCTTCTTTCGCTCTTCCTGATGATGTGTAGATCCAGAAGATGACGAGGAAGGAACCTCGGGTCACAGGTCTCCACCGATAAAGGTGCGTTGCGATGCCTCGAACTATTACCATGTCGAGCCATTTAGGTTTACCATCGTCTATGTGGATCCCGACATTGCTGGGAAGAGGGTGGGTGAAAACAATACTCAGCTATTCTCATGGCACTGGCCTGGGGATGACAAATCGATACTTCCGATAGTTACATCAATTGTCGATACAACCATTTTGTCAATCGTGAATGCTGCAATCGCCGGTCTGCCAGACCCCAGCCAGAAAATCTGGGAGTTGTGGGGCTGCCTGGAGGAGCCTAATGGAGATGGTGGCCCGTACGCCAGTAATTTTACCCCAATCTCCAATAACAATACTGCTGCCGGATGGGTAAAGGCGGCGATGAAATCAAGTAACCAAACGCTTTTTGCGTCGTTTATCGTGGCCAACAAGCCGACGGCACAGATGGTGCCCAGACGCCTATGTGCGGTGGCCGCAGCTAGCTTCCTATGGATGAGATCCTCCCAGCTGGAACCGAGGATGTGATCGACAATGTCGGGGAGGCATCGGATGATGATGGTGAGACCCGGCGCCCAAATCCAAGAAGTTTCCTGATGACGAAAACAGGCTTCCAAAAGTTTGAACGGTAGCTTCACAAGAGGATTATCTGACAGCAGCAATACCTAGAAGTCATCCGACACCGTGCTCTTGGTCTCTTTGCCGATTTCGAGCAAAGCGTTGTTGCTGATGAGGATGTGGCTTGGCTACGCGAGCACAATCACATTGTGAATCCTCCCACCACGGGCTCTTTGGCCAATATGATCCCTACCAGTAGCTGCCCAGCTGCAAGATGAGTCGTTGTCAGGATGGAATGCACTGGCTGGATGGTTGTTCAAAGATTCGCGTTGTGGGTGGGTATTTTTCTGGCACTTTGGAGGGTGGACGGATGGGTGATATTTTGGAGTGTTTTGGTGATGTTTTGGGTCTCTTTTTAACAGGCTTCCTAAAGTTTGAACGGAAGCTTCAAAAGAGGATTATCAGACAGCAGCGATACCTAGAAGTCATCCGAAATAGTGTTCATGGTCTCTTTGCCGATTACGAGCAAAGCGTTGTTGCTGATGAGGATGTGGCTTGGCTACGCGAGCACAATCACATTGAGAATCCTCCCACTGCAGGCTCTTTGGCCAATAGGAAGCGTACAAGCAGCCGCCCAGCTGCAAATTAGTAGTTGTGAGGATGGAATGCACTGGCTGGACGGTTGTTTAAGGATATGCGTTTTGGGTGGGTGTTTTTCTGGCACTTTGGAGGGTGGACGGATGGGTGATATTTTGGAGTTTTCTGGTGATGTTTTGGGTCTCTGTTTGGTGTTTTGTTTATTTTATTATTACATCATTCATATTCATGCATGAAGAGCTGAGTTGAGAGTTCATGATGTTGGGATTGATCGTTGAGACGTTTATTGTTGGGAATGGCATAGTGGCAGCGATAGGACTCCGTGGATGGCTATCATGAAATTGGTAGTTCGGTATCTTTGCGCAGCAGAAGTCAGCCCGAATGATGACTGAAACGCGAACGCTTTTTAGCTCGTTGTGATAACCATTTTCGTCAAAGGAAGCCAATAAACAACCTTGCGGCATGCTTGTCACCTGCCATTCTTAGTTCCGAGTTCCCATCCATCCTAGGAGTTGGAAATGTGGGTGGCGGGACAAGCCAAGATCCTTGAATCGTCAACACGATGAAAAGACGCATCACGACGATGCTTTTAATCATATCAACGCTTTCTTTGCTTTACAGAATGCTTTTATTCATTTGCTCTACATTCATTCACATTTCCTTTAGTCACTCCTTTAATTTTTCGTACTTATCACTCGCCGCCTTTTTAAATCATGACAAAAAGGCGCCGCCCTTCTCCTCCTCCTCTTTCTTCCAGCACCAGGAGAAGCGGACAATCTATCCACGATGAGGACCTCGATGACGATCTCAGCACGATACCCGACAATGACAATGATCATCGAGATGACATTTCAGAATCCGACGACGAGCCTGTTCGGCGACCATCGAGGAATGCAATAGGCAAGTAGCCATCAAAAGATTCCTTCACGTCAAGATTTGGAGAATGAGTCACAGCAACTCAATAAACTCCTACGTCGGCGCAACCCCTACATCCTGAGCGTCGGCCGGTCTATACTGTCTCGGAGGAGGAGGAAGAACGCGAGCCTGCGCCACTGGCATCCAAGATGGTATCCAATCAAGCGTTTGAATGATTGAATCCGCCCACTAATGTATATATTTACAAGAGGAAGGATTCAAACGAAGCTGGTGAGCATTTGGTTGCATGGAAAGCTGGAAATCTGTGGCAATATGAGCCCTTTGTTGACGACTTTACCAGCCTCATCGTCGGCGCAGAATACAATGCCCAGACAACCCTTTCAGGCGTTCCGGCGATGGTCATGGCACATGTGAAGCGTATAGCTATCAATTATGTGAAGTTTGTGAATCCCTTTGCCACGAATGCAGTGAAGACCGCCCAGATTCATAGTTGGTGGTATGAGGAAATTGCCAGGATTGATCCAGCCCAGAGAAACTCAGACCCTCCACGTGCCTCCATTTCAGTGGTAAACGAATTATCTCAACCATTGTTTCCATCGCTGACATTGTGCATCAGGCTCTCGCAAAGATTACTTACTCCCGTGCAGCAATGGTATACCGGTGCAAGACCTTAATCAACTCAATTTATGGATTTCAATCACAGTCGCCTACAGAGATCCGGACAATGGTAGCCTGGCTATTGGCCAAGGACAGGTTTACATGCCCCACAAACGTTCGTGAGGTAAGTTCAAAGTTCGCTTCTTGATTAATTGTAGTCTTGACGATCAATTTAGGTGTGCAAGTTTCGATTTGCAGCGACTGAAATTGTGGATCGTATTCACCGGACATACTTCTATGGCATACGACAAATGGGAATGAAAGATAGATCATTCATTGATAAAATCAACCTGACATTAATTGCCCTCACGGCAACGGCCATCCACCATTGTCTGTCGGCCTGGAAAACAGGCGAGTTTAGGGTCCCGCCAGAGTTTTGTCCGGGAGGTGGAGCACAACGTAAGTGCCATATAAGACACATTAATCACACGGTTAATAATGCATGCCCAGATGTATTTCGTCGTCTCGATGCGGATTTTCGTTCTTCCTCGCCAGAGGTTCAAGCCAAAATGATAGACAATATCCGCAGCATGAACCACCGAAGGATCCTCTCAACTAGTACAGACCCAGCGATGGCACAACCTCACAACGATCAGGGCAGCTTTCATGAGGGCTTCCTTGATTACATCCCGGAGGGGCTGATAGAGCAGCCCGACAATTCTTTTAATCGTCTCAGCAGCATTGTTGCTGCTACTGCAGCCAGTATGCGATTCTCAGCTGTTCTGCCTGCCATCGCCAGCAGCAGTCAGCCCGTCCCCCACAGTGACAGCAACAGCAACAGCAACGACATCACCAACATGACCAGAGTTGAGAATATGGGATGAGTCGATGGAAGTACGAGTGTAGAGGGTGCGATGTTGCTTGAAGGTTAGGAATGGTGTCAGTGATCGGATTTAGGATTTCCTGTCTGTGATATTTCATTCTAGCTTTCGTCGATATATCATAATAGTAGTAAATGTAATAGCACTGATGGTTTACTGAAGTCTGATCTCAAACGCGTGAAATCATAATCGCGACGATGCATAACCCTCCCGCGACAAACTGGAAGCTACTGACAATCTCGTATCAACTAATCAAATATTGTGAACCACTTCTGCATGGTAACTATCATTGGTCAAATTAAGCCATGAGGGTCTTTGAAAACGAGAACTACACGCTTCATTGAATGTATGGAGCGAGTGCTATCATCATCGCGAGAACTAATCGAATTGGGCGACGTCGTAGTATGCTGAGGATGATTTCTGATATTGACAAAGGAAGTGTGAACCATTCGTCAAGTGCTCTTTGTCACATTTGCAAGCGTGGGTACACTGGTCGTGACGCTTGAAAACAGCATCGCGACGACTCAAAGAACACTCTGGAACAGTAAAGCAATGCCATATTTCAGGGAAACCTCGATTTCATTGTTTTTGAGTTCGTGGGTACAATAAACTAAATAAATTTAATGAAGGAGATTTAGTTTTTGCTGATGTATGTGCACATCAATTAACGATACTCGATAGGGCAGGTACGACTGCAGATCAAATCGCTTAAAACCCTATCATATCCATCTCTCCGTCCATGCAGGTTGTTCCTACCACTGAATTGCCATATCCCCTTATATTCTCCCATATCATTCCTATTATTATCCCAGATCTCTTTTTCTCATCAAACTACTACTATTATTGCCAAACATGAAGAAAGTCAACCCTCTCTATCTCTCCATTCTATGAGCATGAGATAACAACAAGTACAACATCCACCCAAGATTGACTATTTCACAGCCAGTGTCCCTTCATTCTGACAATTGCATGCTAACCCCTGAACAAAGCTTCCCCTCCAGGCATTCATTCCAATAGATTGGCCACCACTAGCCAGTTTAGGATAACAGCTTACAGTCAACGTCAACTCAGCACACTCCCATGGATGCAAGTGTTCTAACCAATGATTTGGGTCTCACCACCAGTCATATCTCACTGTTCTCCAACTCCATCTCCAAACTTACATAATTATGGCTTCAAAGTATAACTTGAAGTTTACTCAATTCCACTCTGCAGTTACATCTCTTATTTTCTTCAATATAGCCTCCCATGTTATCTTCAATCTCACGCGATCGCACCCTGCAATTTCATCTCCAAAATCAAAAAATGTGACTCTCCAGCCTCCATCAATCTTTCTGTTCTGATAATATTCCACACAGTGGAATATTGCTGACATAGTTATGTTTGAAAATACCACAAGGTTATATCTGGCTTCTTTTTGCAATTGCACTTCCCAGCTGGTGTTCCGTACCTGGTTGTCTTGAATTTCTCTTACCTGCTTGGGTAAAGACTTGCTCAAACATTTCATTGCGAACAACTCTATTGATATTCGACATGTTTACACTAAATTGTGCATATTTTTGAACAGTTGCCTGTTTTCCAACATCACTACAATATCAGCCACTACTATCCCACAAAGAAACAGTCCAGCTCTCAACTTTTTGCTCTATGTTGTTCATCTTAGTATATGATGGTGCAATCCATTGCATCCAGAAAGAGACGTTATTTCTTTCTTCGATTTGTTAAATGTTCAGAAACATTCGTGCTACATCTGTTTTGTCAATTTTATAATATGTAACTCCAATTGGTTAATACTTATCAGAGCCCTGTCTTCAGAACCCTCCATAGTAAATGAAAATTGTTTCTGATTATTCACATTATAATTATCAGTGGAAAGTTCTGGTATTGGGGTCAAGTCCAGTAGATCAGCACTATAAGTTTTCTCCTGTTCAGAGGCAGACTTAAATCTCATTCAAGGGAGGTGTATAAATTGTCTCACAGTTGCACCACTAGAAGGTACTTTCATAAGAATGCTAATGTATATAAATCAAATAACAGAATTGTAAACTGGCCAATCTTGTGGCGTAGAATATATACCTGTAGATGGAGTACCTTTGAATGTGTCTTGTCATAGTGCAAGGTGACATGTGAGGCATACTGTTACTGCTAGTAAGTGTGTGTGGAATATAAATATAGTACACAAGGTAATAGATGTCAAATGATGCAAGAGTATTAGAATGTTACTATACAATGAGAATGGGATTATTCAGTATGATTAAGAGGTAGTTCATATATTACAATATAGTGTGATATGGCATAATTAAAGTCAGCAGGTTTTAGTTATTGGTGTGTTAGACCATGATTCAGAATGCAAAAGGTACAATACAGTAGGAAAAATAGTCGAGATATAAAACATGATCTAGATATACAGTATGGTTGCTGGGTATTGGACAATATTAATTATATCTTTCTTGACTGTTACTTTTCATAATCAAAACAAGTAGTGACTTTGTAAATTGACTGTTTGATTAGGATTGATCTTCTGGATGAGAGAATTCAGCTAGGATGTGTTCAATTAAATCATATTCTTATATTATCAGATTTTGATTCTAGCATGTACTTCTGAATCAGTTTAAAAATTCAGTTTCACCTGTTATGAATTGTACTTGTAGTAATCCACTTAGTGTAAGTATTGTCCTGAACCTTGTATCTCATTGTATTGTATATATTTAACCTCCAAGCAAATTTATATTTATATGTGCAACAAATATATCAATCAATTAGATTCATTAACTGTGTGTATTTTGCATAATTTTCAATATTATTCTCTCCATATACGTGTTCAGCAACAACCTGAATTGCAACCGTTATATTAATTAGATTGATCATGCCAGATCACTGTATTGTACTTCAGAATCCACACTAATAATTGTGGTTAGTACTATTTACACTATTCACAATCATTCTGAGAAACCGCTCTATCTGAAAATTTTAATCTCGACAGAGAATTCCTTTTCTTAACATTCATAGAAATAAAGTTGCAATACATGGATGTTGAATTAGTGTATATGATCCAGATTGCAATACTTGATCAAATATAATAGCTTACATTGTAGCTTTTGCGAAAAGTAATTCCAAAGAAACTCATCTTAGCAAATTCTACTGCTGTGTAACTAATACAATAATGACATATACTCTGTTGGTTATAGGATTGGTTATCATTCAAGTTATTGCAGTTACACTTTTATTGCCCAAACTCTCTACTACTGTGTAGCTTGATATCTGATTTGCCACTTTGTAATTGTTCTAATTTCACATTAGAGAAAGAGTATTATTAATATCACTTGATAATCGGATGAAAAATCAGGATATATTCGCTTGTTGAAAACTTTTCAATAGGATTCAAATCATATACAATGAGGTCAGTATAGTTACAAGTGATTCTCCTCTGGTTCAAATAGTACTCTAAATTATCCAAATATACCAATGCAATTTATTAGTACAGAAATATATTCTATATCAGTCAGTTGCCAATTTGAAGTAAGGAAACCACTTTCCGTCAACTTGTAACCATACTGTGATGAATCTTTAAATTGTTAACTGGCAGAGTCAGCTTGAGAAAGCATGCAGGTATCTAAAATGCAATAATTCTTTGTTGGAATTTGAGAAGGAATTGAAAAATAAGACATGGGATACCAGTGAAACCAATGAAATAGTAAGGTTTCTGAGAGAACAACTCAGCAATATTTTGATGTTGGCAATGTGTATAGCTCTAGCTGCTTCCAAGGTTCCAGAAGGACAAGAAAGTAGATAGGAATTTTCTAATTTGATGAAATTTTCATCATTCTTTAGAAGATTACTCAAAGTCTATATTATTCTAATTTGTATACTGTTTCAAGATAATCCTCTAACATTCCATGACAATGAGTCAAAAATGGGGTATATATAAAGCTGACTGTAAGTATATTGATAGTATGCATATTTCCAAATATACAAGTTGACTGTATGATAGCTGTGAATAATTAAAATGGTGTCTCACCATTTTAGAAAGCAGCTTTTGGACTTTCCAGCAAAATAGCAAAAGAAGAGGATATATTTTAACTTAAGCAAAAACACTGAGAGTTATCATGGTAGTATGCTGAGTTGAAATTGGTCAAAAATGTTGCCAATATAAATGTATTCACAAAGTGAAATAGTTCAAAGATGGGACAATCTGAAGAAATGTATTACTCGTTTCCATATCCAGATTATTCTGATGACATTTTCTTACGTCTTATTCATTTGGTGACAAGGAATATTCAGCTTCAACTATACCAGGTCAAGTATCTTGTTACAATACGTGGGGTAAGGAGTTTTAATTCATCCTCGACACCCCCTTCCATGACGGTACATTCAGCAGTAGTTGTGGCTTGAATGGACTGAAAACAACAATATCAGGGCCTCTGAATGGCTGCTCAGGCCAGAGGGAATAATTACCTAAATACAGAGAAAAAGTATTTAAAGTTGTGAGATGTTGGTATTATGGAGAGCTAAAATGTAGGGTGGTAGATTGTACAGCAATAGAAAGAAGACGGCATAAGAGGGGAGCTATATTGGATTGATTAACGACATAAGAAATAGATCCGTTCTCCGTTGGATTGAGAAATAATCAAATCAAGCTGAATGTAATACAACTTCAGTTGATGAAACGGTTCTAGAATTAATGGTTTAGGAGTTCATGTATTTCAATTCAGCAAGTAAATGTTTAAAATCAATTAATTGATAGGCAACATTTAGTTCAGAGTTAGTAGTTGACTAGAAACGACGAAGTGATACAAACAGATGAACCGATTGATTCTGGAACTATGGTCATTGTGTTCTTGTATGACAATATTAGTTGTCATAATTAGGTGTACCTACAGCAAGTTGTGCATTTGAAACAAGTCATAGTCATCATTTGAAAAGTGATAGATTCAGTACAAATTATATGCCGTGCAAAATGTTCAGATACCAGTATACCATTATATGAAGTTATTGCCTGTGATAGCAAGTGAGCTTGGATACTACTCAGTTATATTCAATCCACAATAATTGTGACCAAATTATACTACATATCATTTTTTTTCATACTATCAATTGTGGAGTTATAAAACAGCTATACAAAGAGCTAAAACAGATCAGTATTAACACATAAAATCCGATCCACACTTGCTGAACTGATACATATTATACAACAATGATGGTTCATATCACTAATTATATTATTCAACTCTTTTTGATATAAGATTATCATGTTCATTGCAATTTTAATGTAATCAACCCAACTCTATAAAATATTAACAATGCTATCAATTGTACTAGTATTCAATAGATTCAATTCAAGAGCTTATATCTCACTGGTATTATAAGGAGTTATCATAATTCAATCTACTACTTACGGGTTGGATGCACACTTCTATATCTGGAATTGTCTGCAATATATCCCACAACGAATGAGAAATACCCATGTGGAGAATATTGTATGCAATATTGAGGAAACAAGTGATTCATCTGTGGATCACATTGGAAGAAGATATGATTCGGGGAATTTTACATGAAGTAAGATTCTGAAATGTACAATCTGTATTATTTGCCAACGAATCAGGAGTACTTTGAATATATCTATCAATTACTGAGAGGGGGAAGGTACAATGATTTGGATATCATACCCATTGAAACTGAACCAGAATATTTGTATTATACTACGAGGAGCAACACTCTATATTACAATTCATATTAGAGATTAATATTGTGAGCACTTAGTATGAGTAGAAGAATATTAAAAAACATTTTGTATATAATCCGGTCTGTTCAAATCTTGAGCAATTCAAATAGGAAGTAGTAATACTTCCACAAGTTTCTAAGAATATGTAAATGACATAATTTAATGACCATAAATTGATATCACATCTATAAATCTGGTTACTATTCATATGAAGATTCTATGGACGAACATATCGAATATATCCAGTGAGTGATTATTGCATCGTTTCAAGTACAATGCTGCCTAGAATTTAGAGAGGAAAATTTCGATGAAAATATACCACACATGCTGACCTTGATTCCGTAGACAAATAGTGACTCTGTCAAATGAGAAAAGGTTAAAACTTTCTGCAAATGTAAAAAGCAGATCCAATCAAGCATCTGATAATGGAATAATTTTTTGAAGTACAATAGTATATAGGGTACAACAACCTGTACTGGAGGTTGATAATACAATTTGCAGATCCAGCTGAACCCATTACTCAACATACAAAGAAACATTAACAAATCCTATCCAGGAGTTTTGATAATGCTGTATCCCCCACTGTTGTATTCCAGAAGTCATTATTGAAACCTTTGAATTTGATTACAGCTGTAATCGAGTTTTGTAACTGGATGATGATAAAGAAATACTACACCTCGTAGTATAGTACAGGAAAATCTATGCTCTAGCTGAATGTAATGAATATATGACTTATTGCAATTATAAAGACTGTGGGACGAATGGAGACTTGAGTGCAAAGAAACATAACATTCTTTTTAGCTAATAATGTACCATACAGAGTCTGCAGTCTTTTATAATCAAATAACTTATAAATTAATACCAAGCCCAGTAGTCTAACCTTCTACCACATTTTCATTGTCTAACCAAGCACTGACCCGGATAATAGAAAGGGAAAGTGAATGCTATTACAAGTAACCCTGGAAACCTCTCTGTGAAGGAAGAGATAAAATGTTAAAAAATATAGAACATGTAGTTTGAAAGACATAGAACTTACCAGAATAGCTATGCTTATTGGCAGATAGTATATCTATATTGCACATTGGTATCATTTCCCAACTTTTTGGAGAACTATTGCATAATATTTCATTATCAATAAAAATAATCCAAGTTTTGAAAAGTCATCAACATCTTACAGAGATTACAATTCATAAATAGATAATTAATAACTATTGAATATAATACTAATAGAAGGAATACAGAATGGAATTTAGCCAATTATTACTCAGTCTTATAAAGGGATAGTATTATATGACTCTTGCCATTCATTTAGAATGAGTAAAAGTCATAGATTCTGAATACAGTGAAGCACTAGAATATGATACAAAGCAATAACAACAATTATAAGAAGAATGGTTATAATTCATGCTATCCCTGTAATGTAAGACATTCCAAGTTCCAAATTTGTTGTCTACTTTCCATAATACATAATCTTTTGGAAGACATTAACTGATTCTTTTGTCTCACAGCCAGAGTGCAAAGAATTCATTGTACTTTGCATTGTAGTTGACAGATTGACCACCATTGGAGATTAGATCACCAATATTATCTTCTTTGACTCCAATATGTAGGCCAATTGGTATTCTATATATGTATTGTGATTTTACAGGGTGTTAGAATGTATTATATCTGATGGTAGATGGTAGTTTATGTCTGTATACTCAAAAACACTGTAAACATGCCTAGGCGGACAATGGAACCCAGCACCTACATTGTACTCAGAAACTGCCAGATGAATGAAACAAATTATTGTGAGTATAGGATAGTATCTCAGGATCTTTGTTAGTTATCAGATGGATAATTGGTTTACAAGAATATACATGGCAATGTGTTTTATGAATAATCAGTCTTTTAAAATATGAAGTACACAGTCTGGGTTGCAGTACAATCAACAGAATCTTGAATGATGTTCATAAATTTCACATAATAAATCCATGATGATCCAAATTTTGATAACATTTGAATCACACACACAGTATACTAGATCGATCAACATCTTTGGATTGTAATGCAGTACATCAAAGACACACCGGAGTAATATACAAATGGATTTTAAAATCCTGGACTGAATTGCCCACATTTCTATAGTGTATAATCTATAATCTGGTAGATTTCAATCAGCTATTCCTTCTGCCAATTTGGTAACATCTCAGTTCAACAGCTATATCATAATGGACATTATCTTACATATGCAAGATGGTACTACACACCTCTATCCCAATCCAGGAAGTTCAATGTATATGTATGATGGATTCTGTACAGCATGCTCAAATACATATATAGAATATTCCCTTAACAATACAAGTTAATGTTGACTGACAAGATATATACTAGGTCACAAATGTTAAAGACTTGTAAATGCGCGAAATATAGTTAGAGTATATCATGTATGGAGAAGTTGATAACATCTTTACAGCGACACAAGCCACATTTATAGACAGATAAATTCCTATTAATAACCTGAAATCTTAGTACATAATAGCCAATGAGAATTGAACAATGTCGTGGAGTGTCTTCAGATCTGAGCATGGCATAGTGTCATTGGGTAAGCTTTCAAGTGATGGGTACAATTATTAGTTGTGAGTAAGAATGGAATTTAGGTATAGTACAGATGATTAAAGTTAAAATGAAATGTTGGAATATTGTAATATAAATTGATAATGGGAGTGGGGTTATTGAGTACTATTCAGGGTTGGGCTAATGTATTGTAACATCGTGCAATATGGTATAGTAATAGTAATAAGGGATTAGTTGGCTAATATTAAGATTATGGTTCAGAATTTGAAAAGCATAATTAGGTACAGGAGATATTTTCAAGGAAATGGACAAGCCATATATACACCGAGGTTGTTATGTAATAGATGATTTCCTTCACTTTTCACTATACTCAATGTGTGGTAAATCAAGACAACCAGCAATTTTGAAAACCCAATTCTGAATTCTTGTTATTTCTATAAATATCAATAACAGTTATAGTGTATCTGATTACATTTTGTTGTACTATTATGTTGTATGGATTATATCCATTACATATAATATGGAAGCTGTTCAAATGGAACTATTTGATGTATATAATATTGACATAAGAGGCCCTTGAACCCATCCCAATATCGACAACAGAACAGAAATATCTCAGTGGCTCAGTGACAAGATTGACAATGAGGATGTCCAATATTTATGGTATGATAGATTTAATATAGACTGGATGGTAATAGTTGATATGAAAAGAGTTAAGAAAATTGGAAGAGTAGAGAATAGGAATTGGAAAGTTGTTTAACTACACTGTCAGATAGAGGGGTTCATAATACATACTGCTGATGGTTATTTAACAAACTGAAATGATTGTTTTCAAAAGAGAGCAAATTGTGGTTTGGATATTGTAGAAGCAAGCCACTGAGGTATCAACTCACTGGAAAACATAAGCATGTGCAATATGTGCCTTCCATGAGGCCGTTGTAGATAGTGTCTAATAGTATATTTAACAAATGGCATTATAGTATCCTATTGACTTGGGTGTTGACTAGATCTCTATGGTTTACCCACAATTATATGAGTATATTTTTGTACATAATGCTGTATCCCTCAACCTTGGCTTCACAGTTCCAAATGCACATTATTGCATACTCCTCAGTATCCACCCAGGTATACTCCCAAGTACGCAGTGAACTATGTACTCGATTCCACTCAATAATACACTCCCAGCATCTATGACCCTATTTTTCAAAGTACACTTTCAAGATGGTCCTCAGTATGCCAATAAGATTTTCCCTAGTATATTCCTTACTATGCTTCCAAGTACATTCCCAAATATGGTCTCAACTACCATCCCAGGTATACTCTTATATATACTCCCAAGTACCCTCTCAAATACACTGCAAAATGTACTCACTTGCTCACTCACAGCATGTATGACTGTACATGCTCAAGTATGTACTCTTCCTCTTCTCAGTGCACTTGATAGCACACTCCAATTCTGTGTAGTTGTGTACTCCCAACTATGCGGCCAAGCATGCTTGTCAGTATGCTCCTGAGTGCACTAGAATGCATACTTCTGGTCTGCATAACTCTACACTCCCAAGTATGCACTCAAGTATGTACCAAAATGCACTACATCATACTCTCTCAGCCCACTTGGCAGTATGCTGTCCAGTCTGCACCACAGAAGTACATGCTAGAACTGTGTATATGTACGGAGAATTGTCCGCACCTGAATAAAGACACATTATGAGTCAAAAGTGGCCTGTACCAAGTTGGTAATGGTGGGATGTACAGAGTGGGGGGGGTATGTTGGCAGAAATGAGGATGTTGGTCGATATCGGAGTTTGAATCTTATCATTACTAGACCCTCCAAGACAGGATCTTACATTGTCACAAGTACATGGTGCGAAACATTTGGGGCTTTAATACTGCAGGAATGGTTGACAATTGATCATGGGGCATACTGATCTGTGACTCAGAGTGTCAAATGGATCATTTGATCTATTGCCTACTGAATTTGATTATCTGTGTGCTTATTTGGTTCTATGATGGATGAGATATCAGCAATGGCACCGGCAATTGCATTCGGAACAGTGATTTTGATGCGCTGGAATTACTTAGTCACGTAGAATGCCCATTTGAATAACAAAGTTTCCCCAGATGCGCAGGTCTCCATTAGCCATAGCTTCCACAAGCTCAGAGTTTTGCTTCAGTCTAATTCTGTCCCATGGATACTACTTAATCAGCTGTGTAAATCTGTGCACTGTAGCTCTTCCAAGCACATTGTGCTCAAGTATTACTTTGTTGCTCAGGCACTCCATAACATTTCAATCAGGTTGTCAACTAGGCACTCAAGCTCTCATATGTGAGTGGCCTCCCAAATACACTCTATGCAAGTGTGGTTGTACTACTGGTATAACTGTAAAGATTACTGGGAGTGGAAGATGGGTAGAGGTTATTCTCTATCAATCAACCAGCTGCCTGCAATAAATTGGACTGTGGGCCTATTTGCATCTCTCATTAAATGGACAATAGATAACTTCCAACTGTATATTGTATAGGGGTAAATATTAAGCCAGATATAAGCTTTATATGTACATCAGCAACAACCCTAGTTTCCATCAGAAACACATGGGTATTCCTGGCAGCTCTGATGGCTCTGACGGAACCTTGTACCCTGTGACAGAGAATCGCATGCTGCCCGTCACCCAGGTGACAGGTCGTGTTGCATACTTACCTCCTTCACATTGTGCCAGGAATGCGGTGATGTATACGCACCATCAGAATGACACGTGTGTTACACTCTTCTGAGTGGCTCAAGTGATGCTGTACCCATTTGCACGATGCCTCTCGATGGATAGGTCTTTCTCCGGCGAAGTGCCACATTGTACCTCTCCTCTATCGCGATATCTCGGATGCCGCACTCCCCACATATATGTTTAGCTTTGAGATGTTGTTGCTGATTGCAATACAGTCTTCGCTTCGGATACATCGCTGGCCTTTGCATTGGCTTCGCCATTATCGTATTTCACAGATCTGAAATATACTTTCCAATCTTCACACTCCCAAATACTATGCCCCGAGTCCTCCACATTCTGCATTGATCCATCATTGGCTTGCGATGCTTCTTGCTCCTCATCCGCATCCGTGACATCGCCATGATTGCCCTCATACCTGTCGACATCAATGGTTCCCAGGACAAACCACTCGAGCTGAGTCGCGGCCCCTCATTAGTGGCTCGTGGTGCGGATGGCATCACGCTGGTTGTGCGAGTCACCTCCATATGCATGATCCCCAGTGCCCTGTGGCATCCCGAAATGCAGTTTGTCATCCGTGATATTGTTGTCTATCGGGATGTGTAGGTCAGTACTTCAGATCTCATGCTCCTCGCGCGCCACTCCAGAGAATGAATGGTCAAGAATAGCATTGTCAACACATGCTGCGTCCATGGTGATGACCACGCCAGGCATCGGGTTCTCTGCCTGTTGGATCTGACGCTTGGCTGTAGCAAGAGTGTTTTTATACACCCTCCGAAGGTAGCTCTCCAGTAGTGTGTTCCAGGTATTCATTAAGAATATTTACATGTCTGCAATGCGAGGCGATGTTAACAACCTGCGACCCGTTGCATCCCAGCAGGATGCTTTCCTACCACCGTCATTCTTGTATCTGAAGCAGTTCGCGGGATCAGATCTGCCAGCTTTCAGCGTTGATTTGGAAGCGTTCGGATGAACACCTTTGTTCTTTTGCCACTCGAGGAGAGCATGGCGCAACGCGGCGCACGTATACATGATCAGTGGCAAGTGTATAAGACTGTCCTTGTGGTCAATCATGGAATTATACAATCCATCAGCACACTTACTGCAGTTATTTGCCTGATGACACAATTTGATGTGGATAATCCTCGGGAATGCTTCCACCTGGAAGTGAAGTGGCCACTGGCCATTCGTTAGTAGCTTTCGACTCTCTCTGCATTGTATTTGGACCCCACACACCACCTTCCACACGCTCCGCTGCAAGGAAAACGATACTAACTGACTGCCAGAAGGGAATGAATGAATTCCGAACACTCCGCCTCAGATTCAACGCGGTTGAGATCATAATGCACTGCTATATTGTCCCTTCCTGATTGAAAACACCTGGTTTTAACCTTATCGACTTGTGCTCAAACCTGCTACTGGTTTGAGTGTGTAATATTCAATGTGCGCCGTTGCTTCAGCATACCTCTTTCAAGATCTCCTCTGTGTGTGCCTCAAATGCTAGGAACGAAATGTTGTTTTGCTGCATGGCGGTGGTCCAGTACTTTGCTGTAATCTGTGAGTGTGGGGCTTCAGCTAATGCTTTCGCAATGCGTCGCTTTGCATAACTTACCATCTCCAAGTCGCTTGCACTCATCAACAGCTGTCTGTTCAACATGTAGAGCTCCAGGAGTCAGCCTATTGCAAACACAAGACGCGTAATGTCTAATTGTACAAATGTATGGATGCTGCGACTGCTTGCAACCACTAATCAATGTGTAGACACCGCCTCAGGTAGCAGTTACAACTGCCTCTGTCTCTGATTCCTTCTGAGGCTCGTGGTCGCTGTGGATTTGTAATGATTGCGTGGGCTTTTGGTTTAGGGATGGCGGTCAGCAGGCTGTCAAGACTGCTGAGAGGAGTGGGAGTGCTCGTATTGCCGGGTGCAGCGCAGGATTGAATGCAACGCATTGAGTCCGTCTGTGAGGTTTCTCCAGGAGCTAGTGTGCTACGACTGCATACTCCCGGCATGGTGGTTGCAGTCTTTATTGACCCTCACTTGGCACCGGACAGGGTGGAAATCAAACCTTGAGGCATAGCTGCAATGTGGGAATTGTTCAGTGAAGATGAGGGGGTGGAGTTCTCACCTTGGATTGTAGAGGCTACAGAACTCACTCCTTCAGAAGAATACCTCTCGCATGCCGGTACGGAAACGCATCTCGGAGCAGGGGGAAGTCGAGAACTCCCCAACAGGCCACCATCTGGTTGTTATGACGATTAGCAACATTTCGAACATTTCATACAACTGAAGTCGTGTCAGGGTGTGGGCTTTGGGAAGACATTGCTCGATATAGATGTTCAACTTTAAAAATGCAGCAATCATGTCTTTTGCATGGATATGCAATGGCAGGCGAAGTAGACTCCAATTTAAGCAACCAGGTTTGGAGTGAACTAAAAAAGGAGGCGCGGTGCAGACCGTGCTAGACTCTAAAATCTGACAATACTCGGGGACGAGATCCCTTGAAATGCATTCAACCATGGGGTTAACTGCCATCAGATTGAACTGAGATCAAACTCAGCAATGATATTCACTGTTACACCAACGTCTGAAGGTCTATTTGCACTGCTTGAATGGTGTTTATCCTTTGATGGCATGATGATCATACTATTGCACTCCTGCTTGGCACGATGCTTGGAACCATCGATTGTGTATATCTTCAGCTTTTCGGTGGGAATCCCCCTTTGGCAGAGCTAAAAGAATTTCAAAGTGAAGAATGACGTATTCTCTATCCTATGACATCAGTTGTGTGTGCTTTTTCCACTGCTTCGTGTGTTGGTAGCCGTATGGGATGGTTGCACAGTGGCGACAACCTGAGAACACCGCACCTTGCTCCGAGATGCACCAGGTAGGAATGGAACAGGTGGTGAATGATGCAAAAGCAACACCCGGTGTCATGAGCTATCCTAGCAGTGAGTACTAAATCCTGTATCGAGGATTCTGATCAAGAAGGTGCCTAGTGGTTTTGCAAGATGATGGCTGGGCCGTTTTGTGTTTGTTAACCAACAAAACACTGGATATGAATCAAATATATCATATATCACAAGTTGAACCAAGAAATTGCAGGAACTCGAGTATATATATCCCTTCCTCCTGCCTACACCACCATTCGCTTATCCACCGATATTAAACACACCACAAGCATCCTGCACAATCTCGACATCACGTGACTTGCACAAAACAACGCCTCATGTTCGAAAACACACCCGATAACCCACACCACTTTGTAAGTTCCTCTTGGATTCCCTTCCACTACATGCAACTGTGTCATAATGCTGAGGCCTCAGATGTAGATTCAGGTTCAACTCTTGGTGACTGCACCTAAGGGCAACTGCTGAGGAAGGTGGAAGGCAACTGCTAGGGTCAAAATGCCGACATCGGGTATGAATCGACGCCAGTCATTGGATCGGGACCGTATCAAGGAATTCATCCCGGAAGACATCCATCGACTCATAGGGATACACAATGTTTGTGCCGTCATGGAAGAGAGGGCATTGGACATCTTTTATGATATAATCTTTCCTGATCCAGTCCTGGGTTGCCACTGTTCACAATTCCAGCTGGTGTGGCCTCACCACCGGAGCAGGTGTTCGGCTTTTCGGGAGTGGTGGGCAGCCTTCCGCTCACACATGGAGCAAATGTTTAACATACCCCGCGACAAAATGAACAATTCAAGGTGGGATACCCACCATGCTTTCAGGGATCGAGTCAAGTGCTCCAATCTGCAGATAACCAGCTCGGGGAATGTTGAACACACCGGCGAGCATTTCACTCAGTACGGTAGCGATGATCTCTGGGCAAAGAGTGAGCCGCAAAGCTGCCGGCAGTACAATCCAGTCGAGTTCCAGGCCGTTAGACCGCTGAATTGTGATGGTATACTCCACAAGGATGATGATAATGGGAACGAGGTGAATCGAAGAGCGCCGAGCAGTGTAAGGAGCCAGTGGGGTGATCGCAATGATGATGACAATGGCGAGGGTGAGGAGGACACACCGGTTGCTGAGACAGGGACCGGGTAAGAGAAGGGAACACAGGATCCGAAGGGGAAGCGAAGGCATCAGAGGAAGTGAAGGGGTTGGGGAAGGGGAATGGTACAGGGAAAGGTAATGTGGCACAAACCCGAGGGGGAGATGATACCTCTGAGGCCATTGCGTTGCAGTTGCAGAAGAAAATGTATGAGGCAGACCTGGACACGGAGGGGTAACCAGTGTGGAAATTTTTTGAGCCTGCAGCATCGCCAGCCATGACAACTTCCTCAGACGATGATACCGACTCTACCGGGGAGTCGGATGGCCACTATGACTCAGACCATGATCCTGATGTTGATATGTGCATGGAGGATGATGTGTGCAAAACGTACGGCATGGATTTAGACAGCGATGTGGATATCCTTAGTGAGGGTGACCATGAAGAGGAGGAAGATCCAAAGGAGGAAGATGACGTGGAGGAAGATGAGGCAGAGGAGGATGAGAATGAGGAGGAGGATGAGGATGAGGATGATGGCAAAGAACCTCAGACGATTGCCCAGGGAGAGATGGCAAATTCAGTGGCTGATGATGTTGATACCATGGTAGACGATCAACCAATCATACTACCTGACCAAGGCCAGCAGATGTGGGAGCATACCTCATGGCGACAACCTCCGGTACCTTCTCCATGGCCCCAATCCCCAGAGCTTCGCCCACCACCATGCACTCCAGAGACTCATCCCCTCAGTGGGCTGCAGTTGATGGGGCTCGGGACTCCACAAAAACCTCGGCAGGCAGTGCCAACTCTGCGAGGAGATGAGGCAGCTGGAAACACCTCCGATATGGATGTGAATCAGACACTGGTTGAACAATCGGCAGCTGGCGACTGTCTCCCCAATGTCCTTCTCCCCGATGTCCCTCTCCCTGAGGCGGTCCCGTGTGGCTTGATAGGCAGGGAGTGAACCAGTTCTCGCGATGCAGACAAGGTGATGTTTGTTGCATTTGTGTTAGGGAAGGGCTCTTGTCTTGTTCATTTCCGTTATTCAAATCAATGCATCTCAGTTATTGTATATTGCACGCGTTGCGAGGATTTGACATCGCCCAGGGTTTGTTCTATTTATGGGTTTTGTATCGGTTTTGTTTTATTCATAGCATTATGGGACATTGCGCATGCACCATTTTTGCAACTCCTGGCGTGTCAGGAATGCCATTGTGATGGTGTTGGGGCTCAATAAATCTCTCAGGTTAGCTGAAAGTATCCTGAGCTTACACCCACACCAGGCTGCTCAAGCCCAGCACCAACTTTCGTCCCTTTGAACAGTGTATATTCCACTTGTAGCATGTCATCAACAATGCCAGCGAAGACCCCGTTCCTTTGCTTCTTATTTTCATGCCAAATGCAGTTCGCCTCACACAGCTGGCTACTTAAACATATCAAATTACACCATCCAGAACACGTTCAAGTTCCACGCCAGAAGCATCTGGCTATTCACAGCAAGCCCTGACGCGTGGAACCTGCTCAGCATCATGAATTCAATTCTAACTATGAACCAGGCGAAGACTTGGATGCGTGTCCCTACCTTGAACAGGTTGAAAACATTGCAGTCTTGCAGTCTCAACCACCACCACCTCGTCTGCTGGGGACAGAATCGTACCCTGGCGCCGGCGGTCCCTTGAGCAACTACATTACTGAGCCATGGGAACGGGACGCTCAGGGTTGCCTTGAAAAGAACGAACAAAACAATCCCTACTACCAGCTCGCCACGGGTGAAATGTACCAATATATTCAGTGTCGGATCATAAAGCAGGGCATGAAGATGTACTATGACAATGTGCTGAAGGACGAAAACACCACTCTGAGTTTCTCAAGATTCAAAAATGGGGACTGCATCCAGAAGCTTGTGGATAGGATGCCAGATGATCTGGCTCTCTGGGAGTGGAAACTACACACGATCGAGGATATGAGATGGAATGAAAATCCCCGATGCCCAATCAAATACTGGAGTGGAGACATCATCACAAGCATGAGATGGTGGATGACACAGCCAGCGTATGCTGAGCATAACATTTGCGCCCCTCAGCGTTGCTGTATCAGTGATACGCCACCGAAACACCTCTATACCGAAATGCACACTGCAAACTGGTGGTCGGAGACACAGGTAACAAGAGATACTCGAGGATAATCACGTGCTAATCGACATCAACTGAACCTTCAGAGTGGGGGATTCACTGGTTGCTGTGATCTTCATGTCTGACGGAACACATCTCTCGAATATTACTGGCATTGAGGAAGAGTGGCCTGTATATATGCCAACTGCCAATGAATCATCCAAAATCCGCCAGATGGCCTCAACGCACTGCATTGTAATGGTCACTCTCCTGCCAATTCCACACCTGAACGGCGATCATCCTCAGACACGGTGGGTTGAGCAGGGGCAAGCAAGCCGAGAGCGGCTGATCAAGATACTCCGGCGTGTATTGCAGCCCCACACATTTGAACAATCTCCCAGCGCAGAGACAGGATATTACACCATTGTCTGGGCGCATGGCAACTGCAGGCGTTGCAAACAGGTTTCACCAGCATGACTTCCAGATAACCAAGAGTATAGCGATCTTCATCATCTCGAGCGGCATGTTTATTCTTGGTGCGAGTGTCCAAAGAACAAACTTGAAGATTATGTCCCTCCTGACAAGCAACACCCCCGGTGGAATCACAACCCATATAGAATGCTCAGCAATGTCAACACACAAGCAGCTGATGCCAAACTCTCTTAGAGCCATGTTCACCGAGGATTCAACATGTTTTGACTTGGTGCCTGTATTGTGAGCAATCTTTTGAAGCCCGGCTTCCACCATACTATGCAGATAGGCATGCTGGACCACCTACAGAAGTGGAAAATCCACTTCAGGAAGATGCAGGAACAGCTCGAGAAGTACAATGTAATCTGGTTATCCCTGCCTGCTTACCACGACCTCACACCAAGAAATAAGTTATATGAGGAGGTTTCTCCGTGGAATGGGAAGGAGAAGAAGGAAATGACCCAGTAGCGGCTTGGGGTTGTAACCCAGTCTCTACGAGGTGGAAGCCCCGCTCAGCATCCCATATTCAAACATGCAATTGAGTGCACATGGGCATTGTAAGAATTATATACGTATGATTGATATAAATCTCACTATAATGCAACATTGAGTTGAATGGAGGACACCTTGCATCGTTTTCACACCATCTAAGATGATTTTTCACTCTGCCAAGCTGGCAAACCGGAGAAGGCCCAAGCCATTGCCTTGATAACAGAACTCGTGAAGTAGCGAAAGGTAGACAAGGAAACACATGATGAAACTAGGAACCGGCTCAGACAAGGTGCGAAATGAACACTTGGCAAGTCTATATCGGCCACGAGATTGATATTCCCAAGGAGTTGGATCCCAACTTCAAATTTCCAAAGATCCACTTGATGTCTCATTATGTCGAATAGATGTGTATATCCGTAGCCTTTCAACAGTATTCTGCTGATTGACCTGAACAAGCACATATAATGAACCTCAAGGACCATTGGAAAACCTCCAATCACAATCTCAATTACCCACCACAAGCAATCACTTTTCACCATCACATCTCTTCTTCGAAAGCAGAGGGCGCAATATCCAAGCCATCACTCAGCGTTGTGAGAACAGGGCTGCCGGCTGCAAAATCTACATTTCCGGTGCTGATCTGGCTGCCCCCCGGAGCTCCGAGTCATACAGGAAGCCCAAATTCATTTGACCCCAAAACCACTGTGATGGAATGCATCCTGACGCTATGATCAAAGACTTCAGAGCATTACTTGACAATACACAAGATGCAATGCAGCGCGTGATAATATACAACGGCACAATGGAGTTTGTCAAGCTTAAGAGTCGTAACAAGACGTATATATCGGAAGAACAACTGCACGCAATTGAGCTCTGTATTTACCATGGTATCAAGGTTCAAGTTCAGGGTTTCGAAGGTGAACACATATCTCAGATGTATCGATGAAAATGAATCCAGAGCTGGCGTGGCGGACACCGACAGAATCACTCGGTGTGAGTGTAGGAACTCCTGGCGAGGTGTTATGGCGCACTGAATGGGTGTCTGCCATCGCAACTGCAACCACAATTCAGAATCAAGATTCTTAATGAGGATGCAGCTTTTGTTCAGTACTGGATAATGCTGGCACTGACCACAATACCTGAAAGCTCGGGTAACTTGTATCCCATCTCGAAATTCGTACAAGCGAGAAAAGCACCGGCAGCTGTAGCTTTGCAAGTTTTCAGCGTGGGAAACATTGTCGGCTGTGCGCACAGAATCGCAGAGATAGCGGCTAGTAGTCAGACAGGAGACAGACGGAACGAGCAATGGATTATCAATAGCCACATGGATCTGCCGACTTTGAACGATGTCTATAATCAGTAATGTGAGAATTGCATATTGCGCAGAGGTAGAAGGAATGCTATGAGAGCTTGTTGCAGCGTCACCCATCGCATTGCGATCCCAATGCAATCTCGTACCCAATCAAGACATTCAGATGTATTGTCACAGTTGACCACATCGCCCGAGTGTAGGTTTGAAATCGGTGACTGCCAATGTGTGAAGAAACAGTGAAACTGGAACCGGATGGCAATATGCAATGCGACGCGTGGTATTGACGCCTGGCATGGAGGAACGCGCCACCTGGGTGTCTCTGAGGGCTCTGTCTGAGCGCGTCCACTCTGACGGAGCTACTCCTCCCAGACGGAAATTTCCTTTGCTGATGAAAGGTGAAGATGTCAGGCTATACATGTCAAAAACTAGTGGATGGATCTATATGCCATGAATTGCTGGCGGAAAGGACTATAATGTGATGGGCCTACGTTATTCATCACTCAGATAGTGTGTATCATGGTGTCTCAGAAACTGAGAGGCCTTGAAGTGTCTGGCTGCAAATGATAATACATTGAAATGATATACTGGCTTCCAATGATGGCTATATGCATTGAATGTACAATTGTTAAGCATCCAATGACTGTTAGAATTTCTTTAAGGTGGGCGTAAATGGAGCGTTAATGATTTTTAGTTTTACACGTTTGGCAATCGCAGGACTACATAGTCACATCATTCCAAAGTGGAAGTAATGGCTGTCTGGATCGGTAACAAGGAAAGCGACACACTTATTGCCCCATCCTAGAAATGAGTGTATATGGAGCGTCACTGATTTTCGGTCTTACATCTTGCATAATCACTTGGCTGTTCAACAGCATTCACACATAATTACAGGATTCACCGCCTATATTAGCATAAATAGTACCGATGATATCACTAGTACCTCTTGAATATGAGCGTCAACTGAGAGTCATTACTTTGTGGTCTTGCATCCTGGATAATCAGATGGCTATGCAATGGTGTTAATCCATAATCAATGTATCCGCCAGGTCTATAGGTAAATACACTAGTGACCATATTGCTACTACCTCCTAAAAATGAGCATCAATGGAGCATCAACAATTGTTTGTCTTGCATTAAGGAAAATTAAAGGGCTATGGAACAGCATTAACCCATGATCGGGCTATCGGCCCCCTGTAAGTGCAGAAATGCTAGTCACAATATCTCAACCGCCTACTGAAAATGAGAGCCAAGGGAACATCAATAGTTCTTGTGAGGGTTGAATATGCAACACAGCAAAGAACTGCACTGAATTGTTTCTAAATACAGTTATTAATGGTAAGTCTGCTCTCTATGTCCTTGTATTCAACTTCAAAAATATCCATGTAATGTCTCATATCTCGGACTTTTTTCTTGCTTGTAGCTCCAGAGTTAATAATTCGGAACCAGCTTTCAGCTGTACTACAATGGTTCTTTCGACAGTCTCTCAAGTCGAAATACGCAGCAAACAAATTCCTACCGCGAGGTTAGATTCAGAATCATTGAATACATCGTTGCTAGAGGTTATGATATCATACTAAGATGAAGATGTCATTATTCGTGATTTGAGCGACTTTACTTTACAAAACATAGACGATGCATGGTGGGCTTCAATGAATGTCGGCTCGAAGTGTCCTATTACTTTGAATAATTCTAGATATGTCCTTTCGTGGCGATTCTATATGAATTGCGAAATTGAGGAGACCACCAGCCCTGGCAATATATGTATCGTTTGTAATCAAGTTCTGCGCCATCCATCAGAACATGGGACTACCTCAATGGGGAAACAGTGGCTGGCAAGAGCGCACATCGCGAAGTGAAACGAACTATCAGATTCAGTAGTTACCAAATTGACTAGTTCAACGGGCACTGAAACAGCTTTAGCCTTACTGAAGAGGCAACGCAGTCGAGGGATTACAATTGTAAGTTGGTAAGGGGAATTCGTATTTGACATTTGGATCTTCGTTTTATTAACCAATGTGACAGACCAAGCGCTGCAAAATAGCAGGGAAGGACTTTCAATCTGCCGAATTTCACAAAGACTCCCGAAATCGCTACCTCATGGTTGGATTTGATTCGGCTAAGATTCCATGTAATGCTATATCAAACCTGGAGCTACGACAAGTCATATATTGCATTACAATCCACATTGGTGCCACCGTCCACTGGCACGCTGAGCAACATTTGCAGGGAGGAATACAAACCGCGAGTGGATGCAATTAAAAAGCAATTGCCATCAAGGAATACAGCTAGTTTAGCTTCAGATGAGTGGACATCGATGAACAATTTAGCCAGAACGGCAGTCATTCCTTACTATATTGTTCATAATTTGACATTGCGAGACATGCAACTCTCATTGGATGAGGTTGAATGCCTATTCTTTTTCTATTTCAAAACCTAATCTAGAATGGTAGGTCAAGGGTCAACATACAGCAGCACCACGAGCAGTACATTTGAAGGATGTTCCTTATTGTTTGGAGCTTACAGACACCGGTTTAGTTGTAATTAAGACTGATAACAATTCCTCAAATTACTCGATGACTTGTGAATTACAATCAACCCTTCAGGCCTCCGGAATTCAGTGGCCGGCATTGAGAGACTCCATACCATGCATGCTGCAGGGCATTAGGCTTGCTTTGGGTGCATTCATGCGCAATCTTGGTGTAAAAGGCCAGACCAAGTGTTGGGAAGCCTCTGAGCGCGATCAGCAATTTAGAGAGAATGAAAGAACAGACATGGGGAAGATTCAAAGACTGCGAAAAGAGGGCAATACTAGAATCAACGTGGTGTCTGCCATGAGACTGGGTTTAGCAAAGATAATTGAGAAAGTACGTATTTCCAAATAATTTGAAAGTCCTGAAACTGACCTGCATATAGTAGCAACTGCTTGCTGTGTTGAGTAGACTGACACCTGGTTGTCGAAACGAGTTCATTGACTGTCAAAAAGCCAAAGTGTGAATTGCAGTACTACATATGATGGATGTGAAGACAAGGTGGAATTCGACACTGGAGTTGCTTGTGCAATGTTACTGACTGCGAGAATTCACCCGTGAGCGGCTCAAGCATCCAAAATACAATTAATACTGGCCACTCTTCACAACACAGGATGAATGGACCATCATCCAGTAAGTCATGGAAGATTTATGCTCATTATCGTACTGGACCCTGTGGACGTTAAACAGGCATACGGTTACTCTGCAGCATGTCATCACATTGTACGAGGACATGATGGATCGTATGGATGGCGTCATGCGAGCTTTAGCGAAGAAGAATACACAATGGAAGGAAGACTTATACTTTGCCATGAAGCTTCCAAGACAGAAGCTGTCTCAATTGTGCGCTGAAGTAACTCCAACGACGGGGATACTTCCCATTTCAGCACATATCCTTGATCCTTTCCGGAAGTTGCGATCCTTTCGGAAGTGGGACAAGCATTTTGATATTGATCCTGAGGCTAAGACAATGTATACTACCCAATACCAGGATGCGTTTCCAAGATTCATCAAGAATGAATCGTGCACCAAACATAGAGATTTGCTCGTCATTAAACCGGAGAGAATCCCAAGCAACAATCACTTCTTCTCCGTAATCGCTTCTTGATCTGGTCAATCTTCTCATGATCCATATGATCTGTCCAGCGATGATGACAAATGCTTAATGCGCAAAAGTGCGGCCGATATGACTCCCAGACGAAGCGATCGTGCAGCACACTGATTGACAGCTACCACACTCCATTTGATTTCACCGCCTGATGTACCACAGAACAGGGGACAACTGAATCTGAATCTGAATCATTCCCGCACCGCCCGGATGGAGACTAGCAGTACATTGTGGATACCAGATATCACTGACTGGTGGTGTCAGCAAGACGAAATTCACTCATAGTACCCCTATCTCTCCAATGTGGCACGTGACATATTCTCTATCATACCACATGGTGCCGGAGTGGAGGCCACTTTTTCCCTTCGGAGCGATATTCTCGGCTGGAGGCAGTCAAAACCCACAGGCAAGACCATTCATAGAACAGTCGTTGTAAGGCAGTTTGTTCCAACGAATAACGGGATATTGGCGAGATGTGATGAATATTGAAAATGAGTTGAAAGTCATGAGAGAGGCGGAGGAAAAGATATTGCACAGAATGGTCAAGGTCAACCACTTTTTGGAGATGTGGCAGGGCAGCGAAGACCTACATGGTACACAGAAGGAATCCCGTGCTCAAAACACGCAAATGACAGCCGAAGGATACATTTCAGATACTGAAGGGATCGTCAAAGCGTCCTGGTCAAACTTTCAACATGAAGGTGCGGCTGCATTTATATTTTCGGGAAGATCACCTGTGCCACCAGCTTGGTCTGCAGAGGACCTCCTTGCAAGATGAACTGAAGTGTTGAATGTGGGTCGAATGAAAAGAATCGACCACCATCCAGCAGGAAGCAATGAGGATAATACACCTGAAAGTATTTCAGACAACGAAAATTGGCTTGACTAGATTGGGGACTTGGATAATCCAACTGACAGCGAAGACGACTGGGAGACAATGAATCCGACATGGAGCCAGATATGGGGTGGAGGATGCAGAAACCCCAGCGCTTGGGGAAGTGAATGCCACACTGAGTGTTCCCGGATTCATTCCGGCAACACAGACGTCAAAGTACAAGGCTGAAAAGTTGTTGACGATGGTCAATAAAATGGAAATGCGGAGGAATAAGGGATACAAGAAACGGTAGGACAGACTGCGTCAACGTATTTTCACCAGATTCTTTATGTTGTTTGACTCAGAGTTTCATTTAGAGATTTTGTATGTGAGAATGTTGAGCAGTTGCAGGTGAAAATTGGTTAATGAACTGAAGTACTGCACACACAATGCGTCATTAGGCAACATGTATAAATCTTACTAGAATAAGAGCAACCAGTGCAAAAATATTACTAAGCTCAGCTTTGACAAAAGGCCGAGTCTTGATCAGGCATAAAGGCAACCAATATATTCAAATATTTATGAATCTGATTATCAATGGCAGCAGATATTGAATGAATAATACATGAAAATGAGCGTCAATGGAGCGTCAACAATTGTTGGTTTTGTAAACACGCTAATCGAGTGGTAATTTGGTTGCTGTTAGCCTTACGGACGTATTGGCAGCCTTTGTTGGCACAGGACACAGTGACACGGTCACTGCCCCTATCTGATAACGAGACTCAACAAAGCATCAACAATTTTTGGCCCTGCATTATGTGTAACCTAACTGGTAATTGGTTGCAGAAATCTATAAATGAGGTGATTGCTGCCTTCAGAGTCAAAAACAATAGCGAAATGCTCCCTGCCCCATCCTGCAAATGAGCGTCAACGCAGTGTCAATGATTTTTGGTGTTGCCTCTTGGTAATCTCACTGGGGATTGGTTGCCAACATCCATATATGAGCTAGTGGCCACCATTAGAGGCAAAAACAATCGCAACACGCTCCCTGCTCCATCCTGATATTCAGTGTCAACTGAGGGTCAACAGTTTTTGGTCTTGCACCTTGGGTAATCTAACTGGCAATTGGTTGCAGGCATCCATAAATGAGGAATTGGCTGCCTTTAGGGGTGAAAACAATATTGACACGCTCCCTGCCCCATCCTGAAAATCAATATCAATGGGGCATCGAGGATTTGTGGTGTTGCATTGTGGCTAATCTCAGTGTCGCTGTGTGGCACCAAGTTATATACAATATAATGGCATCCTTTTCAACCGAAACAGTGCATGACATATATGTTATCCCATCATAAAAATGAGCATCGATGGAGCATCAACAAAGTTCGGTACTGCATATTCGGTAATCAAGGCATTGTGCGGATACCGGAGCTCATAACAGTACTATTGACCGCCTATATAGGCAAAATTACAATATATAAAAGGAAAGTCATGAATTGCAAAATAATCAATATCACAAACTGCGAAACTTGCAAGATGAGATTATTGGCGGTTGAATATGTGATTGTGATAAGTTACTATTATCAAACTGCAAACGCAAAAGCCTTATGTGAATCTATAGATGAACCTGCTGCCCACCCCACTGACAACCCGCCCAATTGAGACAGGTGGGGAGTTTTCAATCGAACTGTACCCAAGGTGATCGTTTCGGTGGATTGACAACCCGATATGCCAATTAGGCAAAGGTTCTGTTTCGATCTGGACCCTGATCCGAAGCGACCGTCCGGAACAATTGCTAACAGTACTCATTATCCATGTCCGGAGATCCACCACCAGTTATCCACCCCTGGTGGTCCATTATTAACAGGGAGTGATACACATCGCCCTGCAATTCATCTGCTAATGGGATTCATCGCTTGTGATCAGTTTCAGGCGGCAATCCATCTCAGGCCAGAATCCTTCTCAAGTTGCGATCGATCTCCAGGTGCGATCGATCTCCTGCTGTACTTTATATCCAGCCACAATCCAACTCTGGCTCTGATTAAGTTGGTTCCAGCAATATCTTTCCACCATGTGCGTGATTGTGTTCACATTGGTAGTATTTTGTAACCTCTCGTGCAGCTCTGTGAGCTCTCTAAAGGTCCTCATTATTGACGTCTGTAATATCCATCTTCCATGGACTCGTCAACGCCTTCCCATAATTGATCAGCTGACATACTGTCTGTCATCAGAAAATACCCACTCCTAGGCCTGTGGATATTGCATGGGATTGATCAGTCCAAATCCCAATCAATGATTCTGTGCTTGAGCACATGATCTGATTCCATACAATTGCAGGAATAATGAACCACTCCACTCAACTTAACACCATTTGACTCAACCCCAATCAACTCAACTCCAGTCAACTGAATTCCATTCAACTCATCTCCATTCAACTGAACAGTAATCCGCCCATTTGGCAAATTGTAGCTGGGCTCCAAACCAATTTCATTGCGAATAGACCAATGTGGTAGTAGTGTCTCCCCCTGTGTGCTGAAAACCTCAATGTAATCTCCATATATGGTCAGGATATGTACTCTCTCATCTGTAGGCACCATCTATGTAGTTGTGCCAACTCCATCTTCAAACATAAGTTCTCAAATTATATTACATATTGGGCTGCAAGGAGCAATATCCAGTACAGCGGAAAACGACAGCTCACCACAATAGGGCCAAGCCCCGCCCTGCAGAGTATCCTTTCACGTCTTGGCAATTGGACAAAGGTTTATCAAGTGTACTCTTGGGTGACACTGATTGCCACTGCCCCTGCTGCTCTCTGATTACCCGTGCAGTTCCTGGTGCCTATCTCACAATCAAAAGTGCTGTCCACGGTCACTCCCATCAGCCCTGTACAAACCAGTACTGTTCAGAAAAACATCCAGATGACCTCCTCACTGGCGAGTCGATTGTCAATAGCAGTAGCTCCAAGTATTGGATTATGTGAAGTTCAGCCACATTCAGAACGCACCGCCTGCCTACCTGTGATCCAGGTTCATTCCGGGGGCATACGTAAAGGCCTGCCTCGTCCACTACCACCTCTTCTGCTCACCCCGGGGTTGCAGAGCCAAATGACAAATGCTTTCTATGTGGACACTATAAATCCTTGCCTGGTACCAAGGCAACACCTATCAGTCATGCACTCATGCAGTGTGCTCACCGAGGCTGCCACCATGTGTACAAATGACCTCTCTCAGTGAAGCCCATACTTGTGACACTCAATTGCAACCATCTAACAACCAAATACTGGACTAGCCTCACCAAATGGGGACTGTCTGACAACCAGATAATGTCCATTCCAGTGTGGAAATAGATAGATCAATTGAAACTCCGCAGGCCTGAAATCGATCCTGCATCTGCTGCTCTCCTGTCTGTGCCCTGGTGGTCCATTCTCCAGGAGTCCCATGGAAGTTCAGAATCCCAACTACATTCAAAAATGAAATCATCTCCACTGGATTCCTAATACCATCTTTGTAAGTCATCGTACAGGCACACATCCATCTTCGCTCATTGGCAATTGATCAGGGTGTGTTGACTGGTTTGCCAAAATAGAATAAAGTTGGTGTAGAGAGCACTTTCACTTCAGCATGATCTGATTTGGTCATCCTACCAGGTGCTGATTGCTACAATTGGTAATGGTGATTGCATATCATACATGCTGGCCACTTTGAAACCTTCCAGGTTACTTTCTTCACAGTCGAAGCGGCCACATGATGTGCAATTACTGCTCCGATATCTGCAACGCTGCCCATCAAGAGATGAAAGATATTGGTAATCGTAGTTCTATTATTGCATAACCACATACGATATATCTCCTTGTATGACTGCTGTAGCTGCTGCGGTACACTCATAACATCATTTGCAACATACAACATTGCATCGAGCATTGCAGCACTCATTTGCAATTAGAACTGCAATTGGTTGGATGGCAAGACATGAATCACACATATCTCATTAACCGGCCCTGATCATCGGTAGGTACACTAGCTTCAGGAGGTGTCTGACAATTATTAATCAAAATCAACACTGAACTGAACTATGACTGGCTTCGGCTTTGCCGGTGACACTACTCTCTCTTCTGAATGGTCAGTGAAAACACCCTTCTGAACTTCAATTGACTGAATTGGATGGAAGCTGATCTGACCGCATTGATGTCTCAATTAATAGACATTGAGTTCTCGTATGACTTAGTTGCAATCGACTTCAACCAACTTGGTCACTGACGTGTCACCTGGCCGATTGGCTCCTGATTAACTGGAAATTGACACTCCTATCATCAATCTCAATTTGGTGTACTTCATCAGTGTAGTTGGTGCAGCAATCGGTCACTTTCCAATATACACAACTTCCCCCATGCTGCCCTGATACATCTCTGGCCGATTGGGATCTGCAATCAGCATGTAATCATGTCGGTTGCCATTGACTTCAATCCAATCGACATATCCAGACACTTCACTGATGCAATCAGTACTGTGATATCTATATAATATCTCACACATATATTGCCTGTCTTGACAGGTCAGAACAGGGTACTTTACGAAATCTGGTATGCGAAACCTATCTCACATTTCCATAGCGATTATGTGTTCAAGGCGTACTGCTTTGCATAGCCTGGTCTGAGTATATCTGAGTAGATCCGGGTACAAAGGTGGATGTCAATAGTGTAGAGTACTAGGTAGGTAAGTTAAGATACAATTGTCACTGGAGATCCAACGCTCATGCCGAGCTGACTAAACAAAGTGCATATTACACAGTCAGGGAGACATTACGTGCAGCTGTGCCATTATGTATGCTCCCCAGGAGTGACTATTAGAATATCTTTATCAAATAGTATAATCCCAAACACTATCTTACATCTGCCCACCTGAATTCCACCATTCTGATTAATATACAGACCAGTAGGTATCTATATCCACATTATTATTTACATGCCATACAGTATGGATTTGATCCAATGCAGCGTTATCTTGAATATAGTTTGCTGGGCCAACACATGTCTTGACCAGTACAATATAGTTCTAATTGGTCTGTTTGGCAATCTGAATGAACTGGTTAACACAATCAGCCCAGCCATGCTGATCTATGCAATTTGGGGAATCGCCACTGCATATTCTTGAGCTTGAGGATGTAATATCAATTGTTGACTGTTCTTGGAGCCATTCAAAGAGGTCAGCACTGTGTATCCATCCAGTTGATGATCCGGATAGTGCAGGGTCTGATTCGCAGGCATCCGGCTAAAGTGTGGTACAGATACAGCAGAAACTAAGCCTTGAAAGGCATTATCAAAGCCAATATCTTTCTTAACGAAGTATTGGATCCAGACGTTATAAGATTCAGGCATGATCCCTTCGTTGGCAGTGATGTTTTCTACCTTGCAATCATGTCCCAGTCAGTTAACTGAAGTAGCGCTGTGAAATGGTAGATTGTAGTGCAACAGCCCATTCTGATGGTTATAAATGTACTATCTGAGAGTACATTCTGATCATATCTGAGCACCAGTCCATGGACATCCTGTGTGCAGCCCTCTGCACACTTACATGGAATAGCTGTCCCATGTTGCGAATACTGCAAATTACTGATACATCTCTGTGTAAGGTCAATATGATTCATCTGCACTGTCTGTGGACATGCATTTATGACAAATGATGTACCCATTGGAATACATGGTCGACAAATGGCTCTTGCTGACAATGCTGGAGGTGAAACAGACGGGCTCCGCATCTATTGTTCCGTTTAGCGGTAGTGAACAGTAGTTCCAAAACTTTTGCTGAGTCAATATCGTCTCTACCTTAAATGGCATGATACAAAATTGTCTCCTCCAGATTGTCAAAATATATAAAACAGGCATTTTACTATAGCATATGTCGAATGTAATTCACTTCTTTGAACAATACATATCCCTGATTTACACTGCTGATATGTAGCCAATAAGAAGTATCTATGCTGAAATTGCCGCCAGAACCCATTTGCGGAATTGACCTTGAAGTATGGCATGCAAAATGCTACCTTGGATAGCCAAAATGTATTACATGCTGTTCGATGGTTTTCCAAACCTCCTGAATGCCAAGTAGCTCCCACTAAGCTTGAAACTCCGTTCATTGGTTGGAGTGTACAGGTACGAAATGCATCTGCTTATTTGAAACGATACAGTATATCTGTTTCTCTAGTCAATTCACAATGTGGTATACGTTATGTATACTCCAGGTGGTGGTGGCAGTATCGGCATAGGATTGACTAACCTGAAATCGGACATGCTTGTCAGGGGTTATGTTTGCCACCCCATGAACCTCATCGTGTGCAGCATCTTTCATCTGAGCAAGGTATTTGGCAAATATGCTTGTAGGATATGTTCCCTTAGACCCAGCATCCTGCAATTGTTGTAGCTAATCATGGTGGAATAATTTATTGACATGGTTGCATTGAACAGGTGTCACCAGATGGATTCCGTGCTGCAATTTCTTATTTGCCTTCTCTAGATCAACATGTGACCGAGTGGTTGCCATTTGTCAGCCTCTATTCAGTCATACCTCCAATTGCCTTTGTTGTATTGCACTAACCTTTTCCACCCCATATACAAACACCTCTATTGCAGTAGGAATATCACAAATCTGTTGTTCTCTAAACTGATGTGATTCTTTTGCCAACTGTTCATCCACTATGGCCTTCACAGACTTCCACAATGTCTGTTCCTGAACAGCACTCTGCCTCTGGTAAAATTGCATCACTGTATTATCTACTGGTTTGAGGGATAGATAAGAGCGATTTTGTTGGCTAACAAGTAGTGAGAATTCACATAATGAACAAAATGCTCCAATTACCATGTCATCAGAGGCCAAATGTACCACACTTTGCCAGCCATTATCTTAGCAGACTTGAAGTGGTTCGCAATTCACTCCCTATGTACTAATCATGCCCTGGGTTCCGTTTTGATGCCAGGAGCCACTTGTGAACATATCGAATGGTTTACAGAAGCATGGGAGGCCTGGATTGCATGGTATCGATGTAAATAGATTGTCAAATTGATCTGTGACATTGTTTGTACTCTGGTGTATGAGCAGCCAGTGCAACATGTCATTAACCAATCCTAGGAACAGCTAACATGATTCATCTGACTGCAAAAGCCAATGGACATTCCAGAGAGAATATTGCCATAACTGGTTCCAGATTGGGTGAACACCTAGAGTCTGCAGAGTACCAATATCAGTTTCCTCCAAAAGCTCTGATTAAACTCGCTGATCTCTTGAGTTGATCTAATGGTTGAACTGTTCAATGCCCAATCAGCACAGCTTCACGAATTTAACACATTGGGCATGCAGTATATGACACTTGAGCTACCATGACTAGTTCTGAATGATCCCTGACGCACGCAGGCAAAAGAGGGATACATTGTCGGTGGAATCCATCAGCCTGTGCCCGTTGCAAGCCCACAACAGCCATGTCAAGATTCCTGATTGAGGACAGCACAAGTCCAACTGTGTTATAGCATGCCTTGTAAGTATATTTCACACCATTTGGGGGACATCGAATCAGCCCATACAGAATCCTATTGTAGATGGAAACTATACGGCAGATATCTTTTCAAATATTACCGATTGTGAGATACAGCATCCAGGGCTGCCAATTGCCCCAAGCATTGGTCAATGAGTGCTGTCAGATGCATAAATGGCTGGAACAATCATTGGTCAGGCTACAATTTGCATATATGCATTCCCTCTCGAATGTTGCTGTTTTGTTTCACTGTTCATCTGGCATCATTCATAGTCTGCAAGGCATTCTCATTTAAAGTTGAATTCTACCAGCATTCGTAGATGTGCCAAATGCAATCATACACATCCGACAATATCCCTGTGGTATTAAATTTCAAAGATATGTTACCTATGTTTAATCCGATTGGCATCACTGAGACTGAAATCAACCATAGTGAGAAGCATTCATAAGGCATCTGCCGATTGCATTCAATGAATAGTGAAGTAGTCCAGTCCATATCTCAGAACTCGATTGATTCACATTAAGATTTGTTGCCTACATAATTGGGCTGGTTGAATGTCAATTGCGGACCGAGCCAGATGCCATCAATTCCATAGTTCTGAGTACTAGTGATACTTGTCGTACAATCCAGTTGCTTTGCCATCCCATGTCCACTAAGCATTTTCCACTCCAACTATCTCTGTATGAGCCATTGGTTTTGCTGAATCAGAGGAAAATGCCAGATCAGGCTGCGGGGGGTCTAGGGTTTCTTCGTTGGGAGTAACTTCACATGGCAGTCCACCAAGTTCATTGTCAATCAGTAGATTATCAGTTGACTAGCTCTTTGATGACTATTGAGGCACAAGTACTCAAGTCTAACCATTATGGTTTGAGTTCATTCTTGCCAGCAGGTGGCAAAATCCAATTGGGGAATGAATACCTCTTCATTTATTGATTTTTGGTGATACTGATCACAGTGAGGCTGCAGTTGGTGCTCATGGAATGATTTCTTTTTCCTGACAAAGCACTGGACATGTCACCCACAAATCTTCACCATATTTGAGAAATTGCCAGTGTAAACATATTCAGTCAAATCTGGATAACACTCCAGAGGGTGATTGAGAGTTTTAGGGATATTTGATTGGAAGTGAGCGAGCTCAGGTGAGGGTATCACTGTCACAGCCGCAGTTCACCTTGCTAAATGTGGGGGAGAGGTAACACAAAGTCACCCAGCAATCAGTTTTTTCATAAACCAGGGTATCTGCATTATATTGTAAACAATAACCATGCACTTCTTCCACTGAAAATCAATAACAGAGAAGAGAACAATTATTTTGTAATTAGGGCAATCTACATTAGTTACTGTTTATGAAGTGCTGCTACAATCACCACAATGATCCTTGTACTACATCCCAATAGTGTTGTGAGTTAAACCTACACTCGAGTCTCCAAGCAGTTGCTACTGAATGTACATCATCTTAGAAGAATGAATCGGTGAGTTCCCTAGCTAGTTGTATCTCTGGTCTATGATCATCGAGAACTGACAGGCCGTTAGAATATATGCTTTAGTAGCGATTCTTACATGGAGTATGGATCATCAGGAAAGTAATCAAGTTTAGACCAGGAGCTCAATAGCAAGTCAACACTCTTGCTGGTGACTTACAGGCCTCCATTCAAATGAAGTTGCAGGTCATACACATACAATTGATGTGTAATATTCCTACTGGTGCTTTCATTTAAACTGGATGTGGTTCTTATTGCGTTTCTGGAGATCTCATATCACACCCCCTTAGTGCCCTTTACAGAAATAGAACTGTACGAAGGTGAGCATCTATCGATGGCCCTTTGGTATCAATTTGAATATTTAATACAGAAACACTGGTTGGGTGCGTATAAGATTTCTTTTTCTCAGCAGGGCTGAAGAGATTAAGGGTATAGTGAATTGCCACCAATCATGATGACATATGGGGATATAAGCAGGTATCATTCTGCCAATTGTCAGTGCTATCTGCAATATACTCAACCATACTGTGGCTGTTACTGCATCACATTTTGCTGCAATATATGATTACCACCATCTTGCTTACAGAGCATGTTGATAAACAGATATCCACCAGAGACAGTGAATATGGCTCTGCCAGGTGGCCAATTTGGCTCACAACAACACCCAAACAACAAGTTGGGATTATTAGACAATATTTCTCGACCTGCCACTACCAATGACAGTCCATGTGGGAAACACACTATTCATTATGATCAGCTTCATGAGTATGATTACCCTCCTTCACAGCACCCATTTGCAGGTGCTTCTCTGTTTGACCACCATTCCCCATTCAACATACCACTCCGTCCACCACTTAACATCACTGTGACCCAAAATTTCCAAATTATCACCCACAGTGGCAACGATAAGAACTCCATGATGGCGGTTATACTGGGACTCAGAGGTGAGTCCCACCACAATACTCAACCAGAGGGCTATCAGCCCATGGTGAACCCCAAGGGCCCCTGGGACTGCCGGGACACAATGCAGTCACTATACCATTATCGTCTAGCGCATCTCCACCACAGCATCATTCCGGCACTCCTGGGAGTCGCCCTACCAGCCTCACAATGAATAGATTCTTGCCAGCAGCTGAACTGCAGCAAACTGATATTTGAGGGATTGCAGTGTTGCCCATAATGCCAGAGCATTTCTATATCAAATTCATGGCAGATGATGAGAGTAATGATTCGAAGGACTTGGGAGCTGCAGAAGACAAAGCCCCAATCAGTATAAACGCAAACTGAAATCTCCTTAAAGAAATTTGCCAAATGGATATGGCAGTTCAACTACAGTGCATTCAACAAGTGGAACAAAGTATGGGTGGCAGGGTTTCTGGAGAAATAGCATTGTTGTATTATCTGGCATCAGAAGTATTTGAAACAGGTTCAAAATGGACTCCAGCCCTGGGCAACAGCAGTTGCAGATTCTTCAGTGATATTCAAAATCTGGCTGCTGTCTAAAGCTTTTGATAGCGCCAAATACATTCCGCTGCAGCGGATTGGGAAATTGTTAATCATATGTGCATTCGATGTTCAGGAGTTGAGGATGAAGGGAAGGTGCTCTAACAAGTGACCGGCAAAGAATCTGTGTTTCATGTGGGCCACATCATACATCGCCTTGCAGATTGGTCATATTCAAAGTTCATGATCGTGATTCTCTGGATATCAAATAACAATGATAACCCTAAATTTCTCAAATAACTGCAAGTCTGTTATCCAGATGTGAGGAACTTGGAGGAGCAGTGTACTTTCATTGAACAAAATGGAAGCCCAAAAGAGCCATATAGTCCAACATTGATGTTCAGGTGCTCCTTGGAGCAGGATGAATTGGACAATCTACATATGGAAATATGCACGCACAGGTGAATAATGAATGACCCATAAATGGGTAGATTTCATACACCTGTTGCATTTCAAATACTTTCAGGTTGAAACTGGGTCACAATTTGTAACAATTTTAGTTATATATGAGAACAGCAACAGCAGAGGAGAGTGCAGAGCACATAATTCGACCTGCAAAGTTAATCTCTGCAGGCTGTATCGATGCAAAATATACTGGATTGCAAATCATTATACATAAACTTTGGAAGGCTCTTATGAGTGTGAAAGAGTTGAGAGAGAGGAGGATTGTAGGCTACAGAATAGTACTTGTATTAAGCTGAGCTCTGATTGATAGAATAGAATTGATTATATTCCACACATACATATACATTCCAAGGCTTCCTTGTGTGTGAAATACCTACCTTGGGGATACATTTCAGGAGCGCTGGGGTATGGGCCTATCTGCCAAGCATACCAAGGAACAAGTGGAAGAGATCATTGAGGATGCACAGAAAACAGACAAAGGTGGAAGGGAGGTTCAGGAGCAAGTGGAGGGTGGTCAGAATGTCCTTCATCCAGATAACAGCAGTTCAGTAGTGAGCACTTTTCTCAATTCCATCAACCAGTAGTTTGAACTCAGGTGACTGAAAGAAGTGGTCTGGCCGCTGAATGCCTGTCCAATTTACCAAACGGAAGCTGATTGAGTCCCTGAAAACCAGTATTCAATTCCAGGGCTGTCTTAAACCGGGTTTCTGGTGCAACAGGTCTGGGCAATATGGTTTATTGTGAGAAGATGGGTTTGGGACTTAGATACGCCAGAAGCACCGGTGGTAGACATAATCGATCTTGGCAAGATGACAACTAACATGGCAGTGGCTACGATATGCAAATTGCTGACTGTGCAGGTTGCTGTGGGGTTGATGCAGTCAATTTTGCGGGGGAATACACTTGGCAAATAGGTGAATATGGCTCAGAATGGCTATCCCAGGATTTTCAGTAAAGGAGGAGAGTGGTCTCTATTATAAAGTCAGATTTCAGCACCAGGTGGCCATTGAGAGATCCTATTAACTCCGCTGCTGGGGCATCGAGCACTTACTTCATCCATTGAATCACTCTTCACAGTAACATTACCTGCAGTGGCAGAGGCGTTAATGCGTGTCATTGACAAGATGACATAAGCAGCTGCTTCCAAGCTTCTGAATTTGATGGATGCCGAAAGTGCAAATCTCACTAACCAGAATCAGAACACATGAATTGATATGCTGGAAAACTGAATGGAATATCCAGCATGTTTCATCTTATATCATCAGATTCAGAGCAATACCATCAGGCAATGGACAACTCGCCTACTGTTGATGGAGTTTGGGAATTATGATATCTGTCATTGATACAAGACAAACCAGAGTGTGGGTCGACATAATGTAATGAAATCCTGAATTGAATTCAAATTTCGAGTCATGGCTACACTAGGATTCTTTTCACACATATAATCGGTGTTAGCAGATGATATTGCTGTCGTTAGGTGTGGCTGAAGATCAACAGGATGATTGAGTGATGGAAAAGCATTGTGCAGAGGCACTGGTTTCTGTGATTTAGTGTTTGATTCATGCCGACTTAATGGAAAATAAAGATGCACAACTGGACGCAGTGCACCAAATGATGCAGATTGCAAATCCTTGAATGATTGGGAGGTGGTCGGAATTGAAACTTTCAAATCGAAATCCAAATGTTCCAATACCAAAAGAAAATACATCCGATATTGGTCTTGAGTGGACTGAGCAATCACGACCAAATCTGAAGTCTATTGTGGAATAATACACTTTACATGGTGCTCCAGGAGCATGGAGTGTTTATGGATATCGGCTTGCATAATTGTCATCAGTGCGGGTAGTCCCTAAGGATCACAACGAGGATTCAGGATAATGTTACAAAAATGGCAGCTTGATTCTTCGGGGGATTGTATGAATTTCCAATGGCTGCAAGGGACATTTCTGTCAATGGTAATGAACAAATTTGCAGAATATTCAAAACGTGACCCAGACAAACCATCAAGTGAGGCACTCCTCCATGAAAATGAGAGAAATGATAATGCTCCCCCTAGTGCACTTCCACCTCAAATAGCGGTGCTTATTTGTGCTATTCCTGGCCAGGTTAGGCATTTGAAATGTTAGCTGAACATGTATTGAGCCGATCCTGTTGATATATTCCACATGCATATGTAAATAGACATTGATAAATGTACAGAAATGCAGCTCAACTTCCAGAATTCACCAAATCACTCTGTATTTGTACCAATACCCAAAGTGGGCTGAACATGCCAAATTCTCACAGTAGGAACCTCTGTGGGAATAGCACCAATGTTCCAGGTTTTGAATGTATAGCACCAGGCATTTGCAGGAGTTGTCTGGCTAGGGGAAATTAATATTCAACTCACCTGGTTACAGAAAACAGGTCTTGGAGGCTACGGTAACCACACTAGTGTTCTGCACTAACACTCAGGTGTGGCTGACATGAGGGTCCTGCACATCTTGCTGGGTCAATGGAACTTCATGACCCTGATGATTGCCCAGATTCTGCTGTTGCTTCAGGTTCATTCAAAGCTGCTCAAAGTGATCAGAGATACATTGCCAACAAATGAACAATTATCTTAGATTATTAGGACTGTGAAATCATGGGATGCCTCTTTATACAATCAATCAACCTAGTCTTCTTGACTGATACAAATTGTCAGAAAGGTTGTTTGTATGTTACAATCTACTGCATATATATATCATTTCTCACTGTCATTGTAGACTGAATCAATGTATTGATGTAGAAATGGTAGTGTTTTACATCACCATTAGTTAGAGTGTGATTGGTTTGGCATTCTTGACAGGCGCACTGGCTATATTGCAGAACAAATGCATATCAATTGACTGTGCCTCATATTGGTCATTAATCATTAGCAAATTATCCAGAGCGATTGGCAAGATTATGTGATGTTACGTATTGTCTGAGGCTGCCCCTGCTTGTACTGTATTTCTCATTGCCAAAATGTTGAAAGTCTGCCAAGCCTTTGCTACAATTTCAATTGCCAGGTTTACCGCATATTATGATATTTGGCCATCTCTGTTCTACATCCGCATCACGGAGGGCCGGATGATGATACTCTGCACAGATATTTACAGCTAATCAGCAGCTATCATGGCAAGGTGTTTGCTGGCTTATGACTGAAGTTCAGACAACTTAGATCTGCAATCCTGCCATGTGTGATGTTCTTGGATTTAGAGGAAGCCAACTTTGACTAGCTGTGATTTATTTGGATGTGTTATTCCAGCCCAGACTTGCCTATGCGCAACATGCCAGCCAGTGAAGTGCATCTTCCACTGTTTGTAGTGCACTTTATCTTTTAGTTTGCTTGATTCACATGTATGTTTTCTTCCACTGTGAATGGGTAGAAGCAGCGCACACAGATTGTCATTGATCAAGATGCGTCACATTTAGCTGCAGACAGCTCTTCACAATTGGCCTATTCAGATATATGAATCTCTGCTTGCTCAGTATATGATGGATATGGCTAAAATCCCTTGAATATCAAGCTCTGTATCCACTGTCTATTAGAGGAAGGTAGCCACTGCACACTACACCATAAATGCACAATCCTGGCCAATTAGTAATATCACTTAACTGGATATTGACTAAGTAGTATTGTGAAACCTACGTTTCCCCACGCTCAAATTGCTTCTGATTGTTTGGGCTTCAGCAATAGAGCTACAGCTTGTAATGGAATCGCTCAAGCCAGATCATACTCAGCACCTCTGCCAATGACCGGCATCTCCTGCTCACTCCATCAACTGCACTTACTCAAAGAGGTTGGAGTTTTTGATGCTAATAGTGTAGGGTGAACTTCATTCTGACAAAATGAATCCCGGGGCTGCCAAAACCCACATCGGAGAATACATTATGTGAACTGATATCCATCGAGAGAGTTCGACAAGAGAGAATCTTGACAGCTCGAGTTAACTAAAGATAGCTTCAGACAGTGCAATTCACAGTCAGCACAAGATGAGCCTGCAATTGCAGCCTTTGTATTGAATTCAGCATAACCATTCAAATCTCAGTGCACCTCAATTCCCCAGAACTGTTTGCTATTCTGCCTCTGCCTACTGTGTCATGATATCACATGATGCATTTATACTATCATACATAGCTTGCAACTCCAACATTTATTTTAAGTCAACTGTGTAGAAGTGAGACTCATAAAGAATTTGTAACCTAATAGTGTGTGATTTACTAGATATTAGATGTAAAAACAGAATGGGAGTAAGTCTTCATGCCCTATTTGTTAGCAATCTTGGCATTGACAAGTGCTTGAATTAATGAGATTACCCCTGAATTATCATTGTACCATACCATTCTTTCTCTATACTTGTATCTCAGTATTGTACACTAAGATTCTATACCTCTCCCTCCCCTATTAACTGCAATATTACTGTCACTGTATTCTGCAGGCATGGCCCAGATCAATATATGAAAGGGAAGTTGTGCCAACAACAATGCCTTATCGACCACTAACATATTAACTGCAGTCAAATACCGCAGAATATCATAATAATCAGTATGTCCTCCCAGCGGATATATCACATATAGTGGTTCCTATCTCTCCCTACTCAATGACAGACTGAGTATAAACCCGTGCAACTGAACTGACACTCACAAGGTTATAAATCTATTGAGTTCTGCAGACTCTCAATGCTGCAATAATTCTATGCCATGTGGTAAATACAAATGCTGGAACATTCACCCATAATTTCTATGTTTGGAGAAGTCATATGATTGGGGACTTGTCCTCATTCAGATTCTTGGTGCTGCATTTGGCCAGAACCAAGGGTTAAGGAATATTACAATCATGATAATGTCACAAGTTCTTCAGGTGCATCTGTTCTAAGGCACAACTGGTTCAATTCTATGTGCCTTGGTTTAAACCAACCTCCAATTCTTGCATCCATAGGGTTGTTGCTTGAAGTGTTATCATTCAGTATTGGGCAATAGGAATCCATCAACTCCAGCACACCTGACACTTCCAAAATATCAACACCAGACATGTCATTCTCCATATCATTATGACCGATTGATGTCATCTCTCCAGAACTGTTTTAAGATGCACCTCAAATTGCATCCTGCTGGGAGTTATAAAACTTCTTGCATCCTTTGTCCCATTATTTGAATGCACTTAACCTTATATTTCAATCTTATACACTGTCTGTCTCTCCTACATTGCCCAAACTTCTATCTTCTACTTCATCAAAGTGGAACCTACACCCAACCAGGCAAGAAATGATTTTGCATAGAATAATCAAGAAGCACAACTTTGGAGTGTACTTGCACTCGCTTACAAGAGAACAGCCAATCTTCACAGTCCATCAAATGTTTCATTTCTGGCACTTTGCATTCATGTATTGTAGTGCAGTTGACCAATTCCTCCCATTTGATCAATGTAGCAGGATGGTGACATGGATCAGCAAGAGATCAATGACGGTGACAGTGAGAGCACCAGGCTGTCCACCTCGTTATCTGTCATCGTACAAGACACCTTGAACCACCCACAAACAGTCCTGCTTGAAGGCCAAGCATGTTGGAATAAGTCAATATGAACTTCAAAGGTTGTTTTGCTGAAGAAATGGACCTGTGCTGACACTGTCCTCACACACCCTCCACTTCCAAATTCCCGAGATTCAGCTGCAGCTATGGCACCACAATTGCTCAAACACCAAAAGACGACCCTCCTCAACACATTATGTAAGTTTGACCATGCACCATCCGTCCAGGTGCTCCCTCTACCCAAGTCTACTGGAGACCAGCATGCTCCACATTCCAAGGCCTGCTGAGATCAGAATGTTGCCCAACAGCAACACAATTCATGTGAGGTAGCAAAAATATTTGTGCAGCCAATCGTATTCATGAAGAGTCCTTGGACAATGTTATCTGGTCAGAAGTACTCGATGGTTATTGAAGCTGGAATTCAAGATATTCAAGCTCGGGATTGTCAGCTTGTATTAGCAGGGGTTCCTGAAGGTATACTATCTGTGAGGCAATTGCCGGAGGTCCATCTCTCAATATAGATCTGCAATCACAACAAGTTGTTAGTTTTGAATTCCGGTTCATGCACCTCTCTCAGACTTATTCCATTGACTCTATCACAAAATATAAATAGTTAAAATCTAAGATCAGTACCATTCCAGGACTGTTGGCACATGGGGCTCAATCAACTGTTGTCCGCAGTTACTTGTTGGAATTGGTCTCTGAGATGGGTCTTCAGATCCAAGTTAATGAGCTCCTCCCTGACCATTCTTATCTCTCAAAGGTCATGGAAGATAAAAAAAATCATGGTTTACCTGAATAGAAGTTCTGGATTCAATTCACCATCAGTTCTTCTTCACCATTAATAGCTTGGAGTATCAACTGACTACATCCGACGACATACAACCTGTCACTCTACAGACCATTGCACTGTAGGCCGCAGCTATTCCGTGAATGCTGTCTGATGATCAGAGTAGATTGAAGGCTACCATTATGTTTTCTTGTGATGTACATCAAGGTACATTTTTCCCATCCCAGATGATAAATCATACTCTGGAAGCCACTGCACTCCTCGATCACGCATTAGTAGTCCACTTTATCCCCCCCGCTGTTGGCACATCTCCGCTACGATTGGTGCTCCTTAACTCTCATCAGAGCTCCTTGGCTTAGCTCTCCTCAATTGCATTCCATGTTCACTTCCTCCCCTTGTGGTGGTCCTGCATGGCAATAGGCACTGCCCAAACCACTGCCATGCTCCTTTGCTAGGATTGGTTCTTCTGTATTTGATCCATCGCTCCCTACCCCTCCACGCATTTTTGGAGCTTCCCTGGTACAAATGGCACTTCTGAATTCCTTGTGGCGCTCCACATTCTGGATTGTTACTCCTGTATATCATTCTGCACTTTTTTACCGCCCCTTGTAGACCATCTCCGCTAGGATAGGCACTTCTCAATCCCCATTGTTGCTCCTCAACCAGGATAGATGCTCCACTATTTCATTCCAATCTCAATACCCCCCATTCAGCTCCGTCATCTAGTATGAGTACTGATTCATTTGTGTGGGTGCTTCTGTACCAGGATTGGCGCTCATTATTCACCATCAGCACTCCTCGATCCCAGGGAGTGCTCCTCAGCCAGGAATCGTACTCTTGTTTTTTATTTCAAACTCCCCATCACCTTCTGTGTATTCCTGTTTTCCACTCATACACTCCCTATCTTGTGGTTCTCTTTTCTCAGTAGTTGCTCCCCTGTTGTATCTCGATACATTGTGTTGCCTTTGAAACCCCATTTCGATTTACAGTTGGCTACTATATAATCACATCTTTGTTAGATATCACAAATCAAGCCAAACATCATTTGAATTCAATTTACCTGACTCACCAGGAATGAATTATCAGGTGATACGTGGAGTGAATTTGGATTCTTGAAACGAGTGATGAATTGCATGTTCCAGCTTTCCTGCACCCCGAGGAGATGGGAGATCCAGTGAATGAAATTGAGGCCATGTTTTGACAGGTATCATTCAATCGCATGGACAGGATATCATTTTGTTGCACCTGAATTCATATCTGAATCACTTGCGGTTTGCTTTGGTTTCTTGAAGTCGAAATGCCAAAAATAGATCGTAGAAGAAGAGAGTGTTAACATGTGTAAGAATGCTATAGAATTGATAATATATGATAATTCATTCGCCATGTACATTCAGCGAGTCTCAGCAAATGCCTTCCAATCTCTGGATACATATGCGGACAAATGCACGCATCTATGAAAGGTTGTTTCAGATTGCAGTCTTGTTTGGGCAATACTCCCAGGTACGCCCAAATTTCTCTCGAGCACTCAGCTGTATTCCCAAAAATATCACAATCACTCTAATATTGCTGCTATACTAGTCTTTATAGATCCAAGTTATTTCGAAGGCTGACCTGAATACCCTCCTATTGTCAGATTCTCCCCTGAAATTGACACTTCTCAGTTTTCACTCCACCTTCTCTCACATACTCCTGCAGGCTCCCAGTAACTAAAATATATTATGTTGATGCATCACCCAAGCTGGATTATTGATTTCCCAGCACCCTCTGGATTTACCTAATCATAAATTGCAGCCTGATGTGTCAATTTTTCTGGTTCAGTAGTGTTCTCCACAAGATTCTCTGGCTACTCATCCTCCCTCGGAACTGTACAGCACATCTCCCCAATCAGCAACATGTATTTTGCCACTTTGCAGTTTCAAGGAGTGTGTGGGAGTTGATTAACAATGAATCCAGGATGGTCAAATCTTGGACAGAACAAGTCACATGGTGTGACCAGCTGGTGTATATAGAGGTGTTACTGATAAATCACAGTGTCGACTGGACTGAAGCAGTGGCCTTAAAGTTGTTCAGGAGTACAAGTCACAAACCTGTGAAGATCTAGATGGAGTGGCAAAGTCTTGGAAGCACCTTACAATGCATACCTTAAGAATGGGAACACATTGAATTGCTGTTGATTAGACTAGGAACAATGACATATTCTTTTGGAATGTTGCCATTGCACTTGGATATCATATTGACTGCTCATTATTGAACATTTTTATTACACGTATTCAGTTTGTATCATTATTGATGTACCTGCATATCAAGGAATCTCTCTCTTGATGTATCAATCAATCAGTGTCTCTATCTATTGACAGGTCTATCTATTGATGGATCTATCTATTAATGTATCCATCTATCAATGTGTCTATTGTCTTTTCACTGTCATATTAGTTTGCAGCAGTCTGTGATTAAGTGTAATTAGATGTGAGCCTTCAGAGAGCAATCGACTAAACTTAATAATGTCCCTTCAAGCCATTATTCAGCAGATTTGGAGATGCACTTAGCAGGTATGCAGGACTCAATTCAGTCATTACACTGGAAGGCTGTGATCAAGTAAACTCAGTCATGTACATGGAGGTAATAATAGTTTTAACATGACGATATGATGCGTTGACCACAACCCCGTGTAATACACCAAATACTGGGAATACAATATCAGGCAAATAGGAAGGGTATACTGCGGTAGGCTTAATGTTACCCATCAAGGCCTTGATCAAGAAAAGTGTGAGGTAAACCTGGTGCCTCATATTGGAATAATCTATCACCTACACATCCAGACTGATATCATGTGAGCTGAAAGATGCACTTTGCGGCTACAATTGAAGAAGGAAGGAGATGTATTTGGAGACTTTAATTGTACCAACTTAGAGATGTACTTCCAACCAATGATCCAATAAGTTTGTAATACTTTTGGAGGCCATGACCCGGCAATTTTAGAGATTAATATTGCAGGCAGTACTGAAGTGAAATTGAAAGGATACTTGTTGGTGGTGAATCAGGGGACAGTTGGGTGGATGGGAGATAGAACTTGTCCTGCGACTCATTGAATTCATCAACTGGCGACGAATCGAATGCGACAAGTTTACTTACCTCTGACCTAGTCAATTGCTCATTGCTGATAGATTATGTGTTGGGATTCCTACCCTGAGCAGAGACTACATTCAGGGAATTACTCATAACTTTCAGAATCAGTGGAGATTGGCTTTAAGACAGTGAAGTTAGGGTACATGCTCAACTCTGAGTTAATACATGATTATGGCAAGGAGAGATGGCGAGGACAAAGCTAACTTCATATTCAGTGGTAATGGTAGAGTTCTGGAACAGTCAAAGTGAGAATGGAAATAAAGATGAGAATTATCTGGAGAAATATAAGGGTATGCCAGAAATCAGAGATACTTACAACCTGCCATACTGGATGTGGATAGTGTTAGCAACAGTCTCGGAACATCACTTCAGGTCCAGGTCTGGGTCCAAACCGAACCGTTGCCAAATTGGAGGTCTGGGTTGTCAACAACCCCGAACCGTCAACTAGGGTACAGTTCGATGGTAAACTCCCTACCGGTCTGAATTGGGCGGGTTGTCAGCGGGTCGCTCAGCAGGTCCATCCATAGATTCAATTAAGGATCTTGTTTGTGGAGTATGTCAATAGTATCTTATCAACATCGCGTTTTCAACAACCGAGGATATGTTGTGCATGCTCTGCAGCTTTCAATACCGATTAATTTGGAATCGGTGTTTTACATTTCTTCCATTGTATTTTTGCCCATAAGGGCAGTCAATAATTCAGTTATGAACGTGAAGATCTGTGCGATGCCTTGATTACCAAATATGCAACAACTAAAACTGTTGACGCTCCGTTCATGCTAATTTTCAGGATGCAGCAGGGAGCATGTGGCTGTTGTTTCTGCCAGTAAAGGCTGCCAATATTTGATGAATGGATGTCAGCAACCAATCGGAACATGAATTACCCAAGATGCAAAAATAAATATCGTTGACCCTCGGTTGATGCTCATTGTCAGGATGCAGCAGCGAGCATGTCGCTGTTGTTTGTCTCAGTAATGGCAGACAATATCTGATGAATAGATGTCTGCAGCCAATCGGAAGATAAAGTATCCAAAATCGGAAGCTGAAAAGTGTTGACGCTCCATTGATGCTCATTCTCAGAATGGGGCCGTGAGTGGGTTGCTATCTCTTTCCCCTATAAAAGCTGCCAATACATCGGTTATGCATAATGGCAACCAAATCACTGTGTAACTACCGTACTAACAAAACCACCAATCGTTGACGCTATGTTGATGCTCATTCTCAGAATGGGGCGGTGACCATGTCGCTGTCTTTTCTTCTTATAAAAGCTGGCGATACATCGGTTATGCATAACAGCGACCAAATCACTGTGTATTTGCTTTACATACAAAACCACAAATCGTTGACGCTCCGTTGACACTCATTCTCAGAATGGGACGGTGACTGTGTTCCTGTCTCTCTTGCTTATAATCACTGCCCATACATCGGTTATGCAAAACAGCGACCAAATCACTGTATAACTACCATCTTTACAAAACCACAGATCGTTGATGCTCTGTTGACCCTCATCCTCAGAATGGGGCGGTGCCTGTATTGCTGTCTCTCTTGCCTATAAAAACAGCCAATACTTCGGTTAGGAATAACAGTGACCAAATTACTGTGTGATTACCGTATCTACACATCCACAAATCGTTGACACTTAGTTGACGCTGATTTTGATGAATTGTCCATTCAATATCTGCTGCGATCGATAATAGTTTTCATTATATTTTGAACTTCTTGGTGGTCTTTCTCACAGATTGAGACTTGGCCCTATGGGAAAGCCGAGCGCAATAACATTCGTTCACTGTTCTCTCTTACACAACTAAAATCTATGTATCTTGTCAAAAGCTTCATTGTGCCTGCTATACATCTGTTTATCAACCGGTATTCACAAGCTACTGCTCAGCATTCGCCGATTAAATATCTCTAACTAAAACTCTCGGTCAAGATATATAAAGAACCTGGTGAACCATTGACACATTCTGGCCTACCTTTGCTTCACTTCCTTATTCCCCCTCGTTTCGATTGCATTGACAGTCATTAACACCTTTTCATCCTGTCTCTTTGACTTCCGTGTAGGCCGAATCAATCCGGGAACATTTAGCGCGGCTCTCACATCCCTCTGCTCTAGGCATTGCAGATCCTCGATGCTATCGTCTTGCTCTATATGAGATTCAACGTCCGCCACACAATCGTCTTCGCTGTCATCTGGATTATCTAATTCCCCATTCCAGTTAAGCCAATCTTCAGTGTCTGAAATGCTTTCAGGTGGGCTATCCTCATCATGCTCGACTGGATGATGGTTGATTCTCCGGATTCAGCGGACATTCAACACTTGAGTTCATCTTCCAGGGAGGTCCTTTGCAGACAAAGGTGGTGGCAAAGTTGATCTTTCTAACAATTTGAATGCAGCCAAACCATCTTGTTGAAAGAGTGACCACGATGCATCGACGATCTCTTCTGTGTCCAAAATGTATCCCACGGCGGTCAGCTGCTGGTTTTGAGCGTGAGGTTCCTTCTGGGTAGCACGTAGGTTTTGGCTGCCCTGCCACATCTCCAAAATGTTGTGAACATTTGGACAATCTGTGCAATTTCCTTTCTTCCACTTCTTTTTTCATTTCTGAGTCATTTTCTGTGTTCGTTGTATCCAATTCTGGGTCAGCACCTGGCAAAATCCCGTTATTGGCTGGAGCAAACTGCCTTACAAGGACCTTTTTGCGAAGGGTCTCGACTGAGGTTTTTGACTGCCTCCAGCCGATAACATCTCGGCCAAAGGAAACACTGGCCTCCATGCCAACACCATGTGGTATGATAGAGAAGATGTTGCACGCCACATTGAAAAGATTGGTGTACTTTGAGTGCATTTCCTCCTATTGACTCCACCAGTCTGTTATCTCCGGTAACCAAAATGTACTGCTAATCTCCATTGGGTTGGAGTGGCAATCATTGAGATTTGGATTAATTTGCCCCCAGATGATTGGTGCTTCTGGCGGCGAATTGAAATATAGCCTGGCAGCGGTCAATAGACGTGCTGAGTGATCGCTTTGTCCAGGTGTCGTCTCAGCCACATTGTGAGGCGTTAAGTATTCTTGATCATCGCTTGACCTGTTCATATGGATCAAAGGATGATTGACAGGATTCTGAAGCCATTGCGGGGGGGATGGGATTGCTGCTCGGTAAGCTTTCGTGCTGATTGACCGGCACAGGTCGATGTTTGGCACACTATTCATTGTACACGAAAATCAGTAGGGCCTCTGGGTATTGGGTAGTATAGGATGTCTCGTCCTCAGGATTAATATCCATTCCCTTGTCCCACTTTCAACAGAATCGCAACTTTTGAAAAGGATCGAAGATATGTGCAGAAATGAGCAGCATGCCCGTCGTTGGCGTCACTTCAGCATAGTATTGGACAGCTTCTGTCGAGCTAACTTCACAGCGGAGAACAAGTCATCCTTCCATGGAGTCTTCTTCTTGGCCAAAGCTGGCATCACGCTATCCATGTGATCAAACATGTCATTGTACACTGTAATAAAGTGATGTAATGTGACTGTATGCCTCTTTGACATCCACAGGGTCCAATATTGAAATGGCCTCAATACTTCCATGTCATACTTCACAATGGTCCACTCATCTTGAGATGTGACAAGTGGTCGGTAATCAGTGTATTCTGGATTTTGGAGCCACTCGAGGTGTGAATTCCCGTAGTGGGTAGGCGCGCTCGAGCAACTCCAGAGTTGCTTACCACCGTGTCTTCATATCCATAATTGGTAGTACCACAATGCGAACATTGGCTGTTTGCCAGTCAATGAACTCGTTTCGACGACCAGGTGTGAGCGCAACCAATACAGCAAGCATTCTCTGCTATATGAAGGTCAATTTCAGGACTTCCAAAATATCATAAAATACGCACTTTCTCAATTATCTTGGTTAAACCTGCTTTCATGGCCGACACCTTATCGATCCTAGCGTTGCCCTCTTTTCGAAGTCTTTGACTGTTCCCAATGTCTATGCTCTCATTCTCTCCAAATTGCTGATCGTGCTGATGGGCTTCCCAAGACTTGGTGCCGCCTTTTACACAGAGACTGCTCATGAATGCACCTAAAGCCAGCTGTATGACAGGCGCCATGCATGGTATGTGGTTCCTCAAAGCAGGCCACGGCAATGCAGAGGCCTCGAGTGTTGATTGCAGCTCACATGTCATCGAGTAATTTAAGGAAGCATTGTCAGTCATAGTACCAAGTGAATGGCCGTCAGGAAGCTCGAAACTATCAAACACGTCCTTCAAATGTACGGCTAGCCTTGCTCCAGTATGTTTGTCCTTGACCTATCATCCTTAATGAGCCTTCAAAACGGGAAAGAACAGGTGATCAAACTCATCAGAAGCGAGTTGAACTTCACGCAATGCCCAGTTGCAATCCATATTGTAAGCAATGACCGACATTATGGCTAGTTTGTTCGGAGATGTCCATCCGTCCAAACCTGAACTAACTTCATTATGTGTCGGCAATTGCTTCTCAATTGCATCCACGCTCAGTGCATATCCCCTCCGGCAAATGTGCCTAAGAGTCATAGCTGACGGCAGCACTAGGTCATCGCGTAATGCCCTATACGACCGTCATAGCTGTAGATTAGATATAGCGTTCCACGGTATATGGGCCGTAACATATACCAACATGAGCTAGCGATTCCACGTGTCTTGGTGAAATTCGGATGTTTCAAAGTTCTTAGCTGCCAGTTTAGAACGGTTTGTCTGTCATGTTGGTCAACATGGATCGACCAGAATATCAAATATAATCTTCCTCTGCGAACATACTATTGTGATTCCGCGACTTCCTTGCCTCTTCAGGATGGCCAACGCTGTTTCATCAACCGTCAAACTAGTCAATTCTGTCACCTCTGACTCTGTTAATTTGTTTAACATTGCAATGTGAGCCTTTGGCAGCAAGTGGTTCCCCATGGAGCTGATCCCATGTTCTGATGGATGGCGAAGAACTTGATGACAAACAATTCATATCATGTGAGGGCTGCCGGTCTCCTCAATACAGCTGTGTAAATGGAATCGCCACGAAGGTGCATATCTAGAATTATTCCAAGCAGAAGGCTGCTGCGAGGCTGCATTTGTTGATGCCCGCCAAGCATCGAAGACGATTTGTAAAGTATGTTTGCTCAAATCACCAATAAAGACACGTTCATTCTTGGAAGATATCATAACCTCGAGGAATGATGTGTTTAAAGATTTTGAATCAGACATGGCCATAGGAATTAGATATCTGGGTATTCCGACTCGAAAGACTACCGAAGATATCCATCCAGTAATGCAAACTGCGGGTTCTTCAATATTGCCTCTACAGCTACAAACAAAAAAATCAGATCAGTGAGACATTGCATGCATATTTGTGAAGTTGTATTCAAGGACATATCGAAAAGACTGACTGCGTAAGACTCAATTCTTCAACAATGCTATGCAGTTTCTTGCAGTGTAGCTTACTGAGCCCCCACAAACGTTGTTGACGCTTGGTGGGCGCTCAATTGGAGGATGCGGATGTGATATCGTCAGTAGCATGTGTGCCCATAGAGGTAGCCAATGAGTGGATTGTGGGTTAACACCTTTCCATAGCCCTTAGATTGTCCAAGATGCAAGACCAAATATTGTTGACACTCCATTGATGCTCATGTTTAGGCGGTGGTAGCGATATCGTCACGAGCATTGTTGCCCATACAGGCTGCCGATACATTGACTATAGGTCAATGTCAATGCACAGCGCTTTGAGTGTCGAAGATGCAAGACCATAAATAGTTGACGCTCTGTTGACGTTCATTTTTACGAGGTGGTAGCAATATTGTCAAAGCCATTTTTTCCCATAAAGGTGGCCAAAACTTCGATTATAGCTTAATATTGTCGCACAGCTGTCTGATTATCCAAGATTCAAGCACAGAAATTGTTGACGCTGCATTGATGCTCAATTTCAAGAGATAGTAGCGATGTCGACACTGGCATTTTTGGCCTTGAAGGCGGCCAATACTTTGATTATGTGTTACAGCGACAATGTCTTCGGGTTGATTATCAGACTCACATGACCAAATATCATTGACGCATCGTTGACACTCATTTCCAGGATTGGTCATAGAGTGTGTGACTATTCTTTTTGCCAATGAAAACCGCCAATTACTTTTAGCAGGGGTTCTGGACCGCCACTTTGGGTCCGGGTCCGGGTGCAGCCCGAACTGTTACCAGATTGGCGGTTCAGGTTGTCAATAAACCTGAACCTTCAAATCCAGTACGGTTTGATGGTCAACTCCCAACCCGTCTGAATTGGGCGGGATGTCAGCGGGTAGCCCAGCGGGTCCATCCATAGATTCAATTAAGGCACTTGCTTTTGGAGTATGTGAATAGTATCTTATCCAAATCGCATTTTCAACACCCAAAAATATGGTTTTGCATGCTTTGCAGCTTGCAATATCGATTAATTTGAGATCAGTATTTTACATGTGATAGATTGTATTTTTGTCTCTCGCGGCGGTCGATAATTCTGTTATGAACGCGGAGATCAGCGTGATGTCTTGATTACCAAATATACAACAACTAAAACTGTTGACGCTCAGTTGACGCTGATGTTCAGGATGCGGCAGGGAGCATGTAGCTGTTGTTTTTGCCTGTGAAGGCTGCCAATATTTGATCAATGGATATCTGCAAACAATCGGAAAAGAAATTACCCATGACTCAAAGCTTAAAATCGTTGACGCTCTGTTGACGCTCATTCTCAGGATGCGGCAGCGAGCATGTCACTGTAGTTTCTCCCAGTAAAGGCAGCCAAAATCTGTTAAATGGATGTCTACAACCAATCGGAACATAAATTACCCAAGATGCGAAGCTAAAAATCCTTGATGCTCTGTTCACAATCATTTCCAGGATGCGGCAGGGAGCATGCTGCTGTAGTGTTTCACAGTAAAGGCTGCCATTATCTGATGAATGGATCCCTGAACCCAATCGGAACATAAAGTACCCAAGATACGAGGGTAGACATCGTTCATGCACCGTTGACGCTCATTCTCAGGATGTGGCAGGGAGCATGTCGCTGTAGTTTTTCCCAATACTGGCTGTCAATATCTGACAAATGGATGTCTTCAACCAATCAGAACATAAATTACCCAACATGTGAAGCTAAACATTGTTGACTCTCCGTTGATGCTCATTCTCAGGATGTGGCAGGGAGCATGTCACTTCAGGTTTTCCCTGTAAAGGCTGTCAATATCTGACGAATGGATGTCTACAACCAATCAGAACATAAATTACCCAAGATGCGAAGCTAAAAATTATTGACCCTCCTTTGATGCTTATTCTCAGGATGCGGCAGGGAGCATGTCGCTGTCTCATTTACCTAGAAAGGCTGCCAACAAATTAGTTATGCATCACAGCGACCAAATTGTTGTTCAATTACCGTACTTACAAAACCACAAATCGTTGACGCTCCGTTGACGCCCATTTTGATGTCTTGTCCATTCAACATCAGCTGCAATCAACAATAGTTTTTATTATGATTTGAATATATTGGTAGTCTTTCTGCCAGATTGAGACTTGGCCTTGTGACAAAGCCGAGCGCAGTAACATTCTTGCACAGTTCGCTCTTACACGACTACAATTTATGTATCTTGCCCAAACCTTCATCGCACCTGCTATACATCCGTTAATCAACCGATATTGACAAGCTACTGCTCACCATTCGCCCATAATATATCACTAACTAAAACTCTAGTTCATGATACATAAAGCAGCTGGTGAAACATTGACGCATACTGTCCTACTTTTTTTTCACTCCCTTGTTCCTCTTTGTTTCAATTGCATTGATCGTCATCAACACCATTTCAGCATTTCTTGTTGACTTCGGTATCGGCCGAATCGATCAGGGAACATTTGGCGCGGCGCTCACATCCCGCTGCTCTGGCCATTTCGGATCCTCAATGATCTTGTCTTGCTCCATATCAAAGACGATGTCCGCCGCGCGATTGTCTTCACTGTCATTAGGATTATCTAAGTCCCCATAGCAGTTAAGCCAATCTTCAGTGTCCGAAATGGTTTCAGGTGCGCTATCCTCATCACTTTCGACTGGATGACGGTTGATTCATCGGATTTAGCGGACATTTAATATTTGAGTTTGTCCTCCAGGGAGGTCCTTTGCAGACAAAGGTGGTGGTGGCAAAGGGAATCTTTCTGAAAATTTGAATGCAGCCGGTCCATCATGTTCAAAGAGTGACCACGATCCTTTGTCGATCTCTTCCGGGTCCGAAATGTATCCCACGGCAGTCATCTGCCTGTTTTCAGTGCAAGATTCCCTTTGGGTAGCACGTAGGTTGTGGCTGTCCTGCCACATCTCTAGAAAGTCTTGGACCTTGGCCATTCTGTGCAATTTCCTTTCGTCCGCGTCTTTCTTCATTTCCGAGTCATTTTCTGTGTTCAGTATTTCCAATAATGGGTCAGCGCCTGCCAAAATCCCGATATTGGCTCGAGCGAACTGCCTTACAACGACATTGTCGCAAAGGGTTATGCCTGTTGTTTTTGACTGCCTCCAGCCGATAACATCCTCGCCTAGGGAAAAACTGGCCTCCACTCCGACACCATCTCGTATGATAGAGAATATGTAGGGCGCCACATTAGAGAGATCGGCATACTTGGTGTGAGCTTCCTCCTGTTGACGGCACCAGTCGGTTTTGTCCGGTAACCAAAATGTACTGCGAATCTCCATTAGGTCGGATTGGTAATCATTGAGATTTGGATTATTTTGCCCTCAGTTCTTTGGTGCTTTAGGCGGCGAATTGAAATGGAGCCTGGCAGCTGTCGATAAGCGTGCTGCGCTATCGCTTTGTCCTGGTGTTGTCTCAGCCACATCGTTAGGCGATAAGTAGTCGTCATCATCACTGGACGACTCATATGGATCAAAGGATGATTGACAGGATCGTAAAACCGTGTAGGAGGGGATAGGATTGCTCCTCAGTCAGCTTTCGTGTTGATTGACCGGCACATGTCTATGTTTGGCCCAGTATTCACTCTCCACGTAATTCAGAAAGGCCTTTTGGTATTACGTAGTATAGGATGTCTCGTTGTCAGGATTAATATCCATTCCTTTGTCCCACTTTCCAAACGATTGCAACTTCCGGAAATGTTGGAGGATATGTGCAGAATTATGAAGCATGCCTGTCAATGGAGTCACTTCAGCGCAATATTTGCAGAGCTTCTGTCGAGCTAACTTCATGGTGAAGAACAAGGCTTCCTTCCATAGATTCTTTTCTGAGCGAAATCTCGCATCATGCCATCCATGTGATTGAACATATCATTGTACACTGTGATAACGTAATGCAATGTGACTGTATGCCTCTTTGACATCCACAGGGTCCAATATCGGAATGGCATCAACAACTTCACAATGGTCCATTAATCTTCAGTTGTGAAGAGTGGCCGGTAATCACTGTATTTTGGGTGTTTAAGCCACTCGGGTGGGAATTCATGTAATCGGAACATGTGCTTGATCAAATCCAAGGTCGAGTTCCAACAGGTCTTCACATCCATCATCGGAAGTTCTGCGATTCGGACTTTGGCCTTTTGAAAGTCACTGAACCTGTTTCGACCACCTGGTGTTAGCATAATCAACACAGCAAGCATTCTCTGCTATATGAAGGTCAGTTTCAGCACTTTCAAAATATCTTGAAATACATACTTTCTCAATTATCTTTACTAAACCTGGTTTCATGGCCGACACCTTATTAATTCCAGCATTGCCCTCTTTTCGAAGCCTTTGAAGCTTCCCAATGTCTACGCTTTCATTCTCTCCAAATTGCTGATCAGGCTCATGGGCTTCCCAACACTTGGTGCAGCCTTTGACACCGAGACTGCTCATGAATGTACCTAAAGCCAGCTGTATGACGCGCGCCATGCAAGGTATGTGGTTCCTCAATGCAGGCCACTCGATTCCAGACGCCTCATGTGTTGATTTCAGCTCACGTGTCATCGAGTAATTTGAGGAGAAATTATCATTCATGATTCCAACCAAACAGCTGTCGGTAAGCTCAACACGATCAAGAACCTCCTTGAAATGCACATTTAGCCTTGCTCCAGTATGTTGGCCCTTGACCTATTATCCTTAATTAGCTTTTGAAAGGTGAAAAGAACAGGCGATCAACCTCATGGAATGCCAGTTGAACATCACGCAATGCCCAATTTCGATCCATACAGTAAGCAATGACCGACGTTATGGTTAGTTTGTTCGGTGATCTCCATCCGTCCAGAGCTAATCTCCCATTATATCATGACGGGAATTGCTTCTTGATTGCATCCATGGTCAGAGCATATTCCCTCCGGCAAATGTTGCTGAGGGTCGTAGTGGACGGAAGTACAAGGTCATCCCGTGATGTCTTATACGACCGTCATAGCTCTAGCTTTGATATAGCATTTCATGGAATGTGAGCCGAAACAAATCTTAACATGGGGTCACGATTCCACATGTCTTGGTGAAATTCTGAAGTTTCAAAGTCCTTATCTGCCAGTCTGGAACGTTTCGTCTGTCATTTCGGTCAATATGGATCCACCTGGATGTCAAATGTGATCTTCCTCTGCAAACTTACTATTGCGATTGCTCGACTTCCTTCACTTCTCAGAATGGCCAAGCTGTTTCATCGACCGTCGAACTAGTCAATTCAGTATCCTCTCACTGTGTTAATTTGTTCAACTTTGCGATGTGAGCTTTTGCCAGCAAGTGTTTCCCCATTGAGCTGGCCCCATGTTCTGATGGATGGCAAAGTACTTGATGACAAACGATGCATCTGATGCCAGGGCTGCTGGTCTCCTCAATTCCGGAGTGTAAATAGAATCGCCACAAAGTCGCATGTCGAGAATTATTCCAAGCAACAGGCCGCTTTGAGTCTACATTCATTGCAGCCCACCAAGCATCGAAGATGATTTGTAAAGTAAGGTCGCACAAATCACGAAAAAAGACACAGTCATTTTTGGAAGAGACCATCATCTCGAGCAATGAGATGTTCAAAGATTTTCAATCCGACATGGCAGTAGGAATTTGACATCAAGGTAATCCGACTAGAAAGACTGCCGAAAGTAACGATACCGCAAAGCAGACTGCGGCTTCTTGAATATTGACTCTAATGCTACCAGTGAAAAAATCAGATCTGTGAGACATTGCATACATATTTGTGAAGTTGTATACAAGGTTAGATTGCAAAGATTGACCACGTAAAACTCGATTTTGCAACAGCACAATGCAGTTCAGTGCTGTGTAGTGGTCTGAGCCTCCACAATAACTGTTGACGCTCTGCGGGTGCTCAATTGTAGGAGGTGGATGCGATATCGTAACTAGCATTTTTGCCATTACAGGCTGCCGATGGGTTTATTGTGGGTTACCTATGTTCCATTGCACTTAGATTATTCAAGATGCAAGATCAAAAATTGTTGACGCTGCGTTGACGCTCATTTTGGGACAAGGTCACGATCTTGTCGTAAGCATTTCTGCCTAGAAATGCGGCCGATAGTTCGATTATAGATCAAAGTAGTCTCATAGCCCCTTGATATACCATGATTCAAGGCCTGAAATCGTTGACGCTCCGTTGAGGATCATCTTCAGGGCATAGTGACGAGGTAGTCGAAAGCATTTTTGCCTCCAAAGGCGTCCAATAGTTCGATTATGGATTACAGTAGTCTCATAGCCCCTTCATATTCCAAGATGCATAGCCTAAAATGGTTGACACTCCGTTGACGCTGATTTTGAGGGCATAGTGACGAGGTCATCGATAGCATTTTCGCCTACAAAGGATGCCAATAGTTTGATTATGGATCGAAGTAGTCTCATAGCCCCTTGATATTCAAAGATGCAAGGCCTAATATCATTGACGCTCCGTTGACGTTCATTGTGAGGGCACAGTGATGAAGTCATCGAACGCATTCTTGCCTAGAAAGGTGGCCGACAGTTCGATTATGGCTTGATGTCACTGCACAGCCCTTTCATTTTCCAACATACGAAGCCAGAATTCGTTGACACTCCATTGACGTTCATTTTCAGGACATAGTAGCGATGTTATTGCAACCATTTTTGAATAGAAAGGCGGGCCACCGTTCGATCATGAATGCACATTGCAGCGAAACGATCTAGATGTTCCATGATGCAATGCCAAAAATCGTTGATGCTCCGTTGATGCTCACCCTAGAGACATACCAACAGTCATTGTGTGCTCAACGATTGTGCATAAAATCCATACAGTCTTTTTGGGCAGCCAGTATACTATTTCAATGTATTATCATTTGAATACAAAATCTTTGAGACATCTCAGTTTCTGAGCCACCACTATACACATCATTTGCATGATGAATGACATAAGTCCATCGCATGTCAGTGCTTTCAGCCGGCAATTTACCACATACACATCTATGCACTAGTTTGAGATATTTATAGCGCAACCTCATCACCATTCCTTATCCGGCTCATTCTCCTCGATTTCCATAGTGTACCATAGGCAATTTTCGATTTTTCGACCATGTGCAGGAGGTCTGAGCTGAGAGTTATGTATGTGGCTGCATGGATTCATGCAGACAAACGGCTGTCATCCATCCAGGTTTCGGATGTGCTTTGACCGCTCCTTTTATGAGTCGTATGACATCACTGACTGAAACTTTGTTAGTAAATTTTGTCTCAAATTTAGGTTTTTTTTTTATCATTTAACCGTAACAGGCGACACCATATATAGTTCATTGTTTGTCTTTCTACTTGATTTGGTGTCTAGAACGTTTGCATGCCCTGTACGACCCTTGCACACACAGTCACAAACAATCTTGTCTCACAATGTGGCCACTGAAATCCAGAAACAACTGACACGTAGCGAAGTAGGTACAAATTGCATTTCATCGAGACACGTCTTTATAAATACCAATTTGGCTATGTATCCCTCCGGTGACGCTGGAGCTGTCACCATGTCTTCTTCCGAGTCCGATTTCTATATGGTAATTAGCGAGCAACTCTATATGCTGAGGTAACTGCTGACGAGTTGAACTTGCGTCGCGATCTCCCTCTGTGACGAATCGGGCACCACATCGGGGATGGGAGATACTATGCGATTGTCTGCCTGAGGTTTCTCCGAACCCAGCCTCATTTGACTACTTGCCTGTGGAGATGTCACTTGCGGCATTTGCGATTTTCCAGCGACGATATCAAGAATCTACATAAGGATTCCAAATGTTGTCGGTGATGGTGTGGCTGCTGTCGTGTCTGTTTGGGGCTTCACAACTGCCGGAACCTTCCGTTCAGTTGTGCCGTACATCATATCTCTGTCATGGAAGTAGTCGGCTGCGTCCCCCCATCCCGGTTGCGTCAGTTCGTCAAGCCTCATCTGCTTCTGGCGTTAGCTCTCCATGCAGTGCTGTACCGTTTTGGTGATCGTGCCCATCACCCAGCCAGGTTCATCATCTTCGCTCAGCTTGCCAAGCTCTGTATCTTCCTCATCATTATCTTTGTCTTCCCCATCATCCTCATCTTCGGATCTTGCAAGATTGCTCACACTGTCGCCGAGAGCATTCAACACCTCCCCAAATGTCGATTCACGCTTTGTGGTTGTCGATTGTTCCTTCTCAACATTCGTCATATTTTTCTGCTCTTACATAATCGCTATCTCTGCGTCTTGCACTCGCTTTCTTGCCACTGCAGTCTCTCTATCTACATAGTGCTCGATCCATTTCTCTTGTTCTTTCTCGCTTGAAATGTGTGTCACCCGTCATTTCTCCACCGAAAGCTTCTTTTTAGATCTTATGCTGCGCGATGCTACCAAACCTCGGTCCAATTCCACCTCCAAGCCACTTTTGCCTTTGATCGCTTCATGATGTCGTCGTGTGGTTTTCTTGGTCGATTTACTGTATTTGCCTGCCGGACGTGCCGAAAGGTTCTTTTTCGGAACATTGACCATTGGATCTTGTGTGGACCTTGTTGTTCGGCGAGATGTTAGATGTTGCAAGATATGGACCACATGGAGGCAAGCTGCGTCTTCTATGTCAAGGTTGGTAGGTTTCATCAATTAGAACAAAGCAAAATTTGTCTTTTGACTGTCACTTCATTGCGAATAATCATGCTAACCGTACATTAAGACTTGATGGTTAGCATTTGATTCAAGTGAGATCCTGGCAATGTCTTGAGTCAAACATCACCAGATGTCCTTTCCGTCGAAGAATGTGCTTTGTCTATCCATCAATAATGAGATATCAGCTGTCGTTCATCACGATATATCCCTGCAAACAAACAAACAACATCGGACCAACTTACTGCAAATCCCGGGACTGTTGGAATCCCCTGCAGCTATACACAGTGCAGCTATACAAAGCCGGATTCAGCTTGAATTGAAGGTGCAAGTTGGCTGTCACTCGTTCCATGTTGACTTGTAGCTAACTCTATCCTCTTCAGGACTTCCCACTTTTTTTCATGATCATCTTCCTCACCATTCCACAATGGCAAGTCATGGCTCCAGAAATACTTCAACCAGGTGTGATTGAAGCCGAATCGAGCCTAATGACAGGCTCTTCAAACAATGCGCCACCCAGTGAGCCACAGCAGCAACGCAGACACCAGTTAGTTCACCGCGACACTGCAATTGTAGCCACCAAAAATATGAACCAAGACGTGCATTTGAAAATAGTACGTAAAACTGGAACCAGCATAAATGAGAAGCAGCATGCGATCGAATGTGAGTCAATTTATATCCATGTAGACGACGGTCAACTAACAGTATAACGCAAAGCTGGGGTACGTAGAGAGCTTCATGACCAATTCATCACTGCCCGGAACGGGAAACTTCCATGGTCGACCAAGGCATAGGTCCGCACAGTCCGCAAAATTGAATATTAACATGTGGTCAGTTCTGGGATTTTCACAAACAAATTTGGTGAGAAACGTCCGTTGGAATGGACGAAACAGGCTGTAAAGACCTGAGAGGAGGCTACGGAGTCGTATATGGTTGAGGTAACAGCCGATTCTCACTCAAGAATCAGCAACTGACTTCTTGTAGGTTTTCAACATGTCAGCTGCTATGGCAAGACAAGGAGGTCGGGTACAACTTGAACAGTCCGACATGCATCTTGGTTGAATATAACCAAGATGCCTAAAGAAGGGTTTTCGTGCGCTGCAATGGAGGGAACGCAACAACAAATCAACAAACCACGACCCGAAGTTCAAGAAGTGAAAAAACGGGGTGTTGTGTTCCCCGGGCATAAAATAGTGAAGGCTGTGGTAGAAACACACCCAGCAATCGTTTGGGAAAATCAAATGGATGGCTGTCTTTCTTGCCAAATTGTCACAGCAAAGAATCCACAGACTTGCTGGAGGCGCAAAGGCACAGGTGCACATCCACCCCGACCGGTGCCACTGAGGCCCGGAATGCCACCTGCGCCGCCTGATTACAGTGAGCAAACTCAAAGCTCCGAAACAGAAGGTGTGCCACCCAGATATGTGTATCTACATACTCCACTTCCCAGCGCTCGATTTGTCAATCTTGATCCATATGCCATGGATCGCATGTGCGATCAAGATTTTATTCCAGATTTGCTAACCGATGAAGGTCGATCCACAGGTTAGTACACTATCAGCTGCGTGGTAATGCAGCTGACAGCCATTTTGTAGATGACAGCAGCCTTTTGAGTGAAGATGAGAGTGGACTGAAGGGAAAGGGATTTCTGAGTATTATCATGGTCTACAATTAGCAGACACTTTAAAGTATATTTTAAAGGGTATATATATATGCATCATTAAAGAACAATGAAGTTAGAAAGGAGAATGTACATGAACAGCACAGAGCGGCTGCCACAAGACAATTATTGATATAGTATGCCAAAGTGAATGGTTCCATATTGCGGTTACGCCCATGGCAAAATGAGCGTCAACAGAGTGTCAACTATGTTAGGTCCTGTAAGTCGGGTAATAAAAATGTGATTTGGTAGTGAATACACATAATGGAAGTGTTGCCACCCTTCATAGGCAAAAGAGAAAGCAACACGCTCCCTGCCCAATCTTGAAAATGAGCGTCAACAGAGCATCAACAATTTTAGGTCTTGTTAGTCTGGTAATTATGAAGTAATTTTGTAGTATTTATACATAACAACAGCTTTGACAACCTTGAGACCCAGAAAAGAAAGCTAGACGCTCCATGTCCTATCTTGAAAATGAGCGTCAATGGAGCGTCAACAATTTGTGGTCCTGTAAGTCGGGTAATAAAAACGCGATTTGGTAGTGATTACACATAATGGAAGTGTTGCCATCCTCTATAGGCAAAAAGAAAAGTGTCACGCTCCCTGCCCCAACATGAAAATGTGCATCAACAGCGTGTCGACAATCTTGGGCCTTCAATCATGGTTTATTGAAGCGCGCTGCGGCTGTTAAAGTCGATATACTCAGTTTTGGGCATTTTTGTAGTCTAAAATGCTCGTGAACACTTAGTTGCACCTGTGTAAATGAAATCAATTGTTACTATTCAGGAGGCTATCGCGGGGATATCATTTGCTTATCTGCTCATACAGGCTGCTAATCACTTGTTTATGGATACGTGGGACCAAGCGCCACTTAGATCACCCAAGATGCAATGCCATGAATTGTTAACGCTCGATTGACGCTCATTTTCAGGATGGGGCAACGAGCGTCTCTCTACTTGTTTGCTTTATACAGGTTGTCAATACATCAGAAAATGACAATGCAGTACGATAGTCAATATTTTGCAATTGACAGTAGGATATCTGAATGCGACGATGGATAGAACAACATGAAACGCAGAACCAGAGATTGGACCCGACAGGTATAGCTAACCTCGGTGATAACTGCGGGTTGATGGGTCCGGGGCCGGATTTGGACCGCTGAGTAACAGCGGGTCGGGTTTTTAGACGGTGCAGGAACCGATCCAAACCGTTTCTCCGGTCCAAACCCGGACTGCTGGTGGGTTACCCGGACCCGTTGCTAACAGTACCGCCAATCCAATCAATTTGGAAGGATGTGACTATGAAGCTGTTTCTTTCCAGAAAATGTAATACTAAAAATTGTTGACGCTCCGTTGACACTCAACTTAATGACATCATGACAGTCAGTGGGTGCTCAACAATTGTATGTAACAATGCATACAGCTGTCATTGGCAGCCAATGAATCGTTTCTATGTATAAACATTTGCATCTAAATCTTTCCAAACCTCTCAATTTCTGATCCACCCCTAGACACATTATCTGAGTGATGAATGGAGTTGGCCCATCATGTTCCAGCGCTTTCGGCCAGCAATTAACCGCATATATATCCGTCGACTAGTTTTTGATATATTTAGCCCAACTCCCTTACCATTCCTAATCCATCTCATTCCCCCCAATTTCCATGACCTATCATAAGCAATTTTCAACATCTCAACCAGGTGCACCAGGTCTGTGCAGCGAGTTATGCAGTTGGATCCATGATCTTATGCAGCATCAAGGTCGTCATTCATTAAGCATCATATTGCACTTTGACCGCTGCATCGATGACCCAGATGACCTTACTGACTTATATTTTGTTAGTGAGTTTCATCTGTAATTTAGTTTGAATTGTTTCACTTGATAGTGATGGGCAGGAAAATATCATGTTCATTGGTCGTTAGTCAACGAGATTTGATGTCTAGAACATTGGCATGGCCAATCCAACCCTTGCACATGCATAGACAAATTATCACATCTCACATTTTGGTCACTGAAATCAAGTCAAATCTGACACGTAGCGAAATAGGTTCAGGTATTGCATTTCAAATTGATACATCATCACAATTGCCAATTTGCCTATTCATTCCTCCGGGGACGCAGGAGCCATCACCATGTCCTCATCAGAATCCGATTTCTATATGGTAATTAGCTTTGTACGCGATATGCCCGGGTTGAAGCTTACAGGCTCAACAGGCTTGGATTGCTGAATCATTGACCAATCGGGCATTGGGGCGGGCGGGAGGGACGGGATCCGTTTGTGTGTCCGCGGTTTCCGCGAACCTAGCCTCATATAACTCCTCCCTAGTCGAGATGTCACTTGCGGCATTTGCAATATTCCAGGGACGCTATCAAGAGTCTCGAGAGGCGCACTAAATGTCTTTGGCAGAGATGGTGCTGCATCATCCGCATTTTAGGATTGAACGACAGCCAGAACCTTCAATTTAGTCGTCCTGAACTTCTTATCCCTCTCAGGGAAGAAGTCGGCCGTGTCTCCCCAGCTGGGTTGCATCAATTCGTCAAACCTTATTTGCTTCTGCCGAAATCGCTCCATGCGATGCTGTACCGTTTTGGAGATTGAGCCCATCACCCAGCCGGGTTGGTCATCTTCGCTGAGCTTGCCCCCCGCAGAATCTTCTTCATCATCATCCTTATCTACCCCATCCTCCCCATCGTCAGAACATGCAAGATCGCTCAGACTATCTCGGATGGCGTTCAACATCTCCTCACATGTTGTTTCAGGCTTGGTGGTTGTCAATCCCACCTTTTCAGCATTTCTCATATTGTCCTGCTCCTGTTTAATTGCTGTCTTCGCGTATTCAACACGCTTTCTTGCCACAGCAGTCTCTCTTTCCACATAATCCTCGATCCCTTGTTTCTTTCACTTCGTTGCTTAAAACGTGCGTTTCTTGTCTTTTCCCCACCGCAAGCTTCATCTTGGATCCCAAGCTACGCAACGCTCCAAAGGCTTGGACCCGTTCTGCTTCCAAGCCGCTTTTGCCCAGATTTGCTTGATGACTTCGTTATGTGGATTGCTTTGTCGACTTGCTGTCTTTAGCTGCGGGCTGTGGCGAAAGGTTCTTTTTTGGAACATTGACCATTGTACTTTGTGTTGACTGTGTTGATGGACGAGATGTTGGATGTTGCAAGATATGGACAACATAGAGGCAAGCTGCGTCGTTTATGTCGAGGTCGGTACTCTTAATCGACTTGAACAAAGCAAAATCTGCGATTTGACTGACACTACATTAGTCATGGCGATGCTAACCGTACATCATGACATGATGTTCAGGGTCTTTATGATGTAAGATCCCAGGGATTTCTTGAGACAAACATCAGCAGATATCCTTTCCGACGAGGAATGTACCCTTTTTATCACGCACACACGAGATTTCGACCGTTGTTCACTGTGATTTATCCCTGTAAACAAACACACAACAACGGACCAACTTGGTCCAAATCGCAGGATGGTTGGCAACCCGTGCAACTGGCAGCTAGGCCCAACAGGATTCATCTTGTGTAGAACGAGCAAGTTGGCTGTTACAGATGCCATTGTGACTTCAAGCTAACTATATAATCCTCAGGACTTCCGACTTCGTTTCATTATCTTCTTCCTCAGGACTTCCCACTTCGTTCTGTTATCATCATCTCTTCACTTCCACAGCAGGGAATCATGGCTCCACTAACACCTCAGCAAGGTGAGGGTGGAACTGAATTGAGCACAACGACAGGCGCTTCATCCAATACGCCACCCGCTGAGACCCAACTACAACGCAGACACCACTCACTTCAGCACGATGGTGCAAATGCAGCCACCGATAACATAACCCTGGATGCACAATTAATTATTCTCCGTAGAACCAGAAGAAGCAAGGATAAGATGCAGCATGTGAGCGGATGTAAGTGTTGTCATATCAACGTACACGGCCGTCAATTTATGAAATAATATACCGCTGGAGTACGCAGAGAGCTACGTGACCAATTTATCGCCGCCTGTAATGGAAAACCACAATGGTTGACCAAGGCCTTTGTCCGCACATTCCACAGAATGAAACATCATGATATTCTCAGCTCTGGGATTTTCGTGGAGGAATTTAGTGATAAGAATCCCCGAGAGTGGACCAAACAGGCTTCAACGATGTTAGTGGATGCTACGGAAGCGTATGTGGTTGAGGTAGTGGCAAAATCTAATATGTAGATGCATCAACTGATTTCCTTGAAGGTTTTCAACATGTCTGCAACTATGGCAAGGCAAAGAGGTCCGGTACAGCTAGAACAGTCTGACATGCGCCTGGCTTTGAATATGGCCAAAATGGCCGAAGGAGGGTTTTCACGTGCTGCAATAGATGGAACGCAATTCCTGATCGAAAAACCTTAGGCCAAAGTCCGAAAAGAGAAGAAGCGGGGAGTTGAGTTTCCTGGGCATAAAAATGCGAAGGCTGCAATGGAAAGACACCCGGCTATGCTTCGGGAAATTCAGACGGACGGCTGCCTTCCTTGCCAACATGGCATAGCACAGAATCCCCAGACACGCTGGAGATGCAAAGGCACTGGTGCACCTCCCCCAGAGCGACTCAGACAGCCGACACCAGAACCGATGCCACATCCACCCGAACCTCCACTTGTTCCACCCGGTAACAATGAGGGTGCTCATCTATCCGAAATCGAAGGTGTGCCACCCGGATATGGGTATATACATACTCCTCTTCCCAGTGCTCAATTCTTCACTCATGATGCATATGCCAATGATCGCAAGCGTGATAAAGATTTTGATCCAGATTTGCTGACTGATGAACAAACATCCACTGGTTAGTACAGTATCTGCTGCGTGGTAATGCAACTGACATCCATTTTGCCGATGACAGCAGCCAATTGAGGGAACCTGACAGTGAAGATAAGCATTGATCGAATGAAATGAGTTTTTTGAGTGTATTATTATGTACAATTAGCGCACACTTTGAAGTATATTTTAAAGGATATCTTTATATGTATCATTAAAGAACAATGTTGTGATGAAGGAGAAAGTATATGAAGACGGTACAATGGCTGCCAAAACACCATTAATGATATATTACATCAAAGTAAATGGTAACATATTGTGGATATGCCCATGGCAAAATGAGCGTCAATTGAGCGGAAACAATTTTTGGTCTTGCATCATTGGTAATCTGCTTGGCGATCGGCTGAGACCATTTATAAATGCAGTATTGGCTGGCTTTATAGGCAAAAGAGCAAGCCTCACGCTCCGTGCCCCATTCTGAAAGTGAGTGTCTACGGAGCATCAACACTTCTTGGTCTTGTAAGTTGGGTTAGTCAAAAGCGATATGGTCGTTCCTATAAATAATCAAAGTTTGGGCCGCCTTTATAGGGAATAAAGACAGCGACACCCTCTGTGCCCCTTCATGAAAATGGGCGTCAACAGAGCATCAAGGATTTTTGGCCTTTCATCATTGGTAATCAAAGCGTGATGTGTCTGTCATTGTTTATATATGATGTTCTGACAGTTTTTCTAGGCTAAAACGGTCATGAACTCGTTGTTTCATCATTGTAAATGAAAGTAGTTGACACTGTCTGGGAGGCTGTCGCGGGAATGTCGCTTGCTTATCTGCCTAGAGAGGCTGCCAATTCCTCCTTAATAGAGGCTTGCAATCATGCGCCACATATAATACCCACGATGTGAGACCTAAAATCGCTGACACTCATTTGACGCTCATTTTCACAATGGGGTAGGGAGTGTGTCGCTTCTGCTTCAGCCTGTAAAGGAGGCCAATACCTCAGTTATGACGAGCTGCAACCAATGCCCGCTCTGATTACCCAGGATGCAAGACCTACAATCATTGACGCTCCGTTGACGCTCATTTTCAGGATGGGGCAGGGAGTGCTTGACCTCATATTTTGAGCACAAAGGCAGCCTGTTCATCCAAAAAGAACATCAACGTACCTTCATTAATACTTTACGATCAACAGTATGATATCTGAATGCAACCATAAATAGGGCAACCTGAAATGCAAAACCAGAAATCGGACCAGACGGGTCTGACCAAACCCGGCGAAACCTGCGGGTTGACAGGTACGGGGCCACGTTCGGACAGCCAACAACCAGCAGGTCGGGTTTTTGGACAGTTCTGGAACCGAACTGAAAGGTTTTTGTGGTCCAACCCCGGAACGCTGGGGGGTTACCTGGACCCGTTGCTCACACTAGATGTGGAATAGCTGGTAGCAGTAGTCTCACCAGCTGGATTGGAAGTTGCCCCTACAATATGAGTTGTGGTTTATCTACTGGCATACCAAATTCTGTTAAGTCCCCATTTTTCTTAATGACTTCCCCAATCTCCTCTAATTGCTATCTTCCATCCTAATTTTCCTCATGCATTATTCTACTACTTCCTGGGACCAGGTGGTTAAGTCATTCTTCTGAATCTCTCCTAGCCTTGATTATAGTCATTACCAAGTACAGCATCAACCTCTGATTGACTGTCTCCCATTCCCAGCCGGTTTGTCACCTTTCATCTCTCATTTCTGAGTGCACTGTAATGAACCCAAGTTTCTATATTGCCACAACTATGAGTTGACCTGAAGCAGAAGATGTACATCACTTCAGACTACTGCTAATCCAAGGCATCCCGCTAATTCATGACACATTAGATGTAACAATAAACAATGATGACCAATATATTGTCATTACAGATGCTCAGTAATTGATCGATGTACTGGTTGGCTTCAAGTTTGTGTGAGGACATATCAAATGGCTCCAAATGAAAGAATATCTGCTTCTATTACACCTCCCTCCAGATCAACCATCTCCAGATCAACCACCTTCTATTACACTCCTGATTTGCTTTAACACCTCCCTTCAAGTACATCTATATGATCACCTGATTGCATGCTTCCAGTGAATCTCCAAGCTGGCTCTGATCAGACCCTCAATGTGCATCTTTATGCTCACTCCATCATTCCCTTTACATTTGGATCATCAAATCCTACAAATTCATCCTCCTACATGCTCAAGCATTACCTTGAGGTGCATCTCCAACTTCACTGAATCACCACCTCCAAATGCATCTTCAAGTCCACCTCATTACATTCTCAGAATTCACACATTCATTGCATCCAAGTCCATCTCTACGTTCACTACCTTGCCATCTCCCAGTGCTTACGTGATAACACTTGAGCACCATCTGTTCCCTGACTGAGAGAATGAATGTATATTCATTGAAATGGATGGAGAATTCATGCTTGATTGTCATGTAGGAAATTCAATGAGGGTTGTGAAACAAATATCTAATGACAGATAGATATGATAGCCAACATGGCTTGTGGGACCCTACAAATGACTGCCATGGGAACACAGTACCAAGTATATGGTGCTTCTGTAGGCCTGAGCAGAGGTCTCACCTGCACCTGCATATCTGAACACAAATTTCAGCTTCTTCTGCAGCTCTGCCCAGATGTTTCAGCTGCTTCTGCACCCCTGCAGAAGCGACTCAACTACTGCCACAGACCTGTACAGATGTCCCAGCTGCTTCTGCAGACTGGCTCTGAGGTTCCAGCTGCTCTTGCAGACCTGAACAGACATCTCAACTACTCAGAAATTTTACAATCTTATATGTCTGACCTTGGTACAGGTTAGATCCACGTCCAGACCAGCAGATGCTTTCAGAAGCATCTGAACATTCTCCAAAAGCATCTGAGTGGGCATTAATCAGCTTCAGGGTGGTTTGGAAATATCCAGAATAACTTAAATATGCCAGTGCAGTATACTGGAGTGCATAGGAGGTTGGCATATAGATTTCAGATTATTGTGCATTGTGCTGATATACTATTCCTTGAACAGCACATTGTCCCCTAACCATTGCTTGTCATTCAACCTTTTGAATAGTGCTATGAAAGTGATAGTTGAATTTATCACCATGATATCTGAGTCAAAGTTATGCACTGTATACAGTTACTCAGCTAGAGGCATATCTGTATATTGTTATTTATTGCTATATTGGTTTTTGAAATTGCCAAAAATATAGTTCAACCAAGCTCATAACATGCTTACCCAGTTCTGGTATACTGCAAAGTATGTATCAACTTGTCTATATATCAATTTAACAGGTACATAAAAAGTACAGATTATGTGGCTCCACCCCTCAACTCCAACCCAATATCACATAATGACAGCATTTACAGTCCATGCTTAATGCACTTGCACATGCCTATTGAGCAAGCTTGGGAATGAAGATAGAGCAAACCGTGAAGTACCCTTGAAGGCTCCAATAGTGTGAACAATGTATTCTTCACAGTAATGCTAGCTGCACTTGGGAATTGAGATTATTCTAACTCAGAGATACACTAAAAGTCCTGGATGAAGTAAGGTTGGATGTTTCTTTGAGACTATGCCAGCTGTACATGCAGACAGATAATAGGGCCAACTTTGAAATACACTTGGAAGGTGACATAGTTAGAAGTTGGAAGAGAACTTGGAGATATATTTCAAGACAGTATCAGATTCACATGGGGATTGAAGCTAAGAAACCCATGTGATCGAAATTGTATGATGACAGTGCAACACTTCGCCCTGGAGGCCATCAGATTTCAGTATTTTATGTTGCGGCCAGACACTGAGTAAACATAAATACAGTCAATGTGAGCAGTGGCTGGCAATATCTATAAAGGTACACTGCGGGCTAACACTCAATGAATTGGTTAGCTTAAAATCGTAAAATGAAATGCCAGTAGACTTGTAGTTTGGTGCTTCTGTAGAGCTGACTGCATACAGTCGATCTGGAGAGCGGAGTACTCAGAGTTAACTTATCATATTTGTCACCTCATACTGGTGAAAATATAGCCAGACTGATCGTTCTAATCTAAAGCTGCTCAGAACTATTTGAGCAGAGAATACATTGTTGGTACCCTATTAATACATTCAGACATTAATCAACAAGTTATAACTTCCTGTCCGTATATTCTGGTATAGTTGTTAACAAGCCAGAGACTAATGGAGGATGGAGAGGGCAAAATTATCAGGAAAAACTGCAATGTAAAAAATTTCATATTGCAAAGGCAATATACCATACTTGCTATGGCAAGCATTAATTAGTATGTGGAATTGCTAATCTGGTAGGTCATACTGCAAATTTCCCATATTCTCTAATATTATCCTCATCTCCATCACCCTACTTTTTCTATCTTATCTTTACATTTCCCACTACTAGAAAATACAAAGCTATATTATTACACTCTATCTCCATATGCCACAATATTGAATTTGCATGAAGTGCACTGATCCACTATCTGTAAGCAGTTCCAGCAACCCATCTTCAGACACCCTGAATTTCCAGCATGATTTGATGCTTATTTATACCGCACTGTGATTTGACCATTTACATTGAGTTTTCCAGACATGTGATGATAATAGTCTACTTTCATTACATTTCTATAATTACAAGTTTATCCATTAATACTTTCTCATCCCCTGGTGTACATCACTTGAGATTGACAAATTCCATATTCTTTCAATTATCAACTGTACATGTATATTTGTATTTGTACCATATGCATCCCAGAGTGAATTTCTTAGCAGACTCAATGTTCATCTCTAGGTGGATCTCTTAGTTTGTACAACCTCTACTTTCACGTTCAACGCTATATTAAGATAATTTCTATCTTCTAGTATAGCTACCAAGATCTGAAAGTACTATTCCAAGCTCTTTCTATCACAGTATTCCACTGTATGGGAATCATTGTTCCAGGTCTGTCTGCAACTGCGACAGATTTCCATATTGATCTACCACCAGCACCATCTGCAAGTTGGTCTTGAAGTTTGATTGAGTATATTGTCCAAGTGTATTTCTATAGTCACTGTATCTTCATCTCTATGTTTTGTTAATTGCCATCTCAAAATGATGCCAGTACTATGACCAGATACACCTCAATGTATTCAGGGGTAGAGTCCTCCTTGCACCTTCATCAGAATAATGTTATTTTGTCACTACTAATCTAGCATGTATTAAATAACCTTCAGCAGTCTGCTGTAATAGCAATATTTGTGAATAATGATATTGCACCCTTAGCTATTACATGTCATATGGTAAACTCATGTGTAATACACACTAAGCTTATTCTAGTATTTCTAGAGTATTCCTATACCATCTATATGCTCTCAGTTGAATTGCCAACATCTTTACATTTGTTATGTGTATTGATTACAGAATACTGGGTTGATCCCATCTGGATACAGACAGCTCTGAGAGTCTGGAGATCACTTACAATGTATTTGTTCAAATTATAATACAACATCAATCCTCAATTTAGCTATATATATGTTTGTATATATAGGTTCAGTCTAGTGCACTGGGAGGGGAAATTCTCCCAAGCTCAAAAGACCCAATTTACAGTTTTCGCTGGAGACATTCCCAGCAGACTGTTGCAGATAATTCAAAACAACTTGTTGAGTGTAATTGAGTGTATTCTGGGGGCAGAATCACGTATATTAACAGGATGTATGATATCAGACTCAGAGGGAATATAGCCATGTGAGCTGTAAGGATCAATGAAGTGCAATCAGGCTGGAGTGATTCAGTACAATCAGTAGTAGCTAATCAAGCAGACTTAGTTGAGTAGCCTGAGCCCACTTAGAGAAACACTTAGAAATGTGATCTAGCTTACTCTGAAATGCAATTAGAGAAGGTAGATCTTGGTGGCAGCTAATAGTACACAGACAAACTGTCATAGTTGGCAGCAGACGGTGCTTGGAAGCTGACTACAAATGATAAATCATGGCTGGCTGTAGATAGTACTTTGGAACTTTCATTCAGGATTCAATGTATGTGGCACTTGAAAACTTCCAAGTGACAGTCAATTTCACCAGGCTACAGATCATGCTTCTGGCCAGTCAATAAGTATTCGTGGCAGCCAGTACTTGAAATCTGACTGGTAATGGTTGATTGTAGCAGGCTGCAAATGGTACACAGAGACAATTATTTTGAGCCAGCTGCAGAGATGGTTGGATACCACCTGGTGACACTCATTCTTCATCTGGGTGCAAGTAATGCTTGGTTAAACAGAGCAGACCAATAGTTGTGACTGCTGTTTGCAGATAACTTGAGATCAATATGCAATGAAAGAACTTAACTGGTACTTTCCACAAGCTCTCTACAGATGATCCATCTGTGCTGGCTGTAGGTTATATTCAGAAGTTGTCATGAGTTAGCTACACATCAGCAAAATGTAAAACAGTCTGCAAGCCAAATGCAAACCTCCTAGTCTCTCCAGTTAATGTCACCAGTGCTGCAGAGTAATTCCATAAGCTTGCAGCTCCCCCTGAAGCTGAAAATGTGGTCACAGAAGCCACCAGAGCATCCTCAAATACTTCAGACAGTGCCTGCAGTTACCAAGGTGCATCCAAGCCACTACACAATGTCACTTATAGAATAGTCCATTGTCACAGCAACTGAAATCTTAGAAGCACCTGAGACTTCCATGTATATATGTGAAAGATATTACACTTAATGCTATATTCTCCCCACAGTGATTCTTAGGGTTCCAGGTGGCATAACTGCAAGCCATTTTATCAATGATATTGGTCTTTGTTAGACATTTATACTTCACACAGACAAGAAAATGTGCTATATTGTAATATATGTTGTTAAATGAATCTCAGTCAAGCGATATATGAATATACAATTGATCTGGCTGCAGACGTGGCTCAAGTACATGCAGAGGATCAACTGCAGACATTGATTGAGTGAACTGGGAGATGCAATCGGAGTCTGTAATGAAGTAGGCTAAGAGATAAAGATTTAGGATAGTTATCGATTGAGTATGGAGAAGTACTGGATGGTAATGATTGAGTAAGTTTGGAGATGCACTTCAAAGCTGGGATTACATGAGATTGGAGACACACTTGGAGGTGGGGCTCAAGCAGATTTGAAGTTGCGCTTGAAGATGGTGATTAAGCAAGGTTTGAAATATATTTGGAGGCCATGGTTGCATGAGTTGTAAATATACATGGAGGCAATAAGAAAATGAGTTTGGGAATAAATGTAGGGACTGTAACCAAGCAAGTCCAGAGATGCTGCGGAGTATGACAGCACAGGTTGGCTGTCACGATTCGGGTTACGAGTCATGGGTTGAGGAGTCCATATGCATAGTACTGGAGAAGCGGAGGGAATTAGTGTTACGGAAAGGTGGAGACATCGAGAGACAGGGGTACGGCGTGAGGGTGTTAGGGGACGGTGGTGGTAAAATTCGTTATGATAAGGAAGTGGTCTGAGGTGTTGCGACGTCGGATGATGTGGTGTGGTTGTATTGATAAAAGTTGTGCCGGTGGTGTGTAAAATCGTGGTTGGATATTCGGATGGTACATCGGAGCATGAGGAATGATTCAAGGGTGGCAGACGAAGTGTATATAAACAGAGGTTGTTGTTGTTGGAGGATTTCCTTTTCTTCTTTCTTTACTCGTTCTCTTGTATAGCAAAGCAAGTATGACTTTGAACCAGCTTCGATTCTTGCCTTGTCCTGATTCCCTCGATACGAACTTCGAGCCTTGCCCTGATTACGATATTATAATTAAGTTACCAATATCACCTGCGTCCGACCCCACCCATTACATTGGCGATTCAGTTGAATGCCATTATCAAGCCAGGATCGACGTGATTTTGAAGGCCATGATCATGCCAGTTTGGAGATTTACTTCCAGACTGTGTTCAGCAAAACTTTTGTATTCACTTAAAGGCTGTGATCAAGAGAGTTTGTAGTTGCACTTGTAGGTAGTCAATCCAGAGGGAGGAGCATTAGTGGTGCAGACTCAATTCATTAATTAACTTGTAACTGTGTCAATATAGACAGTTGACAAAAACAAGATGTGCCCAGAGAGGAGAGAGGAGAGATGAGATACTAGCCAAGAGCGGAAGAGAGTTAATGTTCATTAGATGCTATAACCAGTGTTAACTGGTGATTATTGCGGCAAGATAGTGAGAGATGACTCATCATTGTATTGTATGATAATAGTGAAGTTGTGGATAAGAAAGAAAAAGAAGGAACAGGATTGGGAAAATCATCAAGAGAAACCGGGATATAACAAATTGTCATGTTCCAGCCAATTTTCCTTACACAATATGCCAGGTATAACTCCAGATCCAGTGAGTAAGCAGTACAATACAATATATTCCAAACCCAATCAGGCAAGTGGAACTTCTGATTTCATACAATCCCACTTATCCTGTCATACTGTATCTATCTTCCTCTCATATTTTTCTCTTTCTTGTCAACAACTATACCATTCACAGAATGTATGAAGTTAAGTTATTCCTTTTACTTTCTCCATACTATGAACATGGAAAGACATTCAGTACAACATCTACTGATGGTTAACTATCTTCCAGCCAGTCTCCCTTTATTGTCACAATTGCAATTTAAGTGCAAAATGTATCCTCAGTTCCTGTTGTGCCTCCCTACAAATCAATCACCTGTAGACAGCTCCCTAAGAATCAGCTCCAATGTATAGTCAGCTCCTGGGATATTCCCATGATTGAAAGTTAACAAATAATCAATATCTCAGCTTCCATGACACCTCCATTGTGTTCAACTACCTCCAGATTGACCAACACAAAGTACAGCTCCAAGTAAACTGGATTGTAGCCTCCCAGTTGGACTCTAAGTTCACTCAAACACTGCCTCAAAGTTCACTTTGTTACAGGATCCAAGTGCATTTCCAAACACTCTGAACTACCAACCCCAAGTGGATTTCGAAGTATACTAACAGACCACTCCCAAGTTCATATCTATGTTTATACCATGAAAGCTTCAGAGTATATATCTAACTTCACTGTATTATTATATGCAAGGGCAGATCCAATGGCACTCCTCCACCGCCCAGAGCCACTCCAGATATACCCTTCATAGATGGATAGATACCTAGATTTTTACATACATTGATATGTACCTACATATGTAGATGGATCAGAATTCAAACTAAATGCATATGCTTAAGATTGTCGAACAATGAGTTGTAACTGTAATTCTCAGATGCACCAGCAGCAATTGCATTTACTCCCAAGATTATCATCTGCATTCAAAAGTTCTCTCAAGCTTGTGGCCTATATTCCTAGACTTTTCTAAAATTGTAGCTAGTACTCCTTTTTCCTCACAGATTAATTGGTAGCTCTCTCAGGTGCACCTGAAGAGTACAGTATTCATGCTGTCAACCTCAAGCTTTGTTACCAGTACTTCCATGTATGCTTTAGGGCCACATTGTTTGTCCAGGCATTGCCAAGAGTTGATCATCCTGGAATTGTGGTCCAACACCTCCCAAATATTCCCAGCAGCACCAGCAACATAGATTTATTTTCCCGATATCAATTTTGGGCAGAAAAAGTATATTAGAAGAAGAGGGACAACCAATTGCGATTGTTTTGGACACTTTGATGCATCTCAATTTGTAATACAACTGTGCACTGACAGAGCCCATATCTTAACTTTTAGCTCTCACGGGTAGGTTGAGTTGTGGAGGTGATACAAAGACATTTGAAATGGAAATGGAAGGATGTACATCAGCAAAATGTAACTCAGTTTGGACTTCAGACACAAACCTCAAAGACACTTCTGTCAACCTCACCAGTACTTCTAAGTAAGTCCAGATGCTTCCAGGACCCCCTGGAGCTAAGCAAAGTGCTCTCAGACTCTGCAAGAGCAGTCCCAGGTGCTCCTAAAAGCACCTGCAGTTATAGAGGTTTATTCAGAATCCTATAATATTTGACTTATAGAATAGTCAAATTTGGCGCAGCTTAGACCACTGTGCAGAACTGGGGGACACTTTGAGAGCAGCTGGGACCTCTGCAGGAGACTTTAAACTTGGTGCCATATTGTCACAGCAGTGGATGTTAGGGTTCCATAACCACAAGCCATTTTGTCTGTCATATTCATCTTTGTTAGAATCACAAGATTTGCTACATCATAATATGGCATGTATTGTCTTTCTAAGTCTCTCTATATAATTACGTACAGTAAATCTGACTGCACACAGTACTCGACCACAATGGGCAGAGCATGTGAAGACGTCCATTCTGAGAACACAATGATGCACTTGGAGGCAGTATTTGTCTGAACTTAGAGATCCACATGAAGGCCAGAATGGAGTGAGATTTGAGATGCACTTCGAGCCAGAGATCAACTGAACTCGGACATACACTTGGAGGGCATTCTCATGTGAACTAAGCACCAAACATTGAGCCCTTCATCGAGGAATGTTGGAAATACACTTTGAGGCGATGATTAAGCCAATATGGGAGATGCACATGGAGGAGATGATCATCCAATTATGGATGCCATTATCGAACAAGTTTGGCGATTCACTTTGATGTCATGATTGCGCAAACTTGGAGGCTGTGATCGAACATCGTTGGAGATACCCTTGAACGCCATTATCATGCACACTTGGAGGGCGTGATCGAGCAAACTGGAAGATGCACTTGGAGGCCAAGATTGTGTGAACTCAGAGATGCACTTTGCAGAACCAATTGAGCAAAAGTGGAGGTGTACTAGGAGGTCATTGATCTGGAGGTGGTTGATCGGGAGGGAGGCGCGATGGGAGCTGTGACACTGTTCATCAGTTAACTTATAATTGTGAGAATGCTGATAGTTGAGTTCAACATTGTCCTCTGAGAAATGACAGATAAGAGATGAGAAATGGGAAATGAGAAATGAGAAATGGGAAATGAGAAATGGGAAATGAGAAATGGGAAATGGGAAATGAGAAATGAGAAATGAGAGAGCAGAGATAAGAGAGGAGAGATGAGTCCCTGGAAGCGGGAGATAGTTGATCTTTGGATGATGGAGTACTCAGTGTATGCAGTACTCAGTGCATGCTGTACTCAGTGATATCTCATAATCATGGCATGCAGAGATATAGAGCAATGACTTATTGTTGTGTTATTAGGTGATGGTAAAGTTCAGGATGAGAAAGACAGAGATAAGAGGAGATGGTGGAAATCATTATACGAAACTGAGACTTAAGAGAATTGCACATGCAAGTCAATTTACAATTGCTGATAAGGCAGGTGCAACTACTGATCCGGAGGGTAAGAATACCGATACATGGCATTCCAAACTCAATCTGGCAAGTCATACCCCTGATTACTCATATCTGCTCATATCCTTCACATCATGCCCATCTTCATCCCACATGTCTCTTTCTTGTCCTCAACTCTACAAGCATTGTGTAACACAAAGTTAAGTTATCCCTCTCTATCTCTCCATGCCATGATCATGAGTGAACACCAAGTACATCATACACCAAATACAGCATACACCATGTACAGCATACACCAAGTACAGCATACAACAAGTACAGTATACACCAAGTACAGTAAACACTGTGTACAGCATCCACCGAAGATTGTCTGTGTTCCCTTCATTCTCACGATTACATATTGACTCTGGCTGTGGCTTCAGTTCTGAGTCTGCATCCTCACAGATCGACCGCCAGCAGCCCGCCTTCCAGGATACCTCAAAGGTAATGTGAGATTCTGACAGTTGAGAGTTACCTAAGTGATGAATGCAGAATTATAACCCAGTGCACATCCCATCAACTGCTTTCAGATCGACCACCTCCAAGAACTACTCCAATCTTGATCACTCGTGGCTTCCAAGTGTGTCTCCAAACTTGATCGATTATGGCCTGCAAGTTTGCATAAATGTGGCCTCCAAGTGCAGCTCAGAACTCACTCGCTTATGCCATCCAAGGTCGCTTGATCATGTGCTCCAATTGCTTCTTCAAACTCGCTCGATTACAGCCTCGAAGTGCATCTCCATACTCGATTGATCACTGCCTCCAAGTGCATCGCTGCACACACTTAATCACGGCCTCCAAGTTGGTACAATTATGGCCTCCAAGTGTATCTCCACTCTTGCTCGATCATGGCCGCCAAGTGCATCTCACTGTTCCTATGACAATGGCCTTGAAGTGTATCTCTGAGTTCACCTGATTGTCATCTTCAGGTGCACCTCCAATTGCTCTGAAGCACCACCTGCAGCCAGTCCAGATATACCATGTGTAGATGGATAGCTATATCGATGCAGAGATACATAGATCAGAATACAAACTCAATAAATGAATTTTAAAAATCATCTGACAATGAGTAGTAACTATGATTTGCAGACGCACCTGCAGTATCTCCAAAGAAGATGTAGTTTTTCCCAGACTGCTCTACAGTGATTCGAGGTGTTCCTAGACTTATCGCTGGTGCTCCCAGTCTTGTCATCTGTGCTCCCAGGCTTGTCATCGGCACTTCCAGGAGGTCCCCAGGTTGTCCCCAGACTCTCTATGTCCATGCAGATATTTCGCAAGCGCTCCCATGTTCGCCTGAAGGCCACTGCATTGGTTCTGTCAACTCTGGGATTTGACCTCCCTGGGATTCTGGTCCAACAACTCCCAAACACTCCCTGGGGCTCCCAGTGACATAGTTACATTTTGCTCATGTGAATGTATATTGAAAAAAAGGAATGTGTACTTCCATATGATATTTCAAAGTGTGACTAATATACACTAAAACCTTGAAGTTCATATTTCACTAGGTGACTTTCCTCATGATCTCCTACCTTCTGTCAGTATCATTGTCAAACTGTCTCTATCTTAATCGATTCTCTACTCGCCCCCAAGAACTGAAAGATTAATTACCCCATGTATGTACTTTTGACACCATTGCAAGACAAGATTGAATATAGTTTAAAACCCTCCAAATATTCAATATCTCTCTCCAGCCAATGAGAATGATTCCCACCGACCCCGCTCTCCCACTACTTAAATTGATTATAAGTATCCAGCTCTCATGGAGTCTATGTCAAGTTAACTGCTTACATTTTGACAATTAAGTAGCAAACCCAGATATTCCCCACCAGAATCCACATTGGAAATCGCCAGAGAGTGTTTCCAGATAGTGGAATTTAAGAAATGCACTGGGTAGCAGGAAGTATATATATTTAGAAGACTACAGATTTGATAGCCATCATCTTAACACACAATGGAATACATACTAATACTCTTCTGTTCCTGGTACCAAGTACTCAAGTTGTATTTTTGTAGATGCGGGTAATATACATGATTTCTTATAGCTAAGTATTCTATCAGATCTGCTTACCCTTCTCTTACACTCCACAAGGCAGAGTTGTGCTCAGCCCATGAATTTCCACCGGTTGCCATGAGATATACCGTGGAATATTGATGATTAACTCTGTGTCATCCAGTTATACCATCTCACTCTAGCAATTTCAAGCTAACTATTGAATGGAGTCTGAACTCTTAGTTTGCCCTGTTTGACCAAGCACTGTGTGAAGTGTATCAATGCTAATCATTATCAGTCAGCTTTCCAGCAGAGGTAGCAGCTGGCATTGATTGACCATCTCCAAGAACTTCCTTCAGCCAGCCAAGATCAACCAATACCACATCATCTCCTATCTATACTGAAAGCAGACCCTGAAGAACTAGCACTAAGCGCCATCTGCAGCTAATTCAGATTGCTGGTCACTAGCCACAGTCTACAGCACACACTGACAGACTATTTCTGAATACTATCTGCATTAGCACAGATTGATCACCTCCAGATGCATTCCCAAGTAACCTAACATGCCAAAATGAATTTCTGAGACCAGATGTTCTGGTAGCATATGCATGTTGTCAGACTAGAATTCTACAATTGCCAAATCTTGTAGTGAATTGTAAATATGAAATATCCTGTATATGTACCTGGAATCGCTGGTGACAAATTGGTAATGGTATTGACAAACTGGTGACAATCTGCCACAACAGAAGCAAATATAGGGTAAATGCTTCAAAGTCCAGGTAATTCCAGATGAGCAGCCTCAGAAAAATAACTCATTTATTGGAAATGCTACAGTTGCACCTTGAAAGCACATAGTGTGATCTATCATTAACAAATTTATAACCTATGCATTTAGTTCGTATTCTTATTAATCAATTCATATATCTATGAATCAATGAATCGAAGTATCTATCTATCAATATGATCTCAGTCGGCCTAGGCTGTCGACAGGCTGTACTTGAGCTGAATCAGAGATGTGACTGGATATAAGATGTTTTAAACTTGGAAAAGTACTGGGAACTTGTAGTTAATGATCAAGTAAACTTGGACATATACTTGAATGGTATGAATAGGTAAACTTAGACATGTACTAAGAGACCATAATGGTGTGAATACAGAATATACATTTCTGGATTGACTGAAGATTATAAAAATAAAATTTCCCATGATACTTGACAGTCCATCCTGGGTGTCAATTGGGCTCAGTGGCAATTGATAATCATGGTCTGCAGTAATAGAGAGAAGTGAATCAGTTTTATCTTCTCTGGCAATTTTAAAGTTGTTGATAAGAAAGCAAGTGGGCAAATAGAGTGAAATGGACAATATTAGAGGTAAGAGTATATGTGGAATATACAGAGTGCAATCTGTCTAATCTGGTTTAGAATCATTCATATGAGTATAGTTACCTAGAGAATTGAAAGTAGTACTTATCATATGGTATATAGTAAATTGGCTGGCATTGGAAGTTCTCTAATTCCCTGTTTCTCATTATGATGTTCCCAATCTCCACTAATGTCAACCTCCTATGACTCTGTTCTATCTACAACTTGACTATTACTAGAGAACTGCAAGATATATTATTTCTCAATACCACCCCACAATACAAATATAAGTTAATACCTTGTACAGTATTCGCCAATTATTGAGATTGTTCTGCTTCCTGTCTCTCTCCTATCTCTCATCTTGCATCTTTTATATCTTGACTCTTATTTCTCATTATGCCTTATTATATACTACCATATATATTCCCTAAATTACCAGTCTACCAATATATATAGTCTCCACATCCATTGTGTATCAATTCAATTCAACTGTCACCACTGACACTATCAATTACGCCCAATTGCTTGACTGAAGTTTACCTCTAAGTTGAAAACATTACCATCTTCAGGTTCTATTTATAACTTACTATAATACAACCTCAAAGTCTGTCACTATGTCTACTAAATTACAAGTTCCATATTTAATGCCTGATTACCTATAAGTCAATTTCACATTCTGCTTGAACATGGCCATCATTTATATTTCTATATTGACTTGATTTTGCCTTCCAGGTTTACACAATTGCAACCTTCAAGTACACATCTAAATTTACTCAATCACCATCTCCAGGTGTTCCTCCAATTGAACGCAAGTACTCTCTGCTGCCAGATTGCCTTGATATACATATATAGATAGACATAGACAGAGAATCCATATCCAATCAATATATAGCAATTCATCTACTAGTATCACACCAATACCTGACAATAAGAAATATATTAGACAATATGGCTTGTACTTAGACTGGCTGGGATACTACAAAGCAGCAATGTGAGACTATAGTATGAAGTTGAATATCTTCTGCAAATATGTACGGAAACCTCAGTGTATGAATTTCACTATTCTATCAGTTTCATTTTGCAGTATCTTGAATGCACCCTTCCAAGTGCAGGTGGTTTCAGCAGCATCCCAGAAAACTCTTGCACCATTTGAGACCACTTTTGTTGATATCATGGGATTCTGAAAGTATTGGAAATTCATTTCGAGTACTTTTAAAATCGGCTGTAGTGTGTGGGTGGGTTGCATCTACCTTAAAATGTTCTTTACATTTTGCTGTTGTTGATTGCCATTACTATATATCCTTCAAAGTGAACTTGGTCATCTCCTCTAATAAGCACAGGCCTGGTCAATGAGTCCCATTGGAGTATGCTCTATTAATCATTACAAAATACACTCAATTATCCCTGCCAAGCCAGGTTGATAACTCCCCAGTCTGGTCAAATATCCTGACCAAATGTGTCAAGTCAGCTTCTGCAGAAACGTGGATGTGTTCATTCTACACATGGATCGAATTGTGCTTGAGCACCACTTTCCACCACCTTGGATTAACCAGATATATATATATAGTTCAATATACGTATTTACAAATTTGATGCATTACTAGTAGGAAGAAGTCTGGTTTAGTGTAATTATAACTGAATATGCAAAATCTACACATGAGAGCACCAGAGACTCCACTTGTTTCCAAACTCTAATTGCTTAATACTTTATGTATTTGCATTGAAATAGTGAAAATTTTATGGAAAGATTCCATTTGATACAGCAACATGCTGGTTATATCCATAACAAGTTGTTTCACAATAGTACTACCCATAACGAATCCCTGGTCTTGAGATTAGTGACAAATTAAACCCTATAAACTCACTCCAATTTGTATTGTATTAGTAACACCCATTTCATATAGTACAACTTTGCAAACAGTCATTATGGGCCTCAGTCATTGCAATATTGATGCCTTCCCTGAGCTATTCAAGTAAACTTGCATACTATCTGCAGCTAGCTGAAATCAATTATGTATGCATTGATACCTACTTATGTAAATGAATACAGATGTACACACCTATATAAATAAATATAGAGATTACACAACAATCCCAATACAGCAGTTTTACAAATCTTCAACACTGTCTAGTAACTGAGTATTCTGATTGAAGTTATTTCTCAGTGTACCAGCTATGTCTCCATCACATACACTTATATTCATAGGTAGATTCAGAGTACTTTGATGTTTTCTACAGCATATAAACCATACGTGTAATACCTTCCGGAGATATTATCCAGATTTTGTGGTTCACTCAGATATCTAACCAACATTCTTTGTTATCCCTGGGTCCACCTGGAAGGTGCTGCTATGATCTTCACAATTGTCAAATTTGACAACTTTAGAATTGTACTCCAATAACTTACAGATACTTTCAGAATCTCCTGCAAACAAAATAGGTATTTTTCTGACACTCAGTTTGGTTTCTTTCATGTGGAATATTTGTTTCAAACTAACCCCAAAAGGCTGGCAATATCTACCCTATATTCTAAGTCAATATAGCAACTTCCTAGTTGATGGGTTCACAGTGCAGAAATGAGTTTACCATATGAGATCTACCAGAATATACTCAACGGTAAAATTTAATTGCAAAATACATCAAAGTATCTTGTTAAATATCCTACTTACCATTTTCTAATGTAATCATCTTACTGCAAATATAGTTCCACAGAAAAAAGAAATTAATAATTAGCTGATATTTCTGATTATGGCCTACAATACTTTCCATACTCCCTACAATAATTATATTCATAATATACATTGATCACATTTAGAATTGCTATGCAGCTGTGTATTTATTATCTGTTGCTGTATAATATATTTATATCTAACAATTTTGGACTACATAAATGCCATCTGAATTTGTATCATAAATATCTCCGGAATTTCACATTGTGCAACTTTGGACTGATATTTATGTATGGTTAAAGTATTGAAGTATAATATCTTGATATTTCCCCAATTTTGTCTAGCACTATATGGCATATAGTTTTTTGTGCAGCCTTTATATATATTTCAATTCTTTGCCTCATTTAATACCTTCTCTATACTATTCATAATATACCATACTAATTATTAGTGATTGTCTTGATATATACAGACTTGATATAGATGATATATGTATTTCAAGAATCGATATGTAAAGATGCGGTATTTCTCATTTCCAATCATACAGTACTTGAATACAACTGAACTGGAAAGGCAAATATAGTACTCAGCATATATGTTTAGAATAGCAGTTTACTGTTCAATAAAGTGTTTTATTTTTGGCATAATTACTTCAGCTCTGAATATAACTTATTTTGTCAAGGTTTATCTATATTATGTAGCTAGTTTGAATCTCACCAGCTCTATACTATCATTGTATGTATATAGATACTATAATAGATATTACTCATATTTTCACTGACATTACGCATAACTGCCATATTGCAAGCAACTTGACATAGTCCTAATTTATATAATATACAGTACAAAATCAATATGTTGTGAAGATTTCTTCATGGGACGTTTATTTCTTCCAACTAATTGGCTGGGGAAACAATATACCGGAATATATAGCTGATAATTATGCGACAATATCATTATCTCAATTGTTCCTTTATATATTTTATCCGCTGAAATTGATAAAATCTACTACTTTTCACCTATTTCTATCTCAAGTATTGTAAATCATAATTGTATATAACAACTGTAGAATAGATCATGATATAATACTAAATGTAGAATATTGAAGAACAAGATACAAAACTGCTGAATAAATGGTAGGTACTGGTCAAATTCACCAAGTTTGACAGAGTAGTATTATTTTGTAAACTGCCTCTTCCAGTGGAAATGCTTGGTGAATTAGTCAATATAAGTCAACATCAATTCTTAGTCCTATTTTCTGATCTCAGCAATCTGGAATATAAATAATCTAATAACTGTGATGATTATATTCCAGTTTGATGAAGGGATTATTGAAGTGGGTTGCATCAACGAATAGTTTGCCCTCTAGATGTATTTATTCCCATACACAAACAAATGACAGATATTGTCATTAGTAAATATTATTATAAATCTGCAGATAGTGGTTGCAGATTTTTCATTATAAGATTTTATAAAACTAGAGTATTTACAGTGATAGCATATCATTTAAATTAGGCAAAGCCCATTATATATACTCCACCACATCTTTCTCATTTCTCTGCTAGTATTTAGTATCATTATTTTAATATTGCAATAACTGAAGTATCGTCACCAGCTTTTAATACCAATAAAACAGTAATTGCCAGAGTAGATTCTGTATATATACTTTACTCAAAAATCACTTTTTATATTGAACATATAATTTCCACCAAAAATCTGTTGACTATACAACAGGGTATTTGAATCTGATAGAGAAGAAAACAGTAGACCCCTAAACAGATATTCAAAACCTAAGCACAGCCTGAATGTTGAGTAGAGAATTTCAACTTTATATTTGACACTGTAAATTGATTCATTATTCCAAAGTTACTAAGTAAGCAAAGCAGTATTGGTAGATTTGGCAGACCAATAGGTATAAGCATTCTTATTAAATCTATTCTTTATCTGGACTTTTTGCAAAATTGAATACTATAACATTATTATATACAGTGTTATTGCTAATTAGTTTCCAAATCAATAGCTTCAAAGCTGTACAATAACAGTTGGTAACGCACATGAGAATACTGTAAGGGAGTCTTTGTTTATGCTAACAACAATACCTGTGAGTTTTTTGTAAGACCTACTACAAATTGGATATCGAACATAACTCCAATAATGGCATCACCAAATGGCCAAGTTCAACACAACGTATTATATTCACTTCTTGCACTGAGTACAATCAATGTGATAAGCAATGGTATATAATATGCAACATTAGATTGGACAACATATTTTATCAAACAGCCAATAGTAGCACTTCAAGACAATAGAATAGACAGCGTCAAACAGAAGAGCTATCATAGTATATATGTCATTAGTAGGCAGTATTTACAGATAGATAATGAAATTCATGCGTAGAGCTAACTTGGTTTTGAATATAACATTGCTTGGTATTTTGAATTTTGCTCATACCTGTAGAAATATACAGCAGATAGTACTATATTACTATCTACACTATTGTCATGCAATGCAAGATATATACCCAAGCAAATGAGGATTCATGTAGTACTAGATTCTGATAGAGAGTATTCAAAAAACCCATATGCTAGCCAACAATTCACTAATTATTTGTTGGGTAATAATCAACAAAAAATTGAATAGTAGATAATAGTGACCAGGGTAAAAGTAGAACAGGTGGAAAATGTAATGAACCAGAAAGTGATAATATGTAATACCAGTTAGATATAACCATTCATTACTTACTACTGTTATCTGTAATATTTATATTAGATAGTGAAATAATCACAGACAAATAATTAGTATTATAAAAACTACTGTTAGATAATATTGTTGGATTACAAAGATCCATAGAATTTATATCGGTTAAGCGATATATTTCAAAGTACACTAACATTGATTGGAAACTGCCAGTTATGGATTATACTTGATAGCTGATCATGATTATTTCTGTGATATTCCTTGCTTGATTATATATTATAGCAGTAAGTATAATTGATTTGATTTATTATTTCACATGTGTACTCCATTTTAAGTAAGTATCAATGAAATTTCGTGTCCTGAATATGTACTATAGTGTCCCAAGTAAGATTGCTGAATTGTATCTTAATTTGTAGTCAATAGTATAATTTTTTATATACATCTAAGCAGAGCACAATTACAATTTCATGGATTAAAGTAACTATTGATAGAGTATCTATATATTGATACATTTGAAATGTATCTGCAGTAAGGTTACTATATTTGGCTAAAATTAATACTCTATACTACTAGCTTTAGGAAGAGGCCTATTTCAATAATATTTAACAGATTATACATACTTCTTTCTATGGAAAGTTTATTATTGTACAGTTTTTACAATATATATTAACTGCCTTTATTGTACACTAAGTATATTGTAATTACGATATATGACATCCATTGAGCTTTTGATGACTTTGAAAGATATAATATGGAAACTATTATATTATATAATTGTGCTTTCACCTTATACTGGCCTGAGTTGACATATATCTCAATATTACATTTGTAGGTACTTTTCAGGCAACATGTTCTTTGATGAACATTTGAGTATTATTGTAGAAAATAAAATTAATCATTTGTGAAATACCAAGCTAAATAATCATACAGTAAAAATAATTTCATAATAAATGTTGTAGTGGAATGGCAGTTCTATTTATTCGATGATTGTGGAATATCCATTTCAAGCTATATTCAAAACATCGATACTTTTCAATCTGGAGATATTGATTAGCAGTTATAACTATATTCCATAAAATCTGCAAAATACCAGATGTAATTGTGAATATGGATCTCGAAATTATCATTAGTTGAGGTTTGGTACTATTGCTTGATTGGACTGGACTCTATAGAGTAGTTTACAACCATACTGTAACTATCTAATCTAAGACCATTTCTAATGATATACAAATATCACATTTCTTTTTATGATGAGAGTTTAATATTTGTAAGTAATATTTATGATTGGTAATGTGTAATAATATAATACCATTCAACTTTAATATGAAATATTGTATATTCCAGTTATTATAGTAATTGACAGCAATTATATCAAATTCATGATCTCTTAGCTTTGAATTTTTCATCATCAAATATTTTTGTGCAAATTGCTAGATGAATCTTAATCATACAGAGGGTCAAACTTATATCATTACAGTTAGTGCCAGTGATTTGAAGTTGGTGCAAAATAGTAATTTTCAATCAAATCATCTTGCTTATAATATAACAAAAATTTATACAATATGTTAATCACCACAAAAAAAAAATCTCTATAAGGTATAACATGATACTAAGTAGTAATTTTAGCCTTCTGGTCTATCTAATGATTCCACTAACAGTTGTAATGTTCAAATGCTAAATAGATACTTATAAGTAAATAATAACTGTTTGGCAGTTACATGTAGGAATTATATACATATTATAGATAATATACATGTTAACTAACATCACAGCCAGGCACTCAGTCTTTCAGCTCTTTAGTCCACCCAATTACAGTTGAATGGGATAAGGCACATTACTTGCTGTATGTTGGTACCCTTTATAGATGCTTATTCTTTCTTAGTGGTTGACATGTCATGGCAATTTTTCCCTTAGGTCATTTTGATCAAAAAACCCCTGTTCCACACAGACTTCTGATCACAAGCATTACTGTGACCGGGTGGCTTTGATCAGAAACTGGCGATGCAACAGGTGGCTGGAAACCAGCCTACGCGCTTTCCTATAATGTAATATAAAAAACATCCGCAATTGTTGCAGTATCCTTGTATTCTTGCCATTCTTTCGTTTTCTATCTCTTCTGAAACGCTCGTTGCAGCAATAACTTTGTCTCACCATTTCTTCTGTTGCTGGCTACCTTTTGGACAGGAAAAAGAACAGACGATATCAATTGGCAACGACACAGCGTACTAGGGGTGTGTGCTAGCCTGGAAGGCAAGGAACAAACAATGACCCGGATACGGGTTTGTGCGGGTTTAGTGGTGATGTTTGTGATATTGTGTGGACTGTACTCAGCATTGGGTATGTGTTCTGTATACTGCTCATCCTCTTGTCGGCGCATTAACAATCAGGGGATTGTAATCAGGCGGGCTGTCTTCAGGGGATACATTTCAAACACTCACTGAATACGGAGCATCTAAGATGTCCGGTACTGCGGCAATGGACATCTTCAACGACGTTGAAAAAAGTAAAATTTCACGGAAACCTCGATATGCTATTACGTCCTCAGTTCAGACTGCATCGTTCACAGCAATGGCTGTGCTGTTAGGTTACTCTATCCAAAAGTACAATGATTTAAAATCGATGGATGCAGAGCTCGTGCTGCTGGTGCGCGAGGGCGGTGACGGTGTTACAGCAGAGAACAAGACGCGCCTCGAAAAGGCGGGCTGGAAAATCCGTGTCGCGGAGGAATTGCACTTCGATGGCGTCGACAACGACCAGATCCGGGCACACCACCGTCACAATCTCAATAAACTACACTTGTGGAGCTGGACAGAGTACGAGAAGATTCTTTTTATCGATGCAGACGTGGTATGCAAGGGAAGCCTAGCGGAGCTTTGGGAAATGCCCGGCGACTTTGCGGCCGCCCCAGATGTGTGGTGGAATATCCTCACGGACAATCGCTTCAACTCCGGCGTCATCGTTTTCAGACCCTCCACTGAGACGTTTCATGATATGGTCCCCAAGGTTTCAGACCCACGCTATCATTCGCCGAACGACGCCGACCAGGCTTTCTTGAATGCATACTATAGATTTAGGTACTTCGGTCTGCCGTACAAGTATAACTACAACCTTGTGATGGTGCGTTCTAGATCCATCTCCACATTACACCTGCTGACTATTTTCTCTTAGTACCAGTTTCATCGCGATGTATGGGATATGCTCTGGGATGAAGCGGTCCTGGTACATTTCACGATGCGCAAACCGAGACCAGATCCCGCGCAACACTGCCACAAGGGATGCAATGAGTGGGAACCTCTTGAATGGTACGGGCAATACTTTAGGGAAATGCTTGCATTCTACGGATGGGAAAACGTGTTGCCGGTTTACGCTTAACTAATAAGATTTTTAATGAATTCCTAACAAACCGACCAGCTTTGTCTTCAACCAACACCTTATTCTAGAGACTGGAGATATCTAGGCACGTCTAGGCAGGAAGAGGTGGATTGACATCAGCATTAATATGCAAGCGCCAAAGAGTAGATGCCATCGGTTTTATCATTGTTTAGTAACTTGCTTTAAACGTTTCTCTTAGAATTTCCATGTGCTATATTTTCTTCCAGGGGTTTCGTTTTACCGACGCCCCTCCGGACCATCCGTCTTGACATCCTTCTAAGACCTTTTATCACGCTGAAGTGCGAGAGGCCTAGGGAGCGTTATGGTATAACTTCACAATGCACAAGAATTATTGTCATTGTGCAATGCATCTTACTATGATTTTGAACTATACATAACATACTTTAGTGTTAGGTGTGCATGTGCTTGTGAACTGGTGAAGATGTGATAGCAGGAATTAACAGCATGCTATCTATGATTGCTTCTTCAGGAATAATAGTACATCCAGTAGATTCTGCCGGAGAGCTATTTAGTTGTATGGTCAGACCAGTTTTCATAGGCTGGGAACAGGCTTATGCGCTTGTGATGAATGTGCTGAGAGTTGTTTCAATGTTCAGTGTCATTCTCTTCTGTATGTCACTAAAACCTGGTGCAACTGTGTGTTCCCCTTGTATACTAGATGTCTCAGTAAAAGTTCTTCCTTGTGTCATTGACTCATTTGGTGGCCTGCGTGCAGCGATCACACTGACAACCATTGTAACAGTGTACACTCACGTGAAAGATCATTTTTAATGTACCACCATATATACCAACTTCACTAATTTCGCTGCTTCAGCATTATGGCCTGCCGATACAATTTAACACTGATTTGACGGTGATGTAGCTACTTCAGATATTTGTCTAAGGGATCACCTGCGTGTCAGGTGGCCAAATGGTCTTGGAAGGATGTTAGAATGGATGGTCAGGAGGGGCGTCGCGTTTTACTGTTATAAGATACAAATTTTAACAGATGGGAAGTGAACTGCTCAGATTCGGGGGTGTATAATCCTAGACAGGAAAATTTTAATCATTTTTGACCACATAGACTGCAGAAACCGATGAGTCATTTTAGGACATAAACTGGTGCAGGATTAAGGGTTTTTAGGTTCAAACCATTTTTGTGCCAGCAAGCAGAGTTATATGTAGATAAAAAGAGATTAATACCTTGCCATCTTACAAATTCACTACTATCCAGATTGATAACTGATATATACTACACTGGATTTCAAATGGTACTACTGATTATTATTTGAAATGAATTAGTTAATAGATTAAAATGCTTAGAGCAAACAAAAATGGAAAGATATATAAAGAGAGTCTGTATTGGTTACATTTACAACTAAGAGGTATAGAGATAGTAAGGAGAACTATGTGCTATACTACAGTGAAAGTGATAGAATATTATATTATTTGTACTAAAAACTTTATGTGTAGATTTATTCTGTGCACAAAAATAGTTTACTATACTCTTGACTGATATATTACGTGGTTTATAACGTAACTGTTTATTGCAAGCTAATTACTTAAGTCTATACTGCCAATATATTAGTTTTCAGTTGAAATAAATAACACTACTAAAAATCTTATACATACCACATATTAATTATTGCTATTGTGACTTTCCTAAGCTTTCATTTTAAAAAAAATGAGTAATAATTAATATTTAATATATATTAGTATATAAATTATAAAATCATTCATCTTAATTCATTGATAAACTATCATGGTGTATGACTTGTAGGGGAAGAAATCACAATCCATCATGACTAAGGAAGGGAGTAACAGAATGTAGCTAATATTTGGGAATATTAGAATAGTTCAAGATTATAGAATAGTTTTGGGTGGATTATTAACAATAATATAAATATTGTCTGATGTATTATAAGATGCAATAAGATAACATGTTTGGAATAATAATACTTCAGTTGATAGTAAATAAATTTAGTGTTAGGGGTTGAAATGTTAGATTGGAGTATGAAAGTTAATGTAGACACAATGAATACACTTTGAATAAAAAAAGTTTGTTGTGCATTGGAGAATTTTCTTTTTTACTCTCTATTTTTATTCACTTATTAAGAAAAAAATACACAACTTAGAAAATAGATTTGACTTTACAGTCTTGTCTCTTGATATAAGCTTTGAGTTTATGTTTAAATTTTCAATTACACTTTATTATCAATATTGCCTAATTCTGAAGTTATCTATTATATATACTCTCTGCAATTTACTTCATAGTCAATACTTCTTACTTAACTTTAACTCTTCTAGCTGTAAATTTTAAATAGTTTAGGTATATTTTAAATAAACCAATTAGTAATTATCACTGGTAAATTTATATTTTATTATTTATTATATATATAAATATATAAAACTTCAGTTTTGTGATAAAAGTAATGTACCTGTCACATAAATACTGTATTTGACAAAAGTAAGAAAAAATGAAAATTAATAGTTTGAAATAATGATTTGAATTTATTATAAGTTAATCATTTTAATTGAATTACTTTATATTCCAGTAATAACAGTCTAGAGCTAATTCTATATTGAAATTACGTATTTTATATATAATTCTGGTTTACAATATTTCACTTTTAAGTACAATTATAAAATTTATGTCTCCTTACTAGTTCAATCTTATTAAATTTTCCAACAGTATAATATAATTACAAATTTGGAATTTCCAATTAGTAAACACAATTGTTACTACTAGTATAAGTTTGAGGTAAATTGTAAAATAGAAAATGATATAATGCTGTTTATCATATCAATTAAACGATATAAATGGGTATGTTTTGTAGAATATTCCATATATTTATTGTCTTTGCTAGATATAATATTATACTACAATTGATCCATGCAATTCTCTGAATTCTACAACTGCAAATATTTTGGTGTTTGATATAGTGGTTACTATTAACAAAATATATTAGACTGCTATGAATAACAATTTTTACAGTGTGTAGTTATACTATAAATAGATAGTAGTACCATTATAGATATTTTAAACAATATTATATTTGGTTGCTAGTATTGTGATAATATTTATGTAAATTATAAAACACTTAAATACTATAGATGATACATTTACAAGTTTTGTGTTCTCTCAACAACTATTCTCCCAATCTATTGAATAGCAGAAGAACATATTAACAATTTATTAATATTTCATTAAAGTCATATAGACACATACATTAGCATTAATGCAGACATGGCTGTGTTGGAGATGAACGTTCAAAACTTAATGGGAACAGGAAATAACATTGAGCGCATGTCAGATTGTAGGCAACAAGAGTGGAAGCATTATACAATGCTGGCAACAAGCTTCAGAACATACTCAAATGCAGGTGACTAGCTAGGGACAAATTGGCATAACCAGATCAGGGCATATATACCTTCATTTGACCTCATTGGCAATAATGTGGTATTTATTGAAATATGATTGCCAATGTGGATGTGAGTGATAGTAGGTGTAGATGTATATGTATAATTATAGCTAGAGATCTACATCTCATAGCAAGCCAACTAAATAGAGCAGCTGTCACCTGGGCCAGGATTACATACCACTATTACATTATCCCCTGCTTTCATCACAGGTGTATAGGGCTGCATGAACCATACAAGAGAAAAGGAAAGCAATTGGAAGAAAGTGTTATACAATCATGCCACAGATATACATGTACAAACTCAAAGGTCTCTCAACTAATCAGTACTACTTTGGGCAATCTTTCCACAGGTCTGGAGTACAGGGAAAACCCTCCTTCACTTGACTGACTCCAATGGTGGTAGAATCACTGCCAATGTCATTTGAACTGGGCCTTGATCTAGAGAAGAGCAGAAGATAAGCGAGAAACAAACACATCCAGAAGTGATCCTGTCTGCAATATCTCCACATCTGAACCCATACTCCACTTACATCCGCAACATGTAAATCGGTCCGGAGGCCACACACAAACCTCTCAGACACTCCAGTCGACCTCACCTGTGCTCCCAATTACTTCCAGATGCTTCCAGGCCCTCCTGGAGCCAAGCAAAGTGCCCTCAGACTCTGTAAGAGCATTCACAGGTGCTGCTGAAAACACCTGCACTTATGGAGGTGCATTCAGGATGCTATGAGATTTGACTTATAGGATAGTCACATTTTGAACCAGCTGAGACCTCAGGGCAGGGATGGGGGAGACTTTGGGAACAGCTATGACCTCTGCATGAGACTTTGTACCATATTCGTGCCACAGTGGTTCTTATCGTTCCATATCCACAATGCATTTCGTCTATGAGATATATCTTTCTTACAGTCACATGATTCACTACATCATAAGATGGCATGTATTATCTGGGTCTCTCTATATATATCCATACAGTACATGAGCGTATTTGGAGGAGCACCTGGAGACGCAGATTGTGGAAACTTAGAGATGCTGTTAGAGGCTCTTTAAGTGGGAAACTCCATTCCTGACCACCACCGCTGTTCAGTTTCGCATGAGGATGCCAGCGGGGGCATACAGAGATAAAGAGACAACGGAGATAGAGGGGGGTCAAACGGAGATTCAGGGCTAATGGAGATGAGCTCAGCACCAGCGAGTATATATATGGGACTCGACTGCAGGGTAGATAGACATCATCTCATTATAAGAAATAGACACTGTATTATTCCCAGCTCTTGGGCCCATGCACACTTGTTGAGCTTGGATGGATCAACACAGTTTGTGTGATTCCTCATGCACTCTTGCGAGACTTCATAGATCCACACATTGTGCGTGGTTTCGCAAGTACTCTTGAAAGCCATCATGGATTCAGGTCATCTGTGTGGTTCATCACCGCCTGGTACAGTTCCATATCCTCTCACCCTTGACCTCTCTTCGAGCCAGAACCGCACTTTAACATGAAGTCCCTTCAGATGCTGTGAGAGGTATGGGTGAGTGTTGATGTGGGGTTCTATGACATCTAGCTTCGCCATTTGACCACACCGTGATCGTGTGAACATTGAGATGTGTCAGGAGGCCCTAATCAACCGAGGCCGGAGTTGCACTGGGAGGATGAGATCGGGCGGACTCAATGATGCACTTGGATGCCATTACCGAGCGAGTTTGGTGATGCACTCCTAGGCCGTAAATGAGTGAGTTTGGAGATGTACTTGGAGGCCATGATCAGGTGAGATTGGACGAGTACTTGAGGGCGGTCGATCTGGAGGAGGTAGATCGGGGGGGAGGTGTGATGGGAGCTTACACTCTATTCATTGGTTAACTGATAATGGTGGGAATGTAGAGAGTTGACAACAACAACGTCCACCGAGAGATGAGAGATGCGAGACTGCCTGTGGGCAGGAGACAGTCGATCTTGGGATGATGTAGTACTCGGTGTATCCAGTACTCTGTTGGTGCAGTACTCCATATATGCTGTACTCGGTGTTAACTCACGATCATGGCATGGTGAGATAGAGAGGGATGACTTATCCTTGTATTCTTTGGTGATGGTAGAGTTGAGGACTAGAAAGAGAGAGATGAGAGGAGATGGGGGAAATCATGATGAGAAAGTGGGACATAAGAGAATTTTGAGTGTGAGTCAATTTTACCATCCCCACTATGGTAGGTACGCATCCCAATCTGGAGTGTAATAAGATCAATATAAGATCTGTTAAACCCAATCAGGGAAGTCATACCCCTGATTTCTCAGATTCACTAGTATGCTCCATATCGTTTCCATCTTCATCACCCATCACTCTTTCTCGTCCACAACTCTATCATTATCGCAGATCATGATGTTGAGTCATCCCTCTTTGATTCTCTCCATGACATGATCGTGAGTTAACACCGAGTACAGTATACACCAAGTACAATATCCACTCAAGATTGTCTGTCTTCCCTTCATTGTCATAATTACAAGTCGACCCCTGAATGTAGCTGCAGCTTCCAGTGTTCCTCCCTTCAAGATCGACCATCACCAGGCAGCTCTCCATCAGAGCTCAAAGGTAAAGTCACCTTGTCACATTCCCACTGTTGAAAGTTGACTTTCCGATGAATAGAGTCTCAGCACCCCGCATACCTCCCATCGACCGCCTCCAAGTTCTTCTCCAATGTCGCTTGATTATGGCCTCTTAGTGCATCTCTAAGCTCACTTGATCAATGCCTCCAAGTGCATCTCTGAGTCCACTTAATCTCAGCCTCAATGTGTATCTCCAAAATTGCACGATCACGACCTCAAAGTGCATCACCAAACTTACTTGATCACGGTCTGGGGGTGAATCTCTGAGTTTACTCAATTGTCATTTTCAGGCGCACCTCAAATTGCTCTCAAGCACCCCCTGCAGCCAATTCGGATATACCATGTATAGATGGGTAGCTATATAGATACATAGATGACACTACCAACTGAATACATGAGTTTTAAAAATCGTTGAAGAATAAGTAGTAGCTATGATATCCAGGCACACCAGCAGCATTTCCAAAGGAGAGGTTATTCCCAGACTGCTCTACAGTGAGTCGGGATGCACCCAGTCTTGTGGCTGGCATTCCCAGGGCTGTCATTGGCCCTCCCAGGCTTGTTGGCAGCGGTCTCAGGCTTGCTGTTGGTGCACCTAGGCTTGTCACTGGTGCACCCAGATGCACCCAGGCTCATTGTTGATGCACCCAGGCTTGTTGCCGGCCCTCCCTGGCACTCCGCAGGATGTCATGTGATCTCCTATGTCCACACACATTTTTTGCCAGTTCTCCCAGGTGCACCTGAAGGCCACTCCATCACTCCAGTAATCTCTGGGATTCGAGCACCCTGAGATTCTGGTCCGACAACTCTCAGACACTCCCCAAGGCTCCAAGACACACACATTCATTTTGCTGATGTACCATCCATATCTGTAGCTCATGGGTTTTGCAGTCTGTAATTATTGGAATCATTCCGATTGTAGGGCTGTACTGTTTATGACTCGGCATCGAGGGAAGGTTCAACTGTTTGTGTTGGTCATAGTCTGTGGCGCTAATCAAACATCTATGTTGTTTGCATCAGGTGCAGTCACATTTGTTACATCAACATGTGATGTGCAAGAATCTGTAAAATCGCTTCAACAACCACGTTCCAGCATGCATGCACTCTCTGACCTCTGTACTATGCTTTACCATATCATATAGAGTATATCTTATAGCCAGTAGTCATTGGCAGTTCGCAATTATCTTGTGAAGTTCACTTCGGTGACCTTCCAGTTAACTTCATCAGTCCATGCCTACAATAGTCCACTTCTGCACCACAGTGGTCGACCACTATATGAATATCTTGGTAGCCTGCCGCCATGTATGCTTTTGACTTGTCAGTATGACTTGATAGATCTGACTGGGCAGTCTCCCTCTGTTGAAAATTTGTTGTTCCTTCAACAACTTCTCTATTAGATTAAATGGTGATTGCCATTGTGGCTCCAAAGTAGTGACATTGAGCTTTGGGAGTGAAATCGTAATCTCGCTGTAATGCGACCCATATTTCTGCTTGGCTTTCACTTCAACTTTAAACCTCTGGTCATAAGACCCAAACCATGTTGTATGTATACTCATACAAAGTTGATTTTTGGTCAAAATCTGCATTGGGATTGACTAGAGTAATGTCAGTGACATAGTCTATTATCACCTGAATAGAAGCTTGACATTGGAAAACGATTGGAACTTTTGCTACTGGCATCGTCGCTGTAATTTACATACATCACTCACTGAGACTAGTCAGGGGATGCACAATTGACACCAACTGCGTATATTGTGGAAGGCATAGCATTGATTCATATCTAACACAGAAGAATCTTAGTATGCAGTTATACTCACCATAATAGAAGTGCTCTGCTGCTCCTAGCAAGCTGCTTTGTACATTGCATTTATAGATCTCGGCATGTCTTGATTCAGCATTTGGGAGGGTCTTGGTGGACTGCTTCTTGGTCAAAGTCATTTGGATGATACCATCCCTCATTGCTTAGTTAAAATCTGTTGGCCATCATTGTAGGCTGCTTCGGTATAATATCCACGAGCTTCGCCTTAGTTGTATATAGGCCGCAAGTAAGGAGGTTTGCCATTTAGTTTAATATGTTGTTCAGCGATGTTTCTATAATCCTTTGGTATGACATTCAGTAAGCACCTTGGTCTGTGGCTTCATACCTCAGGGCTCAGAGTAATCCTCATGATCTCCATTTGATGTTCTGTGGTAGTGATATCCATCACTGGGTGATTACAGTAATCATGTCTTGGAAGGTATCATGACTCTCATGTGATGCCATTCGGTAGGCTATTCAGTACACTCAGTAGTCATATTTCTTCTTGTTCATGACCCAATTAGTACCCACATTGCACTCATTGACTAGTATGCTCGGAACTGGGTTAGTATTTGTATTTGTATTCATGTGGTATCGATCAGGCTCATTTGACTAAGTATCTCTCAGAAGCTGTTACTTGTATACTAGACACTGGTTGGATACTAGGTGAGCTTCACATCTCTGATTGCAGGGTGTGTTCGCTGGCTTTCCTCTGAGCGCGCTCGCTGATTTATCAGTATGTCTGCTTACCATGCCTTGACACGGTGGTGTAATCATTCATCTCTGCGTACATTGGTTGATTCATCTTCAGGAGGGTTTGCCATCACCTGACTCGGTGCAGTTATTATTGTTGTCTCAGTACACCAGTCGATTTATCCCTTGGTGACCTTGCCACCACTAGCCTTCTCAATCAATGAATATATCTCACAGTGATTCTTTCATGCACTTCTGGTACAGTAATTGTATTCTGTAGGGGTTGGGATTCCAGTACATAAGTTTCTTTCTTTTACAAGTAGTTGCTCTGCCAGCACCTAATCTCAAATAGTTTTGCAGAAAATATCGACAGGAAGAGCTTGATTAAGAACTCAATGCACAGTCATCACTTGTCATCTTAATTGCAAAGCTCAGAATTGCTAAGTATCAGTCATGATGACATTCATGATAATAATCTTGGTAATATAACTTCGTAACCTTTGTAGCATCTTGTTCTTTGCCATACATCTGCTTGCCTAATTATGATGATGGTAGTTGGAAATGTACTCAGTATGACAAGGCCACTGGTATGTATTGCTGTATAGGAGCTATCAATTGGTAGTCTTGTAGCTTAATATCAAAAATTATGATCTTGGAAAAAGCAAAATTTCACATTACATCATGTATATCACAATAGTTAAAAGACTGATGGTCATCCATCTCCCAGTATCTCCAGCAGTGGCATATTGGTGCTTGTATATTGAATTCCCATAATCTCAATAATAACTGTGACTTGAAAATATAGCTTTCCAATGCCATTTTCTCGTAACTGGTACAATATCTCATTCCCTGCATTGTCAGTGAAGTATATAATCAATCAGTACATCTCCTGGGGATGTGAACTGCTGGGTGACGCTGCTGCCTGGGTGATTTCAACGTAGGCTTTCAATGGTTTGAGGTTACATTCTGTTAAGTTGTAGATCTGTCTGAATGGTAATGTGTTGCCAGGAAGTAGGTCAATTGCGAATTGGCCTAGTCAGTGTGGCCGGAGTGATTCCGCATGTGTCTGATTAAGAAGTCTGCAAAGCTTCGACATTGAGACAGAATACAATCTCCTCAGTTGTACAATACCCTCTTTGCACTGCTATTGTGGGTGAATGCCATCTGTACATTGCCCTCTCCAGATATCTATCAGCCTCTTCTTACAACATAATTCAGGCAAAGTTGCAGAATAGTAGGTGTCCCAGGATGCTCGATTGGAACGTTTCAATACAATTAGACCTAATTCCTTTGTCCTTCTTCTTCCTTCATTTCTGGGTGAGCAGGTAGAAGTCATTTGAGGTTCCCATGGAGACCCCTTTCTAGCACAATTATGACTGCTGCTTCCTGCTCACCCATTTAGCATCGACTGGAGCTCATCTTCCCAAACATGTCCCAGGTGATGTCGGGTCATATTGTTGATTCTGCCAGCAGACGGGTTCCCTTCTCAATTCGTATTGCAAATGCTGTGAAATCCTCACCACTTGCAAGCGGATTATCTAATGTGGTGGCCCCCAAGAACTGAGTATCCACAGCTGGGGGTGACGGTTCACAAGCACTGCCATCTGCACTTCCATCTCCCATGGGCAGTGAAGTGATAGTCAGCTCATTTCTGGGATTCACAACTAGCATCTGCAAATATAACAACTCACCTTGAGACTAGTCAGTTTCAGACAATCTAGATTGGAACATTGCAAGGCCGAGTACAAGATGGTGAGCCATCATTGGCACAACAAGGACATCCGGTGTGTCAACTGGCACTATCTGTCCATTATACTCATACTTGATTGTTGTTTTCCAAAGATCCTATGCTGACATCATTACCCAGATATTGCGACTGCAAGTGGCAACACATTCCAGGTCTGATGGCAACCCATGCTGTGGAGGCTTTCTGTGTGCCACAAATGTGTTGGTTGCACTGCTATGAATCAATGCTTGAATATGTTGCCTCTCTCTGTGTACATCTCGAACACAGTGTTCATGCTCTATATATGATATTGTAGGTGGACTTTATTTGTACGTAACAATTGTGCTCTGAGATGACATTCTTTATAACACACTCAGTCTGTGGAAATTTGTAGATTTTGACTGAAAATGCAATGTGCTTCATTCAAGATGCATGGTTCTCCTTAGGTGCACTTCACCCTTGCCAATATTTGTGGCAGTAGGAGTGCTTCCTTCATAGGTTGATCCTGTTCAGTAAGTGTAGGTGGTTGTACAATACCTGTACTAGATGGCTCCTTTTATATGCATAGTGCTGTAGGCATTCACAGAAATTGAGAGAGATGCACTTTGCTTAAGTAGATGGAATGGAGTTGTAACTGAGCGAGATTGCAAGCTGGAACTGTCTTGATCAGTGATTCACCTCCCACCTTTGTCATCTAGTCTTGGTACTGCTGATTTAGAGGTATGATCACTTCAACAATTGTAGTATTGCTGACTGATGATGACGCACAACAGACTTCTAGGAATCGTGTTGAAACTGACAAATATCGATCATGTTCAGTTTTCTAATTTACACAAAAACATTGTTCTGTCCGGGAGTTGGGATAATGGTAGAGCTCGTGTTGTAGCTTGTATGCCAATTATTTGTTGAACTCAACTTGGGTGACTTTGGGTGGCTCAATGGAATGATGGAATGATCGAAGCTTCATACTCTGCAGTAAGCGTAGTTGAAATTCTGATTTGGGAAAGTGATGTCTCGTTTGTTCAGCGACATCACATAGTGGGAATGGCAGAATTTTGCGAAATCCCACCAATGAAATAAATTAGTTCTCTGAAATAGCAATAAACATTTGAGGGTACATACACTGTGGTTCAGCCCCATAGCTATATGTATGACAATTATAAGGAAACTGTTGTTAACCTAGATGTTAGTAATAGCAGGTGCAGATGTATATACAAGAGTATCACGAGGGATCTAAGTTTCACAGTGACACAACTACATAGAACAGCTGTTGTCTGGTCCTGGGTCACATGCCACCATTACAGACTATTGTGATATCTGAAAACAAGTATTACTTCCATGAAAATGCTGCAGGTCCAACTGTAAATTGTAGTTACTATTCATGGTTAGATAATCTTAAAACACATATATGCAATATGTATTTTCATCGAAGTATGTATATTTCTGTTCATCTATTGTTGTAGCAAGTATTTATTGACATCATCATCACCTAGCATTGGGTTAGGGTTGGGGAGCTACTATATAGGCTATATGACATTCTAGACATAGACTCTATTAATCATCTTAGTAGGTTTATCACAACGTCTAAACAATGAAATATCGATCAATCTGCACAGTATAAATCTGGCAAAGCTGAAGACAGAACATGAATATATTCAGAACTGTATCATGTGATTACTATACAGTAAACATTGAGATGTGCAGTGAAAGTATGAGCCTACAAAGGTGGAGATACATGTCAAGGCAGTAATTCAAAGAGTTAGATCTACTTGCATACAAACTGTCCATGTCAACTTGAAGGCTATGATAATATAGACTTGGAGGCTGTGATTGATAGAAAATATAGATTCACCATGGGGGTGTAATCAAATATACTAAGAGTTGAACTTGGAGGATGAAATTCAGAAGATTTGAAGATACAGTTGAAGGCGAGAATCATGCAAACAACAAGGGGGATGGTATGTAATCACAGAGATAGACTATAAGGATACCATCATCCAAATATGGAGATACTCTTGGAGGATGCAATTGAAATACTTTGGAGATGCACTGAAAGGAAGTGATCATATCAACATGTAGGTAGTGATTAAGTGTACATAGAGATACACTTTGTCGAAGCAATCTTGAAAGTTTGTAGATGCAGTGGGAGACTGTAATTCAGTGAACATAGAGATACATTTGGAGGCAGTAATCTAGCAAGTTTAAATGTTGCCGGGGAGGTTGTTATTGCATAAACTGAGAAATATACTGTGAAGGCTGTGTTTGAGCTACTTAGATGCGATTTTCGGAGAATGTCATCAAGTAATCTTGCTCAGATATATGAATTTTACTAGCACAACATAATTCACTACATAATATGGTATAAATTCTCTATCTGCATTAATCTGGAAATATACATATAGTCAATCATGGTACAGATGGAACTCAAGTGCACTTGGAGATGTACATGGTAATAGCTCTGTTGTGTTCAGAGATGTACATAAGGACCAGGATATTGAGTGACCTTTGAAGTGTACATGCAGACCGTGCTGGCTGCCCTTACAGATGGCAATTAAGTGAATATGGAGATGGAGATGGTGCAAACTAAATGATGCACTTGGAGGGTGAGAGAGAGTGAACATTGAGATAATTAAAGAGGGGGCTGGCTGTATTTGGAGATAATTATCAAGTGAACTTGAAGAGGGAGACAGAGCAAACATGAAGATGCACTTGGAGGCTGAGATAGTGGGTACCAGCCAATGTACTAGATGACAGTGCAAGTGGCACTTGGATGTGGAAATCAAGTGGACGTGGAGATAATGATGTAGCAAATATACAGCAATGCACTGGGAGGCCAAGATAGACTTCACTTGAAGGTATAGATTGGAAAGGTGATGGCTACTCATAAAGATGGAGGTTAAGTAAACAATTCAATTGATTTTGGATATTTCAATTGAGACAATTTAACAGTGGAAATGTTGTTGGAATCTGCACTGGAGACTGATACTCAATTAATGGAATATCTTATAATCATGGGAATGTGAGTACCTTAGACTTCATATATAGTCATCTTGAAAATGGAATTGGTAACAGTTGATCTGAAGGCAGATACCCCAGGGACTCAGAATGTATTATTTGTTTAACTTGCGATTGTGCAATAGTTGAGAGGCTGAAGATGGTCTTGTGGAGCTGGTCAGAGATGATTAATCTGGGCAGACAGTATTAACTAAGTATCACAGTATGTGGAGGCATAACAGAATAACTTGACTTTGAGTTTTCTGGTGATGATAGAGTGGTAGATGAGAAAGTAAGCAATTGTAAATGGAGATGGGAAAATAATTTTAAGTAATGGGGACTTAGAAGAGTATCCTATGCAAACCTACATTTATGTAATGTGATCTGGCAGGAATCAGCCTCATTTGAAACAGGGAGAATGTGGATTATATGAGTAATGATGTCTGATCAGGCAGGTCATATCACTTATTTTCTCCATCACCATAGATTATTCCATCTCATTATCCATCTCTATTCCACCTCACTATGCTAATTGGCCACATCTTGATCATTGGCTAAAATCTTGGACTGTAGGCATTGCTGTCTGTTTCAACCTGCCATGGGAGTATGTAAATATTACATATACCGAAAAACTGTCTCTGACCAGCTGTTGAACATACTATTTGTTCACCCTTCAATTCCATAGTAAGTTAACTTCTCAATATACCCCCCTGCAGGCCAGATTATTTGCTGCCAGTTCGTCAGAAGTGTAAATTAAACAGTCTTCAGTAATCTCATTCCCACAACTACATATTCACTCAGCAATAGAGTATTAAACTCCAGAAAGCCTCCCCGCAGAACAACCCCTACCATGTTCACTTGATCACCACCTTCCTAGTATATCTCAAGGTTCTTATAATTGCAATCTCTTGAGAGTGGCAAGCATTGTCTGCAAGTTAACCTCCAAGGTAACTCGATATAGGCATCTAAGTGTATCTCAATGAAAACATAATTTTCCTCTCCAAGTGCTGCCAGTACTGTTTCAATGAACACCTCCATGTACACTCTATCTCAGTTTCCCAGTCCATGTCAAGCTTTGTGCCATTATGATCTTCAAGTTTGCTCCATAACTATCTCTGAGTACAGCATAAAACCTATTCATGTATATTTCTAAGTTTACTTTAGCGCCCTCCAAATTGGATTTCTAGGTTTGCTATATCACCACCTGCAAGGGCAGACATCACTGACATCAGGTATATTTCAATATGTAGTGGAGAAATTTTCTGTAGGTAGACCTCTGAGTTTGCTCATGGTCAATGTATAGGCAACCCAATTTCACTGTACCCACATCCATTACTTTCAAGATACATAGAGATATTTATCACAATATGAACCACTTGCAGGAGGTTTAGAATAGTTCTACTGCAGATTGTATCTGAGTGTAGTCACTTAAGCTATTTTCTGGTGAACCAACAGTATTGGAACAAACATGTCAATATATTCTGGCAACTACATACTACTTCAAGGTGCTTCCAGATTTGTCATTTACACTTGTTGGTTCTTTCCAAATGCTCATCAACATTCCTGGCTGCTCTATGTTTTACTGGGTCCACAGTGCTGAATCCCTCTATTGACCCAAACTCACTGACCCTCAGTGTAATTGACATCTACACATAAACTAAACTGCATACGTCTCCATCATACTCAACTCTAACCCAACCCACCTAATGACTAAACTCTAATCCATCCCCACACTCCTCCAAGGTGGTATCACAACTGTTAGTGCAATACTCCAAAGAAAATGAAAATAGAGCTATGCTTGGAGCTCCTGCAAAAAAATTATCCTCTTGGTGGACATCTCCTTCCTGCAATGTTCATATCCAACCTGAATAACCCTGCAATCTGGCATACCATGCCCACATAATTTCCTGAACCATGACCTTGACATTGAGCACGTTCTGTTAAGGATATGTCATATATCTTGATTCCATTGTTGTTAACTGGTATAATCTGCAGTATCTGATTGATAAGCCACAAATATGACAGCAGGTGCATACTGCTGTGGAATGATAATCATTTCTCACATCCACTGAATTTCTACCACCTCAAGGAAACTGAAGCCTCAACTGTACATCACCTTGCCCGATGACTTCACCTGCTATGCTGCCACCAACATTACAGATCGCACACTTTCCTGTCTTGTGATAATTTGTATACCATTCAACTTTTCGCCAATCTCAACAAATGTGAGTAGTGGTGGTACAATATTACTACCAGCTCTTGTGCGATGGGCTCACTCCATTTTTAGCTATCGTGCAATCAATTTCAATTGATGTTGTTATCATTGTAGTTGCCACTGCTACTATTTGTATCAGTGCTCTGCACTCCACAGGTGCAGTGAATGAAGAATACCTTCCAATGTGATCCATCTTATGGCATTGGTAGCATTCCTGAGAATAGCTCCATTTGGTGTTGTGACTTGCATGCTTCTCATTTTCCTAAGTGCTACTATCACACTCACTGTCAGAATCACAGAACTTCAGGGACTTTTGAGTCTGCTTTGAATTCAGCTTCTTGCTATATGTTTGGAAGATTGAGAACAGGGCTGCCGCCTCTGTATCATATTTCTTCGGTTACTCTTTGTCATAGGCTGTCATATTCACAATAACCTCCTCCTGATTATCGGCCAGAGTGTTCATCATAGTGTACATCAATAGGGTGAAAATTGTCCAATCATTATCCTTCAGTGCACCCCGCATCAGGTGCTTTATGTGCTCTCTCTCAGGCTGTGAACAGCCAACGGTACTTGTTGTATTGATATCAGTGCAAAGTTTGCAGTGATTCATATAAGTATGAAATTTCAATGAGTACTCCTGTACCTTTTTGTAATTACTCCATCTCACAGGCAACATTTCATCTCGCATAGCCCAAACATTCAGCTACATGTGTGAGTTGTAGTCCTCCTTCATCTGATACCACTGTGACTTTGCAGCCTTCTGAATACCATACTGCAGCTGCCATGACCACCCCATCAGGAGGAGAATCATCAACTGTGCAATTCCAGGCTGCTTCGTTTTTACTTTAAGCACTGTCCCATCATTGGTGTCTGGTGCTCCCTCTGTACCACTGATAATCCTGAGAATATGCTTCTGTTCCAAGAGTATTTCAATTTCAAAACTCCAGCTCTTGTAGTCCATACAATCCAACTTCTCAATTGAGATCACTGTTGATTTGGCCATCTGCATTATATATAGAGTCAATCTCTTCTTGTCCGAAAGCATCTCAATGGTGCTGCAAAATCTAAACCATAATTGAGTCCATCATATCAGTAAAGCAGTGGGGCTCATAATGTTTCGTATCATGTCTGCTTTACTGAATCTCTATATTGACCTAAACTCACTGACTCTCTAAGTTTAATTGACAGGTACACCAGAACTATAGTGCATGTGGCTCCACCATGCTCAACCCTAAACCAACCCACATAATGACTGCACTCAAATCTGTCCCAACTCTCCAGAATGCCATTAGAAGCCACTACAAGAGTCCAACCAATATCCAATTTTGTCAATATTAGGCTTATACTCTGACTACTTTTAAATACTTCCAGAACCTTCAGGAGACTAAATTGAATTTTGGTAATGTTAGTCTCTTTCTCTCTGTTGTTCAAGTGCATACAGTTTCCAACACATTGAATCCATTGAACTTTCATTTGTTCATCTGATAATCCCATATATGTCACTATATTTGTGTGAAATTCCTTTTTCAAGTATTTCCAGTATAAACTAGCATTTCGCAACTATTCCATAACATGGTAAATATATCCAACATGCTGCTGTTCAGAATACCTAGAGATCGAAATATCCTGAATGTATACAAAGATAATATTATCAAGGGCTTCTTGTATAGTGTTACCAATATACCTTTAAAACCCAGCAGCATTATTTGTAGTCCCAAATTATATAACTTTATACTCAAATGGCCCATATGTGTTGAAAAAAGCTAACTTAGGTTTATTTCTGTTTGATACTGAAAGTAGATTGTATGCTCCTTGAATAGCAACATTTGAATATATTTCTGCCATTTGAGAATGATTGTATATTTTACAAATCGATGTAAGGGTGTATCTATTATTTAGCACCTTGCTCATGTAGAAACAACTAATGAATGGAAATCACATTACTGTACTTACGATTAATAGAATCAATACAGTGGTGCGGGAAGGTGATAAAAATTAACATATAAATTCTTTTAACATACTTTTATGAAATGATTCCACAAAAACCTCTTCTTCAGCATTTAACCAGAAATACAATCGTCTCAGGGTGGGGTTTTCACACTCTTTCGGTCTAAGATTATGGTCTATTGAAGGGTTATTTGATAGTAACCAGTAAGCTAATCTATTGTTGAATAACATTTTAAACTTATGAGATTTGCTTAGAGCCACATCTTCAACAGATGATTCCTTCAGATCCTTTGGTTCAATTGCTCTTCTGATATCCACAAACAACTTTTGAAACTCTACGAAATATTTGTTTCCATGTTTTCACATCAGTAACTCTCAATTTACATATACTAATATTATGCTCAAGCAGCTATAGAAGTTTACTATGTTGTTTAAATAGTACCAATTGTGCTTCATATGTTGACTCTCAGGGTTACTTCCAATATCTCCATACCATAATAGGTCCAGTATGAATATAATCCATACAACACTGGCATTGTAATATAACTGGATTGAATGCATATCATTTCACCAAATTGGTTAGAAATTAACCCTGAATTCTGCAAAGGATATAATAATGCCAAAGCTGTATTTGAATATAGGTAACTGTTCATTTGGATTCTAAACTATTATTAGACCTGTGATATAATATAAAACATCTACTGATGCAATATGCGTTCAATGGATGACTGTAAGATGCAATATTTGTCTTCTCTTGTGTGTAAAGATCTGATCATTGTAAGCACACATCTCATCCATGAAAGTCATATGGGTAGCTTTGTTAATACCTAGAAAATGAACCTGTATTACTTGCTCATTTATCTCAAGTGCGCAGAGATATATGAAATGTTTCGTTTTCGTTGATTCTCCCAAGATATTCCCTTTGTGCATTGAAAACTGCAAAAGTCGAAAGCATTGTAAAATACTCTGTTCAGCAACATGTGGATAAAGCATAGAGCCATTCTGGATTGATTGACCAAAACTTTTGCTGTTATTCGATTGTACTTACTGCTCTATCTAAATAGCTGTATATCCACACTTTCAATTGTTATTGTGTGTATTGTTATTTTCCCTGCAGGACCTTCAACTCTGTAATCACACCGACCATACTGTAACTACTTTGAATATGTTCACATTTGTGCAAATTTCACTACTTAGAGTTCTAATTTTCCTGTACTGTGACCACTTGGTGCCAGGTTAGAATATTCAGCATTTCAGCCAGCGGGAGTGATTTTTAGAATCTTGGAGCAGAAGGGAATCTGGGGGAAGTGAAGAAAACAGCTGCCTCTCCCATGTTGCTATTGTCTCTGCTTCTCATTGAGAATTTTAGTTATTCCACCTGTGCCTTATCATATCGAACATGGGTATGTCATCCAGACGATCGGTCTATTTGAAAGAAATCTTCACTTCTTGTTGGAGAGGCATTCAGTGGGCATTCAGAGGAGCTGACAGCTGGCAAACAAGATTACTACATAAACTAGAAACTGACCATCTTACAGAGAAAACATGCAGTTTTATTTGCTTATTGCAAGGAATATCTGCTTCATACTAGGTATTTGGTTTGGTTGGGCAGAAGCTAGTTCTGGAACAGTACGGAAGCTGGAATATTATCGACTGCTATCAAGCTATCGCTTTGTTAGTTGGGGATTTTTTGTTCTATTGTTACTTTATTCAGTTGGTTGAATATGCACCACAATATCAATTGTTTACTGGGGGAGCCTCCAGCTTTGTTTCTACTAACTAAACATAATCGGGGGATTCATCTTCTGAACTATTGGCTTTGAAACTTTTGATTCCCACCACCCCCACACAGATTGAGAGAAAGGGTACCTGCAGATATCGGAATAATACAGGTGGACAGACTGATACTGAGTATACACATCTAGTAGACCCCTGAATAGATAGGGAGTATCTTAATATACAATGAATATACACTCTATGATGACACTCTCCATTCTGGACAGTCATATCATGCTTATGTAGATATATAGATCGGTGTGGTTCTCTATCCCTGGGTATTGAAATAAATCTTCTCATTCTCGTTCTATACTCCTTGAAGCTAGAACTGGTCTTTCCAATTGGATGGTACAAAAGGTGCAGTTGAGTATTAACGTGACGCTTACATATCTGTGGCCCCATCACTTCGGCACACCGCGTACTGTCATATGTTGAGAGATCTGTTAAGATAACCAATTTCTTTCTATTATCATGCTAGGGAGCCACCAGTGTGGCTTATACTACTGCTGTTAACACTATAGATAACAGTTTAGGTAAGGACCGTGCTGTTGTACTGGACTCCCTGGTATCCCACAGCAAATTGGCTTGCAGCGCTTTCACCCCATAGTGGATTAACTCTGTAGTTGGCTGTTGTCAGTCATCATTGAGTCGATTCTTTAAACTGGTAATCAATTTCTCCATTGCTGAATAGTTGAAATACTTTCTAGTGGAAATCGTATTTTTTGATAATCAGTAATCTTATTTGACAACTGTGCTACATCTTTTGAGCCATCCCATTGTAGCATAAGTGTTTGAGATTTAGATTCATGTTCCATGTGAGGGAGATCTTTCTAGCTGTCTCCTGATCTGAGATAGAGTCTGTTGAACCTCTCAGCTATCTTCTTGATTATTGACAAGTGTCTGTGAGTACTTTGGTGGTGGTATGACACAAGGAATACTCGAACTCCATTCTCTATACCTAATGATGACATGACAATGAATTGATCCCATCTACCTGTATCAACTATTTTTATCAATTTCAGACAGTATTGCAAGTGGTCTTTTGAATATAACAAATTGAATCACAATCAATATTGCAGTTATTGCTTCTGCTGGGACTTATTAAACAACTAGTGAAGCTTCTCTGTACTGCTGCCATTTGCAATAACAGGTTTCCTCCAGCTTACAGTTAGTGCTCCAACCAAAATAATATCTACATGATTCACTTAGAATTTTCTGAATACAGAATTGTTGATACCAGTTCCAGCAACATCAGGAATTGGTATAGTCCTATAACTATTTCGAGAAGAAGAACCATTGGAATATTCCCAAACCTCCTGCTGAATACATTACTGAGATCTCATGAAAATAGCATTCATTTCCTACAATAGAATCAAAATTGGGTTTTTAATATCAGAATAGTAGTTTCTGCAAAATCAACCCACTTTATCTGATACTTTCAATTCTTCTCAGGATTGTATATCCACATAAAATGACTAATGCAATTGCTAATCGAGTTCACACCCGAATCTTAGTCAGAAATGGTTGATGCAATCTTGTCTTAACTGCTTTCCAAACATAGTACAGCACTTGCGAAATTCAATACAAGTAGGAATAAGACTTAGTACTTTACTTATACCCAAATGATAGTTCAATATCAAGTAAGTTATTGACAGAGTGGTTAGAGAATATTTGATTGAAACGTTCTATGGCAATTTCAATAACATGGAAAACTGAAACTTAAAGTATAGTTATTGAAACCGACCAAGTGGATCAGGCTAATTTTCACAACTGATTAGTCGCTTTTATTACCAAGAGAACAAGTAAAGAAAACAGACAAAGAAATTCTTCAATGCCAAACAACCTCTATTTCATACAATGGGTTTGTTTCTACCCAACAATCTGTTATGTTTCAGTATAGTATACAAATTCTCCACTATAATCCTATACAACGCCAACTCAATTCTTAGCTATCTAGTCATACTCTATCATCGAATATCTCAATACATCAAACCTCTAACTTGGTATACTAAATAATTCAGCCAGTATAATCAACTAGTATCATTTCATTCTGACTTCTTGTCATATCAGCCACCTTCATACCAGAAATACAGTGGCCACTAACTATAATACTTGAATACATTTATAACCTGATGCTATGATATCCTTTTCACAATGTTCAATTACTAATTTCAAGTAACATACAGTACCAACATTTTGCTTGCAAGTTATAATGCATAAGGTAAATATAGTCTATCAATAGAGCCCAGCTAATGTATATATACCAAATGGGCTGCCTACGAAATATGAAATTGTTGTACTCCTCATACCAAGTATGAAGAGCCAGGCTGCATAAGCATCACAAAGCAAGGCAAGCGGAGAATAGCCAAGTCACCTTAGCCAGGTGAAGCAACTGCATTAATGGTAACTTTGTGTCACACAGCTCCGTAGGTGTTGTCAGAGTAAGTATAGCATGACTATGTAGATATAGTAAACAGAAGTGATAGCTTGCCAAGGCAATTGGATGTAGTAATTGAGTGAAGATAGAGATGTACTCTATACTGACTGTGGAATTTGAAGTTCAAGTAATGTTCCTGACTGTCCAATATCATGTTCATAATTGAAGAACAAGTACATCATCAGCACGAAACTGTATTGGGTGGGATTGATTGTAGGTGATATTGGGAACAAAATGTAATGTTTGTAATTGGCGCAGGAACTAGATGGACATATTGAGCCACATGATAATGTTGAAGATTCCGTCCAAAGTTATCTAGTGGTTTGCTATACAGTAGAACAAGTAAAGAGAGAAGAAAAGGAAATCATCCAATGGCAAACAACCTCTCTTGATATACAGTTCGTCTGCCACCCTCTAATTATTGCACCATGCCCCAATGTACCATCCAACTCTTCCCACATAATCTTTCAAACCACAAACAACCTCTATATCAGTACAATCATGCCACAATATCTGATGTTGCAATGCCTCAGACCAATTCTGTATTAGACCAAATCATCTGGCCACCACCACGAGACATTCTTATGCCATTGCTACATCCACCAACATCTATCTCCTTCCAGAACTCCTGCATGCACTGGTGCCTAAATACGAGATCATTACTTGTAAACCCGAACCGTGACAGAAATTGACATCTTCCTGCTCTTCACACGTCTGGTGACATATTTGGGACTGTATGTGAACTCCTGATACTTACCCCAGCCCTCAGCATACCGCCAAACAGCTTTTTGGCTCCCAGGTAGCTCTCCAGAAGCTGGAAGGTAAAGTCAGCTCTGATTACATCCCAAAATTGCAAGTTAACTTGAGATTATAGTTTCCGCTCCAATTCTGTCTCCCCCTTGATCAACTGTCTCCAGGTTAACCATCTACAGTTTGCCCACCTCCAACAGTTTAAGAGGATTAAGAAAAAGTCAACTGTTGTTGCCTTTCTATTATTGCAAGTTAACAAATCAATAGAGTTCCAGCTTCTGTTATACTTCCACCTTCTCAACCATTTCCATATTAACTTTCTCCAATTACACCTCCAATTGTATATGTTAATTACCTCCGTGTATATTTCCAATTCCACTCTATTATGCTCCACCTGTGAATCTTTAATTTACTACAATAATAGCCTCCAGTGAATCTCTTAGCTCACTTCATTACATCTACCAAGTGGATCCCCAAACTCATCAATTTGAGCCTCGCAGCACATCTTTACAGTTACACAATAATACCTTCAAACTGTATTGCTACATTCACTTAATCACATCCCTAAAGTCAATTTCTTATTTCACACCAAAATGACCTCAAACTTCACCTCTGAGATGACTGAATTATTCCCTCTTAGTATATATTGAAGTTTACTTGAGTGTTCCGTCTAAGTATATCTCTAAGATCACTTAATCCACGTCTCAAAATGTACCTTCTATTGCACTTCAGTATAACCTGCAGCCAGTCTAGACAGACTCTACATTGATCAATAGCTATATACATAGATATATAGATACATTGATATATAGATGAGAATATGCGCTAAATATGTAACTTTCAAAAAATATTTAATAATGAGTTGCAAATATGATTTCCAGATGCACCAGCAGCATTTCCAAAGAATATATTATCTTTTGCCTGCTGCTGTACAGCAGTTTGACTTAATTTCATGTTTTACTCCTAAGTTCCCAGATACCTTTCAGTATGTCACCAGTATTCCCAGATTTTCTGTGAACAGTTACTAGTCAATGTGCATCTTCTCATATTTGTTTCCACCACTACTTCCTCAATCTAGATACTATTACATTTGAATATTCAACTCCCCAATCTGACTATTGTATGATTCTAGCTAAACTCCTTTAATACACTTACATAGACACCTGCAGACAAAAATTCATCATGGTAATTCAGTGACTCACTTGTAGGATGTAACCAAGCAAAGTTAGAAATGTACATCATCATTATATATTTTGTCACTGGGAGCCACTGGGAGTATTCGGAAGTTGTTGGAGCAGAATCTCCAGGTTGTTCAATTCCGGAGTTGACTGACTGACACAGTGGCCTTCAGGAGTAGGTGGGAGTGCTCATGACCAATCAGCACGGATTGAGGAAGTCTGGTTACAATTGGCAGAACCCCTAGGAATGGAAGTGCCAAGCCTGGGAGTACCTTGAACTGATGTAGAGCAGTTTGGGAAAAATGACATTTTCTTTGGAAATGCTGCTTGTGTGTCTGGATATTGTAGTTACTACTTTTTGCTAAATGATTTTTAGAATTCATGTATTCAGTTTGAATTCTCATCTATGTATCTAGGTATCTATGCATCCATATAGCTATCCATCTATACACGGTTTAACTGGACTGGCTGCATGTGGTAGTTGAGGGCATTTGGAGTTGGGCCTGATGACAGCGACTATATCAACATAGAGATGCACTTAGCGGATGAGATTTGTCAGATACAAGATGCAGTTGGAGGCCATGAAGGAGTGAGATTAGAAATGCACTTGGAGGCGGTAACAAGCAATTTAGGAGATGCACTTGGAAGCTATACTCGAGTACAATTGGAAGAGCATCTGGGATGGTGATTGAGTGGAGATGGAGAAGCAATTGATGGCTGTAATTTGTGAACATGGAGACCGTAATGGATTCACTTCAGAGATGTACCTCAATCACATGATTGAGTGAGTTTGTAGGTGCACTTGCAGGCTGTAATCGAGTGAACTTAGGTTTGAACAATGAGGCCATGGTCCAGTCAGATCAGAGATACACTTGGAGGCCATGATTGAGTACGCTCACCTATGAACTGTGCAGGCAATGATTGTGAACACTTCGAGGCTGTGATCATGTGAAGGTGCAGATGTTCTTGCTGGCTGTAATTGAGCGAGTTTGGTGTTGCATGGTAGAGGCCTCATTGTGCGAACTTGAAGGTTATGATTGTGTGAACTTAGAGATGCACATGGAGCCCATTATCCCGCAAGTTTGGAGATACACTTGGAGGCCATGATTGAGCGAATATAGAGAGTGCTTGGTGGTGCTCAATCAGGAGGGAGTCGATTGGGTGGGCTGCATGACTAGTGCTGAGACTGTATTCATTGGTTAGTTTACTCTCAACTCTTAGAATGTGTCAAGTTGACTTTACTATTGAGTTTTCATTGAGGGCTTGGTGGTTGCAGTCATTCAGTGGGAAGGCATACTGGAAGCTGAGGCTACATTCAGTGGGTAATTCATCATTTCAAGAATGAAGTGAGGCTGGTTGGGAGATAGCCTATCATAGGTAGATGCTGTATGCAGTGTTAACTCATGATTGTATCTTACAGAGATTGACAAGGATGACTACACTCTTTGTTTTCAGGTGATGGTAGAGTTGTGAATGAGTAAGAGAGAGTAGAGAGACAATGGGGGAAATCATCATCAGAAACTGAAACTTAAGAGAATTTTGTCTGCATGTCTATTTACCATTCCCAATATGGCAGGTATGACTCCCAATCTGGCAGGCACTAGCTCCAATTGCTCAGATCCCTTCATATCCTCCGATATTATTCCCATCTCATCGCCCACCACTCTTCATTGTCCATATCTCGGCCATCACCTGAGATCACAAGGCTGAGTCATTCCTGTCAATCTCTCCATAGTTTGATCATCAATTGACACCAAGTAGAGCATCAACTAATGATCGACTGTCTCCCGCTCACAGCCAGTCCCTGTAATCTCCTTCCTCATATCTCGGTGCAACTGATGGGAATCTACTCTAATCATACCCAAGAGTTCAAGTTAATGGATGAATGCCGTCTCAGCTCCTGGTGTGCCTCCCTCCCAATCGACTTTGTACAGATCAACCACCCTCAAGTGCACCTCCATGTTTGCTTCTTCAAAGCTTCCGTTGATCATCCCCAAAGTCATTGAATCATCGCATTGAAGTGCATTGGTGTGTTCACTTGAATATGGCCTCCCAGTGCATTTCCAAACTTGCTCGATCGCAGCCTCCAAGGCAATCTCTATGTTCATTCAAGCACAACCTCCAAATCCGCATGGTCAAGGGCTCAAGGTAGATACCCAACATCACTCAATCCTGACCTTGAAATGCATCACCAAACTCACTCAATCACGATCTCCAAGTGCAACAGTGAGCTTACATGATTAGGGCCTCTGAGTGTGCATGATCAAAGCATCCAAGTGCATCGTCAAAGTCACATAATGGCATCCTCCAAGTGCCCGTCTATAGTCACATGATCATGGCCTCCGAGTGCAACTCTATGTTCACCCAATGATGGCGTCCACGTCCATCTCTGCACCTGGTTGAACTTGGCCTCCAGGTTCATCTCAATGTTCAGTTGATGGCCATCTCCACTTGCTCCTGCAATTGTAGTCGAGTACTGTCTGCAGCTGGATCAGGTGTATGGCTATATATAGTCAGACCAAGATAGATAATACATGCCTTATAACAAAGTCATGAATCATGAAACTGTGAAACACAAATGTCCAACACAGATGTATATGATAGTTGAAATGGCTTGTAGCTCAGGGGCAATGGACTCTAAGAACCACTGTAGCAAGTGTATAATCATGAAGTTGAAGATCTCCCATAGACCTATGCACACATCTGAACTGCTCTCAAGGTCTCCCACAATCCTGCACAGAGGTCCCAGCTGGTGCAAGATTTGAGTGTCCCACATGTCAAATTTTGTGGTATCTTGAATACCCTTCCATAACTCAAGGTTCTTCCAGGAGCACCTGACAATGCTCCAGAATTATCTGTGAGTACTTTACTTAGCTTTCTGGGGGCTTGGAAGCATCTGGAATGGCTTAGGATTAATGTGGAGACTTAATGGAGTGTTTGAGAGGTGTGCATATGGCGTCGGGACAACTTTACATTTTGGTGATGTACTGTGATTTCATGATTGTGTTAACTAACTGAACTGGTAAGTGGGGTTGGTCCAAGAACCTGGTAGAGCTACTTGTCAATGACTGACCTGGAGGTCTCTACAGGCAACAAACACACAACAGAAGCTGAAATTGTATTGATAACATTACTTGTGGTTGTCAGAATGTGATAAGAGTACTACCTGGCAAACTGGCAGGACGCAATCAATCTGTAACTGGTAGTTCTCAAGACATAAAGTTCAAAAAATGGGTTAACATATCACCTTTGGATGGTAGAGAGTAATAATTGAACTGAGTCTTCTTAGATAATGGCAGAGTGGGAAATAAGATTCAGAATCATCGTAGAAAGAGGTGAAGAGAAAATGGAAGGATGGGTGGAATGCTAGGTATAATCCATCCAATTGAGACTATAATGTTTAATATTGGAGATTGTATCTGCTGTATTGGGTAGGGCAAATGGACTGTGACATATTCAATCATCAAAGTCAGAATTTCAGATGATGATTTTTCTAATCTCTTCTCATTTTCAACTCCTATCTGTATCTTTCTTAACCAAACTCTTCTATCATGAGAGAATATTGAGATACATTGTCCATTTCTCTCTACCAAGAACTGAAATATGGGATTATACTGATTCAACATCCTCCAATGATTAACAGACTACCGCTCCCAGCCAGTTACTCATATTACTACTCAAAATGCCCTCATAATACACAACTTGCAATGTTCTCATGTTTATGAGTCAATCAATATATTGAAACTTAGCTCCCATTACATCTTGCACCAAGTTAACCACCTTGCGATTGATCACTCAACTTCAGCTCTGCAAGTGGGCAAAGGTATCATCAACTGAAGTCAAATTGGTTTATTTGAAATTCAACCCAGAAAGAGTGACTCTATACCATTGCCCATCCCCTCTGGTATCCCATTTAATCTGCCAGTTCCCTATTGATTACTTCCTAATTGGCCACCTTGAAATTCACCTCTACTTTCCATTGATCACTGCCTTCTGGTACTTGTCTAGGTACTTCTCACCACTCTCTTCAAGTGTATCTCTAAGTTCACTCATTCACTGCCTCCAAGTGTAACTCCTAACTGGTTTCGTTACCATGGCTTATGCCTATTGCTAATCATGCATAATTGTTAAGACACCATATCTATGAACATAGCCTATGAGGAAATCTCCCAGCCCACTGAATTGCTCTCCCCAAGTTTGCTTGATTGCTGCCACAAAGTCAATCTTCAAACTGACTTTAACATGGCCTCCAAAGTCCATATTCAAGTTCATTCAATCATGGCATCAAGCCTCACACAGTTGTGGCCATACAGTACATCTGCATTTTGCTTTCCTTTACAACCTTGATATGCAACCCAATGTCTACCTGATTATACAATCCTACTTTATTTCCGTCAATTGCTCATTACAGGCTCAATGTCTATATTCAAACTTGTCTGATTTTAGTCTTCAAGTTCATCTCCATGTTCACCTGAATATGGTGTTGATTCATATGTCCTAATTCACTCAAGTATGGCCTCCAGGTTTCTTTCTGAGTTCACTCCATCACCACCTCCAAGTTTATACCTTGTCTACCTTCATGTACACCTTAGAGGGCTATTATTAACACTGTTGTTGTGTATCACAGATTGTGCTGAAGTAGTGCTTATTACCAGACAAACCATTTCTATATTTGTCAATACAGTTGGGAGAAAAATTCACCTACTATTATCATACAGTGAATCATATTTCAATTGCAAGATATGAATTTGAATATAATTCCAAATATGGTATATTTAATTGCTTGTCGTTATGGGACAGTAAGAACCACTGTCAAGGCAATAAAATACTCAGTGTAAGATTCTTCTGCATATCTGTGCAGAGACCTCAACTGCTCCAATCTGCAAACCTCCTGTTTGATGGATTTCATACCATCATAATTGTACCTCTGCAACTGCAACTACATTCATCAGGATGTCATAGTAATATTGTGGCATCTCTGAGGTCTTTGCTCAGCTTTATTGGATTCTGGGACTGTGTGCAGTTACTATGATATACCTGTGAAGTTGGGCAGAGTGCCTGGGAGGTTGGCATGTGGTGTCTGGACTATTGTATATTATATTCATATTGTACAGCTAGTACATAGCATCTGACAACCAATGATAATGCTTCATAATAGGTGCTTATATACAATACCCACTTATGTATATATCTAAGAAGCTAGCTTGAAGATCATTATATTCAAAGACTTGCAGTCAGCTTTATGGAAATGTGATATGAAGAAGCAAATAATTGTAACTGAGTATCAAATATAAAAAAAATAGTATTTTTCAGAAATCTAATCTGGTTATTATAATGAAAATGGTAGCTATGGTAAATTATTATAACAAGTTGCCTATGAAGTATACTATTTAATTCTGTTAGTATCAATTAATTACTGTATGTAGTAAATTGTGTAATTGAAATATGGTTTTGAAATAGTGAAAAGGCAGCTTACAATTAATTACACATATTGATAAATTAAAATAATTACCAATGATATTACTATTACTCAATTGGATCGTATATATCAGAAGTCAGTTGTTGGACTAATATTCACTCCAATCTATCCATTCCGATAATAAAGTTTAAACATTCATTGGGTGTCAGAATTTTATTATCTCACCAACGTATTTGAAGTAATATTTTATTTATTTCATTTGGAAGATATATTGGAAATTAGAAGAAGTAAAATTAAAGGTTAATTTTGTCTCTAAAAGAAAAAGCTTATTGAATTAATAAAGATAGTTTTGTTTTCAGTAACACTTATTTTTGTTAATTAATGTGTTTCTTATTTATATATTAATTTACATAATATTCTTTTCTACTCATATAGAAACTTTTACATAATAAGATCTTGTACTACATTATTAATTGAAGATATTTGAGATGTCAAATTATACTGGATCAATTATATCAGAGTAAATTTAAATTCTAACTACAGTGATATACATCACCAATCTCCATATAATGCTGACAATATTGTGATACAAATAGTCATTTGGAATTGGATATATTTCAACAACTACAGGGAAATATTACCAAATATATTGTTTATAATTGGTTGTGGGTAAGGTACAGAAATATAAAGAATAACTGGAATACTATATCGAATGAGTAGGATACAATTTATATCATCAGATGAATTAGTAGACATTGAGTAGAGTTTACTATATAGTACAGAAATTACATTTATCTAAGTGGAATTTCAACTAACACAATTTTGTTCGATTGATCAATTTCCTGTTGATATTTATCATTGTAATCAAGCCGTACCGATCAGATTTTATTGCAAATTAATCACCGCAAAGGTATTTGAGTAAACTACCTGTGTTGATGTACAGTAATCCGTTAATAACTATTAAAATAAAGTATCTGATATAGTCATTATTTCTTGTATATTATACAAACAAAACAATTCATGCAGTTAAAACATTCAATATAGATAGTATTGTAATACTATGTACATAGTATTGCTTAGACAGAAATTGGGGTGTATTACATACTTATCTCAAATAGACTGATAGTATTCATTATTGTATTTGTTGAGTTTATCAAAGGATGCATCTATAGAATTACATTGGCATATCAGAGGAGATGACTTCTGAATAAACATAGTGGAAAACATTATTTGAATCAATTCATATGGAAAGTATGGGGAAGGATTCTCAATAAAAACCAAGCTGCAGATGAGTTGTATTTGGAATACAATACTTAAGTAACTGTATTATATACTGCCAGAGTACTACTTATTAGTTGTACAAAATCTCACCAGGGTATTATTCACTACTCTACCTGTTGAATACCTCAGGTGAAAATTTGTATTTACTGGAATAGAAGCAACTAAGCATAATATCATTCCATAATCGTAATATGAATCTGGTAAATGCAAAAACTCAACTACCATTAACTAAATCAAGATGCTAAAATGTTAAACAAGTCATATTATACAGAACTGCCAATTGATGAAAATAAGTCAATAATCTCAATTGAAAACTGAATTGATTCATTTTAACAAATTCATAATATCCAATGTCTTATAGTTATCATGATACTCTCAAAAAACTGCAGTGTATTCTACTAAGTAGCCTCTAATGATTGCTAATATTCTTCCCTAGCTTTCAATGTGTTTTGACACAGCTGAATTGGAATCAATAGATACTATAGTGAGAATGTCATTTGGCAAAGTTGGAGTTTACAATGTAAATAAGTTCTGATTCATGCAAATTGACAATAGTAGTTGGGTGCGGCTAATTACTTGACTGTTTGAAGTTTGAAGGGGTATATATATTGAATTGTGACATACAGATAATACTGTACAGTTCAATTATCTTCAGTAACTTTAACTTGGAAGCAAATATAATTCATGCTTTACTCACAGTGTACAATCCAGCATGCTTGTAGATTCTATAATGGTCTGGTAGTCCTGAAGTAGTTAATTGAAGCTCACCCGCTAATTCCAACATTGAATGAAATTTGATTTCAGCTAGGGTGCTTTGTCAACCTCTGTGTTACATCGAGCATGAGTGAATGCTGTATCCGATAGGTCACTGCAAATAGTTGAAGCACAGAGTTGACATTGTTCTTGCACAGCAGTTGAACATTGGGTGTTATCTTAAACTGCATCCGAGAATTGTAATAGTATACGGTCTGGAATGAAAGTTTTCTTCTGGACGTATGCAGGGAGTTCTGGTATCTCAACGGTTGATGGCCAGAATTGTACCTATGTCAGATCATTATTGTTGCAGATGATGTGATATACCTCTGTATAGTCTAGTTTCATTATTCAACATTACAGTGAGTATTTGAAATGGTTATTGATTGTTGGTGATTAATCTATATATACTGGCAAAATCTGAGCCCAAAATTGGCTGGTAAGCTGCATTTCATAATCAGTAATGATATTTTTCAGCCAACTGTATATTTGGGTAATATACTAGAAAAAAAAAAATATCTGTTTGGGTGAGTTCATATGATTGTCATATGGTATGTACATTGCTCTGATTCTACAATTGTTGAATATCATTGTCCACAGATATACTAGTGCATATGGGTATGCCGTATTGTGATTAGTCTGTGATATTGTCAAGTTTGATTCCCTCTGGAAGCTTATATGTAATGGCAGTGAAATTTTGCCATGTTAATATACAAGATGTATTGTATTAGTTTGAAGGTATAATTTGCAGCTGACATTTCACTAATGTACTTTGGAATTTCAGTTAGGGCAATAGCAGTTTCTGAATATGATTACAGCAGTTGTTAAAGGTCCAAAGTGTGTAAATCAGATAATCGCATTGTCAATAGATATTTCATCCTGTTGAATGGCTTTGGGAATTGATATTCTATGATTATGTCATATCTCATATGTTACGTATGAATTTCAGTCTGCAGTTTCTTCTGGTCAACCAGTTGTGGGCTTAGTAAGGCCACCAACTATGAGACAAGGGAAATTTTATCAATTGATGTTAGTGGTACGTGAGTTGGTAGTTTGGGCTACCTTAATTGCTGGTAGCAGAGTATTGTATCATATAAGGGTAGTGCTTACTCAAATTCTTCTAGTTAACAAGTTGAAGCCATTATTATTAGTAGGTCATTTCTTTGTCTGTTTGAGGGGTTGCCAGTTACTGTGTGAAACCAGATGACAACTATGTATACTTACAATGCATTAGCTGATAGCATTGTTCCCGGAACAGTGTGTTGTATATTGTACATAACCTATGATTGCTATCATCACCCAGTATTAGAATCTTGTAATCGACTTATTAAATGTTGGATTACTATTATTTGATCATCTCTCGTATAGGTAGTAACTCTTGATCATACATTTGGTGACTCTATTGAGTACTGCCCAGTTTACAGCAGTAAATACTATATCGTCTAAAGAGGTGAATTTTGATTTACTGATTGAAAATATTGGTGATTACACAGCTACAATTTTAGTTAGGAGAATAATAGGTTTTTGTCAAACTAAAGTACTGGTGGATTAGTATGCCCTAAAATATTGTTTGGAGTGTTAGACATCCCAATTTGAGCAACTCAGTTTAAATACATTGAGGTAATACCTTGAACTATAGTTCAGCATATTTTTTTAACAAGTCTATTGGCTATCTGGGCTGACTGGGAATGATTTTCAGCAAAATACAATGTGGATTAGATATTATCAACTTCAAATATTGCAATATAACAAGTAGGGAGATATTGTAGAATATGGATATAATCGGTATATACTAAATGCACTTGAGCATTAGTCAGCTCTTGATTTTCAGAATTTGATTGTTTTTGATACTGGTTTTATCTATACCAATAATATAACCAACAACATCAATTCAAGAGACTCCAAATTGGTAGTTTTTGGCTCTGCAATAAAGGCTGAATTTCAATAGATAGTTTACTATCTTTTTCCAGTAAATCTCATATACTTGATAATTTGTCAAATATAATAGTATGTTGACCTGATAATAAATAGCAAAGTATTCACTACAAGACTACACGCAATTATCAATGCAATTTTGACATGTAGACAGCAAATTTATCCAATTGAACAGTACAACTTCCAATTCCCTCCAAAAATTCCTCCATTCAAATATTGAACAAAATTTGTTGTCACTTAGTATTTGGAAGAACTGATAGGTGTTGTTTATTTTTCATTTGCTAAACTATCAAGGACTACATAATGGAATATACATTTCTAAGATCGGTAGAAGTTATATTAGTTCAACATTAATTTTCAAGTCAGATACTGAGTTGTTCATAGCATATTAGTAGCTAGTCTTCTTTCTCTTTACAAATACATTTTGTACCACTGCTGATGTCAATAGTAGCTATAAGTAAATGTTGCCAAGGTGAAATTTGATGTATATCTTGAAAGGGTAAATTTTGATGTTAGAGAAATAGAGGATGTATTTTTATAGTATCTTGACTACAGGCCGCATGTCCATTGCATACTCAATGAAATGGTACAGTGAGATCAGGTCAGCTAATGGATTATACAAGATCTTTCTAATTTCTCAGAACTTTGTGGAAATAAAGTCCCTGTTATCTGTATATTCCACCTGTCCACTGAATTTCATTCTTATTCGCTTCGGAAGTGTATATAAAACTGATTGAATTATACAAACCAGTAACCCAGATGTTTTGCAGCCATGCATCTAATCCCTGAAAGATAATCTGCAAATGGATTGTCTGCTTTGGATTTGAGTATGCAGATAGCAGTTATTAATCAATGTGAACAATACACTTCTGCTGCTACTTTTGCTACTGCTGTCTGCTCAATACATTCAGTTCTGGCATTTCACCCACTGCATTACAAGTAATAACCTCCATAGTTACTTCCAGTTGCTCAGATTATTCTCCAATCTGGAGTGAACTTCTTACAACTTTATCACTGCCAGCTGGGAGAAATGAACATGAGAGCCCCAAATAACTAAATTTGTAAGCTGTACATTAAAACCAAGTTGCCATCTAGCTGCATGCCTCTTAATTTGCCCATTGTCATTGAAAGCAATTGTCCACATCTTATACACTCTGTGATTATGGTGAAGTCAGTTGATGTTACACAATATGCAACTCTAGATTGCACCACTGGAGGCACTGTGTACCAAGGATGACATTGTACCTCTAGATTGATACCACTAGCATGTTGGAATGATCAACTTGTCCAAGAGAATTTATATACTAATCTGCAATCTGCAGCTCTCTGCTATTATTTGGATATTACATTACCCATTCTTATAAGTTTAGAGTAGCCATGTAAACTATCTGATATAGTAATCTAAGTTGTTTCAACAGTCTTTACAGTAAAATGACACTATTTGGACAATATTCAATAAGAATCTGTACTGATTACAAATAGCAATTTCGATAGAATATTGTATTTTGATAAATAATATATGACAATGTTGGCCTACATATGTTGTATATATACTGAGGTAATATTCATGCTTTGGCATGATCTTGATGCAACCTTGACTGTGATATGATTTGATATGATGTTTTATCCTATAATATTACAATTAATATCTGTACACCAAATCTCTCTAGTTCGAACTCCATAAAATCTAACCTTTTCCTCAGATCTCGTTTGCACAAGTGATAAGCTTGTCTGTTGCATGTGCAGTGTGAATGGGTGATGGCCACAATATGTATTCATTGTCACATTCAGTGTTGTGTTGGTTTTTATACTTGCTGATCCTGCTATCTGCAACTTTTAGTGTATCTAGAACGTATTGTACAGAGTTGATTGGGCAATTGACAGTACTATAATTATTCTGATCAGACCTTTGATACTCTGTACAGGCTGTTTGGGATATATCTGTATAGTTTTGTATCCACATTACTAGGGAAAGTAATTGCCTTCCATTATACGAATTTTCAGACTGGTTGGATATTCCTGTGGAAGTATTCGTTGATTTAGAGATGCCTTTTGAACAGTTACATATTCTGAAGCTGAAATGACTTTATTCTTCTGACTACTTTAAGAGATCAAGTTACTATGTGGCAAAAAGGTCAAATTTAGTCTAATGTTAGCTACTCAATCAAATGGTTGAATAATAGATTTGAGCATTCTATTCTCTGTTGAATGTAGCATAAGTTTCAGTAGTTCATTGCCTATAATATTCACACACACCATGTGGTACAATCTAGATCGATATAGAATCTTATTGCACTCAGCAGCTCCCTATATCAAGTTTAAAAGCATATGCCTGTGAATGGCCTCATAAGAAGATATATTAGTCGATACAGTTGCAAAAGTCACTGTCAATATTGTAGAGTAGTGTGAAGGTAAGTTAAGGTAAGGTAAGGAAGGTAAGGTAAAGTGAGGTAGCATTATCGCTAAAGATCTAAGGCTTGTGGCTAGCTGTCGATATATAAAGTTGGTGTTTGCTGGCCTTGAATATGGTTTGTCCCGCTGTGCCATAACATCAAGGGTAAACTGTGGGCGTGTTCTTATATACCTTTGTCAGTATGCTTATAGCCTTGTACACAGTGATAGATTCATACCGTCATAATCAATTTAATTTCAGCTCATGTCACGCAATATTGTTTGAATCAAAATTGTTCATATATCATACTCAGAAGAAGTTGGTTATTTGTAGATCTTGGCCCCTCTATTTGCATCTTCAATAGTTATCTTTAACAGTTTGAATTAATTAACATAAATGCAACTTCCATGGTAAACTAAGGTATACATAATACAATTCATTTGGTTGTAAAATAGAAGGGTGTATATGTGGCAATTTTATCAAACTGAACAGAGATTCAATTGAATTTCATAAGGGGACCTGGCTATATTTTTTGAATTGAACCATCACAAATCAGTGTTAGAAATTGTGAGCTCGTCTTTAAAGGTTGCCAATCCATGTTATTGTAACAATCGAGTAATTTAAAGATAAAATGATTGAATTATGTTTGGTAGACCTTCAAGCATTTCTTTTAAGTTCATTTTGAATAGTAGCAAGAGTGGTTGTTGAGTGTAGTAAGAGTTTTAATTTTTACAATTGCGTTTTTCAGAATAGACAATCACATTTCTTTGATTATTGATATCATTCAACCATGTGTCATCAATAACAACAATCATATAGCTGTTCAAATCAGAGTGGTCTTCGATACCTGCCCTATATTGCACAACTGTAATTGCACATTGACTAGGAATATGACTGACAAGCCTCAAATGGCCATATGTAATTGATGTCCAGATTGTTTCAGTACTCAAGCATTTATTAGTATAGTTGTCTTGTATTATATATCATCTTTATGGATGTATCTGTAGTAGTAGCACTGGATGGAGTGATTAGCTAAGGGTAAGTGAGTTATAATATATCCGAAAATGGATAAATCTCAAACTGCTGTTAGTATAACTTATCCAGATAATAATAGTTGAAACACATATAAGGCAATGGATGTATATATGACTATATATCAAGAGATGGCAATTGTAGGGATATAGCTGCAAAGGTTGATTAAAGTAATAGTATAAAAGAAACAAGTAGATCCATTTACAATATGGATCAAGATACTTATATTCTGTGTATTTACAGTACAATGTATCTGGCTATATTATTACTACTCTAGAGTTTAACAAAATCACCATTAGCTTCTTTATAGTATTATTGTATGACAATAAGAAAGCTAAATTACACAACTCAAATAACATTATTATCTACAATTGCATTACAATCATCCAACAGGGAATGCTATGCTTTATCTAACACACTTTGTAAGTCATGCAGAAATTAAATTAATATATTTTAACAACTAGGGTAGTATTTTACAGTATATATATTAAATTACAATTATTTATTCAGACTTTCAATAGTTTAAATATTAAGAAAGCAAATTCCTCAAACTAAACCTTGGTCAAGCCTTGAAAACAGGTTTCACATTACATTAAGTGAAATTATCATAGCTGTGGAAATATTTCTATGATATGTATTGGATATTGCTGCCACACCATGATACAATATGCATTATAATCTAATATGTAGCAATAGAAAAAGCTTTGGTATTATCATATCCAAGATTTATTATGGCTGTGAGTAAAATACAAGAATATATTATTGATTTTATGGCCATGCTATGGCACATTATGGGTATATTACTGTTAGTTGTGGAATATTATGGTACTTTCACTTGTATTTTTACCGTTTGCAAGATATTATAGCATCTTGGGTGTAACAAGCTTATCTCATACACAATATTCTTAATACCAATTTGGATACTAATAAGTGGAAACTGCCATATATTCATCATAATGCCCAATTACTTGTTTAATCAGATAAATCATGCCATTCATCAAGATATGCACTTCTTCTTTGGTATAGATTCTTATTTTGCTTGATATATACCATGTTCAACTCTGCTGCCACTCCTGCTGTAACTGTCTCAACTTTAGCAGAGTAATTTAGAGCTAACAATGCACCATCATCATCATTTGACACTCTAACATGTGTAAATCAATATAGGTGTGAAGTAGTGGATTCTCAAGACATGTTTATCAACAAACAGCAATCAGTGTATACTGCTTACATTGTCCGATCTGACAATCAGGAGTATGTGACCTGCGCGAGACTATCAATACCTTCCTGATCAGGTTTGTACCTCAGCACTATTTGATATTCATTGCCACTCTCCTGTGATGGGTGAGAATGTAATATGTTATTTGACAATCCTGGTCTGATTAATTTTGCTCTAACAAGTATGGCAGTGATATAGGCTCTAACAATTCCAGCTATGAATGTGTACTCTGACATAGTCTTTAACAATTCTGGCTCTGATTAATGAGGCACTTTCAAGTAAGACTCTGATAAGTGCAGCACCACCATAGACTCTATCATGGTCTCACACAATTGCCATTGAGAGAGACATGGCTTGTACAAGTAAACCCTAATGTGATCTGACAATCTGGGGGGCAAAAAATATTACTGACATGTGCAACTCTGACATGGACTCTGGCTATGAAATGGCTCTGACATGTTGTAAAAGGTGGCAATGACAAGTGCCAGCTCCATATATGAGGAATCCTTGTTAAGTCCAACATTCCTGATACATCTAGTATATTATATTATATAATTCTAATAATGTACACTAGTTGAGGTGGCATTGGTAATGTACACCACTTGGAACAACTTGCCCAAGTGTAAGAAGCGAAAAAACATGATAATGCACACAGCTCTTGGTGGCACAACCTGACTCATAATTATTTTAATGTTTCTACTTGGTATCACAGATGATACAGACTTGAAATTCTCAATTAACTCTGGGTTGTAATGAACCATCTACTATTTTACACTTCCATTAGAATAGGTTTCCTGTGCATTAATTCTATCACTAATACAAAAATAGTATATCAGTTTGGAATGGCAATCACCTACTTGACTTACATACCTATGGTTTTGGGGTGCTCAATCTTCCTCTATCAAAATACTGATTAATTGATTGCATTGTCTATCTCACCTCTCCATACCTATTGCTTGTGAAACTGCAACTACATCCCGATACTCCTCCTCAGGTATAGTATTAGCCATGCCATTCATTCCATATTTCAATTGATGAAGAATCCATCATTCCTCTAATTGAGAAGTCTTTTTGTCTTAACTGGCATCTCGAACAAGTTGAATTATCAAGATGTTAACTTTCAGAATATCAACAAACTTTAATATGCAGATACATTCTTCAAATGACAGAGTTGCCTGCAGGGTGTGCTGGCGGATCGCTCTGTTGATGGAAGGAATCACAGTTCACAATAGTCTGTCTGACACAGAATACCCTCCCAAGAAACATTCTGCATTTATCTCTCTTTGGATAAAGGAGGGAGGGATCTTGATTACCCATATGCAGTACAATACTATCCCTTGACTTGTTAAGACATAGGTGCATGATTCATCTTGACATTCATGCAATATAGTTACCCTTGTAGAATGAATGTTACCAATTTTAATGAGATTTGTATCAGTGGCTTCAGATATTTCTGTGTTACTGTTGTTGGCAGAGCCAATTTTGCCAATACGTTCAGTATAGAGAAGCACCGAATGTATTTGGTTTATTGTGTGGTAGTGGAGAAAGATTTGGATGTTGCTGCTGAGACCACGAGGCATATGGGGTGGGTAATTGAGTTTGGTATCAGTATGGAAGTCATAGCCTGGGATGTATATGACATTAGTAACAGATTTGATATACTTAATGTAGTGAGCATGGCCTTGAAAATAACAGGCAAGTATTTGATGCAAGACGTTTAACATGTCCTTGTATTTAGCACCCGTACAGTGTTTCACACAGGTAGGTTTGACCCCACCCTGATTCATGATATAGGTGCATCAGCAAAGAAAAGTTCCGTAAGGGCAGAATACCTCTGTTGGAGTGGACGCGCTCCATCAGAGACATCAAAGACACCCCGGTGGTGGCTTACTGCGCTCCTGGGGTCAATTCCACGTGTCTCGTTGCATATCGCTCTCCGATTGCAGACTCAATGTGTCATCTCGCTCTGTCGGTCACCAATTTTAAATGCACACCTTGGTGTTGTGGCAATCTGTGACCACACATCGGAATGGGTTCAATGGGTACGTGCTTGCATTGGGATTGCAATGCGACGGGTGACGCTGCGAAAATCTCTCCTCGGATTCCTTCTACCTGCGCGCAAAATGCAATTCTCTCTTTACCAGTCGTACACATCATTCCGGCACACCAGATCTATGTGGCTATTGACAATCCATCGCTCATTCCATCCGTCTCCTGTCTTGCTATTAGTGGCTATCTCTGGCATTACGTGCTCATAGCCGACAATCATTCCCATGCTGACAACTTGCAAAGTGCTCGCTGCAGGTGCTGTAACCACTTGTACAAATTTCGAGACAGGGTCCAAGTTTCCCGAGCTTTCAGGTATTGCTGTGAGTTCCAGGGCTAACCAGTACTCAACGACAGCTCCACGCTCATTCAGGAGCTACATTTTGAGTAGTCGTTGAAGTTGCCAGGGGAAATGGCCATTCAGCACGCGATAACACATCCCCGGGCATTGCTTCACCCACACCGAGTCATTCCATCAGTCCCCTCCGTGTGAGCTCTGGCATTCTGTACATCAACACATCTGAAATATGCGTTCACCTTCTAAACTCTCAACTTCAACCTTAATACCAGGGTAAATACAAAGCTCCATTGCGTGCATTTGTTCATCCGATATATACGGGTGGTTCCGACTCTTAGGCTTTATAAACTCTTGTCTGCCATTGTATATTGCCACGCAGTGCGTCGAGTCTGGCGTATTGTCGGGTGACGCTCTGACGTCTCTGATCATAGTGTCAGGATGCTTTCCATCACGGCGTTGTCGGGGTCCGATGAAGTTGGGCTTAACATTTGAGTGGGAGCTCTGGGGGGCAGTCAGATCAGCACCGGAAGGGAGGAATTTGCAGGCGGCAGCGCTGTTCTCCCGACACTGAGTGAGGGCTTGGAGATCAAGCTCTGCAATCATGAAGCAGAGAATGCGACGCTGAAAAGTTATTACTTATGGCCGGTAGTTCAGATTGTGATTGGAGGCGTTCTAACCATCCTTGAGGTTCGTTTCATGTGCTTGTCCCTGTCTCTGGGCAGAATACTGTTGGAACGCTCCGTATCAACGAATCTGTTCGACCCAATGAGACATCAGGTGGATTTTTGCAACGTTGAAGTTGGCATCTACCTCCCTGGAAACATGTATCTGGTGGCAGATATGATCCAACTAGGCATTCATTTGGCGCCGCATCTTGAATGGCATCCAAGTCTCAGCATATGTTTCCTCGTCTACCTTTCGCCTCGTCACGAGTTCCATTCTCAGGGCATTGGCTATCTGCCTTCGCTGTTCTGCTGTCTCGCCTGAGTAAGAATACCTCTTTGAGGGTATGAAAACAATGCAGGGCATCCTCCATGTAGCCAAATGTTGCACCATCGTGAGATTGAAATTGAGCATACATATAGAATTCCAACAATGCCCAGGTGCACTCAATTGCGTGATTGAATATGGGACGCTGAGTGGGGCTTGCACCTCATAGAGACTGGGTTACAACTCCAAGCAGGTACCGGCTCATTTCCTTCATCTTCGTCCCATTCCATTTAGAAACTTCCTCATATGACTTTTTTTTTGGTGTGAGGTTGTGGTAAGCAGGCACTGATGACCAGATTGCATTGTACATGTTGAGCTGTTCATGCATTTTCCTGAAGTGGAAAATCCACGTCTGGAGGTGGTCAGGGATGGCCATCTACATTGTATGGAGGAGGTCAAGCTTCGGGAGGTTGGTCATGATACAGGGAATATGTCAAACCAGGTTGAATCCTCGGTGAACATGGCGTGACGAGAGTTCGGTATCGGCTCCCTTGGTGTTGCCATCACTGAGCGTCCTAAATTGGTTGTGATCCTGCCAGGGGTGTTTCTTTTCAGGAGGGACATGATGTGCAAATTCGTTCTTTGGACAATCACACTGAAAACGAACATGCCACTCGAGATGATGTAGATCTCTACACTCTTGGTAATCTGCAAGCCATGCTGCAATATCCGGTTTGCAATGGCTGAAGTTGCCATCTGCACAGAGAACGTAGCATTACCCGCTCGTCCAGCTGCGATTGTGTGTAATGTTGGGACTTTGGAGTCTCCGCCAGAGTACGTTGTTTAACACCTCCCAGTTTCTGTGCCGTTGCTCAGGCAGCCGCCCCTGTGGAATATTGTGGTTCTTGATTCCAATCGGCAGGAGAGCCACCATCTCAACGCTGTGCTTTGAGGGTATCTGGCAGATATTCAAAGATAGCTTGCCAACTGATATGTATACAGGCCACTCATTCCTGCCACCAGCCAATTCCGAGAGATCTGTTCCGTCGGCCATGAAGATCCAGGGAACCAGTGTATACCGCACTCTGGGAGTTGACGTAACATTGATAAGCACATTATTATCCTCAAGTATCTCTCCTTACCTGTGTCTGCCACCACCAGCCTGCAGTGTGCATCTTGGTCTGGAGGTGTTTCTGTGGCGTATCACTGTTAAAGCAACACTGAGGGGTGTAAATGAGCTGCTCGGCGTAGGCAGGCTGCTGCATCAACTATCTCATGCCTTTGATGATGTCTGGACTCCAGTATTGGATAGGGCATTGGTGATTGTGATTCCATCTCATTTCCTCGAGAGTGTGTAGTTCCCACTCCCCAAGAGCCTGATCATCTGGCATGCTCGCCATGAGCTTCTGGACACGATCCCCATTTTGGTAGCTTGGAAACAACGAACAATGTTTTCTTGCTTCAGCACGTTGTCATAGTACCTCTTCTCGCCCTTCTTATTCATCCCACACTGGATATATTTGTACTCTTCATGCGTGGCAAACAGGTAGAAGAGATTGTTTTCAATGTTCGTCTCAAGGCAACTCTGAGGGTCCCGTTCCGATGGCTCAGGACTGGAATCGCTCTGCGGAGCGCCGGCACCAGGGTATGTATTCCTCCGTGGCAGAGGAGGTGGCACTGTTTGAGACTTCGAGTCTATGATGCTTTCAATGTGCTCGAACGAAGGAAATGCGTCCATGTCATCGACTGAATCTTTGTTAGCGTTGAATTCACGACACAGGGTGGGTTGAACTCATTGAGCCGTGCTGCCAATTGTCAGATGCCTCCGGCATGCAACATGAAGGCGTTTAGGACCATGTAATTTGATATGTTTAAGTCACCAGCTCTCTGAGGTGAACATCATTCAGGATGAAAATTGGGGGCAACAGAATGGGGTCTTCACTGGCATTGTGGACGACACGCAACCAGTGGAGTATACCTTGTAGAAATGGACAACAGTTGGTGCTGGGCCTGAGCAGCCTGGTGTGGGTGTACGCTTATGATACTTTCAGCTAACCTGAGAGATTTATTTAGCCTCAACACCATTACAAGGAGGTTCCTTACACACCAGGAGTTGCAAAAATGCTGCATGCACGATCTCCCATAATACTATCAACAAAATACAACCAATACAAAACCCATAAATGTAATAAACACTGAGCGATCCAAAAATCTCGCGATGCGTATAATACTCAATGCCTCAGATGAATAGTTTATAACAAACGAAACGAACAAGACAAGAACCCGACCCTAGCCTGAACCCAACAACCTTCGCCTCCTCTGTATCACAAGGACTAGTATACTCCTCATCTACTGAGCCATGATGGCATACCTCAGGAACATGGACGTCGGGGAGGGACAACCGGGGGACAGTCAAAACCTGCGGATTCGCCGAGCAGCTGCTGATCCACATATACATCGAAGGTGTGTCCGGCTGCCTCTGCATAACGCAGAGTTGTCACTGCTGGGCGAGGTATTCATGGCGTCATAATGCCCAAAGTACTCTGGCATGGGGAGGTGATGATTCTCTGTGGTCAGTGGTGGTTGGTTAGTCTCCAGGGTTGTGGCTGTGGGGCAGGCGCCAGAGGTTGGGGCGGTGTGGTATGCTCCCGCATCTCCTGGCCTTGTTCACGTAGCACGATTCGCTGATCGTCTACACTGGTATCTACATCGTCAGCCGATATATTTACCATCTCTCCCTGGGTGATCGTCCGATGTTCTTTGCCGTCATCCATATCCTTATCCTCCTCCTCATTCTTTTGCTCTTGCTCCTCATGTTCTTCCTCTTTATCTTCCTCCTGGTCATTGTCCATCTCTTCATCGTCACCATCCCTTTCCATATCCGCGTCGCCATCTCAATCGATTCCATACAGTCCGCCCACATCATCCTCCCTGTGGATATCCATATGAGAATCATGTTCTGACCCTTATTCACCATCCAACTCCTCAGTAGAGTCAATATCATCATCTGAGGAGATTGACACGGCAGGTGATGCTTCTGGCTCTAAATATCGCCACTCAAGTTAGCCCTCTGTTGCCCAGCCTGCCTGATACATTGTCTTCTGCAACTGGAAAGCAACGACACGAGAGATATCATCTACCCTTGGCATTTGTTCAACAATCCCATTCCCTGTACTATTCCCCATTCCCTTCCACTTCCATCACTCTGTTGCCTTCCCCTTCCCTTTCCCTCTCCCCTTCCCACCCTCAGTCGCCTTGCCATTCCTGTTCCCATCCATTGTGCCCTTCCCTTTCCCGGTCACGTTGTCACCGCCCTGCATGGCTTCCTCACCCTTGCCATCATCATTGTCATTGCCATCGCCAGGACCACTTGTTCCACCGCTCGGCGAGCTACGATATGTCAAGTTCACATTATCACCATAGTTGTCGATTATCTCATCCCAATTTGGTGGTTGAACATCCAGGAAGTCGCCTGGCTTGTACTGCCGGCAAATTGGTGGCTCAATCTTTGCCGTGAGATCATCCCTACAGTACGAAGAGAATTCCTCCCCAGTGTGTTCAACATTCCCCCAGCTGGTTGTCTGCTAATCAGAGCGATCAACTTGAACCTAAAAGGCATGGGGGTTGTGCCACCTCTAACTGATCTTTTGGTACCAGGTTTTGTCAAACATGTGCCCCATACATCAGCGGAAGGCTGCCCACCACTCCCGCGAAGGCGAACAACTGCTACTGCAGTGCGGCCGCATCAGCTGGAATTGTGAAAAGTGGTGAGTCACGACTGGATCAAGCCAGGTTGCATCATAAAAGCAGTCACATACACTCTTGTCCTTGGGGTAGCGAACATCGGATATCCGTATAAGTCAACAGTAGTGTGTCGAGATGGGTGCCTGTAGATGGTCCCAATCAGACCACAAGCTTTGATTCATCACTGATGCTGGCATGTTTGCACGGGCAGTTGGCTTTCCCTTTCCTCTGCAGCTTCCCTTTGGTGCCGTCACTGTGAGTTGAAACTGAATCCACATCTGAGGCGTTACCATTATGACACAGTTACATGTAGCAGAAGGAAGCCCAGAGGGAAGGTACAAAGTTGTGCAGGTCATCGGCTGGGTTTTGGAACAAGAGGTGTTGTTCAATGCAAGTCATGTGATGTCGAGATAGATCAAGATGCTGGCAGTGTGTGTGATACGTGAGGCAAAGACAATGCAGGTGAAGGCGGGAAGAAGTGATATATGTACCCGAGTTCCTGCAAATTCTTCGTTGAACTTTCGAGACATGATTATTGTGAATCATATCCTGCATTTCGTTGATTGAAGAACACAAAACAGCCAAATGTCCATCTTCCACAACTGCCATGCACCTCATCAATGTAATGCCTCAAGAAAAGATTTAGTACTCCCGGTGAGGAAGTTTTGTGACCCCGGGAGTTGCTTCTGCATCACACAGCACTTTTACCGCTCAGACCTTGTGCATCTGGGAGGCAACTGAGTTGTTCCCAGGTTGTCCCAACTGTGCAACTATCCCACACACCTACCAACACGCCTAGTGGTTGAAAAGGCACACCCAACCGATGTCAAAGGATAGAGAATGAATCGTTGTTCACTTTGTGATGCTTTCAGCACTGCCCAAGGGGGATTTCCACCGTGAAGCTGAGGATATACACAATCAATCTTTCGAAGCATTGTGCCAAGAGCATATTCAATACTCGGAAAATTCCGCCAAGAAGGCATAAACACCCGTCCAGCAGTGTCAATGGACCTTCCGATGTTGCTGTAACAGTGAATATGAATGCTGAGTTTGATCTGAGTTCAATCTGATGGCAGTTAACCCCATAATTGAATGGTTTTCAAAGGATCTTGTCCCCAAGTATTGTCACATTTTAGAGTCTAGCACAGTCTACACCGCGCCGCCAGTTTGTGTTGAATCCATCCCTGGTCACTCAAATCAGAGTCTACCTCGCCTGCCGTTGCGTATCCATGCAGAAGAAATGATTCCTACATTTCTACAGTTGAACATCTATATCAGACCATTGCTTCCCAAAGCGCTCACCCAGACACAACTCCAGTCGTACAAAATGTTTGAAGTCTTGGTAATGATCAGAAACAATCAAATGGTGGGCCATTGGTGAATTCTCAACTTCTCCATGCTATGAGATGCATTTTGGTACCCGATAGCAGCAGGGATTCCTGTCAACGTGGGAGTTCCATAGCCCCTACAATCCAACGTCAGGACTCCACAACCTCATCCTTGCTGATCAAATCTCGCATGACAGCTATCACTCAACCCGTGACTTCCAACCCAACCGCTATACAACGATGGTTGATACATCCTCAAACCGTCACGCCTGGTACAGACAGTTGTAGCACACCAGCACCTGGAGGAACCTCACATACAGACTGAACAAATCGTGTTGTATCCAGCCCCGCATCTGGCATTGCAACCACTCCTACTCCTCTCAGCGCTCTTGAAAACTGGCCTACCCCCATCCATAATCCAGAGACCCGCGGGATCATTTCAAATCCACTATGAAATCGAGCTACAGAAAGGAATCAGAGATGGAGGCAGTGGCAATTGCAATTGCAGGTGCTGTCTGCACTTCCATCAGTGGTCTCCAGCAGTTGCAGCATCCATCGATTTGGTCACTGATATATGACATGTCTTGTATTTGCAATGGGCCGACTCCAGAAGCTCTACATGTGGAACAGAAGGCCATGTATGAGCACATGCGACTTGGCGATGGTAAGTTATGCAGCACGACACGCTGCAAAAGCATCAGCTGAAGCCCCACACTGGCAGATAATAGAGAAGTACTGGAATACCGCTATGCAGCAAAACTACATTTGGTCCATAGCATGTGAAGCAACCACAAAAGAGATATTGAAAGAGGTATGCTGAAGCAACGGACCACCTTGGATATTACACGCTCAAACCAGTACCAGATTCGAGCACAAGCTGATAAGATCAAATCCCATTGTACTCAATCAGCAAGAAACACTATACCATAGCTTTATGATCTCCACCGCTTTCAATCTGACACAGAGCATTTGGAATTCATTGATTCCTGTCTGGCACACAATAAGTATCTTGTTCCTGGAGCAGAGCGTGTGGGAGGTGGTGTACACTGTCCAAATCCAATGGGGAGATTATCGAGAGCTGCTCACGAATGGCCAACGTCTATTTTACTTCCTGGCAGACACTATCTTGGTGTAAATCTACATCATATTTTATGACCCAGCGAATCACCATGGTAAGTATGCTCATGGATTTATCAATTCTATGGTTGACGACATGGACAGTCATATACCCTTGCCACTGATCATGTTGACCTGCACGGCATTGCTTGATGCTCTCCTGGAATGGTAACACCACAAAGGTGTTCATTCGAAAGCTTCCAGGTCAAAGCTGAAGGCGGACAGACCAGATCACATGAACTACTTCAACTACAAGAATGACGGTGGTAAGAACACATCCTGCTGCGCTGCAACAAGATGCAATTTGTTAACCTCGCCTGGTGTTGGAGACAGGTATACATTCTTGATGAATATGTGGAACACACTACTGGAGATCTACCAACAGAGGGTGTATAAAAACACTCCTGCTACAGTGAACTGTCAGATCCAATCGGCAGAGAACCCAATGCCTGCCGTGGTCATCAGCAAGGAAGTCGCAGGTGTTGAGAATAGTATTCCTCTTGACTATTTGACCTTAGAAGCGGCGCTTGCGGATCCTGAGATCGGAAGCACTGACCCAAACATGCCAATAGACATCAAATGCACGAATTACAAACTGCATTTTGGGATGCCAGGGGGCAGTGGGGATTATGAAGATGAAGGTGATGAACACAACGAGGGACATACTCTCCCCACGGCCAGGCAGTGACGACCTGCCGCGACTGTGCTCAGGTGGTTTGACCTGGGAAGCAGTGAAGTTGACAGGCATGAGGGCGATGATGGCGACAATGCCAGTGAGGATGAGGAGGAAGCAGGATCGCAAGCCGATGATGGATCAACCCAGAATGTGGATGACTGAGGTCATAGTTCTAGAGAGTATGAAGATTGGACAGTATATTTCAGACCTGTAAAATACAATAGTCGCAAAGCAAATGCACTGGCAAGCGATGTATCCGAAGCGAAGACTGTATTGTAATATGTGATAACATCTGAAACCTAATCAGATATGGGGAGAGTGCGGCATCCAATATACAGCGTTAGGGGAGAGGTAAAATGTGGCACTCAGTCGGAGAAACACATAAACATCACCAGGCATTGTGTGAACAGCTACATCATAACTGGAAACCATGAGAAGAGTGTAACCCAGGTGTCGTTCTGATGGTTCGTATACGTCACCAGATCTCGGGCGCAAAGTCAAGGAGGTAAGTATCCAACGTGACCAGTTGCCAGGGTAATGGGAGGAGTGTAATTCTCCGTCTGAGGTTACAAAGTTCCGTTATCGTCATCAGGGCCGTCCGGAACACCCGACTGTTTTCGACTGAAACTAGGGTTGTTGCTGATCTTTACTATCCAGTTCTTTGTGCACCATTTTGATGACGTACTATTAATCATTTATAAAATGTTGACCATGTGCAGCAGGTCTAACCTGAGAGTTTTGCAGTTGGATGCATTGATTTACGCTGCATGACATTTGTCATTCCTCCTGGATGAGGTTGCGTGTTGACCGCTACTTCTATGACTCGTATGCCATCACTGATTCAAATTTTGTTAGTAATGTTCGTCTCTAATTGAGGTTTTGCTTTCTCACTGAACCCTAACAGGCAGGTCAATATCAGGTTTGCCTGGCGTCTCTCATGTTCATTTGGAATCAAGAACATTCTGATGGCCTGTATGACCGTTGCACACACACTGACGAAATATCATGACCAACAATTTGGTCACTCAAATCGTGGAAAGGTTGACACATAGTGAAATAGGTTCATAAAGTGCGTTTGAAAGAGATATGTTGTCAAAAGTAACTATTTGGCTACCTATTCCTCCGGCAACACAGGAGATGTCACCATGTCTTCGCCCGAACCCGATTTCTGTATGGTGATCAGTCAGGGAGGCAATTTGCCGGGTTAACAGCTTCTGGGTTCGACCTGCTTCAATGGCTTAATCGGAAACTTATCTGGTGCCACGTCTGGTGGGACAGATACTACACGTTTCTGTGACTTTGGTTTATAGGAGCACAGAGTCATTTTACTACTTCCTGGTCGGGAAGTCCTGTGTGACATCTGCAATCGGCTGGGGATCATATCAAGGGTCTGCATAAGCTCTCCAAATGTTGTTTGTGGTGGTGTGGCTGCAGTCGAGTCTGTTTAGGGCCTGCAACCTGCCGGAACCCGCAATTTGGCCGTCCCATACTTTATGTATCTCTCATGGAGGTAGTCAGCCATGTCCCTCTATCCCGGTTGCATCAGTTCCGCAAGTCTCACCTCCGTCTGCCGAAACCTCCCCATGCGGTGGTGGACTGTTTTGGACAGTATGCCCATCGCCCAGCCGGGTTCATTATCTTCGAACAGATTGCCCAGCTCTATACCTTCATCATCATCCTCATCTTCCCCTTCCTCCTCATTGTCGGAACTCGCAAGATTGTTCAGACCATCTCTAATAGCATTCAACATCTCCTGATATGTTTTTTCCGGCTTTTTGTTTGTTGATCCCGCCTTTTCAGCATTCTTTATATCTTCCTGCTCTTGCCGAATGGCTGTCTCTGCATCTTGAACTTGCATTCTTGCCAAAGTGGTCTCTCTATCGACATAATCCTTGATCCACTTCGCTTTCTCTTCGTTACTTGAAAACTGCATAGCTTGCCTTTTCTCTACTGAAAGCTTCTTTTTAGATGGTCAGATGCGCAGTGCAACAAAAGATCGGACGCTTTCTGCCTGCAAGGCACTCTTGCCTTCGTTTGCGTGATGATGTCATCTTGTGGAACACTTTGTCGATTTGCCGTATTTGCCCTCCGGAAGTGACCCAAGGTTCTCATTCGCAGCACTGACCATTGTATCTTGTGTTGACTTTGTTGTTGGGTGAGATGTTGGATGTTGTAAGATGTGGACCACATGGAGGCAAGCTGCGTCTTTTATGCCAAGGTTGGTACATTTGATCGACTTGAACAAAGCAAAATCTGCGTATTTACCATCACTTCACAATGAATGGTAATACTAACCATATTACATGACTTGATGGTTAGCATGTGTTCAATGTATGATCCTGGGGAGGTCTAGAGACAAACATCACCAGACGACCTTTCCGTGGAAGAATATCCTGCTTTTATCTATCCACGATGAGATTTCAGCTGACATTCACCACAATGTATCCCTAAAAACAAGGAAGCAACACTGGACCGAGTTACTGCATATCGCGGGAGCATTGGAATCCCCCGCAACCCGCAGCCCTACGCAGTAGGATTCGTCATGAGTAGAACATGCAAGGTGGCTGTCACACATTCCATTTTGACTTGAAGCTAACTATATATTCCTCAGGACTTCCCACTTCTTTCCGTTATCATCTTCTTCCCCTTTTGCATACCAGTGAGTCATGGCTCCACAAAGATCTCAGCCAGGTGTGAGAGGATACAAATCGAGCCGAACGACAGGCACGTCATCCATTGCACCACCCACTGAGCCATAGGAGCAACGCAGACCCCAGTTGGTCCACCGCAACGCGGCAAATGCAGCCACTGCAAGTATGACCTGGATGCACATTTGAACGTGGTACGATAAACGGTAAGCAGCAAGAATATGAAGCAGCACGTAATCAGATATACGTTGATCTGTGCAGAGGTAGATGGCCGTCGACTAATGATATAATGTACAGCTGGTGTATGTAATGAGCTCTGTGGCCAATTCACCGCTGCCCGTAATGGGAAATCACCATGGTCGACCAAGGCATTAGTTCGCAATGTCCGCGAAATGAAACATCATGACTCAGTCAGCTCTTGCATTTTCGTGGATGATTTTCATGATAAACTTCCCCGAGAGCTGATGAAACAGGCATTGTAGACCCTAGAGGAGGCGACGGAGTCATATGTGGTTGAGGTAATCGCGGAATCTCGATTTTAGATGTAACAATTAATTTCTTGTAGGTTTTCAACATGTCAGCTACAATGGCTAGGCAAGAAGGTCAGGAACAACTAGAACAGTCCGACATGCCCCTTGCCTGGAATATGGCCAGAATGGCCACAGGAGGGTGTTTGTGCGCCGTAATCGAGGAAACCCAATGCCTGATCGATGAACCTCTCGCTGAAGTCAGAGAAGACAAAACGTGAGGAGTTGAGTTCTCTGGGAATGCACAGGTTAAGGCCGCTATGGAAAGACACCCAGCAATGGTTCATGAAAATCAAATGGATGGCAGCCTTCCTCGCAAAGACAGCACAGCCGAGAATCCGCAGGCACGCTGGATGCGGAAATGAATGGGTGCACATCCATCACATCCGGCGCCTCATCCGCCCGGAATGCCACTTGCACCCCCTGCTGAAAATGGGAGAGCTCCAAATTCTGAAATCAATACCGTGCCACCCGGATATGTGTATATACATACTCCTTTTCCCAACGCTCAATTGTACAATCTTGATGCATATGCCAATGATTGCAAGCGCAATACACATTTTATTCCAGATTTGCTGACTGATGAAGGAATATCCACTGGTTGGTACACAATCTGCTGCGTGGTAATGCAGCTGACATCCATTTTGCAGATGACAGCAGCCTGTTGAGCGAACCTGACAGTGAAGACAAGCATTGATAGAAAGGAACAGGATTGTTGAGTATTATTATTGTCTACTATTAGCAGACACTTTAAACTATATTTTAAAGGATATATTTATATGCATTATTAAAGAACAATGTAGTGATAAAGGAGAAAGTACATGAAGACGATAGAACGGCTGCCAAAACACCATTACTGGTATTCTATGCCAAATTCAGTTCTTACATATTGTAGTTACGCCCGTAGCACAATGAGCGTCAACAGAGCGTCAATGAAGTTTGGTCCTGCAGGTCAGGAAATTGGAATGTGCCTTCATCTTTGTTATGCATAATCATTGGATTGGCTGCCGTTATAGGTGAAAACGTACGCTACATGCTCTCGGCCCCATTACGAAAATGAGCATCAACAGATCATACACAGAGCATCAACAATCTTTGGTCTGGCATCTTAGGTAATCTAAGTGGCACTGGATCACAGACATCTATAAACCAGGAGTTGGCAGCCTGTATAGGCACATAAGCAAGAGATGTTCCCACGACAGCCTCCCAGACAATCACAAGTTAATCAATTCTCCAAGCTGAAACTCAGTGTTCAGGAGTGTTTTAGCATATAAAACTGGTCAAAACTTCTTATACAGACTGTAACGGCGACATCGTGCTTTGATTGACCTAAATGCAAGCCCAAACATCGTTGACAGTCTGTTGATGCTTAATTTCAAGACCAGGCAGAAAGCGGGTGGCTTTCTCTTTCGCCTGTCATGGTGGCCAATACTGTGATTATGTATAACAATGCCCAAATCAATCTTTATTTACCTGACTTACAAGACCAGATATCATTGATGCTCAGTTGACGCTGATTGTTAGGAGATAGTACCAAAGATGTAGCTAGCATTTTTGCCGATTAAGGCGGCCAATACTTTCCGTATGTATTAAAACAACCAAGCCTCTGATAAATTACCTGACTTACAGGACCAAAAATCGTTGATGCTCTGTTGACGCTCATTTTCAGGATGGTGCAGCAAGTGTTCCTCTCTTGTTTTTGATTTTAAAGGCGGCCAATATATCAAAAAAGGACAATGATGTACCAAAGTCAATATTTTGCGATTAGCAGTAGGATATCTGTATGCAACCATAAATAGAAACACCCGAAAGCCAGAATCAGAGATTGGATCAAACGCGTCTAGCCAATCACAGCGAAACCTGTGCATTGACGGCTACAGATCCGGGTTTTGCCAGCGCAGAAGCTGCAGGTAGGGAATCTTGACGAGTCTGGGTCCGAACCAAACCGTATTAGCGGTCCGAATCGAGCCCGCTGGTGGGTTACCCAGATCTGTTGCTAACACTAATCATGTGAGACAGATGACGTTGAATCTCGTTTGCAGTTATGATGATATTGTGCACGTGGGAAGTTCTTCAATTCACGTGATAACGACCTTGATTTCGAACAATGAAGTTTCTATGTAACACCAATATGCACGTATTGAATAAACTGGTGGCATGGCTCCACCAAGTACGAGACAGAGTTCTACTCAGAGTAGTACTCAGAGCACGATCATAAGATGCCAAAATACGCAGTAATATTGTGAAGTTATATGGCTGATTGTGATCCCAAATCAGATCCCACCTCACATTGCTACAACATTGGTATGGCACATTGTGAAGCCATATGAGATTGGTCTTTGGCAGAGCAACAATCTTTCAAGCGGGGGCAGATAGTACTGGGATTGCAACAACCTCTACCACAAACAAATGCCACACATGTAGTGCAGGAACAAAGCACTGTGAAATGCATTCCCTAATAGGGAATGCTGGCAGTGTCAAGCACACATGGAGAAGAAGCAATAATTGTACTCCTACAGCAGCGAAACAAGCACCCCGGTGAGTGATGGTGAACATGCCTACAGATGAATGAAGACGCTGTATGCGATGGGTTGTCAGTGGAACTCTGACTTACACAAGGGGGATGAGAGTACCAGAATCAAACCAACATGTTACTGCAAGCAATGACAGCGCCAGAAGTGTTGGGAGGATGCACCTTGGAGTGCATGTACAGGCCAAGAATCACAGCTGCAGATTTGTTGATGAACCTACCTTGGAAGTGATCATCAGTAGAGTCAATCAGCATATATGGAGAAGAGTCAACCAGTGCATCTGGAGATGAAACAACACGTGAACTCAGCAAATGAGGATGTGGATACCCAGACATGTGACAGCAAGTCCACCTGGAGAAGGAGTGGAAACCATACCCAGAGGAAAGCCGGCTAGCACAACCAGCAATTCGAGATATGTGCACCAAGCACAGCACTTATGGACAGTGTACCTACCAGTGTGCCAACTTCAAGGACGATTAGTATGAATGTATCGCCACCGCAGTGCTGGTGGGAACATCAAGCCTGTGTGAGTCATGCGAAATGAGTTCAACTATGTATACCAAAGCGGTTCCAAATGAGGCTGAAAATGATCTCTGAACCTACCAAAATGTCTACCAAACTACATTGCAAGAGACAGTCACCAAACAGCATTGCCACAGACAATCACAGAATGGCATCATTAGACAGTCGAAATGACTCCCAAATGATGATTACTTGATTGCCTTGAATGGAAAGCACAGGAACCTAGTAGTGTTGGAAGCTCTACCTGCCACAGAAACCAACTGAGATGATTGCCAAATGGCTTCACGAATTGAATGCCAATTGACCATATGTGAGGCCCATATGGCTGCTTAGCCGATGCTGCAGGGGTATGAATATGCATAGTCTGAAAGACCATTTCAAGAGAAGCTTGGGATATAGATACAAGGTCATATATAATTGACCAACACTGATGGCTATGATACCAGGAGCAGAAGCCACCAAAGCATCATCAATGATCTCTGATGTGCTGGACTGTCAAAGCTGTTCATGAGCAATTGGTAGATCTCATATGGTAGCATACTTGAATCTTTATGCTGAGTATGGCCTGTTACATGAATGCGTACAAGTTAGTTATCCCACTGTAATGGTGATAATAATGGTGAGCAGTAAGGGGAAGCCACCATTGATGCTGCCTAGTTGACACAAGGCTGATACAATGATTGAGGATGTCACCAAGATTACTTTTTCTAATTCCAACAATGACCAACACTTGGTATGAGTTTCAAGTGTGAGATTGGTTGGTTGCATACCGGACATGCCAGAAGTGGAGATATGGAGTATGGTGTCACTTGGGATATTTCTCCATTCTCGTCTCTTTACTTCTATTCTTCTTGACATCTTGACCAAGTAGAAAGGGTGTCGGCCTGGGTTTTTACCACCTGTGGAGAAACGTCACATGGAGGGGTAGTTTTCCATCTGTGCTGGTTCCACCAGAAGGATGCCCTGAGTGGTAATGGTAGATTGTGGGGTGTATGGGTTTATGCAGTCACGTACATTGAATGGTTGTTTGATTGCTTCTCTTCCTAGACTTGTGCAGGTTCATACGCCCCAGTGGGTCTACACCTAGAGAGGGGAACCATATGATGGCACAGCTGGATGTAACATGTCCAGGGCCGGATAACATGAACTTTTTGTTGTCTGCTTGCCATGAACCTTGAATTCCCTGTGACAATCTTATCCTAACTGACTTAAATACTACTCTACAGTATTGACATCCACTATTGAAACTGTATATACTAGTATACCATCATGCGAGGCTATAAACCCGCAGATGCCATTACTGCATAGTTCCAGGCTCAAAGTCGACAGGAATTAGCTCTGGGACATGCTTCATTGTTTCAATGGCTCCGAAATTTGCATATTCTCATAGTTTTATGTTGTAGCATTTTCATCAGAACATTACACACTTGAGGATGTTTTCATATTCTGATGCACAACTTTTGGAACATTGAGGTTCAGTGGAGAAGTTGTCTTGGAATATCTGAAAGCTTATGGTTTCGCATTCAGCCCAGCTGGGATCATCCGAGAGCACCTATCAGGATCGGTGTAGCCGTTCAACGTTACTGAGTTGTTCTGTTATATCTTCAACACCATTTTACAATTGGCTGATGTGATGACTACTGCAGACATGTTGTATATAGATTACACATTTAATAACAGACTGGGAGAAATTTGTGAATGTATTCAAGGTGAAGTTGGAGTTCAACAATATTCATATCATACAGGATGTGGCTGGACTATCTACATAGAAATGTGACCATGGTGCAAGTTACTCCATGTTGATTGATCAGATTAAGTGAAACCATAGTTACACTTTTGAATCATCTTGGTTGCATATGATCATGGATCTGGTGAAAATTTCAGAGCAGAAGTACAGGCGTTATTTCCTGCACAGACTGCAGAACAATTATGAATGGCAATCCATTCTTGACATGGAGATGATCAAGGATACAATCACAGTGCTTAGGCAATTTAAGACTGTATTCAAGTTGGTTGAACTGCAGTTAAAAATCACACATGAAAATGGCCGTGAGTTGGAGGTTGACTAATTGTGAAAGCACGTGCCAAAGGAAAATATACAGGCAATAGGATGATGAGCCAAGAGATAAAAAGAGTGATAAGGATCGCAAAAACAGAAATTGTGAACCAACAAGTGTTTATGGCCATAACAAAGGGCACTAAAGTTGTAAACATCTCTGGACATAATGTACATTGCTTGTTATGAATGAAAACACCAAAACTGTCGCCAAGGCCAAGAATGATACCGCTACTGCTGTGAAGATGTAAGCAGAGATAATTACTGTCATCAAAAACTCGTCAATAACGGACAGTGATGGACAAATTACTCCTTTTCAACCAAGTTAGCATCTGGATTATGACCATACTATTGAACTTTGTAGTGATCATAGGAAGTTGGCTCAGTATGTGCAATGTATGAAGAAGATTCAGCAGCAGATTTGCAATCTTACATGCAGGATAGTGGGCAAGGCGATTGGACAGAGATAACTGCGACTGAAGTGGAATCTGCCTGCAATTCACAACTGTTGGGATGCTGTGAGGAATATTCTGCATGTACAATGAGAGTACAATTTACTCTCCCAATAAAGGCTTCTGGACTGGGTATAACAAATTATCCCCATCAATAGCTACAGAATCATTATATCTGACATTGGTGGTAAGGGAAGTCTGTCTGCCATTACTCTCTATGTTCAAGGCCAATTACACTTCTATGGGAATATTACAGGAAAGGTTTACCAGTTGACAGATATTGCATGTGGTGGAATAGATAATCCCCAGTATTGAATGTGATGATGAATATGTATATCTATTATAACATCTTTGAGCCACAGCAGTTGATGAAACAACGGCAATAATTCGTATCATTTACAATAACTCCCACAGGTAACTAACTCCACCGATTCACTGACCATTTTTCAACTGGTGGCAGTTTCATAGTTGGTAGTACTGCAGGTTGTATGAAATGTAAAGTGGGTACTGATGAAGAGAATATCAATAATAGTGAAAAGAAGGAAGAGGACTAAACATGAGTAGTAATGTATGAATTTGAAAAGAGTGTATTAAATAGTAAAATGCAGGCCCCAATTCAAATCTGGTGAGTGCAACTGAAGCACTTGTAGACACCTACCAGAAGAGCAACTAGAATAAGCATTGCCCATAGTTGAGCGGTTAACAGGAGACCAAAAGTACAGGTGCTGACTGAACTGTACTGGTTATAGCCCTTGAGAATTTGTGGGACATGGATTCAGTTCTATTCTTTGGAAAGACAGTTGTTTGAGAGAAAGTAGAGATATTGTTCGCACTTGACAGTAGCTTTAGATACAATACTAGATATTTTGTTTGTTTTCAATTTTGTAATTTGTATTGTTCAAAATATGTGGTTGTGATGCTGCCCTAGAGGAGTAAGAGGCCTACTGTAGGTTCATTCATCACATGGCATTGGATTAGAGTTTACTGGTGGAGTGTTATTCAGTTAATATTTTGTGTACAGATTCAAATGATTATTAGACAAGTCCATGTATACTTCCATCTGTGCCTGGAGTTGTCAGACAGTGCAGCCAGTACTGTCTCCAAGGATAACGTAAAAATCACTCTATTGCTGCTTGCTTAGTATAGTCTGTGCATACTGGTGTGCTGTCTTCATTAGCAAAATGTAAAATGGTATTATCGTCATGATTGAACAATTCAGTTCGTCAGAATTGCTATATTGATTCTTTTAAAGATCATCAGATACTCCCAGTCAGGCTCAATGCAGCATGAAGTCGATCCTGATACTCCAAAATGACTGTTCGATATACCTCAATCCTTGAGAAGTAGCGGAACATAATTGCAGACATTTTCCATAGAGTGTAAAGTTTTCAGAATATTACAATGTCAAGCCACTAGATCAGTAAAAATCAAAAGCTACTATGACTATAAACCATGTCTGCAAGCCAATTGGTGTAGGCCTCAAATCTTGAACATTACATTGTGTAAGTGATAATGATTATTCTGCACACTATCTAACTAGTGCAAACCATGATTTAAGTATCCAAATCAGTTTACTGTTCTGCATGTATCTAAATTCACATTATGGTGCCCAAGCCATATACTATCAATGCCATCCAATTCTGCATCCTCTTACATCAAATTTGCTGATCGAACTATAGTATTTATGGCTACACAGTACATTGTATTAGTCTGCTAGACAAACCAGATGACCCTAGTAATACAAACCACCCAACTACTTGTACGGTTTTACTATATTGATATTACCACCTTAAATGCTTGCGCTTAAGGATACAATACCCAGTAATAAGTCTGTTTCAATTTCTTTGAATTGAGTGATTCAATTTTTCTGACTTCAGGGTCAAACTGATATTAAAGTATGTGATTTTGGAGATGTCTAGCTGAAGTATAATTCCAGAATAATGGAATTTTGAAAAGTATTTTTGAGGTAATAATCTTTACTTTTCATTTACCAAACCCAAACATTTTGTACTTCAGATATGTTCCCATGGTTTGAATTTGTATATTCGACAGTGCTGTTAAGCTCTAGATACTTGACCAAAGTAGAGTTGTAAATTGGTTGAAAGTAATATCACATCCCAGTTTGGAGTATAATGAACATACCATCAAAAGGTGCCTTCTGATCATAACTGAACATTATTCTACTACCTTGAAGCCCTCAGTGATTTCCAATTTGTATGCAAAATAGCCATTTAATGTTTGAAATCTGGAAAGCTACTAATACCTCTGTGGAGTGAGGTTAATCTGTTATTTCTACCCAGTCTATTGATTTGTATATCACTGAAATAATGCAGTTGTGAGAATACAGGTCAGATAAAAGGCATCTCCAGATAGTTGTAGAGATACAAATATGGGCTATATATCTATTCTGGCTATTATTGTTACCAGATAGTGCATTGAGAACAATTGCAGAGCTGGTATTGTACCAGTGTTGAAGAACAAGATATGACAGTGTCTTTCCAATAATGTCAAGATGAGTATCCCCTTTAATAACACCTGTTTATCTGTTCAATGTCACATAGTTTGTTGTCAGATTAATATACTTTTTTTTTATTGTTGATATGTAACCACTGAGAAATATCAGTGGGAAAATTGTTGGTAACAAGCAGGAACTCCAAAATTATATCTACGATTATGATTATTTCATTATGAACATGCTGAGGAAGAATATAATAGATCCAAACAAATATTTGCAATTAAAATTCAACTAATAGTTATCAGTTTCAAGGTTTTTTACTACATGGCAGTGTATAGCAATATGAAACACAAAGTGTTTAAAGTCTTAGTATATCAATCATTCTGTACTCTATACCTGCAACCTGCAAATATTAGTATATATATATAAATATTAGATACTATGAAACAATTATTGTTACTGATACAAGTACTAAATTTCTAATTTAAATAGATTAACAAGTCTTTATTCTTTCTAACTATTACTGTACAAAAAGAGATGGTACTGGAAATGGCACAGCAGTAATAATAGAGATAATGATTAAATTCGCATTATATATAAATATGAACTATGACTCACAGTGGTAATAAGAGATCCAACAATTGAAATAGAATTTACTGTGATGATAGTGGCGTTTTTGTTAAATATAGATATGGCGGTAGAGAGTTAATGTTGAGTAGATTGAGATTGTCATGGTGATGGTAATAGAGATACATTCATAGAGATAATTCAACTGCAAGATATTTATTACAGTTTCCAATTATTTTTCCAACTATTCAGTGGATATTAATATGTATATTACAGTCAGAGTTTGTAGTCGGATAGTACACTGACCTGTTTGCTTCTCCATGAATTTAACATAAGTTTCAATGACAGAAAGCAAGTATGAATAAGGTTACCAAACAGATGGCATTTCAAGCAAACCTAGAATCTAATTCCCAAGTACAATAAAATATTCAGGTCACTATGAAAATAAATCACAGACACACAACATTAGAATCGTATATTTTTGACTTCCGAGGCCACTGGCAGGATATCAGATTTATAAGATTCCAATTCTACAATTGCCAAATCTCATAGTTGTATAGACATATGCAGTGGCCTTCAGGTGCACTAGGGAGAACTGGCACAACATCTACAATCACATCCAATAACTTTGGAATCCAGATAACAAGCTTGGAACCATCTCTTATTGAAAGCAGTAAACTTGGGTGCTTATCAAATCACTGTAAAGCTATTAGGGAAAAATAATATATTCTTAGGAAATGCTGCTGGTCCATCTGGAAATCAAAGATTCTTTTAATCTTCAAAGAATTTTGAAATACATATATTCAGGTTGCATTCTTATCTATGGATTGATATATCTATGTATGTATCTATATATTTGACAACATTCTATCCAGACTTGCTACAAGTAGAATTTGAGTGCAATTGGATGGGGATGGGAGATGGCAATGATTAAGATGTCAAGATGCAATTGGAGGTTGTTATTGTGAGAGTTTGGAGATGCCCTCAGTCGCTTGAAAGGTTAAACTCAGGATTACACTTTGAGAGTGTTATTGTGAGAACTTGGAGGTGTACTCAGAGACTATATTTGTGTGAATTTACAGATACAGTTGAAAGTCACAATTATTTGAACTTGGTTACCATAATCAAGCAAGTTCAGAGGTGCTCATTGCAGATGTAATCCAGTCAACTCTGCATTGGATTCCCATGTAATGTCCCAGTGAGCTTGGAAATGCGCTTTGAGAATACAATTGTTAGTAGCAAGAGCCATACTATGAAAACGTGTTTGTACAAGTATGGTGATGCACCTCAATCCCACATTGGAGTGTATTTGGAGATACACTTGGAAGTGGTGATGATGTGAACTTAGAAATACATGTGGAAGCTGAGATGATGCGAAATAGGAGAACCACTGGCAGGCTGTGATACTGAAAGTATGAAGATGTATTTGGAGTACTTCATTGAGAAATTATGTAAATTTGGAGATATACTTCTAGCCTACAATTAGGCATACTCTAAGGTATGCCTAATTGGAGTAGATTGGGAGGTCATCAATTAGTAGGGAGCCATGACTCTGGCTAAGACTCAAATCTTTGGTTAACTCGCAATTGCAAAAATGTAACAACTATTGACATGGCTTTTAATATTTAGTACTATACACTCAAATCAGTCAATTGGTTGGAACTTGGAAGGTACTTAACAAGTGAATCATACATTCAGGGGTGAACATATATTCTTGAAATTACAGAGACCCTGACTGAGACTGTGAAACAATCCATCTCAAGTGGATACTGTATCAAGTGTCAACACAGCAGAATTGCAAATGGAGATGGGGAGGGAAAATATAATATTCCATTCTGAGGTTGTTTTTGTTGTTTATTCATGTTGTATTCACTTCAATGAGAGTATGACAAGAAAAACTGATTCCCCTCTGCTTCTGGGCGAGCTGGCTAGATAGCAGAGATCCCCACCCACTACCCTAAAATGAAAAATTCACCTCCTGTCATCTACCCCGAGTACCCCAGGGAACAATATTCTAGTTCTCCACCAGAAATGTAACTGTTCAGATCCAGTGTCGCACAAGCCAAGCACAGGGTGCCATACGATGTGATTGCAGATCAATAGCCCAACTGTGCTCTGTATGCAGCACAGTGTTGTATGATATTTCCACCAGTTTTCACTCTTTAAGTGTGTTGATCCGTGCATGGAAACAGCTCATACTGGTGCACATGTGCCTGTATAGCAGGACCTTCTAGCCTCTCTGAGTGACATGGGTCGGAGTGTGCTTCCCTTAGACATTCCCTCCATTGAACTGCTGCTCTTTCAGATCCGAGTTATCAAGTACTACATGTGGTTAATCATTGTAACTGGCATAAAACAACTGAAAAGACAGCGAGTGGCCTCAGGAGGGGAACTACCGGCCAGTGTCAATGCTGATTGGTATTGAGGCATGTAAAGATAAGGTACACTGCCCAGAGGTGAGCAGACATGCACAGGTATGCAATAATGAAGCCAAAGTAAAACTGCAACCTGCCCAAAAAGGGGAAGTCTTGGTAAAACTAGGCGGTGAGGTGTGTTGTCAAAAGTGTGTGTTCCATTCTGAGGAAATGGTAGAGAATTATATATGTAAAAGAGAGATGGGGAATGCAGGAAGAGAGGATATTGAGGAATATAAGGGAATGTGGAAAATAACGGATAAGACCTACCCAATGAGATTTACAATTGCTTATATTAGTACTGGATTGGTGATATCAAGGGTTATATCTATCTGATATCACATACTTAACTAACTGTAGGCAATGGAATTATCTGAATTTCCAGATTTTCATTATGATTTCCCCACTCTCCTTTATCTCCATCTCCCATCTCTGTCTGTCTCAACTACAACTGTACATTTAATGGAAAAGATCAAAGTCAATCATTCCTTACTATATCCCCATGGCACAATTATCAGTTTACACCATTTACACCATTTAACCCCGCTCAACTATCTCCCCCTGTATGTTAGTCTCCCATGTCTCAACATCCATATCTCCTCTATCATCTCATATCTGCCATCTCTCATCTGTAATCTTTCATATCTTCTGATTCAACTCTTTGTACGTCTTGAAAGACTTAGTTATCATCATTTCAACCATTATGTAATATCCAACGAACTGACTATATGCTTCTACTCTATCTCCCTCCCAATCAGCTACCTTCTAATCAATTATTTTCAAGTACACCTCCACTTTTGGTTGATTACAGAGTACTAGTGGATCTGTTCAATTACCAAATTCATCTCTCTAATTGTGATTCAAGCTGAGTTGATTATGGGCTTCTGGTATATCACTATACTTGCAAGATTGTGTAATCCATGCAAATATTCATCTTTGATTCATCAAGGTGTCAAAGTACATATTCAATTTCAAACGATCATTCCATCCAAGTTCATATAGTTATTAATTCAAAGAATACATTCTGAACCGATATCATTATTATTTCCCTGTTTTTATGATCACACCCGTCTAGTTTACATCAATTCTAGCTCTATTACCCCCTCCAAGCGCTTTGCTAAGTTCACTTGATTATGGCCTCCAAGTTCATATCACTGTGGCATTGAAGTTTATGTTCATAATTGCTTAATTATTGCCTCCAACGGTATTTCTCTCCTTACTTTCATATGGCATCCAAGTTTTTACAGCCTCAGCTTTCATATCTATATCTAATCTCCACCAAAAAATATTTCCACATACTCATGCAACTCTGCTTGAGTACAATCGGACGCCAGATTGATCAGATGTACATTCATAGATAGACCTAGATAATGAATCCCTCCCATATTGTAATGTAGCATAATTTCTTGTGATTGTAAACTACCATTGCTCTACACAGCTGAATATGGTAGATAAAATGGCTTGTATTTATGAGACCTTGGACTATAACAGCCACTGCTGTGAAAGTACAGCACAAAGTTCAAGATGTTCTGCTGCCCAGTATAGAAATCTCAGCTTGTTTCAAATCTGGCTATTTTATCAGTCAAATTTCAAAGAATTTTGTGAAAAGCTACAGCTGCAGGTACTTCAGAAGCACCTGTGAATGCTCAGGCCACATTGCGAAACAATTTTGGTTAGTATTGACAGAGTTTGATAGTACTAGGAATTATGTAGGAGTACTGGTAAGAATAACAACAGTATCTGGGAGATTTGCATGTGGCTTCTGGAATGTTTTATATTGTGGTAATATAGAGTACAATCCCAAGGGCTACAGGCAGTTTGTTTTGCTAATACAATATTCAACATTCTCAACCAGCCACAGAACCATTTTGCATTAGCCCACAAAGTGAATACGATGAATGCATATATACAATATTGGACAGCTACCTGTGGAGTAACTACATAGGAGTAAACTGCTATTATATATCACTTTGCAGTGGAGTAGTGCATACTATAAATCACAAAGTATAGCTGAAGTAAGTTCTACAACAAAGATTTATGGAATTGCATATATTAGATTTATTACAGGGTAATGGCAATGCATTGAAAATTGTTGAGATTTGAAATTACTTATACACTTTCAGGATAATACATATTTCACACTGTAAGAAATGCAATGTCAACATGTATTGCCTACTGCCACCACCACCACCACCACCACCACCTGTTTTGGTCACTAAATGTTGTACTCTGGAAACAGAAGTTGTTGCAATTCCAGACTCAAAGATTGAACATCAAAGTAGCAAGGTATGATTCTACTGCAAGTGGATGTGCTATATTCATACGCAGACTATATGAAACTCACTAACCCAACAGGCACTATTCAGAGAGAGGGAGTAAGTATGGCTATACAGAGTGAGATGTTAAGATGATATCCTTCAAAGCATTGTGCTGAAGAATCTGGGCTTATGTCGTGTGAATCAATTATAAATACTTAGAATGACCTGTGTATTACAAACATGATTTTGATAAAGTATAATACACTTTGGATTTAGTGAATGGTGTGTTGGACAGAATCATACAATAAAGTAAGGTCAATATGTAGTTTCTATTGATATAGCACAGGCTATGTATAAAGCATTGTGTAGTTCTATATGCCACAATATAGCTTAACTCAACTCTGTGCCGTGTTGTCCAGTTTAACAAGCAAGTATCAAGACCACAATTTACTTAGAATTGTCATTTTGTTTGCAGTTACTAACACTTTACAAGTTGAAGTTGACTATGTGCCAATTCAGAAGAGTGTGTAGCATGCCCAATAATAATCCACTTCAGTATATATTATGGTGGGGTAATACATTCTTACTTTCACATCTGTTTTGTTTATAAATTTTCAGTGTATATATTGTATTTCACACATCATCTATGGAAAATCCTTAGTAGAAATCGGATTAGTTCTCTGGACAATACTGGCATATACTATACTATACAGTAATTGAAATTGCTTTGCTGCAAATACCTAAATTGACTTTACTCTATCAGTAGATTATGGTATAGTATTGTCTCTTTCACTAATGATTGTACCTTGTGCAGCTGAAAATTATAAATTATTTTCTTTATAGAATAAATAGGAAATTCTCATAACTAGCTGTATCAATTCTTAATAACAATTAAAATCTGAGTGGTTTGTAGGATGTTGTATTCATTAAAGATTGATTACTAAGTTGTAGATTGTAAGAGAGTATCCAAGTTTATGTAAACAGCTCAATAGCATAGAATACTATTAGCTCTCCACACAAAGACCTCTGAAAAAATATAATTGCATGTGTATATATTGAAAGTTCACATTTATTATCAAAAGCGATTCCTATATCATTACTTAATATAAATCTTGTTGGTTTCACAGCAATACTATTTTCAATCACCATAATAACTGTTTTCAGTGTATTCAATTGTTTTAAAGGTATACTGCTCTCTGGAGTCTTGTTTGCAGATTGAACCAGATAATACACCAAGGTCAGTGGCAATTAAAATTGCTTCTTCTTGGTACGATTTAATCAAGAAATGTTAAAGTGAGAGAATACTACTCTTGGCGATATTATAAGATATAAGACCCCTTCATTCTGCCAAAGATTACTACTCCCTTCAACATACTCAATTAATTATCCCATATTGTGTGTAGATTCATAACTACCTCTCTATTTGTTAACATTAAACCTGTTTTGCATTGAATTCCATCATATGCTTGAATGGCAGTGATGGAAATCTGTCAGATATTGTAAAGCTTCCAGTATATTACATGTAGCCAAATATCTTTCAACTTATTTCAACGTATTGCTCCCAAAACAAGATATCAAATACATCTGGAATTTGAACTATCGAATTCAGCGACACTATTATCCCCCGAATGGTAATTAACAACAACAAGATGGAGTTGAACATTCTTGGTTCGATTTTAATGTAGAAATCGATTATTCATCATATGTAATACGTTGCATAATCCTACTGTACTATTCTTTCATTGAGAGCATCTTCATTGCACAGTTGTTCCTTAACCTCCCTTGCACAATCCTCTATTTGCTATTTATTCTTAGTAATTTCTTTCTGTGTTTCCAAAGTCAGTTTGACAGAAGGAAATATAATCCTGTACTGTAGAACACAAATACAACAATTAGGTAATCAAATATAAGCTTTGAAACAAATAAATATTTGTTGAATACAATTAATTTTATCCTTTCAATCAGAGCTTACATTAATACAACTACTATTTTCCTGTATATTATCCTTCTGCTCCACTATGTCATCATCTCTACATCTTTCCTCTATACTTTGTTGATAATTATCTGCTGCTTGACAATCTTAGCCTGAACAAAGCTGGTAGTAATTTGAATAAACTGTTTAATTTCAAGCTGTGTACTATTCTTCTCTGTTATTATTATCATATCTACAAAAAATGCATTTACATTATAGCCTCTGTCCAACATGAAGAACTTTCACAGAAATATTATATCAAAAGTCTTGCCATATATGAATCCATTTAGCATTAGTGTTGGTGAATACAATTACCTATTCTTTTCATTCAATTCTTTCTGTTGTGTGATGTTCTACAATACTACAATCAGATGGTATATCTTTTCGAAGAACTATTTTGTTCATAATCGCAATCAGTCCCTCAAAGTACTGTATATCATTGTACAAGATTTGTTATTATTTCTATAGGAAATATTCAGGCTAATATACCACCCTGCAAATTGCAATCAAGACAGTTGTATTTGGCAACTGCTGAAGGATTATTCTCAGATTGTCATAAGGGTACTTGCCTATATCTATTGGGTACTACATATTTGTTATCTTGCCGTGCCTTCTTTCCGATCTCTCAAAACATTCCTGGGTACTTCATTTACACTCATCGATGTGTTGGTATGGCATCGATTCAATATTGTTTATATTTACCATTAGTAGGAAGTAATCGAAGAACTCCAACTAATGTACCATCCACTTATTTCTGTGTTCGGGTTTACCTTATATGTGTGTGAAAATGTTTTGTCATCAGATAATATGAGATCACTTTTACCCCAAAAATCCAGCCACTTACCATTTCTGCAATTTGTGAAAGGTATACAAGTTTGACTGCTGCCTACGTTGGTGAATCTCTTCACCCAGAATCTTGTTTGCTACTTAATAAGTACTGTGATACCATTTCTATCTTGTAAGTCTGACAAATTTTCACTCCTGTAATGATCAAGCAATTTAGATATAGACAGCGCTAGCAATTGAAATATGTCTATAGCACTTCCAATATTTGATATCTACATTGATGCTACAGGAAATCAGTTTTGGTTGGTAAGTATATGGGAGATCTCATCAGTCTACTATAGACTGGGTTTTGGAGAGCAGCTGACGAAAAATTTGGCAAACTGACTGTATTATTATCCGGCAAGGATGGGAGTACAATAGGTATATCAACAAAATATCTGACTATGCTGAGGAAACTATTGTAGAGAAAAATATAGAGATTTACAATAACTGCAACAGGCGTATTTCAATTGTTAACATTATAGTCACAACAGAAAATACATGAAAGGAACTAGTACTTGAGTATGTACTCAATCAATTGTTGCATATGTAGGAGCAGTAGATGTGGAGAGTAGCTGGACCTGATAACTGAGAAAGAGTAGCTATGAGCAGATAGCAGAGTAAACAATGTGGTGGGCAGTGCAAATGGACCATCTGAATTACAGAGATATTCATGATTAATGTCTATGAATATCAAACTGACATCTGGGAGGTATTTCATACCAAGGAGGCAGCATATTACAGCCAGATTGCCTGCTATTATCAGCAATCTATTTTGCAACATTGTTTGTATCGAGCTATTATATATACTAGGGATAATCCACTGCATTATTTCAGGTAATCGTGTCATAGTATATCTACATTATTGCTGCACTGTCGATCTGCACTTAGTATAATGGGAAGAATCATTACATACATTGTATGTCACTTATCTGATGCTTCTTGTATAATCCCATCTGGTCATTGACCACTATCAGTCTTTGCAGAATAATCCTGAAGTATTTGTTAATGCCACAATGTGGTATCTCATTTGTGGGGCTGAATATTTTGCTTGATATATGTACATCCAGTCAAGTATACTCAGCAGAGGCAATTTAGCTTATTTGAAAGACTTGCTGGAGTCCACCTGGCTGGGATAATCTAGTAGACTTGAAAGGTATAATCCAGCATACTTGGAGGGTAATGACAAAGCAGACTTGGTGGGATAATTAAAGAAAGTAGATACAGGAAACACAGAAAACTGGAAGGGTATAATGGGGTACATGTATAATGTGTGTTAGAGCAAAGCTTGAAGGGAGTATAACCAAGTGAGCTTGAAGGGATAACCAAGTGCATATACACTGAGGTAATTGAGTATACCCAGATGGGTCCAATTAAACAGGCTTAGATAATATAACGCAGTTCACTTATTGGCAAACCTGAAGATGGTGAACATGATAACTCTGGAACACAATTACCGGAGGTCCATCTTGATTGGCTGCTAGTTATACTTGGACATGGTATATCATAATCAGGTACTGATGGTATTTGGGGATAGTTTACCAAGGTTGGCTGCAGATGGTACCATCAGCAAAAAAATATTCCGTTTGGGCGGAATGGTTCCGTCAGAGTGGACGCGCTCCGTCAGAGCCGTCAGAGACACCCCGGTGGCGGATTACTCCGCGCCCGGCGTCAATACAACGCGTCGCGTTGTATAATGCCCTCCGATCACTGTTTCACTGTCTCTTCTTGTTCTGTCGGTCTCCTATTTTAAACGATCACTCTGGCATTGTGGCCAACGGTGACAATACGTCGGAATGGGTTCATTGGGTACGCGCTTGCATCGGGATTGCAATGCGATGGGTGACACTGCGAATATCTCTCATCGCGTTCCTTCTACCTGTGCGCAAAATGCATTTCTCTTTACTAATTATACACATCATTCCAAGTCGCCAGATCTATGTGGCTATTGACAATCCATCGCTCGTTCCGTCCGTCACCTGTCTTACTAGTAGCAGCTATCTCAGGAATTACGTGCGCGCAGCCGACAATATTTCCCACACTGAAAACTTGCAAAGCGACGGCTGCCGGTGGATTTCTCACTTGTACAAATTTCGAGACCGGATCCAAGTTACCCGGGTTTTCAGGTATTGTGGTGAGCGCCAGGGCTAACCAGTACTGAACGAAAGCTCCATCCTCGTTTTGGAGTTTGATTTTGAATAGTCGTTGCAGTTGCCACGGGAGACGCCCATTCAGCGCGCCATAAGACCTCCCCGGGCGTTGCTTCACCCACACCCAGTCGTTCCGTCGATCCCCTCCGCGCCAGCTCTGGCTTCCTGTGCATCGACACATCTGAGATATGCGTTCACCATCTAAACCCTCAACTTGAACCTTAATACCATGGTGAATACAGAGCTCCATTGCGTGCAGTTGTTCATCCGATATATACATCTTCTTACGACTCTTATGCTTGATGTACTCCCGTGTGCCGCTGTATATTGCCACGCGGTGCGTTGCGTCTTGTGTATTGTCGAGTAATGCTCTGAAGTCTTTGATCGTAGCGTCAGGATGCTTTCCATCACGGCGGTTTTGGGGTCCCATGAATTCGGGCTTCGCATATGACTGGGGGCTCAGGGGGGCAGCCAGATCAGCACCGGAAGGGAGGACTTTGCATGCGGCAGCGCT